>Ga0306920_100010507_pt1 | contig 12421 bp, 15 predicted proteins | sample flu12Cox44000170_FD_204666 | JGI IMG/M metagenome (GOLD analysis project Ga0306920, IMG submission 204666) | Lab enrichment of tropical soil microbial communities from Luquillo Experimental Forest, Puerto Rico - flux4day.12C.oxic.44.000.170 (v2)... | ecosystem: Environmental > Terrestrial >...
TGATCCGATGACAACACAACAATTTCTCATTTCCGAGTGGACATGGAACACTGCAGGTTTCGTCTTTAGCGGTGCGGCGCTTACAGCGTATCTCTGGGCTTTCAATATCAGTCGCCGCATTCTGTATCTGCTTGCAGCACTTGCCGTGTTTGTGCTGACATTGGTATCTCCGCTCAATGCGCTGGCAGCCGGCTATCTTTTCAGCGCGCACATGCTTCAACACATTTTGCTGTTGCTCATCGTGCCTGCTTTGCTTTTGATGAGTCTGCCGCGCTGGGTCTCGCTTGGATCGCGATCATGGCTGATTGCCAATCCGTTCATCGGATGGATCGCCGGTGTAGGCGCAATGTGGTTGTGGCATGCGCGGCCCCTTTGCAATGCGGCTGTCTCATCCCAGATCGTTAACGCGCTTCAAATTTGCTCGCTGATCTTGTTAGGCACGATTTTCTGGCGCCAAATTCTTGCGCCGCGTGAGGAGGAGCGGATGTCGCCGGCCGGCGCAGTGCTTTATCTTTTCAGCGCCTGCGTGGCGTGCAGTATTCTTGGAATTCTCATCACATTTTCGCCGGTGAGCGTGTGTCCGATTTACGCGCAACCGCCTGCTGATCGCCTGGGCATTCTGAACTTGATCCAATCGAGCTGGGGTATCACTCCGGATAGGGACCAGCAAATCGGCGGCCTCCTCATGTGGGTGCCGATGTGTCTGATTTATCTGAGCGCGATCATTGCGCAGCTTGCGCGCTGGTTCGCCCATCCTGTCGCGAGCACACCAGTCACGGGCAAACCTTTATGACAAACGAAGCACATCCGAACGTGCCCCCAGGCTGGGAACCGTTGCCACACGAAACGCTGCCGCGTCCGAACTTTTTCCCCGCCGGCCTGGCGATGGGAATAACGTTCTTTTTGTGGGGCCTGATCACCTCATGGGTTATCCTCGCAGTGGGCATCGGTCTTTTTTGGGCGTCGCTTGTCGGATGGATTTACGAAATTCTCCGTGAACCAAGTCACCATTGATCATCCATCGCCACAGCGGCCGCTGACGCCCGAGGAAATTACTCGCCGGCGGTTCCTGGAAAAACTCTGCATCGGGCTCAGCGGTATATGCGCGGCCATCCTCGGGATTCCGCTCGTCGGTTTTGTTGTTGGACCGATTTTCCGCAAAACGACTGGCAAATGGATTTCTGTCGGCAACATCACCGACTATGAAATTGGCAAAACAGTCAGCGTTACCATCAGCGATCCGTCATCGCTTCCGTGGGCGGGCATTACAGCAAAGAACGCGCTGTGGTTGCGCCGCGTGAATGAGGGCGAGTTCATCGCGTTCTCTGTCAACTGCACACACCTCGGTTGTCCGGTGCGCTGGCTGCAGGATGCAGATCTGTTCATGTGTCCGTGTCACGGCGGAGTTTATTACTCCGATGGAACCGTCGCCGCCGGGCCGCCGCCAAAGCCATTGATTCGCTATGACGTGCGCACGGCAAACGGCCAAGTCCAAATCAAAACGATGGCGATTCCCATCACCACCACGCTATGAAACGGCTCGTCGTCGGCACGTGGCGGTGGCTCGATGACCGGTTCGGGATTTCGCATCTGATCGGCCCGAGCCTCAAGCATCTTGTGCCGCATGATGCACGCTGGTGGTATGTGTTTGGCAGCGCAACTCTGCTGGCGTTTATCGTGCAGGTGGTTACCGGCGTCGCCCTTGCTTTTTCATACGCCTCATCGTCATCGCAGGCTTACGAGACGTTGCAATTTATCACTAACGAGGCGCCGTTTGGTCGCTTCCTTCGCGGAATGCATTACTTCGGCGCATCGGCCATGGTGCTGATGGTAGGCGCGCACATGGCGCAGACATTTTTGTTCGGCTCCTACAAGTTCCCGCGCGAGATGAACTGGACGACCGGTGTGTTGCTTCTTGCATTCACGCTGGGGATGGGATTCACGGGCCAACTGTTGCGCTGGGACCAGACCGCGGCGTGGTCAGTCGTTGTCGCCGCTGAACAGGCTGGCCGCGTTCCGTGGATCGGCGATTTTCTGGCGCAATTTATCCTCGGCGGAACGACGATCGGTGGCGCGACATTGAGTCGCTTTTTCGCCATCCATGTTTTCATCATGCCGGCGCTCATATTCGTTTTCATTGGGATACATCTCATGCTCGTGTTGCGGCACGGTATCGCGGAGCCGCCGATTGCGGGCCAGGTAGTCGATCCGGCAACCTATCGAGTCGAATATGAAGAACGGATGCGCAAGACGGGGCGGCCATTCTGGCCTGATGGCGCGTGGCGCGATTTCGTCGTTGGCACTGGACTAATCGTGGTGATCGCGTTGCTCGCGTATTTTATCGGCCCGCCAAAGCTCGACGATCCACCTGATCCGAGCATTCTCAACGCTGATCCGCGGCCGGACTGGTATTTGCTTTGGTATTTCGCACTCTTGGCGTTGATTCCGCCACAGGTGGAAGGCTACGCGCTGATCCTGGCACCGGTGTTGATCGGTATTCTTTTGCTAGCGGCACCGATTCTTAATAATCGGGGCGAACGCGCACCGTCCCGCAGGCCTTGGTCAATCGCTGTGGTTCTGCTCAGCGTGATCATGATTGGAGCACTCTGGATTCAGGGCGCGAGATCGCCGTGGTCGCCAAATTTCGATCCGCCGCCATTGCCTGAGAAAGTCGTCGGCGCAACCAGCGGCCCTGTTTTCGAAGGCGCAAAAGTTTTTCGTGATAGAGGTTGTCTCAATTGCCACTTGATCGATCGGATCGGCGGCCGTCGAGGACCAGATCTCACCTATGTGGGCGACAAACTTTCCGAGAGCGACATTGTGATCCGTATCGTAAACGGCGGCGTGAACATGCCCGCGTTCGGCAGTTCGCTTAAACCAGAGGAAGTCAATGCGTTGGTTGCGTTTTTGCAGTCGCGCAAGCGTTCGCTTCGAACAGAAAACCGCGCGGCTTATAACAAAAATGTTGCAACTCATTAGCCGCTATGAAGCTCTGGAGTTGGAAGAAAGAGGAACTTCCGTCGATATCGCACGCTATCCGAACGGCAGTTGCGGCGACGCTGTCGGTCGTGATTGCGCGGCTCGTGGGAATGCCCGAGGCCTACTGGGCTGCGATTTCCACTTTGGTGGTGATGCAATCAACTCTGGGCGCGACGCTGACGTTATCGATTGAGCGAATCGTCGCGACCGCAGTCGGTGCATCGGTCGGAGCAATTGAATCAAAGTATTTCGGACCAAACCTGATCGCGTTCGCGGCTGCGATTTTTCTTCTCGGAATCCTGTCGTTAGCGTTTCGTTTGGAGAAAACCGCGTATCGCTATGCCAGCGTAACCCTGACAATCATCGTCCTCATTCCGCGTGTGAACGCGCCGTGGATCGTTGCAGCACACCGGTTCATCGAAGTATCAGTAGGCATTCTGGTCGCTCTCGCATTCGTGGCCATCTGGCGCGAGGAACGGATTGTCCCTGATGCCACTACCGAATAAGAAACGAAGAATCTGCGACTCTTTTCCTGATCATGCCTGCTGGCTGGCGGCCCGGAAAATTGAAATGACCTTGGCAAGCCGACGGTCATACTCCTCACATGTCGGGCAATTGCCATCCGAATCAATCCACTCCGGATGCTGAGCCAACAAATCGTTGTGCAGTTGTTTTTGTAACTCGGCGTACGAGTGAATTTGGTGCGATTCGCGCGCACCGGCCAATGTCTGTGTGCCGTAGCCTTGGCGACGGCGTGCCATGTGTATCGATATCGTTCTCATGAATGGAAGTTTCGTCTTCGCCGTATGGCTTTCCCTGCCGTGAGATAACGGCGGAACAAATTCTGTGTCACGGCGCTTTTGTCATAACGACGGTAGGCGGCCCAAAGTGCTTCATCGATTTCACGATCAGAAGCGCTCCGCGCATGGCGCGCCCTGACGTCCGCGAGACTCGACTTCGGCCGCACGTGAATAATGCCTGGCGTTATCATGTTCCAACGGTGCGCCTCGGTGGAAGCTATCGCTATTGCGCAAGGGTAAGATTTTGTGCTAACCCGTTCGAAGTGACCCGCGCTCCCTCATTTGGGAGATACGCGAAGCTCCAGGCCTTGCTGGATCGGAAAACGCATGGCCAAGGTTTCCCGGCGGTTCTCATCCCAAAGAGGGAGTGAAAATCGACTCGAATGCGGGACTGGAAAATCCCACACACGCGCCGTAGTCGCGATTTGATCGTTACGCACCGTTGGGGGTTATGAAAACGATTCAGTCTTTGGATGTCGCAGGGACTTCGAAACCTTTCGCCGCTGGAAGCCCAATGCCCTTCGCGATGACGGTAACCCGTGTGCGCAAGCGAGCGCGCGAGTCGCTGCCTCTGAGTGAAATAATCCCGCTCTGGTTCGCCATCTCCAGTCCGTTAATCGGATTAGTTCTCGGGTTTCTCGGAGCCTGGTTTGTCACCTGGCTGACCAGCTGAGAAAGCTAAAACCAGCTCATCGAAAAGGTATGAACAAAGTAATCGAAGCAGACTTTCTTCCCAGGCAAACGAATGCCGAATTTTCCTGGCCAGGTTCAATCAGCAGCCCGGCGACCAAAGAAAGAAAGCGCATCCTGGTTGTCGATGACGATCACCATACTACTCACCTGGTGAAAGTTCTTCTCGAAAGGACCGGTCGCTATCTGGTGCTCGAAGAGAATGACGCTACCAAGGCTCATCAGAGCGCGCGGGATTTTCGACCAGACCTTATCCTGCTTGATATAATGATGCCAGATGCGGACGGCGGCGACGTAGCAGCGCGAATCGAGGCCGATCCTGAATTGCACAGCACACCCATCGTATTTCTCACCGCGCTGATCACGAAATCTGAAGCAGAAGCAGGTCTCCGGATTCAAGGGCACCCATTTACGGCCAAGCCGGTCAATATCCCCGATTTAATCAAAGTGATTGAGGAAAATCTGCCTAAACAAGCGCAGGCAGTGCCGTGAGTTGGGCACAGCCCGATACCGACTAACAGAGAAGGATACAAAAATGAAAGCTGCACAGATCAGTAAACCCGGTGGAGATTTTGAGTTGATTGAACGCGACATTCCCGAGCCAGGCGCCGGACAGGTTCGTGTGAAAGTGGACGCGTGCGGCATTTGCCATAGCGACGTCCTGGTCAAAGACGGTCTGTGGCCGGGGCTCCAATACCCACGCGTCCCAGGCCACGAAATCGCCGGGCGCGTCGATGCCTTGGGTGATCGCGTCGCGAACTGGAAAAAAGGCCAGCGCGTCGGCGTCGGCTGGCACGGCGGGCATGATTTCGTTTGTGATGAATGCCGTCGCGGCGATTTCGGAATGTGTGTTAATCGCAAAGTAACGGGCATCGATTTTGATGGCGGCTACGCGGAATACATGATCGCTCCGGCAGAAGCTTTGGCGTTGATCCCGGATGACCTTCCGCCCGAAGAAGCGGGGCCGTTCATGTGCGCAGGCGTGACTGTCTTCAATGCGTTGCGCAATTCCGGTGCCCGAGCCGGTGATGTGGTGGCGGTCCAAGGCATCGGCGGACTCGGACATCTCGGCGTTCAATACGCGCGCAAAATGGGATTTGAAACTGTGGCGCTCGGTCGCGGGAAAGACAAGGAACCGCTGGCCAGAAAACTAGGTGCGCATCATTACATCGATTCGGATGCAGTTGATACGGTAGCGGAATTGCAAAAGCTTGGCGGCGCGCGCGTGATTTTGGCGACCGCGCCGAGCGCAAAGGCGATTTCATCCGTGGTGGACGGCTTGGGGGTGAACGGCAATTTAGTAGTTCCGGCTGCGCCGAACGACCCGCTCACCGTCGGCGTGTTCCCATTAATTATGGGACGACGATCCGTGTCTGGAACCTACTCGGGAACGGCGCGCGATTCGCAGGACACATTGGAATTCAGCGCGCTGAGCGGCGTCCATCCGATGATCGAGAAATATCCGCTCACGCGTGTAGCCGAAGCTTACGAGCAAATGCACAGCGGCAGGGTTCGATTTCGCGTGGTCCTGACGATGACGGACCAAGCCTAACGAACAAGGCAATGAAGCACTTTTGATCCACTCGGGAAAACGAAAAAAAATGAATAATAACAATACGTTCGCAGGTAAAGTTGCACTGGTGACCGGAGGAACTTCGGGCATCGGCAAGGCGACGGCGATCGCGTTCGCGCGTGGTGGAGCGAAAGTCGTTCTCTCCGGCAGGCGCGAAAAAGAAGGCGCACAGGTTGTCGCCGAAATCAAAAAACTCGGCGGCGAAGCCGCATTCGTCCGCGCTGATGTCGCCAAAGATGCGGATGTGAAAAAAATGGTCGATTTCACGGTCGAGAAATTCGGGAAACTCGACATCGCCTTCAACAATGCGGGCGTGGAATGGGCCGGCCCGCTGGATCAGGCGACTGAAGCCGAGTATCGACGCATCTTCGACATCAACGTGTGGGGTGTTCTCAATTCGATGCGCCACGAAATTCCCGTGATGCTTAAAAACGGCGGCGGGGCAATCGTCAATACGTCCAGCGTTTTAGGACATGTTGGCTTTGGCGAGGTGAGCGTTTACATCGCGTCCAAGCACGCAGTCGAAGGCCTCACCAAGTCTGTCGCGCTCGAGTTCGCCAAGCAAAAGATCCGCATCAACGCAGTCGCCCCTGCGGTTGTGGCAACGGAGATGTTCGATCGTTTTGCCGGAAAGGAAGGAGATATGCGCGATCGTGTTACCTCACTTCATCCGATCGGGCGCATTGCTACCAGTGAAGAAATCGCGGCGGCGGTTCTCTATCTTTGTTCCGACGACGCGAAATTCACTATCGGTACGTCGTTGGTCGTCGATGGAGGGTTCATCGCCGGATAAGGCGCGGCCGAGGTAGTTCGGCTTGCGCTGCTCCCAGCAGATGGACCGACCGGAGTGTTCTTCTCCAGCGCTGGCCGCGAGCCTTGGTAGAAAAGCTTATGTCGTACATTCAGAACAGGGCGTTTAACCGTCATGAATAAATCTAAAAAAGTTCAACCGTCCGCCGTAACCAAGCTCGGCGGCAGCTTCACGTTTCCAGGCACTTCAATGACCGTGCACCGCATGGGTTACGGTGCGATGCAACTAGCCGGTCCCGGTGTCTTCGGACCGCCGCGGGATCCGGACGCGGCTGTTGCTGTGCTGCGCGAAGCGGTCGCTGCCGGTGTAAATCACATCGACACCAGCGATTTCTACGGACCGCACGTGACCAATCAAATCATCCGTCGCGCTTTGCATCCTTATCCGGAGGAATTGGTGATTGTCACAAAGGTGGGCGCCCGTCGCGGCGCGGACAAATCCTGGATTTCTGCTCTTTCGCGTCAGGAGTTAATGGATGGTGTTCATGACAACTTGCGAAATCTGGATGTTACGAGTCTCGATGTCGTCAATCTCCGAGTTGGAGGAGTCGAGAAGCCGTCGGAGGGATCGATTGCGAAAGCGCTGGCCGTGCTGGTCGAACTGAAACGCAAAGGACTGGTTCGCCATATCGGTTTGAGCAACATTACGCCGACGCAGTTGGCCGAGGCTCAAACGATGACGGGAATCGTGTGCGTGCAGAACCTCTACAACATTGCGTATCGAGATGATGATGATGCGTTCATCGACGATCTCGCGCGGCAAGGTACCGCTTACGTACCCTTCTTTCCGCTGGGTGGATTCAATCCGTTGCAATCCGCAGCGCTCGATGCTGTTGCTGAGTCGTTAGGCGCGACCCCGATGCAGGTCGCGCTGGCGTGGTTGCTCCAGCGTTCGCCCAATATCCTGCTGATTCCCGGGACGTCGTCAGTGCAGCACCTCCGGGAGAACCTCCAGGCTGCCGCGCTGCGGTTACCGGCGCAAGCGCTCGCCAAACTGAACACGATCGCCACCAAATAGGAACAGCAGCGACTCGATTTCGAAACAACAAAACCTAACGAAGGAGATAGTGAACACATTTGAATCCCCCTGGAAAAACGAAAGGGAACAGAAATGAAAAACGGAAAACTAAATGGAAGAGTTGCGTTAGTAACGGGTGCGTCGAAGGGAATCGGCGCGAGTATCGCGAAGGATTTCGCGACGGAGGGCGCGTCGGTTATCGTCAACTACGCATCGTCGAAGAGCGACGCGGACAAAGTTGTCGATGAGATCACAAAGCGCGGTGGAAAAGCGGTCGCTGTGCAGGGCAGCGTAGCGAAGAAGGCTGAAGTCGAAAAGCTCTTCGCGGCCGCCGAGAAAGCATTCGGGAAGATCGATATCCTGGTGAATAACGCCGGGGTTTACGAGTTCGCGCCGGTGGAGGGGGTCACTGAGCAGCAATTTCACCGGATGTTTGACACAAACGTTCTGGGTATGCTGCTCGCCACCCAGGAAGCACTCAAACATTTCAACGCCGACGGCGGGAGCATCATCAACATCGGCTCGCTCGCCAGCGTACTGACTCCGCCGACCGCGGTGGTTTACAACGCAACGAAAGGCGCAGTGGATGCGATTACCCGCACGCTAGCCAAGGAACTAGGGCCAAGGAAAATTCGTGTGAACGCGATCAGACCCGGCATGGTGTTAACAGAAGGAGTGATTTCCGGTGGGTTCCATGAAAGCGAATTCCGAACAATGTTGGAATCGCAAACACCACTCGGTCGGGTCGGCCAAACGGACGACATCGCGCCTGCCGCGGTGTTCTTTGCTTCAGCCGATTCGAAATGGATCACCGGCGAAACGCTGATTATCGCAGGAGGTCTTCGGTGATCGAAGGATGGAGTAGAAGACATGACCACAAACGGAGTTGCGTTGATCACAGGCGTTTCGTCCGGCATAGGCCGGGAGACGGCGCGGTTGTTCGCCAACCAAGGTTGGCGGGTCTTCGGATCAGTAAGAAACATTCAGCACGCTGACCCAATCACCAACGTGGAATTCGTTATGATGGATGTGAGCGACGACCAGAGCGTTAAGGACGCCGTCGAATCTGTGCTGCATCACGCGGACAAAATCGACATCCTGGTTAATAACGCAGGCTATTCGATCGCCGGCGGATTGGAAGAAACCAGTATCGACGAGGCACGCCAGTTGTTTGAGACGAATTTTTTCGGCGTGCTGCGCGTGACTCAGGGCGTTCTTCCATCGATGCGCCGACACGGTTACGGCCGCATCGTGAACATCAGTTCGATGGCTGGCATCGTGCCAATGCCTTACCGCGGCATTTATGCGGCAAGCAAGCACGCGCTCGAAGCCTTCACCGAAGTGCTCGATCATGAGGTTCGGCAATTTGGGATTCGCGCCGTGGTGATCGAGCCTACCTTCACGAAGACCAGCATCATGGCGAACGAAAAAATCCCGGGGACACAGATTTCCGCGTATGCCGAGCAGAAACGGCGAGTGGAAGCGACGATTCTGAAAGCATTGGTAGGCGGGGATGAACCCCGCGCCGTCGCCGAGGTCATTTACCACGCTGCTACGGCCGAGCACCCGCACCTGCATAATCCAGTCGGCGAAGGCGTGACCCTTAGCCGACTACGCCGCTTTCTTCCAGTTGGAATGTTCCAGAGCCAATTCCGGAAGCGATTCCAGCTCGACGAACCTGCTCGCAACGGAGGAGCGAGGTCATAATGGACTTCTGTTCGCAATACCTGAATTCGAATGCGGCCTCGATCCGTTCGCGTTAGCTCACGCGGCAGTATTCTTCGCTTCTGATGATTCAAGATGGATTACCGGAGAAACTCTAGTAATCGCCAGGGGTTTGCGTTACTATCAACAACAAGACGTTTTGATAACGCGAAAGGATAAACCATGAAAACGAAATTCGTGTCGTTCGCACTTGTCGCTGGCGCAGTCACGATTGCTCAAGCGAATCCAGTAGCCTACCACGGCGGTGGCGGACGTGCCCGCGCAGGCGGAGTTGCGCACGCCGCTCCGGCCGCTCGCGCTCCGATGCGGGCCGGTGGTTTTTCATCCTTTCATTCAATGCCGATGCGAGCGTACGGCGGTAGAACGCCTTACTCGGGCCAACGTTATTCGTCATTTGGAATGCATTCGTACCGGCCGTCTGGGTTTCGCCAGCCTGCGATTTATCGAAATGGGGTGACCATCACCCGTTCGGGTCCATACACTGCCGCAACGATCAGACAACCTTATCAAGCGAATCGTTTGCCGCATTATGGGGGTTATAGAAGTCCAGCCGCCACAAGCGTGTGGAACCAGCGAAATACCGGAAGTCAGTTTCGGAATGGAAACAGTCTCCGCAATGGAAACAATCGTCTTCGCGGTGACTGGCAAAAGCACGTGTTCGCGCAGCAATCGGGGGATTGGCATCGCGATTGGGACCGGCATAGCGACCATTGGTGGAACGGCCACCGGTGCTGCTTCATCAATGGATCTTGGGTGATCTTTAATATCGGTTTTGATCCGTGGTGGCTGTATGGGGGATACTACCCTGACTACTACGCCTACGGCTCTCCGTATTATGGCTACAATTATCCGTACTACGACGACTCCACTTATCCGTATTCGTACGATTCTCAGCCGGGCTACTACGATTCCGGCGATTATCAGGGCCAGATGTATTACGATCAGAACGGCTATCCCGATCAATCGCAGGATTACTACGATTCCAGCGTTTACCAAACCGAATCGTACTACGATCCGAACGGCTACAGCGATCAGTCTTACTCAAACTACTCGACGGTTGTCGCAGCGCAGGAGCGACTCGCCCGGGAGGGCTATTATCACGGCGAAAGCAACGGAGCGTTCGGCCCTGAGATGCGCCAGGCGCTTAGGCGTTACCAGAGGAGCCACGACTTGCAGGTGACTGGTTATCTCGACACGGACACGCTCGGGACAATGGGATTGCAACGGGGAGCGAGCTACTGACCTGGAAAATCAGCGCACGAATTCAAAATGATCAGAAAAAATGGAGCGATAACAATGAACAAACCTAATTCGAAAAAAAGATTGGAGCTGGCGCACAGACGCGACGCACCGCTCGCGACACGAACGGATCTATCGGCTGCGGCCGTCAAAGACATAAGCGGAGCGATGAATGCCATTCTGGCTGATGTGTTCGCGCTGTATGTGAAGACGAAAAATTTCCACTGGCACATGAGCGGCCCACATTTCCGCGATTACCATTTGCTCCTCGACGAGCACGCCGACCAGCTTTTCGCGATGACAGATCCAATCGCTGAGCGCGTTCGAAAGCTTGGGGGAATCACGCTGAGATCGATCGGCCAAATCGCTCGCACTCAGCGCGTGCTCGATAACGATGCTGAGTATGTCGAGCCCCTCGACATGCTCGCCGAGCTGGCCGACGACAACAAGGCGCTTACCTCGCGCCTGCGCGAGGCACACAACGTGTGTGAGGAACACCGCGACGTCGCCACAACGAGTCTGATCGAAGTTTGGATCGATGAAACCGAGCGGCGCACCTGGTTCCTTTTCGAGGCGACACGCCGGTCGAATTAGGGTCAATACTCCGCCTCGTTCATCAATTTCGGCCGGCGTGCTTTTTTACGCTGCCCGGTGAAGCCGCGCTTCGGCCAGATCGATATCGCGTTGGATTCGCCGCAAAGCCTGGTCGTTAATGGCTTCTTCATTGCGCAGCGCGATGACGGTATCGCGCTCGGTTTGTAACATCTCGCAAGCCAGTTCTTCGAAGTCAGGTGAGTACAATCGGCCGACGCTTTGTTCATCCGGGTCTTCAATGCGCAGTTGCCGAATACGATCTTCGTACTCTGAACGGAGACGTTCGACGGTTTCGCGCCTGGCTCGATTGGACGACTCCAGCTCTTCGAGCCGAGCCAGGGCCGCTTCATTCGCTTTCAAGCGCGCGAGTCTCTCTTCTTTTTCGACAGCGTGATCGTCCATTACTCCCAACCAACGAACCAACGGCGCCAGAGTGAGTCCTTGCAGGACGAGCGTTGCGAAAATCACGCAGAAGGTCAGCAAAATGATCAGGTCGCGCCCGGGAAAAGGCTCGCCGTTGTGCAACACAAATGGGATCGCCAGCGCGCCCGCGAGCGAATCCGCTCCGCGCATGCCGGTCCACGCGATTAGCGCCGTTTGCTGCCAGGGAATGCGATTTTTGCGACGCGACTTCTTGCTTATCAGGCGGGGCAAATAATTTGTCCCGAATATCCAGGCAAAACGAACCAGCACCATTACCAGAACGACCACTATCGCCAGTTTCGCCGCGTGCGTCGCCGAACCTGGCGGGAGCGATTCGATGACCCGCGGCAATTGAAGCCCGACGAGCATGAAAAGCACTCCATTGAGAATGAACGTGACCATTTCCCAAACCGGCAGCGCTTGCAGTCGCATGCTCCCGCTCAAAATGCGTGGCGCTCGCCAGCCGTAATAAATTCCGGCAATCACCACCGCCAGGATTCCGGAAACATGGACTGCTTCGCCGCTGAAGTAAGCGGCATACGGGGTGAGCAGCGACAACATTGTTTGAAC
>Ga0306920_100010508_pt1 | contig 12421 bp, 7 predicted proteins | sample flu12Cox44000170_FD_204666 | JGI IMG/M metagenome (GOLD analysis project Ga0306920, IMG submission 204666) | Lab enrichment of tropical soil microbial communities from Luquillo Experimental Forest, Puerto Rico - flux4day.12C.oxic.44.000.170 (v2)... | ecosystem: Environmental > Terrestrial >...
CGGGACGGAGGCGCTCGCGGCGGCCGTGACCATCCCATGCGACGAGGTCGTCTCGGCGACCGACATCCCCGGGTTCCAGGCGCTGATGCTGCCGCCGTTCGGCGAGCGCCCCGAGATCCGAGCCACCGCGAACCTCCAGACGGTCGCCAATGTCACCATCCGGGTGGTAACCACCAAACCGGTGCGGCGCGACGAACCCTGGATGGGTATCTTCTCGGGATGCTTTCACTGGCTAGACTGCTACTTTCTGTTGTCGCGTTACCAGGACGAGTTCATGCGCTGGGCACACGAGACCGGCGGTGAAGTGATCGAGTGTCATAGTTACCTCGCCCAACGGGAAGCCGAAGCGTGCGCGCCGGCGACCGTTCGTCGCGGCATCATCGCGGAGGTGGAGCGCGTCTGGCCCGAGGTCGCGGGAGCGATCGCGCACGTCGAGTATTTCGTCAACGAACGTACCTTCGACAAGCAGACCGTCGGCCATCGGGCCCACTTGCCGCCGCTCGAGACGAGTATTCCGAATCTTACCCTCTGCGGGAGCTGGCCGCGCATAGACAGCGCCGTCCACGACATGGAGAAGGCGATCGTCACCGGAATGATGGCCGCCAATCGTCTCCTCACCGCGCGCGGTCTGCCGAGCACTCCGATCATCCCGCTCCGGCGCCACCCCCTCCCTGCCGCCGCCGCCGGCCTCGCCGGCCGGCTGCTGCCGCGCCCTCCGGGCGTGCCTGCGCGCGTCTCCTAACTTCGGGTGAACCCGCCGCGACCGTGACTGGTCGCCCGACCGACTGAGCGGCGAGCGCGAGACGGTCTCGCCGTCGTCAGGTGGTGATGACGACCACGCTGCCCTCGAGAAACTGTTCGTAAACCGCACCGGGCGGGAAGTACGCCGTACCCCGTGCGTTAGTCGGCGTGGGAGGGACGAGATGCAAAGTCGTTGGAGGTTGCGGGGCGCGTCCGGCGGCGCTCACCGATGTGATCACCGGGGGCACGCGAAAGGCGGCTGTTCATGAAAACGACCCACCCCCATCCGGTCCCCGCATTCCCCGCGGAGCTGCGCCGGCTTCTCGTGCAAAAGGTGAGGGGCGTGGTCATCGATGAAAAGCAGATCCGGGAGCACGTCATCCGGCCTCGAACTCTCGAGGGCGTCTTTTCCGACCGTGGACCCGCGGAGAGCCCACTGAGGTTCGCGCCGGCTCCGCGTGTCGTCGATGGTCGTCCTCATCGTTTGAATGTCGCGACGTTCGCGGCTGCCCTGGACGACGCGCTGATGGGCAAGGTTGCCGGTTTCTCGGCGCAGCTTCGCAAGCAGGGACAAGCCCTCTTCACCAGAGACTGGCAGTGGGCGAAAGCGCCGCAGGATGGCGAGGAGAGCTGGACGCCGGACGTGCAGTTGCACGTCGCCAGCGTGAGCAAGCTGATCACGGGCATGGTCATGACGCTGCTCCTGGAGGAGAAAGGCATCTCTCCGGACGCTCAGATCATCGACTACCTGCCGGACTATTGGACGAAAGGCCCCAACGTCGAATACATCGTCTTTCGCAACTTGTTGAACCACACCAGCGGCCTGACGGCCCAGTCTATTATCGATTTTCAAGTCATGAGGGCGGCGATCGCTGCCGGCATCAGCCTCGATCCCATCGCTCCGAACCATCTGGGAAATTACGCGTATACCAACGTGGACTTCGGGCTGTGTCGGGTTCTGTTCGCGGTGGCGAATGGCAACATCGACAGGAGCTTCGAATACAAGGGTATTGGCTTCTTCGACTTCGGAGACATCAATGACCTGATGTGGGATTTGGTCACTATCCTCTCTTACGCTCAGTTCAGCCAGACCAACGTCTTTCGTCCTGCGGGCGTGTCCGGAGCAACGTTCGACCACCCCGACGCCGCAGGCCTGGCTTACACGGGTCCTGGTGAGACCGGTGCAGGCTGGAACTCGGGGAACCTCCAGAACGGCGCCGGCGCATTCGGCTGGCATCTTTCCGTGGACCAGTTGCTGAACGTCATGGGTGAATTCCGTCGTGGGCGCGGCATCCTCAGCCCTGAAGCAGCTCAGGGCATGCTGGACAACGGCTTTGGGGTGGATCCCTTCCCGGGAACCGTACAGTCCGGGGTCCCGGTTCCTGCCGGCTTGCGGACCCCCGCCGGCGAGATCTATTGCAAGAGAGGGAACTGGTACGACGATGCCCGCGCCCACGAGGAACAAGCCCTGGCGTATTTCTTACCGGAAGACATGGAGCTGGCGCTGGTAGTCAATTCGCCCATGGGTGATCCCGGCGGCCCGCTCCTCCAAGACGTGGTCACGCAGGCCTACCTGAACAACCTCACGACCCAGCTGGTGAACGAATGACCCGCTGCACGACCGAGGCGCTCACGTCGCTGGCGCGCGGAGCTCGGTAAACACTTCATTGGTTGCGGGTTTTTGCGCCGGGTCTGTAGATTGCGCCAGTAGTCGATGGTCGTATCCCTCTCGTTGGAGGACACATGCACAAGCTCGGGTCGGTGGGTCGTTTGGTGGCGGTGCTTCTGCTGGCTAACTGCGGCGGGTCTGGAGGTTCCGGAGGATCTGGTGGAACGAGCAGCGCCGGACACGGTGGAACCGGTGCGAGCGGTGGTGGTGGTGGAACCATGGGCGCCGGTTCCGGCGGCCACGCCGGGGGTACCGGGGGTGCTGCTGCCGGAGGCGGAGGCGGAGGTGGCATTGCCGGTGCCGTCGCGGGAAGTGGTGGCGGAGGCGCGGGAGGAGGCAGTGGTGCCGGCGTAGCCGGCCAGGGCGGGGCATCGGGTGGCGCAGGGCGCGGAGGCGCCGGCGGCGCCAGCGCCGGGAGCAATGGTGGCGCGGGCGCTGGCGGTCACGGAGGTGGTAGCGGTGGAGCCAGTGGCGCCGGCGGTGCGAGCGCAACCGGAACCGGAGGGGCCGGCGGGTCGAGCGCCGGGGGCTCGGCAGGAAACGCGACCAGCGGTTCGGCCGGCTCGTCGGTCGACGGCGGTGGTGGTGGTGCCGGGGGAGTTGCCGGCACCGGCGCTGCAGGCATCGGAGGAGCAGGCGGAGTTGCGATGTGCGGAAGCGGCGCCGGTCCTGACATGGGTGCTACTTGCAACACTCTGGTCGCCGCCGGACCTTGCGTCACCCCGTTGTTCGCCCTTGGTACGCCACCGCCGGCTACGGGCGGCGCCATTGCAGCGGGAACATACAACCTGACCGCGGAGACCGTGTACGGCACCGCTGACGGCGGTCTGCCGAGCACGCGGCGGGAGATTGTAGTCGTGTCGAACGTGACCGCGACTTCGATAGCCTTCGATCTTTCATCCCTCTCGGGAACTCAAACGACCCGCATAAGCGCAGCCGGCACCATTTCCGGCTCCACGATCACCTATGACTTTACCTGCCTAGGAACAATCGACGCCGAAATCCCGGGCGGCACCGAAGGCTTCACCGTCGCTGGGACGACGCTGACGATCGTTCGAACCCCGAATGGGGCGACGGTGGTGGACGTCTACGCAAAGGCACCCTGACGGCGAGGAAGTTCCTGGTTGATTCAGGGCGGAGCGGCGTGAGGCGGGCGCGTGGCATCGCGTGAGCTCCTGTTACGCCTCGTCGTGCGGACCAGGATCGCGAGCAGCGAACACCACAACGGCGCCCAGGTTTCGAACGGTCGGTCGCCTCCCTCGAAGGTGCACGAACAGCCACCGGCCGTGGACACGCCGGTCTGAGCGGGCGGTGGCGCGGCGCCGGTGCCGCCCGTCCCGGCGATGCCGGTGCCGGTGCCCCCGATCCCCGTGGCGCTGCGCGATCCCGCCGCTCCGCCGGACGTGCCGGAAACGCCGGCGACACCGACGCCGCCCGAGCCGCCGCTTCCCGCCGAGCTCGATCCCGAGCCGGCTGAACCGGTGGCTCCGGCCAGGCCATTGCCGCCGATCCCGGAGGCGCCGTTGCCGGCGGCGCCGGTTCCCGCTGCACCCGTGGACCCGCCGCTGCCCGTCGTGGGTGGCCCCGAGCCTCCCGAACTACCGCCGGCGTCCGGCGTGGGGGCAACACCCCCGTCGCCACCGGGTGGTTGCGTGGAGCCGGTGTCGGGCGGCGGTGGTGGTGGGCCGGGCTGCTTGCCGCTCTGGGTGATCTTCAGCGCGTAGGCGAGCGCCGAGTACGGCGTCACTGCCGGCAGCGCGATCGTGAGACCCGAGGCCGTCTGCGAGAACGTCAGGCTGGTCGCTGCGCCGGGCGTCTCGCCGAACAGGAAGACCTTCGCGCTCGCGCCGAGCTTGAAGCTCGAAGTGGTGACCGACGCCAGTGTCACCTGCTTGCCGTTGCCCGGCCAGCCCAGGATGATGGCGTAGACGGCGTCGCCGTCCTTCGAGGTCGTGTAACGGATGTCCTGGGCCGTCCCCGCCTTGGGGCTGGTGAACGACGTGCCGCCGCCCATCTTGGTGGGGCCTTCGCCGTAGACGGAGAAGGTCCGCGTCGCGTAGATGGCCTCGCCGAACTTGCCCAGCCAGTCGCCCATCGCGTTCAGGATGGCGACCTGCTCCGCGGGGACCGAACCGTCCGCCATGGGCGAGATGTTGAGCAGCAGGTTGCCCCCCTTGCTCACGCGATCGAAGAAGGAATGCAGGATCGCCGTCGACGAGTAGTACGTCATCCCCGACGTGTAGCACCAGCTCTTCGAGCTCACGGCGTCGTCGGTGAGCCAGTACGGCGTGGTGAGGTCGGCCGGGCCGCCGCGCTCGTAGTCGTAGACCTCGCCCTTGTCGTCGAGGCCGTCCTTGTAGGTGGCGACCACCTCTTTGTTCCAGCTCGCGGCCTGATTGTAGTAGTACGAGAGGAAGTTGAGCAGCTGGGTCTGCGCGACGGCCCGCAGGTTGAAGTCCTGCCACAGGATGTCCGGCTGGAACTCGTCGATGACCTCCTTGAGCTTGTCGTACCAGAGCTGGTTCTCGACGGTCGTTCCTTGTTGTGCGAAGAGGATCTTCAGCTTCGGGTCGGTCTGCGCGGGGACGAACTCGTAGTAGCCGGTGAAGTGGTAGGCGTGGTGCATCGCCGCCAGGATCTTGAGACCCTTCTTCCGGAAGGCGTCGGTCCACAGCTTGGCGAGGTTCAGCTTCGGGCCGTGGTCGACGGAGTTCCACGGGTTGGCCTTGCTGTCCCACATCGAGTACCCGTCGTGGTGCTCCATGACCGGGCCGGCGAAGCGGGCGCCGGAGTTGGCGATCAGCGTGGCCATGCCGTCGGGATCGAGGTGCCCGCCTGCCGACAGCAGCACCGGCTTGAACTGCGTGAACGTCCCGTTCTTGGCGTTGGCGCCGTCGATGAAGTCGTTCTCGGGCCAGTTCGAGAACGGGTCGCCGTAGGCGTTCATGTGGTGCGTGTAGACGGCGTCCGTCGTGTCGTACATCCGCCGCGGGTACCACTCGTTGCCGTAGGCTGGGACGCTGAAGACGCCGAAGTGGAAGTAGACGCCGAACTTGACGTCCTTGAACCACTCCGGCGCCGGCAGGTGCGTGTCGACCGACGCCCACGACGCGGTGTACGGCGGCGCGGCGCGTGCGGGAACGGGACAGAGCGCTGCCATCGCCAGGAGCGGGATCGAGGCCGCCAGCCGCGTGGTCGTCACCCGGGGAGCTTCCGGCGTAGGTCTGCTCATCGATCGTGACTAGGGACCCGGCCCTCGAACTTGGTGCACAGGACGCGATTCAGGGGGTGAGGCGCACGAGGCGGGAGGCGTGCGTCGCCAAGGTCGCCGCGAAGCTGCCCGTCGAGCGGCCGAGGTCCGTGTGCGTGACCAGATCGCGCACGCTCATCGAGCTGGCTGCGCCGACGGCGCTGAAGCTCGCCGTGACCTGGGCGGAGGCGGACCCGAAATTGAACAGGCCGACCACGACACTGCCGTCCTTCTGCTGCGAGTACCAGACCTGCTGGCTCGTCGCAGTCGACACGGCCCTGGGCGGGACGGCGGCCTGGTTCACCGCGATCACCTCGCTGTTGGTGAGGATCGCCAGGTCGGCCGCGTCGAGCTTGGTGATGTCGGCACCGATGATGAGGGGCGAGGTCGCGAGCGCCCAGAACGAGAACATGGTCTGCCGCTCGTCGGGCGTGATGCCGTCGAAGCTGCCGTTCCCGATCATCAGCGAATCGAGGTCGTTCCAGTGACCGGGCCCCGCGTACGGCGCGAAGGGCGGCAGGCCGTTGATCTCGCGAACGACGTGCGCCCAGTCGGTGTCGGTCGAGCAGTAGCACTCGACGTCGTTCTCCACGCGCCAGGCGTTGCTGTACTTCTGCCAGGTGGCGATGGCGCTGATGTTCAGCTTGTTCGACAGGTTGAGCCAGATCTGGCGGCCCGTTTTGTCGAGGGCCGCCCGCCACTGCATGATGTCGTCCTGGTTGTCCGCGTTGCCGCCGCCGCCGCCGGGGCCGACGAAGTCCATCTTGACGTTGTCGGCGCCCCAACCGGAGATGAGGTTCGCGTAGCCCTGCACGAAATCGACGGCGCCCGGCTTGGTGAAGTCGATCTTCCGGGCCGTGGCGCCGGTGGCCTTGTCGGTGTTGCCGGCGGCGGTCGTGACGATGTCCTTCACGTGGTACGAGGTGCCCTCGATCGGAGAGTTGGCCGCGACCACCGTGTCGTTGACGCCGGGGGTGAGATAGATGCCGATCTTCAGCCCCTTGCTGTGCACGTACGCGGCCGTGCCCGCCCAGCCGTCGGGGAACTTCTTCAGATCGGGTTTCCAGCGTCCATACTGAGCGAAGCCGTCGTACCAGCCGTCGTCGATGAGGATGTAGTTGTAGCCGTAGGGCAGGAGCTTGCTCGCCATCGCGTCGGCGGTCGCCTTGATGTCGGCTTCCGTCGAGACGCCGGTGTGGCCGCTCCACCAGCTCTCCCACCCCATGGAAGGGCGCGCGGCCAGCATCTCGACGCCCGCCGCGCCGCCCGCGCCGCCCGCGCCGCCCGGCCCGCCTGTTCCTGCGCTGCCGCCCCTCCCGGCAGAGCCGCCCGTCCCCCCGACATTTCCGGTTCCGGCGGCACCGCCGGTACCCACGGTCCCGCCACGGCCAACCCCACCGGCAGTTCCCGTGGTGCCGCCAGCACCCCCGGTGCCTGCCGTTCCCGTCGCGCCGCCGGCTCCTGCCGCGCCGCCCGTGCCAGTCGTGCCTGCGACACCGACGGTGCCCCCCGTGCCGGTCGCGCCCACTCCGCCGCTCTCGCCGGTTGAACCGCCTCCCGTGCCAGACCCCGCTGACCCGACCGAGCCGCCGCGGCCCAGCGCGCCGGCCGTTCCCGTCGATCCTGCGCTGCCCCCGGAGCCCGCGCTTCCGGCGCAGCCGGCGAGCAGCAGCTCGAGAAACACGACGGCGGCGGACGCCCGGAAGATGGGTTTGAGGTTCGGCTTCACGCGGGGCCTCCTTCTTGGAGAAGGGCGGTCCGCGACCGATCTGGTGCTCGCGCCTAGACCGAGATCCCGTTCAGCGCGCTCTTCACCGGTTTGATCGTGCCGTTGTCGACGAAGTTGGCTGTCATGAGCGACTGGTCGATCCCGAGGGCGGCGCCCAGCGTCTTGGCGGCCGAGACCCCGGTGCTGGTCTGCGGGATGTCGCCGCCGGTCGTCATCGACGCGCCGGTCGTCGAGTCGATGCCGGTGGCGCCGTAGGCGGTCCCGGCGATGATCCCGGTCCCTCCGGTGACGCCGGGCGCGACGTTCTTTCCGATCATCACCATGACCGCGTGGTTGCCGAAGTGATCGCGGCCGGCGCGCGCCGAGACCTTGGAGGTGCCGGAGAGATCGCGTCCGAAGACGTTCATCGTGGCGAAGGTGGTCGTGTCCGTGAGGCTCAGAGACGCGAGCGCGTTCTGGACGGCCTGGATCCCCGGCACGCCGCGGCCGGTGCCGTCGTGGTCGGTGTGGTCGAAGACCTCGTCGCCGAGGTCGGTGTCGTTGTGGTTGTCGCCGCCGAACGGGATGTGGAGGGTCACCACCGGCGTGACCTTGGCGGCGATGAGGGCCGCCGCCGCCAGCGCCTGGCCGAGCACGTTGTCGCTGGTGATCGAGGCCAGCGTCGTGGCCAGGCTCTGCGAGAGCTTGCGGACCTGCTGCTGCGTCGATGCCATGGCGTCGAGGAACGCGCGCTGCTCGGGCGTGCCGTCGGCCTTGAGGATGGCGTTGATGTTGTCGAGCGTCGTGTCGCGCAGCGAGCGGAGCTTCACCACCGGATCGCTCGCCGACCCGGTGAGGAGCTGCTTGAGCTGCGTCGGCGACACCGTCGGCAGCGTGCGGCCGGAGAACGAGATCATCTCCAGCGCGTTGCCGGCGGTGCCGACCGCGACCGGCTCGGCCTGGACCGTCCCCAGGCAGACCGCCAGGTGCTTGGCGTAGATGGAGGGAACCATCTCGTTGCCGGCGGTCTGGCCCAGCAGGCGCATCGACTTCGGGTGGTCGCCGTGAACGGTGGCCCCGGTCGCGTAGTGGAAGAAGTTGGTGCGCGCGAGCACCGGCGCCGACAGCGCCGCCCACGGCGCCGCCGCCGTCGTCATCGTCGAGCCGAGCATCATCGTCGTCGCGGCCATCCGGGTGTCGGTCGGATGGATGATCGTGCTCGAGGTGTACGTGCCGGGGCAGTTGCAGGAGATCGAGTCGCCCGCGCTCGAGCAGCTCATCACCAGGAATTGCGCCTTGCCCACATTGGAAAGGGCGCAGGACATGTCCTGCGCGTTCGCCTGACGGGGGTTCGCCAGGAACCAGGCCGGGAGCCCGGTGGCCATCGCCCGCAGCCCCACGTACCCCGCCCCGAACAGCCCGGTGAGCAGCGTCTCGCGTCGGTTGACTGGCCTCATGCGGTTTTCCTTCAGATGCCCAGCGAAAGGGAGGTCGGCGACTGGCAGGCGGCGGCGAACGTCGACCGCAGCGCGCTGGTCGCGGTGGCCTTGGCGGCGATCGCCGCGTTGTAGTGGTCGGTGAGCGCCTTCACCAGCGCGGCGCTGTGCGGATCGGACGGGGGCACGCCCATCACCTTGGCGACCATGTCGGTGATGGCCGCGGCGTAGTTGCTGCTCGCGTAGACCGACACCGCCCCGCCGTCGACCACCTTGGCGGCCACCGCCTCGCAGACGAGCTCGCTGGAGGCGCGGTAGAACAGGTTCGGATCGGGGGCGGTCACCGGAAACTGCGAGCCGCGGCTGAAGGCGTCGGCCGGGACCGCGCCCGCCAGGCGGTTCATCGCGGTCGTCACGCCCGTCGGGGCCGGCACGGCGATCTCGCAGAGGTCGGCCTGCCCGAGGCGGGCCGACAGCGCCCCGCAGAGCTGGTCGCGGCGCGCCACGCTGATGGTGAGCCCGTCCTCGGCGAAAGTGACGGTGTTCCCCGCGCCGGTCACGAGCGGCGACGACATCAGCTCGCGGACCAGCGTCTTGAAGTCGTAGCTCGCGCTCTGAAAAGCGAGCGCCACACGCCGCATCTCCGGGTCGCTCTCCTCACAGGCGGCGGAGTTGGCGAAGAAGCAGAGCTTCTGCGTCGTCTCGAGCGCGAACCGGTTGAGGCTCGGCGTCCCCTGATCGTCGGTGACCTGACCCAGGAAGGTCCCGAAGTCGACCAGCGTCGTGCCGTTCTGGACCACGTTCGCGAACCCAAAGCTCGCCGCAGCGCCCTTGGTGCCGACCTGGTCGTTGTAGTCGTAGAAGTTCCCCCAGAACTGCCGCATCGGATCCAGGCTCTTGTGGCAGCCGTAGCAAATGGATCCCGTGACCGCGTGCGTGCCATCGACGGCGACAGCGCTCGGCGGCGTGGGGATGGCGGCCGTCGCGTTGGTGAACCCCTCTCCCAGGGCGCCGAGCAGCGCCTGGTTGGCGGTGACCCGGTGCTGGTTGCTGTCGTTCGTGTTCCAGACCGCGAGGAACGAGGGCGTCGTGAAGAAGCTGACCCGCGGTAGCCGCGACGGCAGCGTCGTCGTCACCGCCCGCAGCGCCGGCAGGTCGAACGACCGCAGCGGCGTGCCGGTGGTCGTGATCGTCACCATCCGCCAGTCCGAGAGGTCGGTGGTCGTGAAGTACGGCTTGATGGCGTGCTCGAAGCAGCCGAGGTTCGTCGTCCCCTGGCCGTTGTTGCTCGAGTCGCGGTCGACGTTGCCGAGCAGGACGTGGAACAGGTTCGAGCTGCCCGGATACGTGGACACCTTGGTGGTATCGCCCGCGCAGGTCGTGCCCGAGGGCCCCTTCCCCGTCGTCGTCGACGGCGCCTGGTAGCCGAACACCATGTAGCTCGCGCTCGACGGGTTCAGCGTGTCGGCGATCGCCGGCCGCGAGCCGTGGTTGAACTGCCAGTTGAAGGTGTGGATGTCGTACGGCGTCTCGATCTGCATGTACATGCTCATGAGCGCCGTGGTCATCATGAACCGCTGCGTGGTCAGGATGTCCGTGAACGGGCGCCCCTCGGCGATGATCTCCAGGCAGGTGCGCGCGAAGCTCTCCTTGAGGTTCTGGAACAGCAGCGGGAACGCGTTGTCGCCGAAGACCCCGTACGACAGGTCGAACGCGCCCGGCCGCTTGCGCAGCTGGAACTCGTAGTCGAGGACGGCGAGCGACGACTGCTGGTAGGCGTTCTGGAAGAAGAGGATCATCTTCGACTGGAACTGCGGCGTGGCCATCCAGCCGTCGATGAGCCCCTGGAGGCCGGCGGTCGTTCCCGCCGCGGCGACCTCCGCGTCCGTCGGCGCCAGCCCGGTGAGCACGTTCTTGATCTTGCGAACGGCGGCGAAGGTCGACAGTGGCTGCGTGATGCCGGCCCCGACGCCGCCTGCGCCGGTGCTGGCGCCGCTGCCGGTTCCGCCGCTCCCGACGGACCCTCCGTAGCCCGTGCTCCCCACGCCGCCCGCGGTGCCCTGGGTGCCCACGGCGCCGCCGGCCCCCGACGCGGTCGTGCCGCCGGCGCCCGTACCGGGCGCATTGCCGGTCCCGCTGATCGCGCCGTTGCCGTTGCCGGCGGTGCTCGCTCCGATTCGGCCGTTGCACGCGGCGAGCGCGCCGCAAACAAGGGCCAGGCAGGGGACCAGGGGGACGAGCTTCATGGCGACCCTCCGTGACAAGGGAGGCGTCGCGCGGAACTGATGCATCCGGAACGGCCCGCGCCGCCGACCCACCTTCACCTACAGGGACGAATCAGGGGTCGCCGAGCGTTCCGGTCGGCGTCAGCTGGACGAGGCTGATGGCCGCGTCGTCGACGTAGATCGCCGACTGCACCGGGACGAGGTCCTCGGTGCTGCTGCACGGGCTGAAGTAGACGGCCGGGCTGACGCCGCCCGGCCGCTGGATGTCGTAGTTGAGCTGGCCGTCGAGCCAGATCGTCAACCGCCCGCTGGCGTCGGCGACGTTACGGAAGAACGCCTCGATCTGGAACCAACGGGCGATCGGGACCGGCATCTCGACGTCGGGCGTCGGCGATCTCAGGTACTGCGGCCGGTGATCGAACACTGAAAGGATCATGTCGCCGTTCGAGAGGCTGCGGAGGTCGATGTCGTAGAGCAGCGGGTTCTGCGCCGTCGGCGCCTGAAACTGGAAGATCGTCCAGTCCGCCGTCGTCTGGTACGCCTGCGGCAGGTAGAACCAGGCGCTGTAGTAGGCCTCGTCGGGGAAGGCCTCGCGCCAGAGACGCGCGGTGTCGAACGCGCCGCTCGCCCCGTTCGCGAGCTTCACGGAGTATGGGGGCGAATGCGCGGTGATCTCGGTCGTGATCGCCACCGTGGCGGTGGGCGGATCGTCCGTCGGTCCCCCCTGGTTGCCTGCCATCCATTCGCTGAGATCGCCGGTCTCATGGCGCGCCGACCAGAGAAGGTCGCTGCCGAAGTCGATCCGCGGCGCGCAGCCCGGCGTCAGCGCCACCGTGGCAACCAGGAGCAACGTGCGCGGGGTCAACGATTCGAAGCTACTCCAAATGCGCCCGCACGCCACCATTCCAAAATCAATCGCGCTGCCCTAGTGTGATCGAGATGAGGTGCCTCGGCGCGCTCGTGCCGCTGCTGCTATCGGCCGTCGCGGGGTGCGGCGGCTCGGCGGCCGCGCCCGACGCCGGCGGCGCCGCGGATCGTGTGCCGATGTTCGATGCGCTGCCGTCGCTCGACGGCGCGACGGCGGGCTACGCGCTCAGCTTCGACGGCGTCAAGGACTACGCCACGGCGGCCAACGGCGGCTTCGCGCCCGTCGGCAGCTTCATGACCGTCGAGATGTGGGTCAAGTACCCGTCGGAGACGCCGGATTCGGGGACGACGGATCAGGACTTCATCTCGCTTCGCATGGATCTCAACAGCGGCGTCCGGCTTGGGATATCGGCCGGGACGCTCGCCGTCCGTCGCGTCTACGTCGATCGCGTGATCGCGCAGGCGCCGACGCTGCCGGCCGTCGGCGTCTGGCACCACATCGCCTACACGCTCGACGTCACGAAC
>Ga0306920_100010509_pt1 | contig 12421 bp, 15 predicted proteins | sample flu12Cox44000170_FD_204666 | JGI IMG/M metagenome (GOLD analysis project Ga0306920, IMG submission 204666) | Lab enrichment of tropical soil microbial communities from Luquillo Experimental Forest, Puerto Rico - flux4day.12C.oxic.44.000.170 (v2)... | ecosystem: Environmental > Terrestrial >...
GTGTTCATCGCCGTCCTCCGTTGGAACGATCCCTTCCCTCGAGTATCTGGTGCGGCGTCATAGTTCGTTAGATTTTACCTACCGTACCATGAGAATCATTCGATTTGAAAGAGACGTTTCCTGCTCCAATTTTTGGTTTGTCGCAGCAACCACTGCAATCTTCCAAAGGAGGATACAATGTACAAAACTGCTATTACGTTGCCAGAGAAGATCCGCTCGAAATCGGTTGCCGCCCTGCTGGCGGGCCAGGTCGCGCTCACCGCTCTATCCATGACGCCGCTGACCGCGAGCGCCGCTACCCCACAGGGCTCCGGCGTGACCGTCGGCGAAATCCGGCACGTCGTCGCCAAATACTTGACCAAACATCCGGAGCTGACACGCCAAGCCGCCCCCGCTCCACGGGGCATCTACGTCGGCGACTCTGAGCATCAGCAACCGTGAGACTTGTCAACGCATCAGGCGGTCACCGCAGGGGGCCGCCTGATGCCCGTTCGTAGGCGGGTAATCTCCGCGCGGTACAGAGAGAAGTCCCGATGACGCAACTCACGTATGACCCTCGGCCGCAACAACATGGCTTGGGCGAAATTCGTCGGACAATTACACCGATCGAGCGAGCCTGTGCATCGCGCGCTGGATCGCCAACAATCCGGCGCCGCCCTATCTCGGTCTGTCGAGCGATGACCCGCCGGGGTGAGCTCCGACGGCCGAGCGCTCCTCAGATGTCGAGAAAAACGGTTTCGCTTTCCTCCCTGGGACCGCGCTGGAGGCGGATGTCCACACACCACTGATTCTCGCCATCGGGTCGGGCGAGCAGGGTGGCTCGGCGTGTCGGGTCTTCGATCGATGACAGCAACGGGTCGGTGTCGTTGAGCGGGTCGCCGGCGAAGTAGGCCCGGGTCGTGAGGCCTTTCAGCAAACCGCGCGCCAGGATCGTGATCGCGAAATGCGGCGCCTGCTGCGCGTTGCCGCGGCCCGGGACCGGGCCGGGCTTCAAGGTCGTGAAATGGAACCGGCCGGCCTCGTCGGTTCGCGAACGGCCAAAGGCCGGAAAACGCTCTCCGGCAGGCGGATCGGCCTGCCACAATTCGACTGCGGCGTCGGTCACCGGATTGCCGTCACCGTCGAAAACCGTTCCGGTCAACACGACACGCTCGCCTTCGGCGCCGAGCCGCGTCAGATCGGCCCATTCCGGATGCTCGATCAAGTGCCAGAAGGGTCCGATCGTCTGGCTGCTGGTGGCGGCAGGCACCCTCAACCCTCCACCGGCGTAGCCTCGCGGCCGCGCAGTACGGCGTCCCAGCGATAACCCAGCGCCCATTCCGGTTTGGTCACCGTCATGTCGAGCGCGCAGACGAGGCGGTCGCGGGCCGCCGCGTCCGGGATCGACAGAAAGATCGGGTCGAGAGCGAGCAGCGGATCGCCCGGGAAATACATCTGCGTGACGAGACGCTGGGCAAAGCCCGACCCGAAAAACGAGAAGTGGATGTGATTGGGCCGCCAGGCATTGTGATGATTGAGCCAGGGATAGGCACCGGGCTTGATCGACGTGAACCGGTACCAGCCATCGCCATCGGTAAAGACGCGGCCCTCGCCGCGGAAATTCGGATCGGTCGGGGCGTCGTGCTGGTCGGCCGAATGTTGATCGCGCCCTGCCGCATTCGCCTGCCAGATCTCGACAATCGTGTGCGGAATGGGCCGGCCGTCCTCGTCGGTGATCCGGCCATGCACGATGATGCGCTCGCCGAGTGCCGCTTTGCCGTCGACCACGGAGAGATCGGGGATCGGCGGAAACTGTGTCGCGGAGAAGCGCGGGCCGCTGGTCTCGGTTATCGTCTGCGGCAGCGGCACCAGTCGCTCCTGCGGATGCCGCTTGCGGGTACTGCCATAGGCCGGTGCGTCATAAGGCGGCTGCGTGCCCGGCTGATAGACACGGAATCCGACTGTTTCCATCTGATCTGTTCTCCCAGGCTACGCCGCGCTGGCTGGCTGCTTTCGCTTTTCCCTGAGCGCCTCGAGCTCCGCAGGCGTATCGATGTCGACGAGAACGGCTTCGTCGTCCATCTCGACCTCGGCGACGAGTTCGGCGTGGTCGCCAATCAGATGCTTAGCGCCGACATCACCGGCGAGCCCTGCCATCTCGGCGAAAAACCGCTTTGACCACAGCACCGGATTGCCGCGCTTGCCGCGGCGGGTCGGCACGATGATCGCCCGGCCTTCGAGCGGGTTGAAGGCTGCGATCAGGCGCTCGAGATGGCGGCCGGAAATCAGCGGCATGTCGCCGAGGCAGACGATCACGCCCTCAAGGTCATCCGGCAGGGTGGCAATGCCGCGCTTCAGCGAGGTGGAAAGCCCGTCAGCGAAGTCGGGATTGCGGACCCGTTCGACCGGCAGTTTGCCGAGGACCGCGTCGATCGCCTCGGCCTGGTTGCCGAGCACGGCAACGATCGGACGAGCCCGAGAGGCGAGCAGCCGCTGCGCGACTCGCACCACCATCGGAACGCCGTCGATTTCGGCCAGCAGCTTGTTGGGGCCGCCCATCCTTCGCGATTGCCCTGCTGCGAGCAGCAAGGCCCCGATGCGTGGGCCTTGCGACTTCGCCTTACCCTTTGGTTCCGTGACGGGTGTTGCCTCGGCGCGCGGCAGCGGCCGCGACGGGATCTCCGCGAGCAGACCGCCGCTGCCCATGCGCATGATTTCGCTGGGGCCTACCGGCAGGCCGGCCACGAGCCGCTCCAGCACCCAGTCGAAACCATTGACTTTGCGCGAGCGTGCGCAGCCGGGAAGACCCAGGACCGTCCGCTCGCCGACATGGCCGAGAAGCAACAGATTGCCCGGGTCTACCGGCATTCCAAAATGATCGATCCGGCCGCCCGCGGCAACAATCGCCGCCGGGATCACATCGCGCCGGTCGAGGATTGCAGACGCGCCGTGGATCAGCACGATCTCTACTCTGTGCCCGATCGCATCACGGATCAGCGGTCCGAGCTCCGCAGTCGAGTGGCCGCAGCGTTCCTCGAGGACGAGCTGGCAACCGAGCGCCTTGAGTCTTCCCTCGGTGACCTCGCGGGTTTTGTCGAGGATGCTTTCCTTCAAGCCCGGGAGACGCGTCTGGATCAGCCCCACAGGGCGCGAGATGAACGGTGCGATGCGCAACAACGGTTCTGGCTCGCCGGCTGACTGGACGCAATGCTCGACGGCCTCGGCGGGTGCTGCGAACGGGATGATCTTGACCGTAGCGACCATCATCCGCGGCTCGACCACGGCAAAGGGCGGCAAGGTACCGAGTGTGATCGCCTCGTCCACCAGGTTGAGCCGGTCGAGCCGCTCGCGGTCGAAGACGAGAAGCCCCCGTTCCCGTGCAAAAAGATTGGCTCGGCCGGTGAACGGCGCCGCCATCTCGATCCCGTCCCCAGCGACGGCCGCGGCCACCTTCCGGGCGGCCTCGTCCTCGCCGACATCACCCGGTTCGAGCCGGGCAACGACGATCCGCGACAGGCCGGCGGCGGCAATCAGGTCCAGATCGGCGCGCGACAATACCCGCGCCTTTTTCAGAGCTGCGGTGCCGAGCTTCAGGCTGTGGGCGAGGATTGCACCTTCGGCCTCTGCAACCGCGACCTCGCCGAATTTCATGCCTTCTCGCCCTGGCGCAGGATCTGCGTCATCTCGGCGACAATCGAGACTGCTACTTCGGCTGGTGAAATCGCGCCAATCGACAAGCCTACGGGCCCATGGATGCGGGCAAGATCGCTGTCGGTAAAGCCCTCTTCCTTGAGCCGTGCACAGCGCCCGGCGTGATTGCGGCGCGAACCGAGCGCGCCGACGTAGAAACAGTCCGAGCGCAACGCGGCCGCCAATGCCGGGTCGTCGAGCTTCGGGTCGTGGGTCAACGCCACGACCGCCGAGCCGCGGTCCGGCTTCAGCCGTTCGAGCGCTTCGTCAGGCCACTCGGAGGTCATCTCGATGCCGGGAAAGCGCGCTTCCGTCGCGAAGGACTCGCGCGGGTCGATGATCGTCACCGCGTAATCGGTCATCACCAACATCTTCGCCAATGGCTGGGCGATATGCACCGCACCAACGATGAAGCAGCGATGCGGCGGCGTGAGGACTTCGACGAACACAAGGCCGGCCGGCGTGTCGATGGTGCGGTTGCGCCCGCCGCGCCAAGCCCCGCGCACTGTGTCGAGTGCCGCGTCGTCGAGCGCCAGGTCGCCCTCAACCTGATCGCCGTCGAGCAGCAACTGCCGACCGGTGGTCAGGTTCGTTGCCAGGGCGACAGAGCGATGGTCCCGCGCTGCCGCCACGACATGGTCGAGTGTTCGCCCCTTCATTCAACGCGCTCGACAAAGACTTGGATCTTGCCGCCGCAGGCGAGCCCGACTTCCCAGGCCTGATCGTTGCTGACGCCAAAATCCAAGAGCCGTGGCTTGCCGTCACGGATCACTTCGAGCGCCTCGTTGACGACCGCTCCCTCGACGCAGCCGCCCGAGACCGAGCCTGTCATCGCACCCTGGTCACTGACGGCGAGCTTGGCGCCGACTGGCCGTGGCGAGGAACCCCAGGTGGTGACGACCGTCGCCAGTGCTACACCCGAGCCCGCCTCTCGCCAGCGCGCCGCTTGCTCGAGGATTTCCGCCGTATCGCTCATGCTGCCCTCTCTTCGCTGTGCCGCCAAGCCGATGCTGCTGTCGCGCGGCGCGTGACCGGTGTGCTCAGCACCTCGATCAGGATTTCGAGGCTCTCGAGATTATGCACCGGCCGGAATTCGTCGACATATGGCATCATTGCCTTCATGCCGAGAGATCTTGGCTCGAAACCCTCGTAACGCAACAACGGGTTCAGCCAGATCAGGCGGCGGCAAGACCGGTGTAGCCGGTCCATCTCATGCGCGAGACCGGCGCCGGCGTCGCGGTCGAGCCCGTCGGTGATCAGCAGCACGATCGCCCCCTGCCCGAGCAGGCGACGTGACCACAGCCGGTTGAATTCGGCGAGGCAATGACCGATGCGGGTGCCGCCTGACCAGTCGACTACTGCCTCCGCGACCCGTTCGAGCGCCAGATCGACGTCGCGATAACGCAGGTAGCGGCTGATATTGGTGAGCCGGGTGCCAAAGACAAAGGTGTGGACGCGGTCGCGATCGTTGGTCACCGAATGCATGAAATGCAGAAAGACCCGGCTGTAACGGCTCATCGAGCCTGAGATGTCGCAAAGCACGACGAGCGGCGGCGGGCGGCGGCGCGGGTCCTTCCGCTTCAGTTCGATCAGCCCGCCCGAGCGCAGGGCAGCGCGCATAGTGGCGCGGAGATCGGCGCGGGCGCCGTGCCGGTCGGGCGCAAAACGTCGGGTCGGGACGTCCTCGATCGGCAGGCGCAGCTTGGCGATGGCGGCCTTGGCGCGGGCCAGCTCTTCGAGCGACATCTTCTCGAAATCCATGCCGCGCAGCTGCTCGCGGTCGGAAAAGGTCATCGCCGCGTCGAGCTCGGTTTCGGTCTCCTCGGCCTCGCTCCCTTCGTTCTGGTTCGGGTGCAGCGCTTCCGCCAACCGCCGGGCCATTGCCGCGCCCGGATCCTCCTCGCCCTCAACACGTAGTTCGGGCAGGACGAGGCCCATCATTTTTTTCAACAGGTCGGGGTTGCGCCAAAAGACGTGGAACGCCTGGTCGAAGATCAGGCGCTGGTCCGGCCGGTTGACGAACACGGCGTGCAATGTCCAATAGAAGTCGCGGCGATCGGTGATGCCGATCGTCCTGACGGCCGCGACCGCGTCGATCACCTTGCCCGGTCCGACCGGCAGCCCCGCCGCGCGCAGGGTGCGGGCAAAATGCATCAGATTGGCGAGCAGCGACCCGCCGCTGCCTTCCGACGCTTGGCGCGGAGCCGACGAAGCCATCAGGCTGCCGCAGCGGCAGCTTCGGCTTTGACCTGCTCCAGCAACCTCGCCGCTTCGCTACCGTGCAGCCGGGCGATGTCGTCCTGGTATTTGAGCAGCACGCCCAGGGTGTCGTTGATCGCGTGCGGTGTCAGCTCGAGAACGTCGAGCTGCATTAGCGCCTCGGTCCAGTCGATTGTCTCGGCGATGCCGGGCAGCTTGAACAAATCCATCCCGCGCAATTTCTGGACAAAACCGACCACTTCCCTCGACAGGCTTTCGCTGGCCCCCGGCGCCTTGCGCTTCAGAATCTCGAGCTCGCGCGCGGCAGTCGGATAGTCGACCCAGTAATAAAAGCAGCGCCGCTTCAACGCATCGTGGATCTCGCGCGTGCGGTTGGAGGTGATGACGACGATCGGCGGCTGATCGGCGCGGATCGTTCCGATTTCCGGTATCGTGACCTGAAAGTCCGACAGAAGCTCGAGGAGATAGGCCTCGAACGGCTCGTCGGTGCGGTCAAGCTCGTCGATCAGCAACACCGGCGGGCCTTCGATCTCAGGCTCGAGCGCCTGCAACAGGGGGCGCTTGATTAGAAACCGGTCCGAGAAGATCGTGCTCTCGATTTCGTCGCGGTCCTCATTCGCCGCCTCGGCAAGGCGGATCTCGATCATCTGGCGAGCATAGTCCCACTCATAGACAGCCGTGGCGACGTCGAGACCCTCGTAGCACTGGAGGCGAATGAGCCGCCGACCGAGTGCCGTCGCCAACACCTTGGCGATCTCGGTCTTGCCCACACCGGCCTCGCCTTCGAGAAACAGCGGCCGCTTCAGATGCAACGCCAGATGGACCGCCGTCGCCAGGCTGCGGTCGGCGATGTAGTCGGCGCTGCCGAGAAGCTCGAGCGTGTCGGTGACAGTGGTCGGGAGGGCGAACATGCGGCGCGCAGTTCCCATCGCAAAAACCCTCCCCCGACGGGAGAGGGTGGTGGTTTTTTGAGCCCCGCATCTGCGTGGGCCCGCTTTCTTGGTTGGCAATGTAATATGCCGTTCCAGCGGTCGCCACCCCGCGGCGAAGACTTGAAAGCGGCAGAGGGAAGAACGTGAGGGATCCCATAGAGCGCGCGCTGGCTGCCATCAAATTCGGCCCGGACGGCCTCGTGCCGGCCGTCGCACAGCAGCACGACACCGGTGAAATCCTGATGCTGGCGTGGATGAACCGGGACGCGGTTCGCGCAAGTTTGAGCGAAGGCCGCGCCTGCTATTGGTCGCGGTCGCGCGCCCGGCTCTGGCGAAAGGGCGAGACGTCCGGGCAGGTTCAGCTACTGCGCGAGCTCAGGCTAGATTGTGACGGAGACGCCGTTCTGCTGCTCGTCGATCAGCAGGGCGTGGCCTGCCATACGGGGCGGCGCAGCTGCTTTTTTCAGGCATGGCGCGACGGTGGCTGGGTGATCATTGCCGAGCCGCAGATTTCACCGGAAGGGCTCTACCCGGAGCCTCATTGAATCGGTGGGCAGTTCAGGTGGGTCTGCATCGCGGCGGCCAGGCCAGGATCCATCGGGAGCCGGGTGCAACGCTGGTTGTATTCATCGACGCTGGCGTTGTAGCGGGAGACCGCTCGCGCCGCGTCCGCCTGCGCCGGGCTTATCTGCCCGAAAGCAGCGTCGCGACGTTGTAACAGCGCCTTGTAGCGGGAGACCGAATCCGGGTTGTTTACATTGACCTGCGGTCGCTCGGCAGCGAGTTGGGCGTCCAGATCGGTGAGCTGCCGGTTCACGGCAGCAAGCGTCTGAGCCTTGGCGTCCTTTTCCGCGGCCAATGTCCCGGCTGCCTGTTGCAGACAAAGACAGGCATTCATCTCGGCGGGCACGTTCGGCAACGGCACCTGTGCTCCGGCCGAGCCACAAACCGCGAGCAAGGCGCCGCCCACCGCCGCCGCACACCAAAGGACGCTAAAGGTTCTCATCCCCATCCCTCCCGGTAAAGATCAGCAATCAACGATCTGTCGCGCCGGCTTACTGTTCGGCCAAACCGCACACCCGATCGCCGCTTCGCGACCAATTTGCTCGGCTTTTTCCCACAGCTCCCCGCGTGCAGCGTCGACCCAATCTTGTTCGCGCTCGGACGACGGCAGCAATGCGCCTAACGCCGCACCGACCTGCTCTGCCCCCGTTCCATTTGCGTCCATTATCTACCCAACTCCGAGAAGAACCGCACTCTCGTTTCAACGACGGGACTCGCGCTCTGTTCCTTGTAGGTGGTCCGGGTCCTCGGCTCCAACCGCGGCTCACGGCCCCCAAAGTTGACGCCAGCTCGGGAAGCCGCCGAGTGGGGAGGCGGCGAGCACGGCGCGCATCACGGCGCGGGTGAGGCAGTCGGCGGCGGCGCTGCCGAGCCGCGTCAGCGTCGCCGGATCGGCTGCCGGCCCGGCGCCGGTCGCTAACGCAAAGACGGTGTCGCCGTCGAATGGCGTGTGGACCGGACGGATCGCGCGGGCAAGCCCATCCTGAGCCATGATCGCCAGGCGCCGGCAGCCTGCCTTGTCGAGTGCAGCATCCGTCGCGACGACCGCAACCGTGGTGTTTGCGCCGGCGATCGCTGCGCCGCATTGCGAGAAATCCTCCGGATCGAGTGCCGTGTCGGGGATCGCCGGCTGCCGGGCGATCTCACCGGCGAGGGCCAGATCGGCGGCCCAGAAGCGCCCGCAATCCGGCCGCACCACCGCTCCCCAGCTGTTGACAGCGACGATCGCCCCAACCTTCAGGCCGCCGGCGAGAACGAGCGAGGCGCTGCCGACCCCGCCCTTGAGGCGGCCGGCGGTGGCGCCGAGCCCCGCTCCGGCATTGCCGAGTGTGAAGTCCTTCGCTGCGGCCATAACCGCGCGGCGGCCGAGCGCGCGATAAGGCAGCTCGGTGGTAAATGTCTGCCGACCGGGGAAGCCGAGGTCGAACAGGATCGCCGCCAGTACGATCGGAACCCGGACCGTGCCGACGGCGAAACCGCGTCCTGTCTCGGCGAGCCACTCCATCACGCCGGCTGCAGCATCTAGGCCGAAGGCCGAACCGCCGGACAGCACGACCGCGTCGACGCGCTCGACCAGGGTGCCCTGAGCCAGCAGCTCGGTCTCGCGGCTCCCCGGTGCGCCGCCGCGGACATCGACCGAAGCCACGGCCGGTGCTTCAGCCAGTACGACGGTGGTGCCGCTGATACCGTCCCGGTCTTCCGCCTGCCCGACGAGAATCCTCGGCACGTCGGTGATCGAGTTTCGCGAGCCGGCCGAAGGCGCCAAGCGTGTTCCTTGCCCGATGCGAGCGGAAAGACCGCCTATATCATCGGCAACAGCCATGCGCCAACGGTGCAAGGGGTCTAACCGGATGTGGTGCGTCGCCCGTGCGCTCTCGCTGCTGCTACTGATCTCCCTCCCCGCGCTCGCGCAGGAGAATGGGAGAGCACCGCTCGTCGGCGTGCTGCTGGTCAACGCGGCGGCCAATCCCGAGCCGGTCGTGCCGCTTCTTCGCCAGGGGCTGGCGGGATTGGGCTATGTCGAGGGCCGCAATCTGCGCCTCGACTTCCGCTTTGCCGAGGGGCACGCGGAGCGGTTCCCGGCGCTCGCCGAGGCGCTAGCCGAAGACAGGGCGGCAGTCATCCTGGCGCTCGGCGACGCCGCAACGCGTGCGGCGCAGCAGGCAACGCGCACAATCCCGATCGTCGCGATCGCCGACGACCTCGTCGCTTCGGGGCTGATCCAGAGCATGGCGACACCGGGCGGCAACACCACCGGGATCAGCATCCTCGCCACCGAGCTCGACGCCAAGAAGCTCGAGATCCTGAAGCAGATCGTGCCGGCAGCGCGGCGCGGCGCTTTGCGCTGTTGCGCGACCCGGCGAGCAGCACCGAGGCGCGGGTCAACGCGATCGCCGAGATGGCGCGCACCCTCGGGATCGAATTGCAGATGGTCGATGTCGAAAGCCCCGCCGATTTCGCCGCGGCGTTTGCCGCGTTCCGCGAGGGCGGCGCCGAGGGGCTCGACATCCTCGGCTCGCCATTGCTGGCGAATTTCCAGCGCGAGCTCGGCCGGCTCAGCCTCGAATACAAACTGCCGGCTATCTGCCAGTTCCGTGAGATGGCCGAGGCGGGGTGCCTTGCAAGCTACGGCGTCAAGCGCCCGGAAATGCATGCGATGGTTGCCGTCTACGTCGACAAGATGCTGAAGGGCGCCAACCCGGGCACGATTGTGGCACAGCAGCCGGGCGCGATCGAGCTGGTGATCAACCTGAAGGCCGCGCGCAAGATCGGTATAGAGATCCCGACCTCGGTCCTCGCCCGCGCCGACGAGGTCATCGAATGAGGGCAGGCCGGCGTTTACGGCATCCGAAACGCAGATTTCCGCTGCTCCCAGCGGAAATTTTCAAGTATCGCCGGGAAAACAGCGGTAAAAGCCGCTCTCGCGCTCGCCAACAGCAGCCGCAAGTAATTGAAACAACTTAATTGTGTCGGCAAATTCCGCTACGCGATCGAACAGAGGAATTAAATCGGCCGAACAGGGGAATAAATCGGCGTAACAGAGGAACAGCAGGGGAATTGCTGACACCTAACGGCAACCGAGTTCCTTTCCGGCTCGCAGAGGCGGCCATTGTGATATCGGATGAAAAGTTTGCCCAGCTCACCTCTTCCCGCGCGATCAGTGATCGCATCGCGCTCGAATGGGGACGCTTGTCCGCCGAGCGGCCGCGCGGCATGGCAGACGGACTGATCACGGCGACTGCCCTGGTCCACGCCAAGATCATTGTTACGCGCAACGTCGAGGATTTCTCGGACGGCCGCGTCCCGGTTATCAGTCCCTGGAGTCCGTAAGGACTACGAATTCCTTCCGTGGCGGCGAGCGATCGTTCGCTCGCACCCACGAAATCATCGAGTAGCTGCCGAATATTGCTAAATTAACTAAACAGATCGGGTTCAAACCGCGCGGAGGCGCGCGATGGTGCTGAGCAGGGAGAGCCGCGCTGCGGCAAGGCGTCGAGGAGATGATCGAGTGAGGCGGCGCAGCGTGATCGCCGGGATAGCCGCCGTGGTGGTCGCACCCAAACATTCCGCCCCACAGCAAGCGCCGGCAAAGATCCCCCGCATCGGCCTCCTGATGGGCGCCGACGAGAGCGACGAAGCGCCAAAACTCGACGCCTTTCGCGGAGCGCTTAAGAAATTTGGCTACATCGACGGCCAGACCATCCTTATCGATGTGCGCTATGCGATGGGGCAGCCCGACCGGTTCGCCAGCTTGGCACGCGAGCTGGTGTGGCTTGCGCCGCCCGTAATCGCCTGCGTCGGCCGGCGGGAGACGGCCGCCTTGCAGGCAGCCACGCGCTCGATCCCGATCGTGTTCATGCAGGTCAACGATCCCATCGAGCAAGGCTTTGTCGCTTCGCTGGCCCGGCCGGGCGGCAACACGACCGGATTCACCCAGATGTCGGCCGAGCTCGATCCGAAACGGCTCGAATTATTGCACGAGATCGCGCCATCGTTGTCGCGTGCGGCCTTCTTGGTAAACCCAAATCTGACGCCGGGTCTCGACGCGCGGTTCGCCGGCGCAGAGGCTGCCGCCAAGAGCCTCGGAATCCTATTGCGGCGCCTCGACGCCGCCACGGCGGCCGAGCTGACCGCGGCTTTGACGGCGATTGAGGGATCGTCGAGCGAGGCGCTGCTCATTCAAAGCGACCCGATGCTGACGGGCACCGAACTTTCGCCGATTTTGGAGTTCGCTCTCGCACGTCGGCTGCCGACGATCATCGAGGCTTACCCAAGGAGTGTTCCGCTTGGCGTCCTGCTCAGCTACGGACCCCAGCTCCTTGAGAACGCGCGGCTCGCCGCCGGCTACGTCGCCAAGATTCTGCAGGGGGCGAAGCTGATCTGCCGGTCCAGCAGCCGACAAAATTCCAGCTGATCGTCAACCTGAAGACCGCCAGGGTGCTCGGGCTGACGATCCCGCCAGCGATCCTCGCCCGCGCCGATGAGGTTATCGAAATGAACCGCCGCAAGCTGGTGCTGCTGGTGGCGGGCGCGATGATCGCGCCACGCGCGTTACTGGCACAGCAGAAGGCGATGCCGGTGATCGGCTTTCTCAGCCCGGGGTCGCCCAGCCTAGCTGCAACCAATTTGGCCGCGGTCCGTCAGGGCTTGAGCGAAACCGGTTATGTCGAAGGACAAAATGTCGCGATCGAATACCGCTGGGCGGAGGGTCACCCGGATCGACTCCCTACACTGGCCGCCGACCTCGTCGCCCACAATGTTGATGTGATCGTGGTTACCGGAGACCTGGTGGCGTTCGCGGTAAAAAGAGCGACCGCAACGATCCCAATCGTCTTCTTCAGCGGGGGCGACCCCGTCGCAACCGGCTTGGTGGCTAGCCTCGCCCGGCCAGGCGGCAACCTGACCGGCGTCGGCATCATGGTCGTGGAGCTGATGGCGAAACGGTTCGAGCTGATCTCCGAGTTCGTCCCGCACACCAGGGTAATCGGTCTGCTTCTCAATCGGAACGACCCGAATGCCGAGCGCTTCATTAGAGA
>Ga0306920_100010511_pt1 | contig 12420 bp, 3 predicted proteins | sample flu12Cox44000170_FD_204666 | JGI IMG/M metagenome (GOLD analysis project Ga0306920, IMG submission 204666) | Lab enrichment of tropical soil microbial communities from Luquillo Experimental Forest, Puerto Rico - flux4day.12C.oxic.44.000.170 (v2)... | ecosystem: Environmental > Terrestrial >...
AAGTCGGAGAGCTAACCGGTTCTTCCGTAGGTGTCGAGGTCCGAGCTGGCACAGAACTCCTGCCGCAACGGAGCGGCCCGGATCCCGGCCAGCCGCTGCCTTTCGTGTCGACCGGCACCATTACTGCCTACGCCGACTTTGTCTTCGACAATCCGCGCAATTTGATTCCCACGGAGATGGTCGTCACTGTCGAGGGTGAGGCGGGAAAATTCGATCTTTCCGATGCCATACCGATCACCGCAGCGCCCGGAGCTCCGCAGGCAGCGAGCCTTCGGATTTCTGTGCTGCGTCCGGATGATCTGGTCAATTTAGATATCGAAGCCGTGAACCTTGCCCTCGACACGAGTGATGCAGAAAATCCCAGCTTAAAAGCAGCAGACGGCCAAGACGCATGGCTGATCGTCCGCTTCCCCCCGCAAACTACAGCGGAAGCCGCGTTTTACGAGTCCGGGGGAGTCGAACAAAAACTCGATATTGATACTCCGCTGCATGAAGCGCCTCCTTCCTCGCCGCCTCTACCCACAGCACCTGGGACCGTTACGGCGCGCATGAGCGGGGTCAGCCGATTGGTGTTTCGCGTTCCCGGCGGCCAGAGCATACCTTTCACCATCGAAGGCCTCCTCGACTGGTCGAGTCTCGAACTGCAAGTCGCGCCCATTGCCGATGTGGCGCCAAACGCACAACCGGGTGCGGATGCGCTGGCGATTCGAGCGCCGGGACCAACCGAAAGCTCGATTGAAATGCCGTATCGCCTCTATCTGTCTCCGGCACGAAACGTAGCCTGGGACCATGCGAAAGCAGCGGTGTCGCATAAAGGCCGCGTCGAACTGTGGCACACACGGCTTGCGCATCGCGCTGCCGATGGAAGCCTCGCGCGCGTCGATGAAGGGAGTACCATCCCGCTGCGCGCGATCTGGTCGCCCGACTTCAATCCTGCCAAACTTCCCGCCCCGGGCGATCTAACGCCGCTCGGCACAATCGCGGCCATGTCCGCGGCCGATCGCCATCAAATCGTTGTCTTGACCTCCGCCTTCCGCGGCTACGCCGCAAGCGCCTACAGCTTGTTTGTACCGCAACCGATTCAGGCCAGCTTGTTCATGCTGTCCCCTTTGGGCGGTTGGCTGCGCTCGTTCGGAATGTGGGACCCGCCCTACAAGACGCTGTCACGGTTCACGCCGCACGGCGGGTTTCCATCGGACGCTCCCGTCTTAGAGCGTGCATCGGGAAGATCTGCCGCCCACCGGGCATCGACCATCCTTCCAGCGATCACCGCACCCACGCGTGATGCAGCGCGAAGCGACGCAGCGGCGAGACCGGGCCTGCAGATGGACGCCGGCCAGTTGTCGGCCGCGCTAAGCCCGAACCTCATCTTGCCTCCGCTCTATATTCTCGGTCAGCAGCTTGATTTGTCGCAATGGAAACACATCGCAGCGCAAGGCCGCGATCATTACGTCCGCATCGTCTATGACGGCAAGCTCAAAGAACTCGGCAATCGCGCTTCACTCGTAAAGGTCACCGAACGCCGTTTCGAACCAGCGCCCGACACTGGAGCGCCGGTCGCGTATCTACGACAGTACATGTACATCGTGGTTCGCGAGCCGGAGAAGGACTACGAGAAGGAAGGCTTAGCGCAAGGCGGCCGGGGAATGCCGCTTAAAAAGGTCCGGCTGACGACACTGGTAACCCCAAAGATTGATTATCCCTATAACAACCCTCTTGCATCCATTACGGATCGATCTTTCTGGGTCATGGTTGACCAGAAAGACTTCCTATTCCACGGCATTGCGGAAGACGTGGCCGGCAACAAGATCGATTTAGCGAAGCCGCTGATTTTTGTTCCAAACAGCGAACAGAATCTCGCGGTGGTCAACACGGAATTCAACAAAATCGAAAACCGCGAACGCCGTGCTGCGGCGGTGCCGGGCCAGAAAGTCATGTTTGCGCCGTCGGATGGTACCAACGACAACACAACGCTAGTCAGTGTATCGCTCAATTTTGAAAACGAAGGCATCACTCGTGACTCGTTTTTTAAACCACGGCTCTTTAAGGCGGAGGTGCGTCTCGCTGCCGTCGAGCAGCTTACGGGCGGGGATTCACGAACCACCATTCGTCTGGCCCCGCGTTATCTCGATCATGGATTTGGCGACGCCGACAACAAGACCGATCTTTTCGCAGAAGTTGTCAAAGAGGACGCTTCGGGCGTATTGCAAAGCGCTGGCCTGGACGTCGGCTTCGCGGCGGAGCAGGCGGGCGGATTTGCCACGCCGAATCTTGCCGTCAAGAGCCTGACCCGCGCTGCTGGGCCCCTTGGCTGCGAAGCGCAAAAGGCGCTCGACAACGATTTCGACCCCAAGCAGATTTTCAAGAAAGGACTGGCAACTCTATTCGGTGTCTTCGATCTAGCCGATCTGCTTCCGACTGGCCCTGCGACCGGCAATGCCCCGAAGATGCAGGTGAAAAAAGTAGGGACCACGATTGTAACCGAGCTCGACTGGAGTTCTCCCGTGGTGGCCCCAGCCGCCCCCGGTGGCATCATCACATTTCACAGCAACGGGGACACGGCGCTACAGGTTCACGGAGAGTTTCGCAAAGAACTCGGAGCGCCGGGGAGCGATACATTCAGCCTAGAGGGAACGGTAAACCATTTTGAAGTGGAGTTTTTTAAGGTCCTGCAGGTCAAGTTCAGTGAGTTCCGATTTAAAGCCCAGAGCGGGAAAAAGACCGATGTCAACGTCAAGCTGAATGATGCAAACCCGGTTGAATTCGAAGGCGACCTTGAATTTGTAGAAGGCTTGCGGCAACTGATTCCGCCCGGCGTGTTCGGCGACGGCGTAAGCATCGACCTCATCGAAAACCCGCTGGGAGTGAAAGCCGGCCTCGCGATCAGCCTCCCGCCGGCTGAAGTCGGCATTTTCGCTCTGAAAAACATCGCGTTCTCAGCGGGGCTGACGATTCCGTTTATCGATGGCAAGCCGGTGGTCGAGTTTGGATTTGCCAGGCGGGACAATCCTTTTCTCCTGGCCGTCACCATCTTCGGCGGCGGTGGATTCTTTCATATCGAACTCGATACGGCGGGCATCCGCATGCTCGAAGCGGCATTCGAGTTTGGTGCCGTCGCGGCGATCGATCTGGGTGTGGCAAGCGGTGAAGTGCACATCATGGCTGGCATCTACTTCAAGATGGAAAAGAAGGTCAGCCCGGACTTCGGAAACAAAGAAATCATGATGTCGCTCTTGAGCGGCTACTTGCGCTGCGGCGGCACTCTCTGTGTTCTCGGCCTCATCAGCGTGTCGGTTGAATTCTATCTTTGCTTTACCTATGTCTTCGAACTGAAGAAGGCCTCTGGGCGAGCCACGCTTACCGTCAGTGTCGAGGTCGGCTGCTTCAGTAAATCCGTGGAATTAACGGTCGAGCGCAGTTTTGGGAGAGATGGAGGAGATCCGACGTTCGCACAGCTCATGGACTCAGGGGCATGGTCAGATTACGCGGCGGCGTACGCATAAGGATTACGAGGTGTTCGAATGGCCGCTTCCCAATTGATGATTTTTACGGCGGTTCCCTACAGTTTCAGTCTCGATCCGACCAGCCTGCCCGTGTCGGTTGTAGTGTCGCCGCGGCTTGCAGGCAAAGACACGCTCGCAGCGTATCCCGATTGGCTCGCCTGGACCAAACTGCGAAAACAGAATGGTCTTCGCATCACGTTTGAATGCCAAGGCGCTTCGCATACGGTCGACGTCACGCGCACTATCTTACGTCCCGATCTTTGGGAAGCAATTTTTACGGAAGACACTTTCGTTCGTTCCTACCAGTTTGACGACTACTCGGACCGTTTTATCTCGAGCTATCCGGTCCGGCCCGCCATCGGCCTGCTGCAGAGCACCTACCAAGCGGCCGGAATCGCCTTGGCCATGCCAGCGGTAGAAGGCGATCCGCGCGAACGGCAAGCGATGCGACGCGGGCTATTCGAGTCACTGGTCGGTGGCTACGCTCTTCAATGGAACCAAGCCTCGGGCCAGAAATGGCGCAGCTTGCAGTCCGATCTGCAGAGAAGGTCCGCGTTCCGGCTCACCGGGACGAACTTCCGATCGGTGCTCGCACCATCACTCGCCGACGATGGACTCCTTGCCACTGGGACGCTCGACCCGAGCTCTCAGAGCTTTGGCCGCCTGCAACAGGACGTTGTCGAGCGCTTTGGTGTCTTCAGTCATCAACCACCCGGGGCGCCCGTTACGCGTGTCTCATTAGACGAAAAAACGGTTCTCGACTTCCACCAAGCGCTGACTTCGTTCAACACGTATCCCGTTTTGCAACGCCTGCTGGGACTTGTTTTCGACGTGACGCTTCCGATCGATTTCCTCCCGCAAACCAATCCCGATGTCGCGGCTACCTTGCGAATTACTCGCGTCGAAGGGGATTGGAACACGGACACGCCGACGAAAATCCCGGTGACTTCGACGGCCTTCTTTCATGTTGTACGCGAGGGAACACGAGCGTTCGGTGTCGCTTCTCGCCATACGGTCGAACAGGATCAACCGTTAGAGGTTATGGGGTTGCTCGATCTCGACCCTACCCGTTACTTCCTGGCGCAAATCGATATCGATGGCGGAATGCACAAAGCTACGATGCTGGCCGATACCCTTGCGCAGTCCCCGGGTGAAGCGTCACCGCAGCACCCCGAGGTATTCGACCCCGCCACAGTTTTACCTTCCCTGCGTTCGGGTGGCTTCTCGCTCCTCGCCGACGCGCGTGCCATTTCCTTGCTTGCGACTTTCCAGGACTCGCAAAAGTTTAATGACGCGCTCGAAAAAGGCCAAGCGCAGCCGCGGCCCTTTTGTGCTGAGGATTTGGTCCGAGGATTCCGCTTGGACGTTTGGGACAGAGCGACGGGCGCGTGGCACTCGCTGCACCGCAGGAACGCGTCGTACTTCATTGGTGATGGCGCCATTGAGGTAAAAAGCGAAGATGAGGAAGGCTTTTTTCAGCTCGCCGCCACGCAGCAAGCTCCCGCCGCCGATGGAACGCGGACCCAAAACGATCTCTATCTCCATGAAGCGCTCTGCCGCTGGGCCGGATGGAGTTTGAGCGCCGGCACGCCGGGACAACATCTGACACGCTCGGGCGATCCTGAAAAGGCCGTTCCAGACGACGCGCATCCCGATCCCGAAAATGAAGCCATCACTCCGTTCCAGATGACGACCAAGTTTGCCGTAGTGAAACGCAGTCTGCCGCGATTGCGCTTTGGAGGAGCGTACCGATTCAGAGTTCGTGCGGTAGACATCGCCGGGAACGGTTTAGGGGTCGCTGACCAGGCCACGAATTTGCTGACGCCGACCCACGCCCTGCCGTCCGGAGATCGGGTCATTCCTTATCTTCGTTTCGAACCAATCGCCTCGCCGTGCCTCGTACTGCGTGACAAACGGGGAGTGACAGGAGAAGGCTCCTCCGTCGACCGGCTGGTCATTCGTTCGTTCAACTCAGATCCTTCGCTCGATGGCGTGGCCGCGGACGTGACGAGTGCGGATCGCCACATTTCACCACCGCGCAGCAGTGTTGAAATGGCCGAGCGTCATGGATTGTTCGACAGTGCGAACGGGCGCCTGAACCCGAGTTCGGCCATGTGGAAGCTCATCAAGGATCGTGACGAGGGACACTTCGCGCAAACAAAGCTCGACACCGTGGTGATCGATGGTGAGGAACAAGAGGTGCCCCTTGAACCCGCCGACCGCATCGCTTCCTTGCCGTATTTGCCGGACGCGCTGGCGCGTGGCGCGGCCTTGCGAGATCTGCCGGGTACTCTGTCCGGAACGATTGCTCACGTCGAACCCGGGCCTGGGCCCGCCGCGGGCATCGCTTATGAACTGATCGACGATACCAATCGGCGTGCGGGCTCGGCCACGATCATCGGATTTGGTGGCCAGGAGGATTGGCAAGAAGTGAAGCCGTTTCGATTCGCTTTGGGCGAAGGCGACGGTTCGCCGAACTGGGATCCAGCAAATCGCCTGCTCACCGTGTTCCTGCCCAAGGCCAGTACGTACGTCGTCCCACTGAGCTCCTGGACGAAACCCGAAGATCTGAAACTCTTGGGCGTATGGCAATGGTTGCGCGAGTACGTCGAGTTTGTGACCAGTCGCCACCCGGAACAGGAATTCTTTAAGGATCTCGTGGTGAAGGACCGGATTGCCCACGTGCTCCAGCTCGCGCGAGAAGGCGGACACAGCATGCTGACGCCTCCTCACCTTCTGACGCTGGTTCACGCGGTGCAACAACCGATCGGACGGCCGATCTTTTCGCGGCTGGCAATGCAAAGGAACACGACGGTTTCAAATCCGCTAGAAACGCAGCCCGAAGCAACGCCAACGGACGTGACCGAACTCGCTATCCTGTCTTCGTGGCGAAGGCTTGGAAGCACGGACGCCTGGCTCGTCGGCGCCTTAGAGGTGCATGGAGCTGGCACTGCGAAGATCGACCTCGAAGCCGAGTGGACGGATCCCATCGATGAGGTTCGTGAAGATGCGCCAAGCGAGCAGACGTTCAGCGGCCATGTGGACGAAGTTCCGCTGAATCGCCTCGCGGACGGGTATCTAACAACAGCCGGCGACAGCCGGGCCGTCGGTTACTACGACGCCGCTCGCGATCTAATGTGCTTTGCGCCTGCCGGGTCTCTTTTGGGAAATCTTGCTTCGGGTCGACTCGTCGATCGAGACGCGGCTCCCCGGCACCGAATTGGCGATGCGAAGCACCACCTTGTGAAATACGCAGCCATCGCCACATCTCGCTATCGCGAGTACTTTCCACCGGTCGCAGCCGATGGAACGGCGCTCGTGTTCACGCGACAAAGTGAATCGGTCGAAGTCCATGTTCCGGCTTCGGCGCGACCGGTAGCACCGCAGATTCTTTATGTCGTCCCCACGTTTGGCTGGGAGCGTGAGACCGAAACCAATCAAAAGCGAAGCCTGCGCATGGGCGGAGGCTTGCGTATTTATCTCGATCGGCCCTGGTATTCCTCGGGCAGCGATGAGCTGCTCGGGGTCACCTTGATCTCGGAACTGACGGTCGACCGGGAAAAGTGGAAACCGTTTATCAGCCAATGGGGGCAGGACCCCATCTGGACAACGGCTCCTTTAAGCGACTTCCCCCGAGTTGCACACTTTCCCGATGCAACAGCGAGCGAGCGTAGCTTATCGCTCGACGTACATGATCCCGCCTCCAACGAGTTGCGCAAGGTGGACGTGGCGGGACACCAAGTGCATTTCGACGCAGATCGGAAACTCTGGTATTGCGATCTTACAGTCAACCCGGGCACGGCAACGTTTGCGCCGTTTGTAAGACTGGCGCTCGTTCGCTATCAGCCGTATGCACTTACCGAAGCGAAGCTTTCTCGCGTGGTGCTAGCCGATTTTGTGCAGCTCACCCCGGAGCGGGCGGCTACGGTCACAGCAGATCCCTACAATCCCGGGAGTTTGCGCGTGTCGATTTCTGGGCCGGCGCCGCATACGTCGACATCGCTAACAGGCATTTTCAGCGATCGCCGAACGGTGATTTCGGTGACGGTGCAAAAACGCGATGAGTCGCTGAGTAGCGATCTTGCGTGGGCCGATAGCAGCGACTTCGCAGTCGAGGCGGCCCCCCCGCGGTCTGACCGCAGTCCTGATTTTGTTATCTGGATCGGCAGTGTGCGCTACCTCGCTCTTCCCGATCGTCCGAAAGCGGACCGCTACCGGTTGCTCATCGAAGAACATGAGATCTTGCCTGCGGATGGACCCGATGGGCGAGGCCGACAACGCCGACTGATTTATCTCGAAACGATCACGCTTGATCGAGCGCTGCTAAGTCCGGTGGACATTTCGGCGAACAGCACGAGCGTAGACTAAAGCCGATTCCGCGGGGCGAGAACTTGCGATCTGCCGACGAGCGACTGCTGCAAACCTCGCCTTGTTGTCGTGTTCCAAGTGTTGAGACGCGCTGTTCGCGTGCCTGCGCGAGGTTTGTACACAACCAAGGCAATTCCATGAAACTTTACAATACTTAACAATTCATGGCTTGTATGTGCCAGGTCCGCGTGTAATAGAGTCCGTGCACCCTGGGACTCTCAGGTAAGGCGCCAGCTTTAGCCGATCATTCGCATCTAGTCACACGGAGTTCGCGATACACCCTCGGAGTTACAATGTTGGATATATTACCGGCTGAGAAGCGTACCATCCTGACGCTCGGGTGCTTCGCCACGCTGATCATGTCGGCCTGCACCAGTACCGGTCTCGTAGTGGAAAGTGTCAATAACTATTCGCTTCGAAACGGGCCGTCGCTAAACAACTCGGTCGCCAATGGTGATGGGTTCATTCAGGGTATGACTGTTGCAGGAAGTCCGTGGCACTTAACCACTCGTTGGACCGACCTGAATGTGTGGGACACGGACTTCATGGATCCGGCTATCGACCGCGCCGGAGACGACAGCCATAATTTCGACCAGCCGGGCACGGCAATTTCTTATTTTACCGGTCATGGTTTTTGTCAGGATGGTTGTTCCACTCAGCAGCTTTGCAGCACGACGACCGCGTGCACGACGCCCAATAAGTCCATCGGCGAAAGAAATCCGCCCTCCTGCCGGTTCAGTCCGTTAGACAAGCCGCGTTGCTGCTACATGGTGGATCGGGCCGCTGCTACAAGCGGACAGTTCGATCAGAAACAGGGTGTGGTCAATTACACGAGCGGGCCTATCCGATGGGGCGAAAGTTCCACGTCGGGGGGATGGGCGCAAGCTGGCTCGGACGGCGGCACCAACTTGGTGATTCTCGACATCAGCTGCGGCATCTTGCCCACCTTCTGGTACCAGGCCCTGAACAACGCGGCAGCCGGCGTGCACATGATTGGGACGCTCTTGATCGCCGGTGGTGATACAAACAATGTCCCGGACCGGGGCTCTACATTCGCTAAAATGTGGGCAGCCAATCCTCAAGGTAGCGTTGCCCAGGCGTGGCTCGATACGCTCTCTTCGCTCCCGACAAGCGAAGGGCGCGGGATCAATGGCTATGGTTGCAATATCATGGTGGCGATGGACTCTACCTCCGATCGCGCCGGAGAACGGATAAGCGAAAGCTGGAGCGATCTTCGGAGCGACAACAACGACGCTCAAGGCAAAGCCTGGTACTCGGCGCGCTGGCAGTGCAACTACGCATTGCCCAGCAATACCAAGACGGCATGGGAGCTGCCGTGAGGTTCGAAAGCCTTTGTCTCTCCGGTCTCGCGCTATTGTCGTCGTGCTCAGGCCCTGAGGTGAAGCGTCCCCCAAGCGCTGGGGTAATCACACCCGACCAGGGCGGCGCGGCAGGCTATCAGCATGGCATCGATCATTCGACGTTCTCGGTTGGAGCCGACCAGCGGTACGTCAATGAATTCGGCCTCCTGAAAGTGGTCGGGTCGGATGGTGCATTCGCGGTTGACGCCGCAAACGGTCTTGCCGTTGCGATTCCGAATGCCCATTCCAGCCGTGGACAGCAGGCCGCGTGGTTCTCACAGTCTCCTGAGCAACACAATCAGCTCGTGACGAATTACTTCATTGGGGCTGGAATACCGAAGGAACAGGTTGGTGGAGTCCATGCCACCACATCACTTGCGGCGAACGCCAGTGGAGAACAGGTGCCGGCTCCGCAACCCAAAATCGGCGGTTATCAATCCATCCTCGACCGTGCGATTGGAGAAATCCCCGTGGTCGATTCTGTCGCTTGGGCGCGACTGGATGACCGGGGGAGGGTCCTCGCCGAGTGGGTGTATTGGCCCGCGATACCGGGGAGAGTAATTGCGGAAGCCTCCCGTATGAGGGAAACGCTGGCCAAGGATGATGACAAGAAAACTTTCCTCGCCAAACTGCCCGCCGGATTGTCGCCGGGAAATGTCGTCATACGGCATTCTTCGGCGACTTCGACAGGAACGTTCGTTGCTATGGCAAGTTATGACGTGCAGGAGCGCAGATCGCTCCCCCAGCCGAATGCGCAATCAGGTCAGGCTGCCGGCGGCCGCGCCATTATTATCATCCGCCATTTCGGCGCCGACGGAAAAGAACTCAGGCTACCCCAGGAGCAGCGGAATATCGGAGCGGACTATCCCAACGCAAAGCGGCCACCTCCAGCCGCTCGCCTTCAATGACCCGGGACAGCACATGACGTGTACGCAGTCAAATTGCTAAAAGGAATCACCCTAATGAATGCCACCGCACGCCGGGCCGCCGACGAAGACCTGCGGCGCAACTGGTGTTTTGAAATTCCTTCGGGTGGCTGCTCCAACGATCCACGATCCGGTCCGATGTGGAGCGTGGCAGAGAATGGAGCCTTCTTTGCCGACCGGTCTGACGACCAGCACGGAGCGGTGCTCCGCCGGGTCTTCAATCTCTACAATGGACTTTTTCCCTCCGGCCCGCACGACTTTCACTATGTTGGAGAAATAACCATTATTTCCGGCTGTGATGCGCAATTGCAATTCGGAGTGACCGAAACCGAGCGCTGGGGCGTTACCCTGCAAGCCGGGGCCGCGGGCGCCTGTCAGCATGGTGGTGGTCGCGGAGCTGTGCGGCTGAATTATGAGGATAGACGTGGGATGCAAACCGTAAAAGCAAACCTATTTCCTGAAGCCCATCCCTTCGTTGCAGGCCACCCCTACGATGTGGACATTACGGTAGCCCAAGGAAGAGTCACAGTCCTGGTGGATGGAGGGGTCGTACGTCTGGACAACATTCCCGTTCCGCCACTACCACTGGGCTTCGCGCTCAAAGCATGGGCCAGTACGGCCCGCTTCCGCCGCGTACAAGCCTGGGATGCCAGTGTCGACTTGAGGAGATCAGCCGAAGATGACTTGGGGTTGCCATCCGATGGTACCCGGATTCCCTTTTACAGGGCGCTCGATAGCTCAGGCGAGGCGATTTCCGTGCCATGCCAGTTCTGGTACGGGGCACTTCCTACGCCGAACGCCCTCGATTCACAAGAGAAGACAAATGCGTGTTATCCGTTCTTCTCGCAATTGAGCGGTTTTCACGACTGCAACAATTACATCGGAGAGGCCACGTCGCACGGGACGTTTTTAGCTGCGCTCATGGATGTATGGACGAGTCGAGCGTCGGAATTTTCCCAAGAGGAACGTGAATCACTGCGGCGAGCCATCATCACCAACGCAGTTTATATAGAAGAACTCTACCTGGAGGGCGATGCGACGGGAGAATTTGCTCATTCGGAAATGGGCCGCGGTGGAGTGGACACCAACTTAGGTCCACACCAGACCCTAAATGCTTTGTATGGAGAGAGCGCGTTCGCCGACAAAGGAGTCAAGGTCGATCCTAGGTTGGCCAGGCTGGCCTGCAGTCGCTCGGTTCAAAGCGCCCAGTGGCTACTGGACCGGCGTCTTTTCGATGATTCAACTCAAGCGTCGATTATTTACGCTCACATTGCGCATTGCACTGCGCGCGAGGGCATGCCGTGGAGCGATCTGTACGCGGAGTGGGCGATGAAGGCAGCCACCGACGTTCTCGGCGAACTGTCGGCCATTGACGCTGTTGCGAACAGAGTGCGCGATACGGCCAGGATCTTTCCCTGGTTTGAGGGAGTGTATGAGGTCGCCAATGACCATCCAGAGTTTCTGACTGTAGAACGGCGGGGCCAACTGGCAGCAATCGCGCAACTGCTGGTCGATCACTTAACAAAGGAACACTTTTGCAACGACAAGGCAGGCAAACTATGCCCGAAGAATGGATTCCTGGTGTTACCGCAGGCAAGTGGCCGAGATCCCCTTCTTCCTATCACCAACTGGACACATATGGAGTCCGTTCCGGGTGTCGACCGCGTGGCAGGCTTGCCATACGTTCACTTCTACTCCGTTCCGCACTTTGCAGTCACAGCAGCGGACGCGGTCTACCTGGGTCGACTGACTGGGCGCCGCGATTTGGAACAACTTGCGTCGGGAAGTCTGAACTGGATTTCAGGTCTGAACCCTGGAGTGCCAGCGAGCAAAGTGGGGTCTTCTATCAGCGATCAACCGTGGCAAGCGGCTTCGTTCGTATACAACACACCAGCAGAATCCGTTCGAGCCATGGATGGCTGGCGTACACCGGAGTCTTCTTCCAAAGGTTGGCTGGCCCCGCGCGAGGTAAGCGCCGCATCGCCAAAACATGAAACATGGTGGATTGACCCGTTGAACAACGGGTTTCGCAGCATCGTCAACGGACACGTGATTTGGGACGGTCAGTTGGACTACTTCAGCAGCGGGGGCACGCTCGGTCCCGACAATCGATGGTTGAATGTTGGCTGGTCAAGTGGCGAAACGTTCTTGCTGAATGATGGAATCTTCATCAAAGCTGCCTTGCTGCTCGAAGACTGGCTTGTCCCTCGAGCAGGAGAACAATCCAACCCTTATGACGTAGGAAAGCTAGCCTTCTTCCAC
>Ga0306920_100010514_pt1 | contig 12419 bp, 9 predicted proteins | sample flu12Cox44000170_FD_204666 | JGI IMG/M metagenome (GOLD analysis project Ga0306920, IMG submission 204666) | Lab enrichment of tropical soil microbial communities from Luquillo Experimental Forest, Puerto Rico - flux4day.12C.oxic.44.000.170 (v2)... | ecosystem: Environmental > Terrestrial >...
CAAGCTGCCCCACACGGCCTGCCCGACCTGCGGTACCTACAACCGGCGCCAGGTGATCAACCCCTCCTGACCCGCATCCTCACCGGATGCGCGGCACGGCAGCCCGCGTGCCGCGGAAAGGAGGAAGCGTGATGGCCGCATCAGGTGACGGCGGCGCAGCGGCGCCTGGCGCCACAAGATTCGAGGCCGCCGAGTTGCAGGACGCCCTCGGGGTGCCGCTGGGCGCGGCGCTGCTGGAGCGAGCCCTCACCCACCGCTCGTTCGCGTACGAGAACGGCGGGCTGCCGACCAACGAGCGGCTCGAGTTCCTCGGCGACTCGGTGCTCGGCCTGATCGTCACCGACACGCTGTACCGCGAGTACCCCGACCTGCCCGAGGGGCAGCTGGCCAAGCTGCGGGCGGCGGTGGTCAACATGCGCGCGCTGGCCGGGGTGGCCCGCGGGCTCCGGCTCGGCGGCTACGTCCGGCTCGGCAAGGGCGAGGAGGGCACCGGCGGCCGGGACAAGGCGTCGATACTCGCCGACACGCTCGAGGCCCTGCTGGGCGCCGTCTACTTGGACTGCGGGCTGAACGAGGCGGACGCGCTGGTCCACCGGCTGTTCGACCCGGTGATCGCCACCTCGGCCCGGCTGGGCGCGGGCCTGGACTGGAAGACATCGCTGCAGGAGCTGACCGCCGCCGAGATCCTCGGCGTGCCCGAGTACCACGTCGAGGAGAGCGGGCCGGACCACCAGAAATCGTTCCGTGCCTCGGTCAGGATCGGCGGGCGCACCTACGGCGAGGGCGAGGGGCGCTCGAAGAAGGAAGCTGAGCAGCAGGCCGCGGAGGCGGCGTGGACATCGATCACCAAACGGCATTCCGCTGCTTCGCCTGCCGCCGACGGCGATGTCCCCGAGGGGAACGCTGACGACGGGGCCGCCGGGCGGCCCGTCGACGGCCACGGCCCGCAGCAGCGGAGCTAGGCGTGCCCGAGCTCCCCGAAGTCGAGATCGTCCGGCGCGGCCTCGAGCGGCACGTCGTCGGCCGCACCATCGACTCGGTGCAGCTCCTGCATCCCCGCGCGCTGCGCCGGCACCTGGCCGGCGCGGACGATTTTGCCGCGGCGGTGAAGGGACGCCGGGTCACCGGCGCGCTGCGCCGGGGAAAGTACCTGTGGCTGCCGGTGGAGGAGGACGCGCTGCTCGCTCACCTCGGCATGAGCGGCCAGCTGCTCGTCGGCGACCCGTCCCGCCCGCTGACCCCGCACGTCAGGGTGCGCTTCACCTTCACCGACTCCGGGCCCGACCTGAGGTTCAGTGACCAGCGGACGTTTGGCCACCTGTCACTCGTGGAAGGTGGGGCGGTCATGCCCGCCCCTATCGCGCACATCGCGCCTGACCCGCTGGAGCCCGCCTTCGACCTGGCGGCCGTCTCGGCCAGGATCCGCAGCCGTCGCACCGGTATCAAGCGCGCCCTGCTCGACCAGTCGCTGGTCAGCGGCATCGGCAACATCTACGCCGACGAAGCCCTGTGGCGGGCTCGGCTGCACTGGGCGCGGCAGTCGCAGTGGCTGCGGCCCGCCGAGGTCTCCCGGCTCTTCGTGTCGGTCCGGGAGGTCTTCGACGAGTCGCTCGACGCCGGCGGGACCACGTTCGACAGCCTGTACGTCAACGTGAACGGGGAGAGCGGCTACTTCGAGCGGTCCCTGAACGTGTACGGGCGGGCCGGCCTGCCGTGCCGCCGGTGCGGGACACCGGTGCGGCGCGACCCGTTCATGAACAGGTCCGCGTTCAGCTGCCCGAAGTGCCAGCCACGCCCTCGGCCGAGGCCGTGATCCCGGGCGAGCAGGCCCGGCTCACCGCGTGGGTGGAGGGCCGGGTTCAGGGTGTCGGCTTCCGGTGGTGGGCGCGGGCCCGGGCGCTGGAACTCGGCCTCGCCGGGTGGGCCGAGAACCTTGAGGACGGCCGGGTGCGGGTGGTCGCCGAAGGCGCCTCGGCGAGCTGTGCCAAGCTGCTCGCCCTGCTGGAGGGGACGGATACCCCCGGACGTGTCGTCAGGGTGACGCACCGGTGGGACGAGCCGCGCGGTGACCTGTCTGGCTTTGCCGAGAGGTGAGCGTTAACATCGCAGTTACCGGTATTCCGGGCGTGACCTGGGCAATCGTCAACTTGACCGGATACCCGTCCCGGTGGGACCATGGATTCGTTACCCACGCGCGCAAGGCTTCGCTTCTTCGCGTCTGTGCATGCGCGCCCACTCTGGTCACTCAGTGTGGAGGACCTCACAAATGGCGAAGGCTCTATATGGCCACGTCGGCGGCCCGGATCCGCGCATGGTCTCAGAGATGCGCCGCCTGCAACAGCGAGTACGCGATCTCGAAGCAGAGCTTGCCAGGCTGCACGAGGAGAACGACGTACTCGCCGCGGAGGCGGACCACGACCTGCTGATTCCGGTTCGCGAGCCTGCGCTCACCTGACGAGCGCTGGCTGGCCGCGACAACGGAGGGACGCCTGAGAGCAGGCGTCCCTCTTGCCTTTGTTCCCCACCACTCCAGTCTTCCCGCACCACTCCAGTCCTAACCGTCAGCCCAGTGTTATGCTGCCTCTCGGGCCCCAGCCGTACCTTCCTGCCCAGCTGTCCCTTCCTTCGCTCCACTCGTACCATCGTGACCGGCCGGGCCGGGTGCCGTCCCCGTCAACGTGCTGGGCCCGGATCTGGCCACCGTCGGCGGGAAAGCGCGGACGGAGGGCCGGCGGCGGCTTAATCCCGGTGCCTGCCCTGCCTCGTAAACTTGGATAAAACGGGCTGGCCACGGCGAGGCGTCGCCGGAATCCACGGGACTGACACTGGCGCACGGTAAGGTGCGGACGAGCGCAGCCGCCGTCCTTGGCCGAGTCGGCCGCTTAGCCCGAAGAGCCGGGGGAAGCGTAGCCAGGGCGCGGTGCCGCCGACGGGTGGCGTGATCCCAGAGGAGGAGAGCCGACAGGTGTACCTGAAAGCGCTCACTCTGCGCGGGTTCAAGTCCTTCGCCTCGGCCACCTCGCTGCAGTTCGAGCAGGGGATCACCTGTGTCGTCGGCCCGAACGGGTCGGGCAAGTCCAACGTGGTCGACGCGTTCTCCTGGGTCATGGGCGAGCAGGGCGTCAAACCGCTGCGCGGCGGCAAGATGGAGGACGTCGTGTTCGCCGGGACCGCGGGACGGCCGCCGCTGGGCCGGGCCGAGGTCACGCTGACCATCGACAACAGCGACGGGGCGCTGCCGATCGACTACGCCGAGGTCACGATCAGCCGGCTGCTGTTCCGGTCCGGGCAGAGCGAGTACGCGATCAACGGGAACCAGTGCCGCCTGCTCGACGTGCAGGAACTGCTCTCCGACACCGGCCTGGGCCGGGAGATGCACGTGATCGTGGGCCAGGGCCAGCTCGATCAGGTGCTGAACGCCGGCCCCGACGCGCGGCGGGCGCTGATCGAGGAGGCCGCCGGGGTCCTCAAGCACCGCAGGCGCAAGGAGAAGGCGCTGCGCAAGCTCGAGGCGATGCAGGCCAACCTGACCCGGCTGGTTGACCTGACCGCGGAGATCGGACGCCGGCTCAAGCCGCTCGGGCGGCAGGCCGAGATCGCCCGCAAGGCGGCGGTGATCCAGGCCGACCTCCGCGACGCCCGGCTGCGGCTGCTGGCCGACGACTACGCCACGCTCGCCGCCGAACTCGAGCGCGATGAGTCCGACGAGGCAGCCACGGCGGCGCGCCGCGTCGCGCTGGAAGCCGGCCTGGAGCAGGCCCGCGACGCCGAGGCCGCGCTGGAGAGCGCCGAACAGCAGCATGCGCCCCGCCTCGCCGCGGCCCAGGAGGCATTCTTCGGGCTGTCCAGCCTTTCCGAACGCCTCCGCGGCGTGCTCAGCCTGGCCAGCGAACGGCACCGGCACCTTTCGGCTCCTCCGGAGCCCCAACGGCCCGGCCGGGACCCCGATGAACTTGACGCGGAGGCCGCCGCGCTGCGCGAGCAGGAGGAAGAGCTCCGGCGGCGGCTGGGCGCCGCCCGGGATCAGCTGGGCATGGTCGTGGCCCGGCGGACGGGGGCCGAGGCGGCCCTGGCCGAGACCGAGCGGCGGCTCGCCGACCAGGCCCGCGCCGCGGTCCAGCGCGCCGAGCGGCTCGCCCGGCTGCGCAGCCAGGTCGGTGCCGCCCGAAGCAGGCTGGCCGCGGCCCAGGAGGAGGCGGGCAGGCTGTCCTCCGCCTACGAGGCGGCCCGCTCGCGTGCCGAGCGGGCCCAGCACGAGTACGGCGAGCTGCAGGACGTGGTCGCCGGCCGCGAGCAGGGCCGCGCGGACCTGGCCGCCGCGCACGACAGCGCGGCCGCCGCGGTGGCCGAGGCCGCTGCCCGGGTGGCCAGGCTGCGCACCGCCGAGCACGAAGCCAGCGACGCCCGGGCCGCGCTGCGGGCGCGGACACAGACCCTGCAGGAGGCGGTCAGGCGCGGTGCCGACGCGTCCGGCGCGCTGCTGGCCGAGCCGCGGCGGTTCGCCGGAGTGCTCGGCAGCGTGGCCGACCTGCTGACCGTACAGGACGGTGCCGCCGACGCGATCGCTGCGGCTCTGGGCGCCGCCGCCACCGCGGTGGCCGTGGCCGACCTGGACGCCGCCGTGACCATACTGGCCACGCTGAAGAGCGAGGACGCCGGGCAGGCGGCCCTGATGATCGCGGCCGCCGGGAACGGCCACGGGGCCGCGGCGAACGGCCACGGGGCCTCCGTGAATGGCCATGGGGCCGCGGCGAATGGCCACGGGACCGGAGGCAACGGGGCTGTCGCCCATGGGGCTGCCGGTAACGGGGCTGCCCGCGGAGTGGCGGCCGGCCACCGGACGGACGGATTCCTGGGCCAGCTCGCCCCGCCCTCCGCGCAGTACGCTCTCGACCTGGTCAAGGCCCCGGGCGAGCTGGCCGGGACGGTGGAGCAGCTGCTGGCCGGGGTTCTGGTCGCCGCGGACCTGCGGCAGGGCCTGGAGCTTGTGCGGGCGGACCCGCGACGGCGCGTGGTGACCAGGGACGGCGATCTGATCGGCGCGCACTGGGCGTGCGGGGGATCGGCGGGGGCGCAGAGCCTGCTCGGGCTGCGGGCCGCCGCCCAGGAGTCGGCCGGGCAGCTGGCCGAGGCCGAGCATCGCTGCCAGCTGGCCGAGCGGGGGCTGGCCGACGCCACCGAGGACGAGGACGCGGCACGGCAGGTGCTGGCGGAGGCCCTCGCCGGGATGCAGGAGGCCGACGCCGCGGCCGCTGAGACGTCGGGCAGGCTGGGAACGCTGGCCGGCGCCGCGCGGGCGGCGCAAGACGAGGCAGGCCGGCTGGCCGCCGCGATCGCGGCGGCGGAGCGGGCGCGGGAGAAGGACCTGGCCCAGCTGGCCGACCTGCAGGGGAAGCTGGCGGTCCAGGAGGCCGACGGCACCGGAGCCCAGGGCAGTGACCCGGACGGCGCCGGGACCGGCGGCCCCGTGGTTGATGGCCCCGTGGCTGATGGCACCGTGGCTGACGGGGCGGGCGCGGACGGCGCGGGGAACGACAAGGACGCGCTGGCCGCGGCCGCCATGGCCGCGAGGAACGTCGAGATGGAGGCCCGGCTCGAGGTCCGGACCGTGGAGGAGCGGCTGCGCGCCGTGGCCGGCCGCGGCGACGCGCTGGCGTCGGCCGCCGCGGCCGAGCGTCAGGCCATTCAGCGGGCCAAGGCCAGGGCCGTGCGCCGGGCGCAGGAAGCGAAGGTGGCCGTCGCGGTCGCCTCGGGCGCCACGGTCGCGCTGGCCGCGATCGAGCGCTCCCGGGCCCTGGCCGACGCCGAACGGCAGGCCGCCGAGCAGGCCAGCCAGGGGCGTGACGGCGAGCTGAAGGCCGTCCGGGCCAGGATCCGCGAGCTGGCGGCCGAGCTCGACGCCACGGTGAGCACGGCGCACGGCGCCGAGATCGAGCGGGCCACCCGCCGGATGAAGCTGGAGCAGGTGGCGGCGCGTGTGGCCGAGGAGTTCGGCATCGACACCGACGCGCTGGTCACGGAGTACGGTCCCGAGGTCAGCATCCCGGCCGCGGAGGAGGGCCAGCCGCCGGTGCCTTATGACCGCGCCGCGGCGGAGAAGCGGGCGCAGTCTGCGCAGCGCCTGCTCGACCAGCTGGGCAAGGTGAACCCGCTGGCCCTGGAGGAGTTCTCAGCGCTGGAAGAGCGGCACGCGTTCTTGTCGGCGCAGCTGGAGGACCTGAAGAAGACCCGGCGCGACCTGCTGACCGTGATCAAGGAGGTCGACGACCGGGTGCAGCAGGTGTTCGCTTCGGCCTACGCGGATACGGCCCGGGAGTTCGAGGACATCATCGGCCGGCTCTTCCCCGGCGGGGACGGCAGGCTGGTCCTCACCGAACCCGACGACCTGCTCGTCACCGGGATCGAGATCGAGGCCAGGCCGCCGGGGAAGAAGGTCAAGCGGCTGTCGCTGCTGTCCGGCGGCGAGCGCGCGCTGACCGCGATCGCCTTCGTGGTCGCCATCTTCAAGGCCCGGCCGTCACCGTTCTACGTGCTCGACGAGGTCGAGGCCGCGCTCGACGACTCCAACCTGCAGCGGCTGCTCCAGATCTTCGCTGAGCTCAGGGACAGCTCGCAGCTGATCATCGTCACCCACCAGCAGCGGACCATGGAGGTCGCGGACACGCTGTACGGGATCACCATGCGGGGCGACGGCGTGTCTACCGTGGTCAGCCAGCGGCTCCGGGAGGCGGAGATCGCTTAGAGCGAGCCGGCTTGTCCGAGCCGAAGGGCGCGCCGCCATCTGGACTGACAAGCGAGGACGCGAGGAACGAGCGCCCGAGCGAGGAGGGAAGACGGCGGGTCAAAGCGCCCGGAGGCGAGCGAAGAGTACAGCCTGATCTGGGCGGGCGCCGGCGCTCGGGCGTCTGTCACACTGGGTCGGGTCTGCGAGACTGGGACGGTCATGGAACTGCTGATAATCATCCTCGTTGTGGTTGTCGTGCTCGGCGGCGCGGGCACGACGCTACTGGTCCGGTCCCGCCGCCGGGGGCCATCGCTCGACCGGACTCCGCGCTCTGATCAGGCCGTTGGCACCGAGCAAGCGCCCGGGGCCGCGGGTACCTCCCCGGCCGCAGCGGCGACCGGGACCGCCGAACCGCAGGTGGGTGCCCTGCCGCCCGAGGTGGCGGCCCCGCCCCCCGCTCCCGTCGCGCCGGAGGTCGAGAAGCCGCCGCCGTCGGCCGGGCGGCTGGCCCGGCTGCGCGGCCGGCTGGCCCGGTCGCAGTCGGCGCTGGGCGGCGTGCTGCTTAGCCTGCTCTCCTCGGGCCGCCTCGACGACGAGACGTGGGACGAGATCGAGGAGACGCTGATCACGGCCGACATGGGGGTCGCGCCGGCCCGGCAGGTGGTCGAAGACTTGCGCACCGAGGTCAAGGTGGCGGGCACGCGCGATCCCGAGGAAGTCAGGTCGCTGCTGAAGGGGGAGCTGCTGACCCAGGTCGGCACGGACATGGACCGGTCGCTGCACAGTGCCCGGCACGGCGACCGGCCCGCGGTCATGCTCGTCGTCGGCGTCAACGGGACCGGGAAGACCACGACGTGCGCCAAGCTCGCGCGGGCCCTGATCGGCGACGGGAAGAGTGTGCTGCTCGGCGCCGCGGACACGTTCCGCGCCGCGGCCGCGGACCAGCTGCAGACCTGGGGAGACCGGGTGGGCGCCCCGGTCGTCCGCTCCGACCGCGAGGGCGCCGACCCGGCCAGCGTGGCGTTCGACGCGGTTAACGAGGGCATCCAGCGCGACGTTGACGTGGTCATCGTGGACACGGCCGGGCGGCTGCACACCAAGGCCGGGCTCATGGACGAGCTGGGCAAGATCAAGCGGGTAATCTCCCGGCACGCGACCGTCGACGAAGTCCTGCTCGTGCTCGACGCCACGACGGGGCAGAACGGGCTGCGGCAGGGTCGTGTGTTCGCCGAGGTCGTTGACGTCACCGGGGTGGTCCTCACCAAGCTGGACGGCACCGCCAAGGGCGGGATCGTGATCGCCGTACAGCGGGAACTGGGCGTGCCGGTGAAGCTGGTCGGCCTCGGCGAGGGTCCCGACGACCTGGCGCCGTTCGATCCGGAGACCTTCGTCGACGCCATCGTCGGCAGCTAGCGTCTCGCTCCCACTACCCCCAGCCTCCGCCGCCGACCGGATAGCCTGGAATGCGGGTCCGCGACAGAGCAGACCGCGTGCCCGGTCCGCGTCTGCGGGCCGGGCCCACGGGATCCGGCGCGCGCCCGATTAGCGACTAGCCATGCGCGAGGACGGCAGCCAGACGTGTTCGAGACACTTTCCGATCGACTGACCCAGGTCTTTTCCTCGCTGCGCGGGCACGGACGGCTATCCGCCGCGGACATCGACGCCACCACCCGCGAGATCAGGATCGCGCTCCTGGAAGCCGACGTGGCGCTCCCGGTGGTCCGGCACTTCATCGCGCGCGTCAAGGAGCGAGCCTCCGGCGCCGAGGTCTCCGAGGCCCTGAATCCGGCGCAGCAGGTCATCAAGATCGTCAACGAGGAGCTCATCGAGATCCTGGGGGGCGAGGCGCGACGGCTGCGCTTCGCCAAGGTGGCGCCGACCGTGATCGTGCTGGCGGGCCTGCAGGGATCCGGTAAGACGACGGTCGCGGCCAAGCTCGCCCTGTGGCTGCGCCAGCAGGGCAACACCCCGATGCTGGTCGCCGCCGACCTGCAGCGGCCCAACGCCGTTCAGCAGCTGCAGATCCTGGGCGAGCAGGCCGGCGTACCGGTCTTCGCGCCGTCGCCGGGCAACGGCGTAGGCGACCCGGTCGAGGTGGCCCGGCAGTCGATCGACGAGGCCAAGCGCCGGATGCAGAACATCGTCATCATCGATACCGCCGGCCGGCTGGGCATCGACGAGGAGATGATGCAGCAGGCGGCGGCCATCAGGGACGCCACCGACCCGGACGAGATCCTGTTCGTGGTCGATGCCATGATCGGCCAGGACGCGGTGGCGACCGCGCAGGCGTTCCTCGACGGCGTCGGCTACGACGGGGTCATCCTGACCAAGCTCGACGGCGACGCGAGGGGCGGCGCGGCCCTGTCCATCGCCCAGGTCACCGGGCGTCCGGTCATGTTCGCCTCGTCCGGGGAGAAGCTCGAGGACTTCGACCTGTTCCATCCCGACCGGATGGCTTCGCGGATCCTCGACCTCGGCGACATGCTCACCCTGATCGAGCAGGCCGAGCGCACGTTCGACCAGGACCAGGCGGCCGCGATGGCCGACAAGCTGGCCTCCGGCGAGGGCTTCACGCTCGAGGATTTCGTTGAGCAACTGGCCATGGTGCGAAAGCTCGGGCCGATCGGGAACCTGCTGGGCATGCTGCCCGGCGCCGCCCAGAACCGGGAGATGCTCAGCCAGGTCAGCGACAAGGACCTGGACCGGGCGGCGGCCATTATCAACTCGATGACGGTCGAGGAACGCCGCAACCCGAAGGTCATCAACGGCTCGCGGAGGGCCCGGATCGCGGGTGGCTCGGGCGTCGCGGTCGGCGAGGTGAGCACGCTCATCACCAGGTTCCTCGAGGCCCAGAAGATGATGCGCCAGATGATGGGCATGCCGGGCATGAAGCGCGGCGCGCAGCGGGCCGCCCGCAAGGGCAAGAAGAAGTCCAAGGGCGGGCGCCCCGGAGGCAGCACGGCCACCCGGACCGCGGCCGGAAGCCGCCCGGGCGGGCCGGCCGGGCTTGGATCCAGGCCAGGCCAGGGGCCGGGCCTGCCGGGGTCGATCCCCGGGCTGCCGGACGGGCTGGGCGGCGGCGACGGGGGGTTCAAGCTACCGCCAGGATTCGGGAACCCACCGCCCAACCTGCCACCCGGCCTGCGCGGCCCGGTGCCGAACCGGCGCGGCCGCCCGGGCAAGAAAGGCCGTTAGCCCACCGCCCGCCGTTCGCAGCGGGCGATGAGGCTGGGGTCGCCGCGTCCGCGGGAAATGGCTGTACGGCTGCCCGGGCGCGCCTGCAGGAACGGCTATACGGCTGCCCCGGGCGCGCCAACATGAACGGTTGTACGGCTGCCCGGGGCGCCCGCAGGAAACGGCTGTATGGCTGCCCTGGGCGCCCGCAGGAACGGCTGTACGGCTGCCCGGGGCGCGCCCGCAGGAACGGCTGTACGGCTGCCCTGGGCGCCCGCAGGAACGGCTGTACGGCTGCCCGGGGCGCGCCCGCAGGAACGGCTGTACGGCTGCCCGGGGCGCGCCCGCAGGAAGGGCCGACAGTCGCCTGCGGACGGTCAATGACGCCTGAGGTCGCCGCGTCTGGCAGAATATGGTCGCGACGGCAGCTCCGCGGGACCCTCTCTCGCCCGCTGAGCCGCCTCCATGGGCAGCGCCACCGGTTCCCCACCCGGAGTGCCCGCCGCCCGCCAACGAAACTTCTGGGAGAAGACTGCACCCGTGGCTGTAAAGATCAAGCTGAAGCGCCTGGGCAAGATCAGGGCGCCGTACTACAGGATCGTCGTGGCCGACGCCCGCACCAAGCGGGACGGCCGGGCGATCGAGGAAATCGGCAAGTACCACCCGAAGGCCGAGCCGTCGTTCATCGAGGTCAACTCCGAGCGAGCTCAGCACTGGCTGTCCGTCGGGGCAGAACCGACCGACCCGGTCAGGAAGATCTTTGAGATCACCGGCGACTGGCAGAAGTTCAAGGGCCTGCCTGGCGCCGAGGGCACGCTGAAGATGGCGGCGCCCAAGGAGGACAGGAAAGAGATCTTCGCTGCCGCGGTCAAGGAGAACATGGGGGACAGCACCCCGGCGCCGAAGGGCAAGGGCAGGTCCGCGGCCGCCAAGGACTCCGAGGCTACGGCGGAGAAGTCCGGCAAGGCCGCGGCGAAGGACACAGGGTCGGCTAAGGCTGAGTCGGCTAAGGCTGAGTCACCCAAGGCTGAGTCGGCTAAGGCTGAGAAGCCCGCCAAGGCAAAGGCCGACCAGCAGGACAAGGCCAAGTCCGGCGCCGCCGGGGACGCCGAGTCCGGTGCTGCCGAGGATGCCAAGGACGACGCCAAGGCCAAGGACACGGCCAAGGACAGCACGGCCAAGGACAGCACGGCCAAGGACAGCACGGCCAAGGAAACCGCGGCCAAGGAAACCGCGGCCAAGGAAACCGCGGCTAAGGACAGCACGGCTAAGGACAGCACCGCCAAGGCCAGCGGCGCGGCCAAGGGCGGCACCACGAAGGACAGTACGGCCAAGGACAGCGCGGCCAAGGACAGCGCGGCCAAGGACAGCGCAGCCAAGGAGAGCAACGCCAAGGACGCGCCGGATGCGGCCGAGGAGTCGGCGGCGCAGCCCGAGGCCGTGGCGGCCGACGCGGAGTCGGCGAGCGGGGACTGACGTGCTCGAAGAGGCCCTTGAGCACCTGGTCCGCGGCATCGTGGAGTTCCCGGACGACGTCCGCGTGGACAGTCGCGGGTTGCGCCGGGGACGGGTCCTCGAGGTTCGCGTGCACCCCGATGACCTGGGCAAGGTCATCGGGCGCGGTGGGCGGACGGCCCGGGCGCTGCGGACCGTGATCGGCTCGCTGGCGGGCAACGCTTATGTCAGGGTCGACCTTCTGGACACTGACGAGATTCGCTAGCCGGGCCGGGCATGCAGTTGGTCGTCGGCCGCGTAGGACGGCCGCACGGGATCCGCGGTGAGCTGAACGTGCACGTGCACACCGACGACCCGGACCTCAGGTTCGCGGCGGGCTCCGTGCTGGCCACGGAGCCCGCCGCGCGAGGCCCGCTGACCGTGTCGTCGTCCCGCTGGCACTCCGGGCGCCTGCTGGTCATGTTTGCCGGTTATGAGGAGCGCAGCCGGGCCGAGGACCTGCGCGGGACGTTGCTGGTGATGGACTCGGCCGACGTGGCCGCGACGGCGGACCCAGACGAGTTCCACGATTACGAGCTGGTCGGGCTCGACGTGCTGACCGTCGCCGGGGAACCCGTCGGCGTGGTGACCGACGTGCTGCACCAGGGCCAGGACATGCTGGTGATCCAGCCCGCGGGCGGGCCAACACGCGACCCGATACTGGTCCCGTTCGTGGCGGCCATCGTTCCGGACGTCGACGTCAATGCGGGCCGCCTGGTTATCGACCCGCCGGAAGGCCTGCTCGACCTCGGTGCGACAGGCTAGGTAGGGGCGTGCCCGTTGCGGATAGATATCATCACGATCTTTCCCGAATACTTCGCCCCGCTGGGGGTCTCGCTGATCGGCAAGGCCGCGCAGCGCGGCGACATCACGTTCGGGGTGCACGACCTGCGGACCTGGACGCATGACCCGCACCACTCCGTGGACGACTCCCCCTTCGGCGGCGGCCCCGGGATGGTGATGCGGCCCGAGCCGTGGGGCGAGGCCCTCGACACCCTGGTCCCGGCCGGCCGGGCGGCCCGGCTGG
>Ga0306920_100010515_pt1 | contig 12419 bp, 10 predicted proteins | sample flu12Cox44000170_FD_204666 | JGI IMG/M metagenome (GOLD analysis project Ga0306920, IMG submission 204666) | Lab enrichment of tropical soil microbial communities from Luquillo Experimental Forest, Puerto Rico - flux4day.12C.oxic.44.000.170 (v2)... | ecosystem: Environmental > Terrestrial >...
ACTCCCAGCCTCGGGTGGAGCCTGGTTTCATCGATTGAGCTTATGATCGCCTCGTCAAGGTGAGTGCCAACCAACGCGACTCTATGACCTCTGTCGCCAGTTACCATGGCCATTGCAGAACCCATCACGCCTGCGCCAAGAATGACGACCTTAGCCATCCCTTCGCCCCCTCAATCGTCGTATCCGCGAGTTAGCTAGCCTCATCTGCTTTTGAACAGGGTTAACCGCTGTTGAGGGTATTCCAAAGCCTTGTTCATTTCCAAATGTAATACCGGAGCCGCTTCCACCGCCAGAGCCGTTTCACCCACCCTTCCAGCTATCGATACCGCTCGTCGCATCGTGACGAATCGTTACGCGAAATGTTGTTTGACATACGCCGGAAAATGTCAAGAGATTGACAAGTGCCATTGTCACGAGCTCAACGTCAGGCGAGAACCGCCGAGCAGCTTGCGGAAACGCCAGGCGGCCTTGCGTGAGCGCGAACAGCGCGCCGCCAATGAACCAAGCGGCTCTTCACGGCCGAGCCCTTATTGGCTGGAGGCCACTCAAGACGCAATGATCCGTGCCGTCGATGGCATCTCGCTCGACTTGCGTGAGCGCCCTAGGCCCGCGCCCTTCATGGCACCGTCATCGTCGCCTTCGCCTCCTCCTCCAGCGCCGGGCTAGCAAAGCCTTTGATCAATTAAGGGATACACCCCCGAGTCTCTGGACGTTCCCTGCTCCCGCAATGTCGCCAAGCCCTCGAAGTGGGGCCCAAGTAGTTCGGGCGTCTCCTTCTCCTCAAACCTGTACATGAACATGAACGCGATTCCGGCGTTTTACACAGTCGCCTCCACAGCGCTCGGGGGAGGCTTTACTCTCTAGAGGCGATACTCTAAGGAGCGGTCTTTTTCTTTGGAGAACGTGATTCGTAGCGTGCCAGATCCTTCGTGGAACGCACGAGAAGCAAACGAATGGTGGAATGGTGAACAGAAATGGTGCAAAACGAATGACGAAACGAATGGTGAGACGGATGGCAACTCTGGAATCCTTGAAAAGCAAAGCTCTCGTTGGGAGATGAATCAATTTTTTCCTCTCTCTCTCTCTCTCTCTCTCGCCCGCGCGGGCCATCAGCGAGCGATCGCAGTGGAGAATCTGTTGAGGGAGCTCCGAACGAATGGCAACGAGAATCTTTGAAAAGGAAAACCCGGGTTGCAAATGAAGCAAAACTCGCTTGTATCCGCGATCCCTAACCGCGGGGCGTTTGGGAAGCTCCTGTAATTCGAGCCAGTTCCGAACGGTCCTTCAATTCGGAGTCGATCCAGAAGTTGAATCGCGGTGCCCAGAGCCGCGGTCGTGACCCTCCAGCCAGGGTGGGCACGAGTGTGCGCCCTCGAAGTGGTATAAGCCGGAGCCCCGGCCTAGCCGTGCATACCCGGGGGCTAGCCATGCGTACTCCCAGGGCGTACCCCCGGGGGGGCCGGGGCCTTCCCCTCCGCTTAGAGACGGTCACCCTCCGCCATAACGCGCGCATATTGAGGAGGGCATTGCCTGCCCAAAAGGGTGGTTTGGGCAAAGTGCCACCCACGCGCTCGCTCCGGCTGATATTTTTGAAAAAATGGGTCCCCATTTTTGCTCTGGAGAAAGAGCATATAACCCCCGCCCCCACCGTGGGTGTCAGATGGAACCAAGGGGAAAAGGGTGGTAGTACTTTCCACCGATTTTAATTTTGAGGGCCGGACTCGCGGCAAAATCGGTAAGGGTAAGATAGCGGGGCACCCCATCAAACGCGCCTACAATCGATCCTGGAGAGCCCTGTTGAAGACGGAAATGTGGTTTTGGCCTTTTTTGGGGTTTTCCTCTCCGTTTGCAGAGTACCGGAAGAAACAAGAGCCCTCCCCTCTCTTTTCTTTGACAAAATCCAGTAGATCGATACCAAATTCTATGCAGCACATGCAGTACAACGAGACCAAAGTGTCGAAAAGTTTTTCGTTTAAGCGCAAGACGCTTGTTGCGATCCGGGTTCGTGCCGCGCACCTGGGCATTCCGATGAGCACTTATCTCGCGACGCTGGTCCACAACGATTTGATTGGGGGGTGGATGCGCCGCTCCAGTTCCAGCCCGGCGAGGAGATGCCGCCCCAGACTCCGCGCGGTATCGAGGTTGACTTGTTTCCTTGACGTAGCGCTTCCAGAGGAGCACCTCTTTTTGACAATTTTTGGTTACTTTCTCTCCGCATATGTTAGGGCCCTAGCTAAATATTGACAAGAAAAGGGCTGTCTTACCTTGAAAAGGTTCGAGCCGAGCGAAATATTACAAAATTTGATTAGGTTTACCCTTCACTCCAAATGAACGGCACCCGCTGGCGCTCTCTCACAAACTGCAGCTCGCTCTCTTTTTCCTCTGGGGAAAAGTGGGAAGATGCGATTAGGATAATGCCCTAGAGAGCAATGCCAAGATCTTATAGTTACTCGAAAATTGGAGACGGGACGGTCTGGATAAAGTGTCTGATGTGCGGACGATCGTTTCGGGAATGGCGCTACCGGCAACGTCAAGGCGCAAGGTTCTGTTCGCGGTTGTGCGACTTTGGAGCCCGTCGTGTTTTTAGGCAGGCCCTGGCAGACGGACGCTTGGACGCTCTGCTAGCCGAAGAGCGAGCCAGGATCAAGGCGGAGTTGGCGACGCCCAAAAGCCACCGCTACAAGAATGCTTACTGGCCGAAATGGCTGGAGGAGAAAAAATGAAGATTACGCCCACACCACTAGCACCCAATGCGCCGGCACCCAGGTTAAAAGCCTGGTCCGCTAAGCATGGGCCCGAACTTTCACGCGATGTACTCCAGGCCTGGCGAGCCAGGGTCGATGGTTGGCCCATTGTTGATATCGCCTATCAACTCGGGCTCCGGATCGAGGAAGCCAAGGCTTTGATCAAAGAGGCTCACGACGTGATCTTCGAGGATCTCAAGGAGAACTTGAATCTCAATCGTCAATTGGATCTCGAACGCATCGACCGGCTGCTATCTTTTTATTACCCGCAGGCCAGGAGTGGTGATCACAAGTCGGCTGGGATCACGCTCAAGCTGCTTGCCCATCGAGCAGGCTAAAGGTATGTTTCTCGCGACTTTGGGTGCTGAGGACACTCAAATTGCGCCTTCACCAAAGTGCAAAATTCTGTCGCGGCCTCAATCAACTCCGACGCTAAGCGTTCCACTTTACCCTCATGGCGTCCTTAACGATCAGGAGCCGCTCTTTTTCCGGCAACTGGACGACCGAATGACTCGTTATAGCCCACTGTTTCCAAAGCTCTTCGCAAATCCGGCGACGAGACCGCGGCAGCGAGAGGTGCTCATCGAATTTCTTCGGGAGGGCGAAGTTGATGAGGCTGTCCGGGTTTCAAGAAGCCTTATTTGGAGGTTGTTCACCGGATCATTGACCATCTTAAGTCCGAGTAGTCTGCCGATCTCGCCCTCATCAGTTTTTCACTCTTCCATCGTTCGTATCTGGTTTTTCCGATCCGTCCGCTCCCTGCGCGGCGTACCGTTCCGCGAACTTTCGCGAGTAACGCGAGGCGAGATCAGGATACTGATCGGAATGAACCTGAGTGAAATTTTGGAGGTCTTCGAGGTCTACTGCACACTCCAAGTTGCATTGATTGAATTAAAGGCAATATCCTCCACACGTCGGATCGGCGGAGCCGAATCAAGGAGACCCAAGCGGTAATACTCGCGCAAAGTTGCCCGGGTGTTTCGGTGCATACGTCGCACCAATGGCGAGTTGCAACGTAGCTCCTTAGCCAATGGCACGCGTCCCGTGGGAGGAGTAAAAACGAGGCGTTTGGCAATCCCATCGATATCAACCGGAAGCGGAGCGCTACGGAGTTGAGGGGGATAATTTGGGTCGGCCAGGATCCACGGCTGCTGCGGGCCTTGCGTTTTCCATTACACACTGTCCAGTGGGTACTGCTGCCAGAGTTGCATAGTAGTCGCGCACAGTCCGGAACTCAGCTAACCAAGGGCGTCCTTCGCCGAGCACCCCGAGCAGGTCCCACGGTTCCCAAGGTTGTGTCTGCATCGGTGTTGCGCTTAGCAACATAATGTTGCGCGCCTGTTTTCGGAGTTGAAGCAGTCGGAGGAGGTCAAGAATTAGGTTGCCACGCTTAAATTCCCCTTCCTTTGCTTTCCCACGCCGAGCGGCGTGTGATTCGTCAAAGAGCACTAGCAAACGCGCATGTGGTTGGTCGGATGCGCAAAGGAATACGGGCAGCGGGGATTAGCCGTATTAGAGCATCGCCCGTGCGGGTCAACCACGCAGCAGTCGTGATGAGCAAGGGATTCAAAGGGTCGTCGAAACGGTCTACCAGGCGCCGGATAAGGGGCGTTCGCGCTGGAGCGCGCGAACTGGCTAGTCTAGGCACCTTGGCATTCCTTCGGCAACCGTCAACCGCATTCTGCGGGAGAACCGCTACAGCCTAATCGGTTGCGAACCTTACCTTTAGTCCGGATCCTCAATTTGCAGAGAAGCTGTTGGAGGTAGTGGCGCTTCACATGAAACCGCCAGACAACGCCGTGGTTCTCTGTGTAGAGGAGAAGACCGGCATCAAGGGGCTTGACCGGACACAGCCAATGCTACCGTTGCGGGCTGCTAAGCCGCGCAGTTGGATCGAGGAAAGCGGGCAGCCTCTGTCAATGGAGCGCTGGCTTCCAGCCTGTATTCACGGTGCCGCCGCGCCACGCCATACAGGCAGGATGCTTATCCTACTTTGCTGACGCCCCAGCAGTACGCGGACGCGATGACGGTGGTCATGCCAGCATCCTCCAGAAGGGAATCCCGTTCGTGCCCGGGCGCAGCTCGCCATCAGCGCCGACTGGTGACTGTTCAAGGCTCAGTAGGGTGTCGAGCGTGCGTTCGTCGCTCGCCGGGACAAATGCCAAAGTGCGCCCACCATCTGCGGTACGGGCGATGACGACACCGTGGCGCACCGAAGCATGACCATCGTAGAGGACGGTGAAGGTTTCTATGGATGCCGTGCCGGAGGCGCCGGCTCGGAAGGGCGGAACCGGCCTACGCCGTCTGTCGGCTTCCTCCTGGACCGACGCATCTCGGCCGAGGAACGATCGCTCCGGTGGCTCAGACGACAGGATCAGCGAGCGATGCTTGGTGACGAACTCGCCCTGTCCATAGAGGAGCCCGAGACGCACCCCCTCGCGCAGCCGATGCACCATCGCGCAGGCTGCGTGGGTCATGTGGTTGTTGAGCGGCGCGCCAAAGAAGGTGAGGCCTCCAGTCACGGACGGCGTGAAATCCGCCCCGAGCCCGAGCGTTCGCCGGGCCATCTTCGGGACGCACGGAAAGCAGCTATACAGTTCGAGGGCATCGAACGGCGCATCTCCCACGACGGACCGCGCGGTTTCCAGCACGACATTCTGTGCATGGCTTTCATAGAAGCAGTCGCGATCAACATAGTCGGGCGGCTCGGTGGCGGCGGCACCACCCCATATGTGAACCATACGCTCGCCGGGAATCCCCGCTTCCTTCGCGAACGTGACGCTCGTGACAAGGACGCCCGCCCCCTGATTGACCGTAGGATTGGCGGTCATGAGCTTGGTGTAGGGCCATGCGATCAGACGGTTGTCGAGCGTGGGGACGATAATCTCCTCACGCGTGAAACGGCGCCTGATCCAAGCACCCGGATTCGTCGCGGCGACGGTCGAATATCTCGCCCATAGATCCCCGGCTTCCTCAAGCGCCTCGCGCGGCACTTGGCGCCAGTGCGCGGCCGTGGCGACTTCATAAAAAGGATACACGGTTACCGGCCTTGCGGCTCCCAGGTGGACAGCAACCGGGTTGAGGACCCGCTCCAGATAGGTCTCCCAGGAAGGCGCCGAGGGCACGTGGTACGGCTGCGGCGTCCAGTGGAGAACAGTTCCATGCTTCTGAGCGCGCTTGACGGTATGCTGCGCTTCAGCGCCGACGATCGCCGCGACCTTGATCTCGCCACGAGCAATCCGCAAGGCCGCCTCATACAGATAGCGCAGCGGGCTTTCGCCACCAACCTTGCCGTACGTAGCCCGACGCGGCTCGATGCCGAGACGATCGGAAAGCTGGCGGGTGATGTCGCTGTATCGCCAGCTCATCAGGTTGACCACGTCGAGAGAGTCTACAAAGCGTAGTAAGCCACCCCCCGCATCCTGATCCGCTCGCTCAAGCGCCTTCGCCATGAGCGCCAGCGGTTCCAGGCCGTCCGTTACGGTTTCCGGCCGGTCCGTGATTTCGCCAACGCCCACTATGACCGGAGTGATGCCGTCAGACATGGCGGACCGGGCCTTTCTGGTGTTTACGACCGAGACATTGCTGCGCGACCTCCAATTCAGACCAAAGAAAAGCCTGCGTTTGCATAAATTTTCCCCTTTTCAGGTGGTTGTGCTCCCGATTTTGCCATGGCTCAAAGAACATTACCCGCTGACATAATTCGTCAACGGATGGCAGAATCTCCAGCATATTGAATCTTCTGCCTAATAGCACTTGGTTTACAATGCTGGATCTAATTGATGAGCACTTGGTATCCCATTGGAATGGCGCTGGCTATCGGTCGATCTTGCGTGGGACCTGTTCGATCCAATCTGCTGAGGGACTGAAATCCAACCTCACGAAGATCTGATCAGTTAGCGCCGTGTTCCGGGGTTCGTCATTCATTAGGCTTTTCCTTTTTCGAGGCTTCAATCGTGCGTGCGTCCTGATTTTTTAGTTTGAAAGTGTCGGCGATCTGTCAAGAAAAAACCAGCAACAATGGACGCGCAACCTGGAATCTACACCTTAGGGACTAAAGACAGCACTGTGACTGGAACCGGCAAATCTGTTGCTTCGAAGGGCCCCGCTTCAATTTCGGCTTTTCACGCCCTTACGCCTTTGTTAGAGTTTACTCCTATGCGATTTTCCTTGAAACGAAGGAGCGGAAATGACAATTGATGCGTTTACTTATGGAAACTGACTCTATGCTGGCAAGCCGCATTACTGAAGTTCTAGAAAAAGCACTTTCTAAGCCGGGCACTCCGGTGACGATAACGCCGGAAAGCGTTGGACCTAACACCGACCTTTGGACCAAATTCGAACTTGATAGCCTGGATGTCGTGGATTTCTCGATGCGGCTCGAGGAGGCCTTCGCAATAAAGATACCAGAAGAAGATCTCGATCTCTTCCGAACGGTTCACGCGATTGTTGAATATGTACGAGGAAAAACCGCGTCTTATCGCTGAGAAGGCATCTCATTTTTCGCGCTTTCTGAACGAGCCGGAACTGAACCAGCGTTATCAACGGCTGCGCCGCTTCTTCTCTCTCAGAGAGTCTGCGTATGATATCTCTAGTATGTGTCAACTGCGATGCGACGGTTGCTATTATTTCCAGGGAGATAAATACAAGGCAAAACCCGTTAGAGATATGGAACGCTGGCGTATCTTTTTCGAGGCTGAACGGGATCGTGGTATAAACTACGTAAATTTGGCTGGGGCGGAACCCGCCTTAGTGCCCGATATATTGAAGCTGTGCAATGCCACCATCCCTTTGGGTACGGTGTTTACAAATGGACTACGACCGATTGATCCTTCAATCACTTACCGCATCCACATTTCTATCTGGGGTGGAGCTCAGGGTGATCCGCAGTATCGTAAGCGCCTTAACGGCAAACCGGGAGAGTACTGCCTTCCGATTCAGTTGCAGAATTATCGCGGCGATAAGCGCATCATCTTCGTTTATACTTTTAACGGCGCGAACACAGATCAGATCGACGAGGTGCTCGACGCAGTTACCTCAGAGGGGCATAAACTAACCTTTAACATTTTTAGCGCTCCGAAAGGAAGCGCGACCCGACTTCGCACTAAACAACTTGATCAGATCCGACGGAAAATGTTGGATGCGATGGCTCGTTATCCACGCACAGTTGTGTACTCACACTATAATGTTAAAGTCCACACCGCCCCCGACAGTTTATATTCTGATTGGGGATGCCCTTACCCAAGAGCAGCAACTGAGACCACCCGCAAATTTGGCCTAACATCCACCTTTCGAAGCTACAGAGTCGACATGACTCATCATGCTGAGAGCGATTGCTGTGTACCCGATACTGATTGCCGCGATTGCCGACACTATGCCGCCGGTAGCGCTATAATCACATCACGGTTGCGCCAACACTGTGAAACGGAGGAACTCTTCAGGGGTTGGTTAGACTACGTCGACACGTACCTCGCCATTTGGATACCCGGGTATGAACGTGGTCGCGATCTTTATCGCCCGGCTTGAATTGCACGCTCCTACAAGGCAACCTGAACATTCCCACGAATTTCTTTGAGGACACGGCGTGCTTCTATAACATCGTACGTCTCCCAGCCCTCCTTAAATTGCGACAGAATAGATTCAAGCTCAAACACGGCCGTCAAGCGTTCTTGCCGATCCAGCTGCAGCTTCACTGCCGAGGTCGCGGCTCGCAGCCTCATCCCTAACATCCCCTTTTCGTTTGTAATAGCCAAACTCTGCTTAAGGCACGCTTTTGCCGTATCGAGATTGCCTACGCGAAACAGTCCCTCAGCCTTGAGCCGAAAGATTTCTGGCTCATACCAACACTCTTGCGTCTGGGCTAGATGCCGTTCCGCTTGCTCTAGCGTCTCGAGAGCTCTCTCGAACCATCCGGCACGCAAGCACAACTCCGCTTGGAGAGTTCTCCAGTACGGTAGCGCGATGCCGGCACCGCTTCGATGCCACGATTGAATGCCGGTTTCAATGACCGCTATCGCCGCCTCCGGCCTTCCTAACATGCCGCTCACCCATGCCATCCGTATTTCGGCCGCCGCCAGCCACCAACCAATGCCATACTCCTCGCACACTGACTTCAGCTCCTTTGATATTCTGTCGGTATCTTCCAAATCTTTGCGTAAGTCTGATACATAGCATCCCAGATACAACGCGATAGATAAACAATACGGATTGCGCTGCGCCCGGGCCATCTCTAATGCTCGCTGCTGAAAAATATGCGCCTGCGTCGGAAAGCCGAGGCTCCAAAGGGATATAGCCTTCAAGCAAAAACAGATTACGACAGGGTCGTCATTCAGGTCACCGAGCCGGTAGCTTGTTGATCCTGCCTTTTCGACCTCGAGTGTGGAATACGCGTGGCACTTCTCGAATTCACCAAGACAAAAGTATGTTGTGGCCAAAATGCGATGCGCGGCAGTAAGATAGGTTGGATCGGTTATTTTCTCAGCGAGTGCAGTCAATGCTTTGGCAATTTCGAGACTGTCACGAACCTGTCCGGAAGCGACTCGAAATCGCCATAGTCCGTATTTAATAGGAAATGCTAGCTCGGCGTTAGACGATTTGTCGGCCAACTGCTCTCCGTGTTGATATATTACTTCCAATTGCCGTGAAGCATACCCTCGAAGTGCGGTTATGCACAGTGCGACTTGATTGAGGAGGTACAGCTTATCTTCTGGCGTCTCGACATTGGGCTGCGTGAACTGTCGATCAGAGAATAGAAAAGCCAAAACAGCTAGAAGAGACTCGTAAGCTCCTAATACTGTCGCAGCGAACATCGCGCGGTTCCTCATAATCCGCGGAATATAAACTTCATGCAGCGCCTCTCGAAACAAGCCGGCATGGCAGCCGCAGATGACCGCTAAGAAAAGCGGTTCCATCCCACTAAAGCTATCTGGCATTTGGGGCGCAACCGTTCGATAGTGATTATAGAGCCGTCTATTGCATTCCTTCCAAGCTTGGATCCGTTCACGCCGAAGCTGCTCTCCAAAGTATTCGCGCACAAGAGGATGCGCATCCAAATGCCCGGGGTTGTGCGGATCTTCCGCGGCCAGCAGTCTTGCCCGTCTCAACCTGGCAAGAATCGTTCGCCACTCACTCGGACTCAAATTCGCTAACGATTCGGTCAGGTTAGGGATGGCAGGCGGCTTCAACAAGGCTCCAACCGCCCTTTCATCTGCGGGCCGATCAAACAGACCTAACATCCGCAGGGCCGACAGCTCGGGCCCCTCCCCAAACCAAGTTTGGTAAGATTGCATTACCTTTCGAGCATGGACTCCCTGTCGCACGTCGTGAGCAAGACGTTCTGACACTTCTTTACGACAACGAATATCTCCATTGTAGGCGTCGGTGAGGTAGCTGCCCATCAGCGTTAGGGCAAGGCAGTGGCCACTGAACTCGTCACTGGCGCTTCGCAACTCCGCGTCATGCCCTTCAACGCCCAGCGCTCGGAGGAGCTGCGCACCGGCATCGCTGGATAGATGTTCCAGGTCATAGCGCAGGGCTGAGGTGCGCTCATGATCTGCAATATCAGCGACCGGCAACCGCGTGGTAATCACGCAAAGCCCCGTATTGAAGGCTGCAAGCTCCCGCAAAAGAGCTTGGATGCCAGGCTCACGCACCCGTCCTTCTTGAGGACCCGGCGGATTTTGGAGCGGCTCCAGGCCGTCCAGAACAAGCAGGGTTCGACGATGTGCGACGAGCTTTGCCAACCTTTCTCCTTTTTCCCAAGCTGTTCCGATCCTGGGGTCTGGATCCCCAAACCAAGCTAGAGCACTGTCAAGAAATTCATCTGCGGACGAAGTGCCTCCGCTGGTACCTTGTCTGTAAAATGACCAAGCAAAAACGAGCTCAGCAGAGCGATAATGTTTAGCCGCCATCCGTCCGAGCCAGTGGTTGATGAGCGTCGACTTTCCGACCCCAGCCCACGCGACGATCGTTACGATGTTGACATCCTTGTTTGCCCAAGCACGATGCAGGAAAGTGATATCCTCCTCTCGACCAAAAACATCGCTTCCTGTAACAGGCAATCTGGCTATCGAAATCTTTTTCGGCGCGGATCTTGATGGCGGCTTGCGAGTTCCGACACGCGAAACCGTAGAAGGCATCTTCTGCAGGCTCTGACGAGTGATTCTACGCCGTGCGTCGAGAGCGCCTGTTATCACCGGCATCACCTTCACGAGTTCGGCAGGGTTCTGAAAGCGCCGCCCGGGGTCTTTCTCGAGAAGCACTTCAAGTAGAACGACCACCGGTTGTGGAACGGCTTCGAGCAGGTCGAGTGGTAATGGTGCGTGCAGATGCTGATACATCACCTCAGCTGGGGAGCCCGTGAACACGATATCGCCGGTCAACATCCCCCAAAGCACCAAACCCAGTGAGTACAGATCCGAGCGGATGTCGGCGGGCAGTCCCGCGAACTGCTCCGGACTAGCGAACTCCGGCGTCCCAGCAAAGGCCCCAGGTGTTGAAATCGCGGTTTGAACACTCGCTTCTTCGAGAGACTTAGCCAGGCCGAGGTCAATGATTTTCGCCGTCACACCTCCTCCCTCCTCCAAGCTCACCATGATGTTGCTTGGTTTCATGTCCCGATGCACCAGCTTCTGCTTGTACACCCCAGCTAAACCCGCGGCGACCTGCGTCGCAATTTCCAGAGCCAGCTTAACCTCTAAGCAGCCACGGCGCTTAATGAGGTGCCCGAGCGTCTCGCCCTCCACGAATTCCATGGCGTAGAAATAATTCTCGCCGGTTCTCCCTAGGTGGAAGACCGAGGCAACGTTTGGGTGACGGACGCTGGCCGCCGCGCGGGCTTCGCGCAAAAAACGAAGCCGCGCCGATTCATCGCCGAGGTATCGCTCGCTTATGACTTTCAGCGTCACTGGGCAGTGCAGATCCACGTCAAACGCCTTGTAAGTGACACCCATCGCACCGCGACCCAACTCGACCGGTTTCCCGTCTTCGCCTGTCACAAGCTCATAGTGCTCGAATCGTTGCAGCGCCTGTTCTGGTATCGGCTTGATCGCTTCCTCGAAAGAGGACTCGCCGGCCTCAACCCCACCGGCAAGACCCTTGCGGAGCATGCAGACCGGGCAGAATTCCATTGCTCCAGAAAACTCGTTACCGCAACTCGGGCAGGTGCGTTGGGGCTCCGCTTTCATGGATCTGACCGTCCTTCCGAGGCGATTAAAGCTTCGCAAAGAGCATGGGTTTCCTCGTCGGTCTCCGCCTGATCTGACACATTGCGGCCGACCTCCTCGCGCAACAGTCCGCGGAGCCAAGCGGATATGCGGAGTGGACTCCAATACAGCCGGCACAATTCGGCTAAAGCAGGCTGACTCCCTGGCGCCTGACTTTGCGCCGCTCTCATGACGACCTCCCAGCGCGTGGTGTGAAAGCTTGCCGTGCACCCCGTCGGCGGACCATGGTCGCGTTCCACAATGAATTCCGTGTTTCAGCAATGATAACCGTTGAAATGATGTTTAGGAACAAAATTTCCTGAAACTCGGAGACCGGGTTGCCTTTGTAACGGGATGAAGGCACCCGATCATGAACGAAAGCTCCACTTGGACGGCACTGAGAAACCCGGTATTCAGAAAACTCTGGATTGCTACGGTAATCTCTGGAACCTGCGTAGCCGCCCACGACAGT
>Ga0306920_100010517_pt1 | contig 12418 bp, 9 predicted proteins | sample flu12Cox44000170_FD_204666 | JGI IMG/M metagenome (GOLD analysis project Ga0306920, IMG submission 204666) | Lab enrichment of tropical soil microbial communities from Luquillo Experimental Forest, Puerto Rico - flux4day.12C.oxic.44.000.170 (v2)... | ecosystem: Environmental > Terrestrial >...
CACCGTGAGCCGCGCACACTCCCGCCTGAGCGGATGCCCACCCAATGCTGATCGCGTTGATGGGCGTCCAGATCCGGGCGTTCTGCGCGCTTAACGCGCCGGTGAGGACGTGGATCGGCCGTTAGGCCTGGTCTGCCCGGCGCCAGAGCTGTGCCGGCTTGCGGAGTTTTCTGCGGTGGGATGGAAGCGGGTCCGGGCTGGTGGTGGTCATGTGGGCATCAGCTGTGGACGGGGTGACTATAGCGCGATCCCGGGGCCGGGAGGCAACGAGCCTCCCGGCCCCGGGATGGGCGGAGGGGTGTCAGGCCGGGTTGGTGCTGGGCTGCAGGTCCTGGCTTACGCTGGGCTGCGGGTCGGGGCTCATGGGCTGCGGGTCCTGGGTGGCGGCGGCGAGGTCTTCGGCGTCGACGTCTGTGGTGGCCAGCCGCGCGTAGACGTCCGGGCGGCGGCGGCGCATCCGGGCGGCGCAGCCGACGCCGAGGGCGAACACGGCGGGGACTGAGCCGATCAGGATCCAGTTGACCGTGGTGCTGGCGGCGGTGAGCAGGCCGATCTTCCAGATGATCAGCGCGGCGGCGCCGGCCAGCAGGATGCCGGCGGCCAGCGGGGCGGCCACGGTGCGGGCGGCGGATTCGGTGTGGGTGTTGCGGCGGAAGTAGCGCCAGACCGCGAATGCGGTCAGGGCTTGCAGGGCGACGATGCCGATGACGCCGGGGGTGTTGACCCACAGCAGCAGCTGCAGGTAGGGGTCGGCGTGGGCGATGGCGAAGCCGGCCACGACGGCGGCGGCCAGGGCGGTCTGGGCGTACCCGGCGATGTACGGGCTCTTGTGGACGGGGTGGATGTGGCCGAGGCGGCGGGGCAGCGCGCCCTCGGAGGCCAGCGCGTAGGTGTAGCGGGTGATGGCGTTGTGGAAGGCGAGCAGCGCGGCGAACAGGCTGGTGACGATGAGCACGCGCATCGCGTCGGTGGCCCAGGTGCCGACGTAGGTGGTCATGGCGGTGAAGAACATGCCGGCCGGGTTGGTGGTGGCGGCGTGGATGGCGCCGGTGTTGCCGAAGGCCTGGATGATGACCCAGCTGATGAAGGCGTAGAACAGGCCGAGGAACCCGACGGCGATGTAGGTGGCGCGGGGCACGGTGCGGTCGGGGGTGCGGGCTTCCTCGCGGTAGATGGCGGTGGCCTCGAAGCCGATGAAGGCGCCGAAGGCCAGGGCGAGCACGCTGCCCATGCCGCCGGTGGCGATGTGGGCGGGGGCGAAGGAGGCCAGGTTCAGGCCGTGGGCGCCGCCCTTGAAAAGGATGGCGGCGGCGAGCAGGGCCAGGATGCCGGTTTCGGCGATGAGCAGGCTGCCGAGGATCTTGGCGCCGGCGTGGATGGAGCGGTAGCCGAAGAACCAGACGGCGGTGATGCCGATCCCGGCCCAGGTCCACCAGGGCAGGGTGATGCCGGCCAGGTCTTTGGCGGTGGCGGCGGCGAAGTAGCCGAACGCGCCGTACAGGCCGATCTGGATGGCGTTGTAGGAGAACACGGCGAGCGCCGCGGCGCCGAGCCCGGCGGGCTTGCCGAGTCCTTTGGCGATGTAGGAGTAGAAGGCGCCGGCGTTGCGGATGTACTTGCTCATCGCGGTGAACGCGACCGCGAAGACGGTCAGGATGACGCCGGCGATCAGGTAGCCGGCCGGGGCGCCGATGCCGCCGATCATGATGGCCAGCGGGGCGATGCCGGCCATGACGGTCAGCGGCGCGGCCGCGGCCACGACGAAGAACACGATGGAGCCGGTGCCGAGCGCGCCGTGCTGGAGGCGCTCGGGGGCGGGGGCGGGTGACTGGGACACGGGAGTTGCTCCTAAACGGGATGGTAGGGGGGTGGGGCGGGATGGTAAAGGTGGGCGGAAATGGTCAGTGGGTGCGGGTGCCGGCGAGCCAGGTGCCCAGCACGGGCAGGTCGCGCAGCTCGCGGGCGGGGATGACGGCGGGGTCGGCGGCGAGGTGGACCAGGTCGGCGCGCAGGCCGGGGCGCAGCATGCCCCAGTGGCGTTCCTCGAAGGCCTGGTAGGCGACGCCGGCGGAGTAGGCAGCCAGCGCGGCGGCGGCGGTGACCCGCTCGGCGGGCAGCCAGCCGCCGTCCGGGTTCCCGGCGGCGGTCTGCCGGGTGATGGCGGTGGCGATGCCGGGCAGCGGCCGGTAGTCGGTGACCGGCCAGTCGCTGCCGAACGAGACGCGGGCGCCGGTGCGCTGCAGGGTGGCGATCTGGTACTGGCGGGCGCCGCGGGCTGGGCCGACGCGGGGCAGGGTCAGCTCGGTCATCAGCGGGTCGGGCTGGGCCCATAGCGGCTCGAGGTTGGCGATCACGCCCAAGCCCGCGAAGCGGGGCAGGTCGGCGGGGTCGATGAGCTGGACGTGGGCCAGGACGGGCCGCCGGTCGGCCGGGCCGTTGCGGCGGGCGGTCTCGGCGATCGCGTCCAGGGCCAGCCGGACCCCGGCGTCGCCGATGGCGTGCACGTGCGCCTGGAAGCCCGCGGCGTCGGCGGCGGCGATCGCGTCGGCGAGCTCGCCTGGCGTCCAGTTGGCGATGCCGTGCGAGTGCGGGCAGTCGTCATACGGCTGCAGCAACGCGGCGGTGCCGGCTTCGACGACGCCGTCGGCGAAGAACTTCACCGTCCGGGCGGTCAGCCAGCCCGGGGCCTCGCAGGCGATCCGGTCGCGGTCCGCGGCGAACTCCTCGAGCTGGTCCTTCCAGGAGACCGGCTCGGCCCGGAACGCGAGGTTGGCGCGGAACCGCAGCCGGCCGTCGCGGGCGGCGGCGAGCCAGGCATCAATGTGGCCGTGCTCGGCCCACGCGTCCTGGACCCAGGTGATCCCGGCGGCGGCGAACAGCCCGCAGACCTCGGCCAGGGCGGCGGCCTGCTCGGCCGGGCCCGGCGCCGGGAGCAGGTCCAGGACAGGCCCGATGGCGCCCCACTCCCGCAGGGTGCCCAGCGGCGAGCCGTCCGCGCGGCGGACGATCTGCCCGGCGGCCGGCTCGGGGGTGCCGGCGTCGATGCCGGCCCGGCGCAGCGCCTCGGTGTTGACCCACATGGTGTGGTGGTCCAGCGTGCGCAGCGCCACCGGCCGGTCAGCCACGACACTGTCGAGCCAGCGGGCGTCGAACCGCCCGCCGCCTGCCAGCGTGGGGTCGAACGCGTCGCCGGTCACCCACTCCGCGCCGGGGTGCGCGGCAGCCCAGGCGGCGACCGCGGCCAGGATCTCGGCCACGCTGCGGGCCTGGCGGACCGGGACGCCTCGCAGGCCGAGCCCGCCCAGCAGCGGGTGCGCATGCCCGTCGCCGAACGAGGGCAGCAGCGCGCCCCCGGCCAGGTCGATCACCTCGGTCCGCGGCCCGCGGGCCTCGAGCGCGTCCTGGCCCAGCGCGAGCACCCGCCCGCCGGCTACGGCCAGCGCGGTGCTGGCCGCCGCGCCGGGCACGCCGGTGCGGACTATGCCGCCGGTGAACAGCTGCTCTGCCTGCATCATCGTCTCCTAAACTTAAACTGATTAAGTATTAGTTCGAGGATACGATGTGACAGCGTGCCGGGTCAAGGGGTAAACTGAAACTGATTCAATTTAGGAGAGGAGCCCCCTGATGGGCCGCCCGCACACCCCGCTGCTGGACCGCGACCGCATCGCCGACGCCGCGCTGAAGCTGACCGACCGCCGCGGCGACTTCACCATCCTGGACCTGTCCCGCGCGCTGAAGGTCACCCCCGCCGCCCTCTACCACCACGTCCACGGCCGCGACGGGATCATCGCCCTCATGCGCGAACGGATGGCCCGCACCGTCGACGCGTCCGGCTTCGGCCAGCTGCCCTGGGACCAGGCCCTGCGCCAATGGGCCATCTCCTACCGGGACACCTTCGCCGCCCACCCCGGCGCCATCGGCATGCTCGCCGCCGAGCCGGTCGCCGACCCCGCCGTGCACGCCCTGTACGAACAGGCCGCCACCGCGCTGGAAGACGCCGGCTTCCCCCGCCACATGGTGCTCGCGGTGATCACCGCGGTGGAAAGCTTCGTCCTGGGCTCCGCGCTCGACCTCGCCGCCCCGCCCGCCATGGTCACCGGCATCGACGCCGCCACCACCCCCCGCCTCGCCCAGGCCGCCGCCGCCGCCCCGCCCGGCCGCGCCCGGGCCGACCAGGCCTTCGGCCTCGGCCTGGACGCCCTCATCACCGGCCTGCACCACCAGCTCAGCCAGACCGGCGACAACCCGTAACGTCCGGTTCCAGACACCCCGGTGCCAACCGCCAGCTCCCTGTAACCAGCACACCGCCCGCGCCCGGACCGGGAACGACATCATCGCCGATCCAGCCCTGTACCCACGCGCGACGGGTGGCATGCCAGCACCGGGGAAGAACCGGGTGATCTGCGCGCAGGCGCCGATACAACCGATACGGCCATAAACCGCTCATAGTCGGAAGGAAGGATGTGATCTCGCAACGCGGCAGCCTTCACGCACCGCGACGGCCGCTATCAATATGCCATGCTGGTGTCAGAACTGGTCACCGAAGTTGCGCGCAGCAACGGTTCGTAGCCTAGGCGCCGCTGCACATCGTAGGCCGTCGACGCACCCACGCACGAGTCGTCTGCTTCTGACGGCGGTGGCGGCCCAGACCAGGAGGCTCCAGCGCTGGTCGTGACGAAAGAAACACCTACCTGGAGCCAGTGACAAGCCAAGTGACAACTACACCAGGCGATGGCAGACACGATGCGACGCAGCCAGACATTAGTTGCTTTCTGACCTGCGATAACCAGACTCAACCCGACGCCATCAGACGGAACCGGCAGGCATGGCATGCAAGAGGTCAGGGGTTCGAATCCCCTAAGCTCCACCAGGTCAGAGGCCTGTTGAGACCGGATCAAGATCATCCGGGAGCAAAACGGGGAGCAAGACGCGAGCTACCCTCGTAAGCATGGGTAGCCAAGCTGCCGGTGCCCGGCGTCGCGGGCGCAACGAAGGATCGATCTACCAGGACCGAGCCAAGGGCCGCTGGTACGGCGCGGTCTCCTTCGGCTACGGGCCGGACGGACTACTCACAGCGTGCGACCTCGTGTCGCAACTGTCCGCGGCAGATGAGTACGTTCGCGATGAAAGCGGTGACGTATAAAAATGCGGCCCTGGCGCCCTGACCGGCGGGACTGTAACCGAATCTGCCCCGCTGCCAGCCACGCGAAAAGCTCTTGATAACCTCACCCGGGCCGCCGGCCTGGGTCGATTCGTGGGTACGAACCTTCCGCAGTCATTGCCACGCATAATGAGTTTTATTGCGGCGAAGAGCTCGCAGGGGAGCTTTTTCCGCGCCAGCAGTTCGCCGAGCCTCCGGCATTCCCTCGTGTGCCACTCCGTGCTTAGCGACGCGGTATTCCCTTTCACATTGTCGCGAAGTGCATCGCTGCCATCCCGGCGATGGCCCGCGCTAGCCAGGGGATGGACGCGGCCGCGCAGGACGCGGCGAGCAGGATGCTGATCACGAGCACCGGGGTGGGTGTGGCGGCCCGGGATATGGGCGCCATCGCGCCGCGGGCGGCCCCGGCCGCGGGCATGCCGGTGCCAGCGGTCATCGCGGCGAGCATCCATATCATGACCCCCGCCATGAGCGTGTGGAAAAGGGCAGGCAGGCTGGGCATTCGGCCCTGGCCGAAACCGGCCAGGCTGGTCAGCCCGAACCAGAATGCGGCGCATCCGAACAGGGCCACCTGCAACTGTGTTGCGGCGGCGGGCTCTGACCGCCAGGTCATCGCGATCAGAGCCGCGCACATCGCGCTGCAAAAGACATTGGGGACCCGTTCTGCGGGCCGGGCTGGCCCGCCGGGTCTCGCTGGGCAGCGCCGCGGTGAGACCTGCGGCGGCGAAGACCGCGGTGAGCGCCCACCGGACCGCCAGCTCCGTGATCATCACGGCTGCGGGCCGTAGCTGTCGTGGTAGGGGAATTGGGTCACGTGCCGCTGCCGGCCCAGCGGGGCCAGTTCAAGCCACCGGTAGGTGGCGAGCAGTTGATCCACGCCGCGCCCGTACGCCGAGTAGGTGTGGAAGACCCGGTCGTCCTCGCGCAGGAAGACGCTCGCCCCGAACGCGTCCGTCCCGGACCGGATGAACGGTGCGGTTCGCTGGAGGGTCGCCATGTCCATGTAGTTGTACTCCAGCGGGAGCCTGGCTTCGTCGAAGCTGACGTGGAAGTCGTATTTAAGTCGCTGCCGTAGGAGGAGTACCAGGGCACCTGCCAGCCCATCCGCTTCTGGAACCGCTCGATGCTGGCGATGGGCGCCCGGGACACCAGCACCACCGTGGTGTCGCAGGCATGCAGGTGAGACAGGTTACCGATGCCATCGGCCAGGAACGAGCAGGTCGGGCAACCCTGATCCTCGCCGGGGAACCCGGACTCGGCGTGCCGCCACATGAAGTGGTAGGTGATGAGCTGCCGGCGCCCGTCGAACAGGTCGGCCAGGCTCACCTGCCCGCCCCGGCCCGTGAAGGTGTAGTCCTTGGTGACCTCGGTCATCGGTAGCGCGCGGCGGGCGGCGTCCACCGCGTCTTTGGCGCGGGTGGCGTCCTTCTCCCGGGCCAGCAGGTCCTTGCGCGCAGCCAGCCACTCCTCGGGTGCAACAACTCGCGGGTTATCCATCTCGTCCTCCTTTCCTTCTTGGCTCATCTCTCGACGGCAGGGGCACCAGCCAGGGGAGCTTCCGGGGGCCTGGCATCGCCCGGTTGCCACAGACCGGAGTCCGGCGCAGGCTAGGCCGGGTCTGACTGGTAGCCAGATCTTCCTCACCGCCACTGCCCGCCTGCGCTACGGCCGAGGTGTCGGAAACACCCGGTCGCGGTGCCGCAGGAAGCATCACAAGACTGATCTGGCTGACTCAGTCGGGAACCGTGCAGAAGATGACCTGCTCGGCTGCGATTCTGTCGTTGTCGTCAAACCGGTACAGCCGGGCGTTGTGGATCGTCAGCTTCCCGAACGGCGGGCCGTCCACCTTCGTGGTCACCATGAGCAGCGCATACCGGTCGTCGCCGGCGCTGTCGGTCACCTCGACGCTGCCCGGCCACGTCGACTGGGCGAACAAGATCAGGCCTTGCATATAATCCTCGACGCCCACGAGGTCGGCGCGGGGTATGTCCGGGTTCGTGCTCGACGTTGTGACCGTGACGTTGGGCGCCAGGCCGTTGCGCGCCGTGACGAAGTCCTTTCTGCCCCACGCCTGCACATGAGCGTGAGCAAGCTTGACCGCTCGCGAGTGCGGAGTCTGCGACATAACTGTGCCTCCCTGTCCATGCGGCCCGGCTGGTCCGCAGGCTGCCTGCACACACCCTGACGGGCAGCGCTCTAGAGTTGCTCTACGCGCGCTGTAGGCCCGGCGCCGCGGCAGGCCGGGCTGGCGACGCGGTTAGTCCCGGACGGCGGTTCTGCTGAAATACCGACCACAGGTCAGCTGTGTGCTCCCGCTTCGCCGCGAGCCGCAGCGTTCCAGTTCACACTGGGCCGTGACAGCAGTTGGCCGCCCCGGCCGCAGCCTCTGTGGGCCGTCGGGCTGAACTTGATGCCGTTTTCTTATGATGGGCAGCGGATCCGGCGGTGGACGGCCGGGGACTGGCGTGGACTAGAGGCCATTTTGAGGTTCCGCGTTCTGGGATCGTTGCGGGTCGAGGCCGGAAGTATCGTGGTGCCGGTCACCTCGCCGCGGCAGCGCGCGGTTCTGGCGGTGTTGCTGCTGCACGCCAATCGCAGCGTCTCAGCAGCGGAGCTGATAGACCAGGTGTGGGGCGAGGGGCACCCGGCCAGCGCGGGGGGCCTGGTGCACACTTACATCTGGCAGCTGCGCAGAGTACTCGCGGCGCATGAGCCTGCGGCCGGGCGGCCGCGGATCATCCGCCAGCCGGGCGGCTACGTGCTGAGGGTTACCGAAGGTGAACTGGATGCCCACGTCTTCGAGCAGCTGGCCATCGCCGGCTTGGATGCGCTGGCCGCCGGCGACGCGGCCGCGGCCAGCGGACATCTCCGGCGTGCGCTCGGACTGTGGTCCGGGGAGCCGCTGGCTGACCTGGACCTCGCAGGTCCGGCCGCCGCGGAGTGCGGCAGGCTTGCCGAGCTGTGCCGCCAGGCCGCGAGCGCACGAATCGAAGCCGGCCTGGCGCTTGGCCAGCACGCCGAGGCCGCTGCCCAGCTGCGGACGCTGATCGCCGGCAACCCGCTGGACGAACAGCTGCACGCGCACTTGATGACCGCGCTGAGCCAGTCCGGGCGGCGCGCCGAAGCCTTGCAGGTGTATGCCGAAGCGCGGAGGCTGCTGGCCAGCGAGCTTGGCCTAGAACCAGGCCCGCGGCTGCGCGAGCTGCAAGCGGCCATTCTCCGCGGGGACAGCACCTCCGGCCCGGCGGCATCCCGGCCAACAGCCGGTCAGCCGGAGCGGCGGCCTGATGTCGGCGTGCGGCGAGGCACGCTGGGGCAGGCCCTGGCGGCCCAGGAGGCTTTGGCGTTCCAGGGCCGGGCGGCCGAGCTGGCCAGGGTCCAGCGGCTGCTGACCGCGCCAGAGCAGCTGCCGCGCGTCGTGCAGATCTACGGGCCGCCCGGCATCGGCAAGACGGCGTTTGGTTACGCGCTGGCCCGCATGTGTGACCGGCGAGGGTACCCGGCGGTCATTCTCGACAGCCGCGACTTCGGCCATGACGCGGCGGCCCTCGGCGATGTGGTCGCGGTGCGCCTAGCCCGAGCGCAGGGATCGCGGCCGGGTCGGCCGGCCCTGCTTGTGCTCGACACCTTCGAAGAGATGCAGGACATGGAACGCCAGTTCTGGGATGTCTTCCTGCCCGGGCTGGAGGGCCCCATCCTGGTGGCCCTGTCGGGGCGCCAGCCGCCTCCCGCACCGGCCGCATCCCTGCGCTGGCGCGGGCTTGTGGACGACGTGGAGCTGGGCCCGCTGTCTGCTTCCGAGTCACGCCGGCTGCTCCGCCATCACGGCGTCACCGACCGGGCGGCCGCCGACTCGGTAGCCGCGTTCGCGCGCGGCAATCCGCTGTTCCTCACCGTCGCCGCCCAGCGCGCCCGGGCCAGCCGGTCATGGGATGCTGATGTGTCCCAGGCGGTGGCCCAATCCCTGATCGGCCAGATGACCAGAGAGACGGCCGACCCGGGCGTGCGGCGGCTCCTGGAGGCCGCATCGCTGGTCCGCACCTTCAACCAGGAGCTACTGGAGGAGATGACCGGCGGTGACGTGTCGGATTCCTTCGCCGGGCTGTGCGCCCTGAGCGTCGTCCGGGTCGTCCCGGCCGGTGCACGCCTTCACGATCTGGTCCGCGAATCGATCGCCGCCGACCTGGACTGGCGGGCCCCGGCCGTCTGTCAGGAGATGCGCCGCCGCGCCTGCGCCTACCTCACCACAATGGCCGCCTCCTCGTCCGACCCGGGCCCGTCCGCACAAGAACTGCTGCACCTAGCCGCCGCGTCCTCCCCTCGGGCCCGGCTTCACGCGCAAACCGACCATCCCGGCGTCCGGATCCGGCTCGCCACACCCGACGACCTGCCGCGGCTGAACGAACTGTGCACGATCGGGGCCACCCGGTGCGGCCTGCCGCCCGCCGAGCGGATCAGGCAGCTGAACGCAGACTTCGACCTGGCCCGGCCATCGATAGTCATCGCCCTGGCCGACGACGACTCCATCACCGGGTTCTCCTACAGCGTGGACCTGAACAGCTCAACCTGGCAGGCCGCCGCACGGACCAGGGGCGCCTATTTCGACACCCTGCCACCAGCCGAACTCGCCGCCATCAAGACAGCCCCCGCGGGATCATTCGGCGCAGGCCTGTGGACCGGGATCACGCACCTGCCAGGTCACGATCACGTTAACGCCGCCCTGATTGAAGGACTGTTCGCCGTGAATGCCTCCCGCCTCGGGCTCGGCGCAGGGGTGATCGTCTACAACCTGCTGACCCCCGACACCCTGGACTTGCCCTACCTCACCAGCGCCGGGTTCACCCCGAGAACAACAAGCATTCCCCTGGGGGACTGCCTCGCCGACGAGTGGGTGTGCGCCTTCGGCGAACAGGGCATCGCCGGGTGGGCCACAGACGCCCTGAAAGGCGACATGCCGGCCTACCCTCCCCAGATCCCAGACCGCGGCGACCAGAAACCAGCTCTCCACCAACCCGCCGAATCTCAGCCACGTAGGCGACGCGCCCCATAACTGACCCTCACCAATGCCCCGAGCGAATGCCCGCTCACCGCCAGATCGCTCGCTCTCCCACCAACCTGCAGATCCGCGGCAACCCACGCTAAGAGGTATAAAACCGGCGCATCTGTGCACTTCCGCCCCTGCGGGCGAAATGGTTTCTCAGGCGCGCCATCGATCTGGCCCACTATGCGTTTAAATGAAAAGGATGCTTAGCAATTGTCGCTGCGATGTAAGCGCACCGCCAAAGCATGGAAGAATATGCATGGCTATGCATAAATGCACGCATAGGTAATGCCCTCACATCGGCAGTTCCGGGCGTCGACCAGTATGCTGGTTATCCGCGGCCGGTGGCGGCGAGGATCCGGGCGATGCTGTCGGCAAAGCGGGGCAGGGCTTCGGGGTCGCCTGCGCTGCGGGTCGGGTTGAGCTCGCCGATCGACAGCACTCGCGCCCGCGGATCTCGCGCGGCCAGGGTGAGGGCCTGTTCGGCCTGGCCGAGGGTGGGCCCGGTGTTGCGGCCGCCGGTGTCTTCGGCCAGCGGGGTATCGGTGAAGTCCAGCACGTCGACGTCGATGTGGACCGCGAGCGGGCCGGCCGGGAGGCGGTCAAGCGCGGCCGTGGCGGCACCGGCTGGATCGGCGGCCAGGTCCTGGCTGGCCGCCACGTGCAGGCCGAGCCGGGCCGCGTGCTCGCGTTCCCATCCGGTCGCCCGCTGCGGCTGCACCCCGAGCCAGGCCACCTGGCGTGGCTCCAGCAGCGGCCGGGGCCCGAACGCGTCGGTGAGGGTGTCCACGCATCCCGGCAGGGCCAGCGCGTGCGCCAGGCCCATCCAGTCCAGGGCGCCGTCGGTCGTGCTGTCCGGGGTGTTGATGTCAAAGTGGCGGTCCACGTACAGCAACCCCGGGACGCCCGCCTCCAGGCGCCGCAACGCCGCCATGACCCCGAGCGCGATGGTGCAGTTGCCGCCGAGTACCAGCGCGAAGTCGCCGCGGGTGAGCACCGGCCCGAGCCGGCCGGCCAGCTGGCGCAGCGACTCGGCCGCCTGCCCGGCGTTCTGGGCCAGCGGGTGCTCCCGGTCGGGTGTCCATACCTGAACCGGCAGGTCCCCCTCGTCGTGCACCTCAAGCCCGGCTGCGATGAGCTTGGCGGGCAGGCCAGCTGAGCGCAAGGCCGCGGGCGCCAGGTCCTGGCCGGCCGCGTAGCTGGCAGCGCTGCTCGGCACGCCCACGATGGAGATCCGGCTCACCGGGCGAGCATACCGGCGGGCGCCGCAGCCGGCAGGTCAGTCCCGCCGGCGGGACCGCGATCCACGATCGTGAGCCGGTGCCGGCGGCAGATGGGACGTTTGCCGCCGAACGCCGAGCCGGGCACCGACAATGCGCAGCGCACACGCACAACCGGCGATGCAAGACCGGTTGCAGTGCGATCCGCTGTTCGACCTGACATCGGCGGGCTTTGAGTGGATCGGCTGTGAGCTTGCCGGCGGGCAGAGGCACTGGCTACCGTCGGCGAGGTGGCAGATGCGATCGTGATCGGCATATGGCCAGGACCGGATCGGCGGTCGCGGTGGCGCTGAGCGGCTCGGCGGGCACGCCCAGATTCCGGGCACGGCGGGAGATCGGGCTGGTCCGGCCCGGCCTGCCGGCCCAGCCCTACCATGCTGCGGCCGACCTGGACCTGGCAGCTGCCGGGCAGATGATCGGCCAGGTCGGCCACAGCGCGGAGCAGGCCGCGGCGGCCGGGCTGCGCGCGCTCGCGGACCTGCTCCCGCCAAGGGCCATCCCGGCGGTTGCCGTCGTGGTCAAGGCGGTACCCGTGCCCGATCGCCTGCCGGACGTGCTGCGGTCCCATGCCTGGATGCATGCTGCTGAGGGAATCCTCTACCGCCAGGCCGTCCTAGCCGCAGCCCAAGAGTGCGGATGGCAGGCCCATGCGGTCGAGTCGTCCTTGCTGCCGACCGCCGAGCCCGACATCACCGTGCTCGGGCAGGCGGCCGGCCGGCCGTGGCGCCGGACGGAAAAAGACGCCGCCCGCCGCTATCACCGTGCTGGCACAAACAGCCGACCCTGCATAACCCGATCGCGGCAGATCTGGACGGTGCGACACGAGGTCGCACGTTGTGAGTGAGTTTCGTCGATTGGAGGTTCGGCATGATGCCGAGGACGTGACTTCGGGTGAGTGTTCCAGGACTCGTCCCCGCCCTGACGTGCGTGGCTGGT
>Ga0306920_100010521_pt1 | contig 12415 bp, 9 predicted proteins | sample flu12Cox44000170_FD_204666 | JGI IMG/M metagenome (GOLD analysis project Ga0306920, IMG submission 204666) | Lab enrichment of tropical soil microbial communities from Luquillo Experimental Forest, Puerto Rico - flux4day.12C.oxic.44.000.170 (v2)... | ecosystem: Environmental > Terrestrial >...
TCAGCCACTTCCTCGAGTGCAACCATGTCGCCAGCGGCACCCCATTTTGAGACCACGTTGCCTGAGGAGCAACTGGCAGAGCAGACTCCGGCCGGTTTTGTCGCCAGCAAAGAGCCTCGACCGGAACGGATGACCGCCCCAGCCACTCCCTCGGGTACGACCACGCCGCTAGCGGCAACCCATTTCGAGCCTGGAACCGAAACCCCAGAACACCAGCAGTCCGTCACCGCGCAAGCCTATGGCGAAACCCTTTCTCCGCAATCGGAAACCCGAGGTGAGGACGAGGAAGAATTCCCCGAACCACTACCGGAGTCTTATCCAGATGCGGCGGCCGCGACCGATGAGGTCGCAAGATCGGCGACTGAGGATGCGAGGCGAGAAAGTGAATACCCTATGGCGGAGAACGCCTCGACGGAAGGAGCGAAGGCTTCTACCGAGGGTGCCGAACGCGCCGATACACTCGGTGACTTCAGTCAGGGCCCGCGGTTTGCTCCGCGCCGCGGCCGCCGAGGTCGGGGGCGATTTGGCCGCCGCGACCGTCAGGAAGGGACCCCGGTTCGTGAGCCGTCGCGCCCCGGTAACGACCAGCCAACGCAGATTGCCGAGCTGCTGAAAGAAGGCCAGGAGATCCTAGTACAGATCGCGAAGGAACCCCTGGGCAGCAAGGGAGCGCGCATCACTTCGCACATTGCCTTACCGGGCCGTTATCTAGTCTACATGCCCACCATCACCCACATTGGTGTCTCGCGCAAAATCGCCTCGGAGGAGGAGCGCTTCCGCCTGCGCAACATCATCGCTGAGAACCGCGGTTCGCTGACCGGTGGTTTCATCGTGCGCACCGCCGGCGCCGGCCGACCGGATGAGGAACTCAAGGCGGACTTAAACTTCCTATCCAGACTGTGGAGCGAAATTCGCGCCAGGGCCGAGCGTTCCCGGGCGCCTGCCTTGCTGCACAGCGACCTCAACTTGGCACAGCGGATTCTGCGCGACACCCTTTCGCCCGATTTCAAAACGGTGCGAGTGGACAACGAAATCGAGTACGAGCGCGCCGTCGAGTTCGTGAACCGCTGCCAGCCATCGCTGGTGGGCCGAGTGAAGCTGTACACGCGGGAGACACCCCTGTTCGAAGAGTTCGGCATCCAGCAAGAGATCGACAAGGCGCTGAAGCCCAAGGTTTGGCTGAAATCGGGCGGCTACATCGTGATCAATCAGACTGAGGCGCTCGTCGCCATCGACGTCAACACGGGCAAATATGTCGGCAAGACCAGCCGGCTGGAAGATACCATCGTTAAGACGAACGTGGATGCCGTTCAAGAGATCGTGCGCCAGATCCGGTTGCGAGACTTGGGGGGGATTATCGTCATCGACTTTATTGACATGGACGACCGCCGGAACCGCCAGAAAGTGGTTCAAGCGCTGGAGGAAGCCTTGCGGACTGACCGGGCTCCCACCAAGATCCTCTCCTTTAACGAGTTCGGCTTGGTAGCCCTGACCCGCAAGCGCGTGAAGCAGTCCTTGGAGCGCACTCTCTGCCAGCCGTGCCCTTACTGCACCGGTGCAGGCTGGGTCAAGTCGGTGGGCACCATCTGCAACGAGATCCTGGCCGAAGCGCGCAAGATGGCGCAGCAGATTGAGGGCGATACGATGACCCTGCGCCTCAATCCAGAGGTGGCACGCGCCTTGAAGACGCGGGAAGGCGCGATGCTTTCGGAGTTCGAATCGATCACCAAGAAGGACATCATCATCAAGGGCGATCCGAATATCCACCAGGAGAGGTTTGAAATTTTCTAGTAGAGAGATGGCTAGCCGCGCAGGTACTTCGCCGGGTTGACAGGCGTTTGGTGAACACGAACTTCGTAATGGAGGTGGGGCCCCGTAGACTTGCCAGTCATACCAACCGCTCCGATAATTTGGCCTTTCTTGACTTCCTGTCCGGCAACAACATCGATCCTCCTGAGGTGCCCGTACTTTGTTGTGATGCCATCTCCATGGTCTACAAGAACCTCGTTCCCATAACCGGCCTCACGCTCCGCCAGCAAAACCACGCCGTCGGCAGTTACTTGAACTTCGGTACCGGAAGGTGCGGAGATGTCAATGCCGCAGTGGACGGCCTCCTCGCCATTCAGGGGATCCAGCCGCTGGCCGAATCCGCCTGTAATCTGCCCGCGGACCGGCCACATGGAGGGAACCATCGCGGAGTCGTATCCAGGGAAAGACAACGTCGAGTAACGAGGAATTGACCGAAAGCTTAGAGCCACGGGATCGATAGAGGGCTTTGTCGCCGCCGTCCTCAGGAGATCGAAGGTGTAAAGCGAGGCACTGTAGCTCGACTCCAAGGTGGAATTACTCTGAGTAGCCAAAGTCAGGAGGGCCTGGGGGAATCGTGGACGCTGCCCGCCTCGGAATCCATAGGTTAGCGCAACCTCACCTGCCAGTGATTCGAGTGACGTCAGTTTGGTGTTTGTGTGGGTAACAACTTCTTCCAGGCTGTGGTATTGGCTTTTCAGGGCCTCGCGCTCGTTACGAACCTCATTGTAGTCGGCAACCTTCAGCAGCATCCTTGTATAGCTGTTGGCCATCGCTGCCAGGGCTATAAACCCAACAAAACCCAGCAACACAAGCAGGTGTGCCATATAAGGGGGAATCTGAATCTTGCGCAGCTTACCTTGTGGTGCGACCAGCAGAAAGGTATAAAACTTTCTGTTCATACCCGTCACCGCCTAGATTATCTTAATTTTGGCCGCGAAACCGACTCGTTTCAGTCGGCCCGGCAAAAGGATACTTCAGATCCCGCCCCAGGTGTGCAAGTCTCATGCTACGGGAACGTCAACTCTGTGTCAAGAAAAAAGACTGGCAGCTTCCCGGAATTCTACAAGTGTCCGGCCCTTTATTAGTCTGACTAGACTAAGACCGCTGGAGGCCCACCGCGGCCCCCAGCCGGCCGCGAGGACAGATTGGCTAAGAGAGAAAACGGTCTGCTAAGATTGGTGACGCAAAGTGCTCAATAAGTACAGCCATTCGGCGCAGCCGATATCGCCGGTGGGCGTGGCTGGTGAAAACTAATGCCTCCGGACACATTCCGCAGCGAAGCAGAGTTCGTGCGTTGGCTCCGCAAACAAGTTCCTGGTAAAGTGAGCGGTCTCTGGCTCGGCATCGGAGATGACGCCGCAGTAGTGGACGCAGGGCCTCGTCGAGGAGTCGTGCTGAAGTCGGATATGTGCATCGAGAACGTCCACTTCAGCCGGCACCTGCACCCGCCCCCGTCCGTCGGGCACCGAGCTCTTACTCGCCCGCTAAGTGACTTGGCGGCAATGGGTGCCGTTCCGCGCTTCGCTCTTGTCTCGCTGGCCCTCTCCAGAAGAACACCGCCCGGGTGGGTAGAGGAATTCTACGCCGGCCTGCTCAAGCTGGCGATGAAATTCGGGGTTACTCTGGTCGGGGGCGACGTAGCTATAATGAGCGCCCCTATTGTCATCGATGTGATCGTTACCGGTGAAGTGGCGCTCGGCACAGAGCTTCGGCGCTCTGGAGCCAAGCCCGGTGACAGGATCTTTGTCAGTGGCGAATTAGGCTTGGCGGCGCTGGGCCTGAAGTTGCTTCGGTTGCAAGGTCGTGTTCCTACTCGTCACAGACGCAGGTCCGAGCGAGGCGACCCATCATGGGTTACAGCAGTGTGGGCTCAACTCTATCCGGAACCGCGCTGCAAGCTAGGCCGGCTTCTCTCGGTTGGGAACCTGGCCTCAGCGACCATTGATATCAGCGACGGTCTGTCAACCGACCTCCGTCATCTGTGCGAGGCGAGCGGTGTAGGCGCCCGGGTTTCGGAGGAACTTCTGCCCCTGCCACCCACTTTGGAATACCCTCGTCGAACTCGGCTGGCGCTGGCACTTCACGGCGGAGAAGATTACCAATTGCTCTTCACCGTGCCACGCGGAAGGGAAATCCCGGCTTCGCTTGGACATGTCCCCCTCCACCGCATTGGGACAATCCACAGGTCCAAGGAAATCCTCCTGGTGGCAAACGACGGGAGGCAATCGGCTCTGGCGCCCCGGGGCTACGACCATTTCCGGCATTTGACTTAGGGGGGCGCGCTCGATCTTGGCGGGGCACGGAGGCAGATTCCCCGTCCAACTGGTCGAACTCGCAAATCTGCTAGGTCTAGTACGTAACCAGACGACTACCTGAGGCTGTTTCAACGGTTGAACCTCCTTCGAGTCGCGCGGGGTCGAACCACTCGCCTGCATCAATGACGATTGTTCTTGGTCAGTGAGCCTAGTCTTGACAGGTGGTTAGTTGGACGGTGGGGTTCGTACCTCCGACGGTGTCGGCTTCGGCACAGGAGGTGGACTCGCGGCAGAACGGGAAGGGGATCCTGTCGAAGATCCGCCATTGGGTTCGGTGCTAGCGGCGGAGGCCGGGCGCGCTTCGAATCCACTCTTGCCGGGAACCTCCGTCCCAGCGGATCCTCGGTCGCGCAGCTCCGTCCCGGGAGCACGCAAAGCACCTGGCGAGAACCGTTGCGCCAGCAGACTCTCGGGCGCAGTGGTGGCCAGGATTTCCTTCACCTGTTCGGGGCTCGTCAGAAGTGGCGAGTAAGGGAAGGCCTCCACCGGACGGTCCTTGAGGGTTTCTTCCATAAACTGCATCCAGATCGGCAAAGCGACGTGTGAACCTTCTTCTTTATCGCCGAGCGAACGATGGTCGTCGAAACCGACCCAGACACCACAAGTCAGAGACGGTGAAAACCCTAGGAACCAAGCATCGGTGAAATCGTTGGTAGTGCCGGTTTTTCCGGCCAAAGGATACTTCTGCGCCAGAGACCTGGCCCGGACCGCGGTGCCGGAGTTGATCGGTTCCCGCAACATAGAGACCATCAGGCGTGCGATCGGGGCGGGAATCACGTCGGTGATCTGAGGGGTGAACTCGTCAATTACGCGGCCGTCGTAATCCGTGACGCGGTCAATTAGGCGCGGCGCAATGTGCAAACCGTCATCGACAAACGTCGTGAAGCCCGAGGTGTGTTCCAGCAGCGTCAAATCTGAGGCACCCAGGGCCAGAGGCAGATTAGACGCCAGACGCGAGGTGATGCCAAACTTGCGGCATAGCTTAATCACTTTGTCCACCCCCACCCGGGCCAACAGGCGGACGGCGGGAACGTTACGCGATTCCGCCAGAGCGTGGAGCAAGGTGATGCGCCCTTCAAACTTGTCGTCGTAGTTGTGCGGCGCCCAGACGCCGGAAGAAGTCGGATAACTGATCGGCTCGTCAACCACAGTGTCGAAGGGGTTCTCCCCGTCCAGGATGACCTGCGTGTAAACATAGACTTTGAACGATGAGCCTACCTGTCGTTCCGCCTGGACGGCGCGATTGAACTTGCTCTCGTTGAAATCATAGCCACCCACCATGGCCTTAATAGCGCCGGTCTTGTTCTCGATGGCCACCAACGCCCCCTGAACATCAGGATGTTGGTCAAGCACCACATGCAGGGTCCGCCCTTTGATCTCCTTGACGAGGAACAGGTCAACATCGCCCGGGACGAACACGTCGTTGGGAGCGGTTTTGCGCGTCCAGGCAAAGTCCTTGGGCGCTAAGCGGGCGGTGAGCTTGCCGAATCGAACCAGAGCATACTCCGGCTTCACTTCCATCACCAGGCCATGCGCCAGACTCTCGGGCTCCAAGGGCTTCTTCCAATCGTCGTTGGTATAGGTATCGAGCGTGGTCGCAGGATCGCCCGATGAGGAGGATAGGTCCTTCAATATGTTTTGTTCGGGGCCGCGCCAGCCGCGCCCTTTGTCGTCGTCGCGAAGTCCCTGGCGAAGCGCCGCGACAGCGAGCCGCTGCGAGAGCAGGTTGAGAGTGGTGTAGACACGCAGGCCATTCTCATTAACGGCCTCGGATCCATATTTCTTCTCCAGGAACTCGCGCACTTCCTCAACAAAGTAAGGAGCAATGTCGTTGTTCCACTTTTGCACGTGGAGGCCCAAGGGCGCCAATTTGGCTTCCTGGTACTGCTTGGGGGTGCTCTTGCCGTTCTCCAGCATGGCCAGCAGAACCTGGTTGCGGCGTTGCAGGGCGCGTTCGGGGTGGAGGACAGGAGAAAAAGCAGTAGGGGTCTTAGGCAGGCCGGCAAGCAGCGCGGCCTCGGGCAACGTCAGATCGCCGATGTGCTTGCCGAAGTAGTATTCGGAAGCAGCCTCAAAGCCGTAGCTGCCCCCGCCCAAGCCGACCTGGTTGCAATACATGGTGAAGATTTGAGGTTTGGTGAACTGGCGCTCAATCTGGATGGTGAGCAGCAGCTCCTGGAACTTCCGCCGAAAGCTCTTCTCCGGCGTTAGGAATAGAATGCGACTGAGCTGCATGGTCAGGGTGCTGGCTCCCTGAGCCTTGCGCCACTCCAGAACGTCGGTGGCGCCAGCACGCAGGATGCGGATGATGTCCACGCCGATGTGGTCCTCGAAATGACGGTCCTCAATGGAGAGCACAGCGTCCTTCAACACCGCCGGAACCTGATCGTAAGTAACCAGGACGCGTCGTTCCAGCGCGAAGCGGCCGATCACCGTCCCGTCGTCGGCATAGATCTCGGTCATGACGTCCGGCCGGTAGTCCAGCAGGGCGCGTACCTGGGGAAGATTGGCGGAGTAAACAAACACCAAGCCTGCCAGCGATCCCACTCCCGCTGCCATCAATAACAAAGTGAGGAAGGCGAGTTGCCCAAAAATTCTGCGGCCGCGGATCCGCGAGGCGGCAGGCAGGCCGCGCGACGAATTCGTGTTGCCGGGAACCTCGGTGTCAGCCATCGTAATCGTGTCCGTCTAACGTCTTATCCCAGCTCGAGCAAGGGCGTACCACTACGGATTCGGGGCGAAGTATCCGTTCTTGGCTCGCACTTTGAGGTTCTTTTCCAAAGGCTCGACGCTAATGGTGCGAAAGGTGCCGTCCATTTTATCGTTGGTCGAGACATAGGCCAGGCTGTACTGGCTGCGTAGCTCGCGGGAGATCTCCTGAAAATTCGCTGCCAAGTCTCGAGCTTCAAAGGGAAAGAAAGGGCGCCCACCGGTTTCCTCAGCCATACGCCTCAGGACTTTGTCGCCCCGCTCTGTCAGGCCGCTGCGGTTTGTACTGATGGCGAAGATCGTGACCTCGGCACGCTGCGCCATGGCGATGGCTTCTTCGCGCGAGTGTTCGCTCTGATTGTCCAGGCCGTCGCTGATGATAATGAGAACCCGCCGCAGGTAGGGCTCAGGGGGTGGAAAAAACAACAGCTTCTGCTTGCAAGCGAAAAAGATCGCGTCATAAAGCGCCGTGCCGCCGCCGGCCTGGAGGTTGCGGGTGGCCTGTGCAAGTTTGTCGACCTCATCTGTATAATCCTGCAGAAGCTGGGGCTCTACATCAAAAGCCACAACAAAGGCCGAATCCTTCCCGGGGCGCAGTGTTTCCTGGAGGAAATCGATGGCCGCTTCCTGTTCGAAATGCAGGCGCTCACGGATGCTGTTGCTTGTGTCAACCAGCACGCCGATGCGCAACGGCAAGTTGGTTTCCCGGCTGAAGAACCGTATGCTCTGCGGGTTCTTGTCCTCGAAGACGTGGAAGTCGTCCTTCGTAAGGTCGAGAATCATACGGTTCTTCTTGTCGGTCACGGTGAACAGAACGTTCACCAGGTTAACGCGAACTCGGAGGGGCTCCTTGGTGCCGAGGGGTTCCTGACCGCTCGTGCCTGGGTTGGGGGCGGTTGGATTCTGCGCCGCAACCTGCCCCGTAAAGAGCCCTGCTAGGAGGACACCAACCGATACTGAGGTCAATATTCTGTCGGTTCTCATTCCCTGAAAGCAGTATAAGAAGGGCCCGACGGCTCGTCAAGGAGCACCTGAGATTCTCGAGAAACGGGGGCGAGATTGTCGTAAGCCACCGATAAACATAGGACATAAACCCTTGGGTTTGTTTCCTCCATTTCTTGCTCATCTTGTTGATAAAAAGAGTCTTAATCCAGCCGTGGCAGGGATAAAGAACATCAGGCCAAACTGACTGACGACCGCGTCGAAAAAGGCATCCGGGTAGGGCAGTGCCTCCGCTGTTCCCTCCTGCGAGAATCTCAGCATCCATCCATGGTCGACGTTCTCTCGGGGAGAAGCATTGTGACGGGATTGCCCTGCAGAGCTCTTGCAACTTAATGGTTGCATTTGTTTCTCGACCCTGTTAATCTGCAACCAGGAGGTTGCACCATGAACGCAGACCGCATAGAGAAGAAAATCCTACTGCACGCACCACGGAACCGAGTATGGCGCGCGCTCGCTGATTCGGCTGAATTCGGACGCTGGTTCGGCATGAAATTCGATGGCCGATTTGAGCCCGGCGCATCGATGCGCGGAGTGATCGTGCCAACGACGGTGAATGCCGAGGTCGCCAAGGCCCAGAAGCCATACGAAGGACTACCGTTCGAGATTACTATCGAGAAGATGGAGCCCGAACGGCTGTTCTCCTTCCGGTGGCACCCCAACGCCGTTGAGCCCGGGGTTGATTACTCGGCCGAGCCGACGACGCTCGTCGTGTTCGCGCTGGAGGACGTGGCGGACGGCGTCATGCTGACCGTCACGGAGTCCGGCTTCGATCAAATCCCGCTCGAGCGCCGGGCAAAGGCGTTCTCAGCGAACGAGGGAGGCTGGAGCGTGATGGTGAAAGTGATCGAGGAGTATCTTGCTCAGGCGGCGTAGCTCGCGAGCCCGGGCGAGGTCGATGGGTTCCGCGCCGCTGTTCGCAGCGCTGGGTGACGAGACCCGTTTACGGCTCGTCTCCCGCCTCTGTGGCGGTGGGCCCATGTCCATCACCAGGCTTACCGCGGGCTCGAACGTCACCCGTCAAGCGATCACCAAACATCTGCGTGTAATGGAGGAAGCGGGGCTCGCGCGCAGCACACGACGCGGGCGCGAGAGCGTCTGGCAATTGGACGAACGGCGCCTTAAAGAGGCCCGGCACCACCTTGAACAGATTGCAAAGCAGTGGGATGAGGCGCTCGAACGGCTCCGGGCGCTCGTGGAGTAGGAGATGCAGTATTGACTCGCCCTGCGTCCTCTATCTTCGGACGCTAAATAAGCCAGGGGCCCGCCCCTGATATTCCTTGCAGGGGCAGGCCTTGTGCCTGCCCTGGGCGACCACGGTTCCGACCTCGCTGACCGCCCCGAGCCTGTCGAGGGCAAGGGTCGTCGCTACGACGCCGGCTAAGGGGCTGAAGAGTCACGACAAGAAGCCAAGCATCAGCCAGGAGTCATAAGCACTGCAGGATTAGGTGCCCATTCGGGCTTGCTGGCATCTGACCCCGAACGCGGTAGGCTCCGTCTCACGCTGGATATGATCCGCAACTACCCAGCAGCCGAGGAGGATGAATCCGACCGTACCAATTGGCACGTGCGTCATAAGCGTCATTACCGGCACCCAGTGTTAGTCGCGCTGCAACGGTCTTAATCGTAGTAACAGAAAATCCCAGAGCGACCCCGTTTGCAGCGTCGCCGCCTTCGCCGATCCCACTGCAGCGGGGTGAAACGCGTGAGAGTTGCCGTTGAAATAGTCAAAGCGGCGCCCCGCCCCCATGACCGTTTCCCCATGCCAGCTCTGCAGGTCCGACGGAAAATGCCCAGCAATCCCCCGAGGGATCATGCAGGCTTAAACACTCGTAACAGTAGGTCGCGCTGTGGCTGACAAGTATTGCTCCACGCCCTCCGACGACCGGCTTGCTGAACAGCTAGGAGCTCCTTTGTTTGGGGCAAACGGTGCATTCGGGATCGCACGCAAGAGCGTTCAGGAGCTGATTGCGCATGCTATTTATCGTCGTCTGCTGCGGCCCAGTCTGGGAGGGATTCGTAATCGCGGGCTGCTTGCTCGGCTTGCCGGGCCTGTCCGAGCCGCCATGGGGCCTGTCGCGGAGGTCGGGGTTGACAGGGCCGCTGCTGAACCCAAACAGTGCTTTGAGAACAATTCGTCGATGAACGGGTTGCCACAGCCAGGAGAGTTAGGATCAAGGCAGGGGCCGGGCGCGAATAGTCCAGTGGGATCGGTCAGGGTCGTAGGGTTATTCAGCACATACGCATACCGGTTGAGGGACTGGGGGTTGGTGGGGTCTCCCCCCACGGGGTCGGGCGAGAGCCAGCGGTAATAGCCGTAGTTGTAGGCGCGGGTCGAGCTAAAGTCCAAGCCGGACTCCCAACGCCGCATCCACGACCCCGCAAAGCTCTGACCGTTGATCTGCACATCCTGCCAGAAGTCTCCCCACGGGTACCAGATCGTGTCATTCACCACCGAAGTCGTCTGGTCGGTGATCATCATCGTCGACCCCAGGGCGTTCGGGTGCACAAACTTGGTGTAAGTGCTGTTGGCGCCGCCGTAGTAGCCGAGGCGCCGGCCTCCCAGGTAGAACTGCGCCGGGGTATCAAAGTGGCCACCGACTCATCGTAGCGCGCCACCACCTTCCCGGTCGCGTCGAAAATGTTGTCGTAGGCGTTGCCGGAGATCTTGAAAACCACCTGCTGCCCCAGAGCGTCGTAAGTAAAGTTGTTGGTCGAGCCATTGTCGACCGAACTCAGCCGCCCCTCCCCGTCCCACTGGTAAGTGTGCGTTCCGGTGCCCGTGCCGTCCGCCAACAGGTTCCCCGCCGCGTCGTAGCTCCACCCCGAGCTGCTCACCCGGTTGGTGCCCGTGTTGTAGCCGAGCGCAGGGCAACCGGTGCCCGGACTGCTCGCGCAGGTCGGGTTGCCGTACCGGTCGTAGCTGTAGGAGAAGTTGTAGCTGGCGGTCCCCGGCGAGACCGCCGTGGCCGTCGAATTGGTCAGCCGGTTCAGAGCGTCGTAGTTGAGCACGTCCTTGTGCTGGTAGCTCGAGGTGCTGGAGTCCTGGTAGAAGTAGCCGAGCACATTGCCATTGTTGCTTCCCGTTGGCGTGGGCGCCGCACAGGCAGGCGGGTTGGGGAAGGAATAGCCCGAATAGTAATTGTACACCAGGCAGGAATTCGCCGCCGGGCTCGAGGCCGTGCCTAGCTCGATCAGCACCGGCTGCAACCGGTTGTTGTACACATAGGTCTCCTGCCGCGCGGCGTGCAGCTCCCCACGCAGCCGCTCTGGAGGCTCCCGAGCGCCCCGAAGGGCGTGTAGCTGATGTTCTCAAACAGGGTGGGCGGGTGATAGGTGTCGTTGTAGTGTCCACTCAGGAGGCCTACCGCTTGCGGCTCTGGAGCGAATTCGGGCGTGCCTCAAGGTGAGCAATCGCATGCATGGTGATTCGCTTGGTGCAAGGGTTGTGAGCGCCTCTCCGGCGAGTTGTGTCACACTGCCCTCCGGAATGATACCCTCCGTCATGCCAAGGCACCGAATTCGATTAGGGCAGATTGCCCCAGCAAGCGCAGCCCATAGAGGCAGACCTGGTCTTTCTCCCCTTTGCCGGAGGTAGAGTCCCTCCGTGAAAACTGCGCCATAATCTCGCGGATGCTGCTTTGCCCATCGCACAGTCCCAGAAGCTGTGCCGAGAGAGAAGGAATCCTCAAAAGCTCAACTTCATTGTCACAGAACTGGCGCGTAGCCAGCACAGTCGGCCGGCGAATCGCAGGATGGAGCTTTTCTTTTGCCCTCAGGCAGTCGATGATCTCTTTCACATCCGCATCCACGTTGAGCACTCTCACGCCGCGAGCGAGCCGAGGGATGGAATCGAGTGTGGCCCTTTCGCTCGATGAATCGAGATTGGCAGTAACGCCTGATTCAGATTGGCTCAAGGCGGCATCGAGTGCTTCGTGATAGTCGACGAGACCCGCCACTGCGACGCTCGAAGGATTCAACCGCTCCAAGTACACGGTTCTAAGAAAGTGCCTGAACTCCCGAGTGAACCCAAAGGTCGCATAGTACCGGGCAGGATTCTGTCTCCTTCCGCCCCAATCGAGCCAGGCATCAAAGACCTCGAGCAAATCGCCACTCTCTTGATGTAAGGCCACCAGTAACCAGCGGAATCGCGCCACGCCATTCATGAAGAACCGATTGAACTCGTCGCAGTAGGTCCGTCCCAGCGGGGACGGCAAGCCGTAGAAATTTGGGAAGATGTCAGGGTAAGACGCTATCAACTCGCGATCCGCCGCATCCTGATGCCAGCCCTGATGCGACATGTCAGACAACACGTCGTCGAGCACCAGTTGGTCGCGGTACTGGGCATGCAGCGGCGTCTCCGCGAGCGGCGCAAGTATGTTCAATTGAGGGCTTACGTGGTCGAAGCGAACGCAGTCCATCAGAAAGTTGATGGAAGCCTTGAGATCGTCTCGCTGCTCCTCGGGAAACCCGCTGATCACTGCGGTTGTAATCCGAATTCCATGTTTCCCGGTAGATTCAACAACGCTCGCCGCTTCCCCTAAATCCAGCCCCTTATCGATTATTTTCTGCATGCGTGGAGA
>Ga0306920_100010522_pt1 | contig 12414 bp, 10 predicted proteins | sample flu12Cox44000170_FD_204666 | JGI IMG/M metagenome (GOLD analysis project Ga0306920, IMG submission 204666) | Lab enrichment of tropical soil microbial communities from Luquillo Experimental Forest, Puerto Rico - flux4day.12C.oxic.44.000.170 (v2)... | ecosystem: Environmental > Terrestrial >...
TGGGCGATCGCCTGATCACTCATGGTAGTGAGCATGGCGTGGCCGGTGCCGTCCGAGACAGACCAGGTACGCCACTTGTTGGTGCCGCCGAAGGCGCGCTGGGCGATCAGGCCGTGGGCTTCGTCGCGCTCGGTGATCGTGACTTTTTGGCCGTTGATGATCACCTCGCGATCACCCCTGGTTACGCGGCTCCAGGGCAGTCCCCACGCAGCCAACTCACGCACCGCTTTGGGCGCGGTGTTGACGAACATCCGCACAACGTCCTGGTCGGCGCCCCAGTCGCTGCCGCGGACCGTATCTTCGAAGTGCACATCTTCGTTGTCGCCTTCGCCTTTGATGACGTTGCCGAGACTCGCTTGCATGCCGCCCTGCGCCGCCGCTGAATGCGAACGCTTGGGCGGTACGAGCGATAAGATGATCACATCATGGCCGCGCCGCTTGGCGCCGATGCCAATCCGCAAACCGGCAAGCCCACCGCCAATCACCAGAACGTCCGTGTAGATGATTTTCATGGTTTAGTTCCTTGGTCAGAATCAACCTGGAATCAAATCCGAAATTCGAATTTCGAAATCCGAAACAAACCACAGACCAAAAAATTCCAAAGTCGGAAAATTCAAAACACCGGAATGAAGTTTGTTTTGAGTTTTGGCTATTTTGGTCATTTGAGATTGTTTCGAATTTCGGATTTCGTGCTTCGAATTTTGCTTTTCGCCAGTGTGAACAAATCCGAAATCTGAATTTCGAAACCTGTCCTGAGCTATGTCGAAGGATCCGAAACAAACATCACAGAAAACTTCTAGACTCGGGAACCCTAAGACATCGAATCCAAACGAGTTCGTTTAGAAAATTGTTATTTTTGTCATTTGAGATTGTTTTGAATTTCGTGATTTCGCGCTTCGAATTTTCTCTCTTTATCTAGTGTTGTTCCCCCGGCGCGGCCCACGACGGAACATAGCGCTCGCCGACGCGATCGCGGTGCTCGTGGCCGAGTTTCATATAGGCCGCGAGCGTCGTGAGTCCGAGGACCAAGAAGAAAACCGTGATTCCCCATTTGACTCGTTTCAGCACTTGGCGCGTCCGATTGGGATCCTGGCCCTCGAACCAGCCCCATTTGACGGCGAGCCGGTAAAGGCCAATGCCGCCATGCAGCTCCACAGCGAACAACAAAACCAGATACAATGGCCACCAATTGCCGCTCCACACTCGATCCGCCGATTCGTATGGGCCGATATCGCCCGGATTCGCGAGCATCTGATACAGATGAACGGAAGCGAGAAAAAACAGCGCAAAGCCGGTTACCGCCTGAACCCACCAGAGAGTTGTGTCCTCATGGCGCAGCAATTTTCGGTGGCCGCTGAATTCGCGATACTCGTGAAAATTAGCGGGGAACTTGCGCATCGCGAGCAGCCCGTGAAGCACGAACATAAACGCCACCAGGCCGACGATCGCCGCGACGATACCTGAATATCTCTTGCCGAAAATAAACTGACCCTCAAACATCCGCGTTACCCACCACATGGCATCGTTGCTGATCAAAATCGTCGATACGAAAGCCATGTGTCCCCACATAAAGAGACCGAGGAACAACCCGCTCGCGCTCTGGACAAAGTCCAGCCGAGCGGGCCAGTGACTTTTCCGTGTTCTTCGATCCAATCCGACGCCGGCAATGACATCGAGTTCGGCTTGGTCATTCATGGGCAATGCTCCTGTCGCCGTGCGACTTGACACATCAGCGCGAGTTGATTCTCGGGCAAATTCCCGAAGCTTTCACCTAAAATGTCTAGCGGCAATTTGCCATAAGGTATATTGGACTTTGGTCCAATATACGATGATCAACTTTGTTGTGAGACTTCGGTCGGATTGTATCGTCTAGCGATAAACTTAATGGCGTCACTGCATCGCCATCGCTATTGATGCACGCGGCGTCGCAACCGCTACGCCAATCAGCTCTTCTCGAACGGGGCGCGATCTTGCAATGTTATGTCCCTCGTCATCTTGCGACCAAAAGCAGCCACGGTGTCCCCAGCACCAAAAAAACGATTAGGCAAAAGAATGTAGTGAGAAACCCGAGCCAGTAGAGCTCCCCCTGAGTCAGGTAGTTGCTGCCAACAAAAATGACATTCTGACTGCCTGCCTGCGGAGTAATTGTCGAGAAGTAGCTGCTGGCAAAAAGCAGTGCAAATGCCATCAGAGATGTGGGGACACCGGTGCGCACGCCGACATCGAGGAACACACCGAAGAGCGCGAGGACCTGCGCCGACTGGCTCACGAACATATAGTGCATGAGCACGTAGAGCACCAGCAAAACAACGTAGGCGATCGGCCAAACTAAGCCGCCGAGGAGCGCGGTCAGCTTCGCGCCGACGTAACCCATGAAACCGAGTTCATTCAATTGGCCGCTCAACGCGAAAAGCACCGCAAGCCAGAAGAAGGTGACCAGGGTACTGCCCTGGAGATTGATGTCCTCGAGCGTCAGAACGTTGGTCGCGAGGAGCACGCCCAGGCCGGCGAAGGCCACCGCAGGGAGGCTCAGGCGCAGGGTGTCCGCCATTACCCATCCGGTCACCATAACCGCAAAAGTCACGGCGACAATCCACTCATCGCGCGCTAGCCGGCCCATGCTGCTGAGCTCTTTTCGCGCCATCGCCGGCGCATCGGGCGTATCCGTCACGCCTGGTGGAAACAGCCGGGAAAGGATCAATGGTAGCAGAAGAATAGTCGCCAGCGCCGGAACCGACGCGGCTAGCAGCCACTTGCCGAAGGAGATCTTCACACCGGATTGTGCTGCGAGTGATACGCCGATCGGGTTGGCGGAGGTGGCAGTGAGCCATAGAGCCGACGAGACGCTCAGGCTCGCCATGCCGCAGAACATAAGATAACCACCCAGGCGGCGCGTGCCTGCATCTTCCGGCATGGAACCGGCGCTTTGTGCTAACGAAAGGATGATCGGGTAGAGCACGCCGCCTCGCGACGTATTGCTCGGAAACGCCGGAGCGATCAGAGCATCGGTCAAAAATATGCTGTAACCCAGTCCGAGGGTGGAGCGCCCGAACGCGCTCACCACAAGCAGGCTGATGCGACGTCCGAGTCCGGACTTCACCACCGCATTCGCCACCAGGAAGGCGACCACCACCAGAAGCACACTCGAGTTCGCAAAACCGGCAAAAGCTTTGACCGGGTCCACAGTGCCGGTTAGCACGACCGCGCCCACGGCGAGCAGCGAGGCCGTGAGGAGCGGAAATGCGTTCACTATGACCGAGAAAATCGCGGCTGCAAAAACCGCGAAAAGGTGCCAGGCCTCGGCGGTGAGCCCGGCCGGGATCGGCGCGAACCAGATGCCAATTGCAATGGCGAATGACAAGGCTTGTTTGGCCAGTTTGCGGCGGTCGCCACGGATGAGATTCATGCGCCGGGCCCTCGCGCAGGCGCCCTATTAGCCTCACTCAATCGCGCCCGGCCTTTGAAGTCGACGACGCGCCCGCTCACCGCACCGTCTTCCGTGTCGATCACGTACTGCCATTGGAAACTATAGTCGCCGGTTACGCCACGATAACGGCCCGTCCCGCCAATGAATGTACCCACGATATGGTTACCAGTGCCGACAAATTCACCTCTCAACTCGCTGTACACCATCTCACCGCGCTCGTCGGTCCAGACACATCGACCCTGCATCCCTGCACGGCTGTCAGAAAACCCGATCGCCCGCGCTCGGAATCCGACGGCCGGCCGCTCTGCGCCGGTGAGCAGCAAAGATCCTGTTAGTTCGAAAATGGCCGCGCGATCATCCGGACCAAGCCGTAGCGTCCGGCGCGTGCCTGCTGCAGTCCAAGTGCCCTCGAAGACGCGCCATTCGCCATCCGGTGACATCTGCGGCAGGCTATTCGACTGGCGGCACGCGGCCATGAGCAGAAGAGCGGCGACCATCGCCCATCGCCACCTAAACAAGAACAAACTTCTAGAAATGACTTCCTCCGCTTTTACATACGACGGTCTGTAATGCTCTTTATTATGCCTAATACTTGATTATTGGCGCGCCTGCATTAACATTCGCGCAGTCATATTGATCAAGAAATTCTAGCCAAGAGTTGAAATGCCGCATATTGGACCTTAGTCTAATGTCGTCTGGAGAGCTTCACTCGAGACGAGGATTGCAGATTCCTGTAACGACGCTTTTGATGTAGCACCCCGAGATCCCGCGCGAACATCGCGACGTGCGTGAGTCGCTCAAAGAATGACGACCGCCTGGGTATTTGGGAAGACGGCAAGTTCATCGGGGCACTTGACTAAGGGATTTGCTCACCGCAAATCAGAAAAACCCTGATTCCCAAATTCTGAACCGATGCGCGAGCATCAAGCAACAAATGGATACGATGCTCACGGTTCTTTTTGTTGCCATTCTCATTATTCCTGTAATTTGGCTATGTCTCTCAATCAAATGGCGCAAAGAAGAATCCAATGGCGGCGGGGCGGGCAACACATCGGGCCAGCAAAAGCGAGACTAGCTTCCACCGATTCGCCAAACCGCAGGCGAAAACAGCTCACGACCGGCGCAGCACTCAATTGATTCTCGGCGCTCAACATGCGGTCTCAGATCCGGCACTACGATCAGGAAATAAGTAGCGAGACTCTTTCGGTGAATCGGGAGCCGCGCATGCGTGGAATACCGCGAGCAAAAGGCGTGCGTGGATTAATTTGCGTAGCCTCGGTAATCCTCCTCGCCGGCTGTACCCCGCTCTACATGTGGGATACCCACGTTACAGCCACGCCAAGACCGGCAACTGTCGGTGTCACCGATCTGACTCGCGAGCCGGTGGCGACGCTCGGTCCTATTACCCCGGCTGGTTTTCAGGGCTTCAGTCCTTTTCTGTCCCGTGCCCTTATTGCAGCGATGTCGGAAACGTCTCCGCCTATCCGTGGAATTCCGACCCATGAGACGATGAACATGATCAATGGCCAAGGGTTATCAACGGAGTACGGCGAGTTAATCTCGGGTTTCGTGCGGAGCGGGATTCTGGAACGTGAACGGCTACAGCGCCTCGGATCGACGCTTGGCTCACGTTATGTGCTGTTGCCAGGTCTCGCCGACTTCAACCAAATCCTCGTTGACCGGTTTGAGCTCGCTGGACTCAAGATTGTTAGAAATCGGGTCATCACTCTGCGGCTCTGGCTACAACTCTGGGACACGCAGACGGGTCAGATAGTCTGGGAGTCGACGGGAGAGGCCAACGTGGCAAGTGAACTCCTTTTACCCCAGCGAATCGTTCCTCTTGATGAGATCGGCCAGAAGCTGTGGCTTCGGCTGATCGAAGATAACTTGCTGGCGGAGAAAACCCAATCACAATCGTTTCTCAAAAATTGAAAGAAAGGAGGCGCAGGTCACCGTGCAGCCTCTAAATTACCTGGTGCATTTCTCAAACATATTGTTGCTCGTCGCGTATTCGGTGCGCGACATTCTCTGGTTGCGTTGGTTTGCCGTTGGCGCGGCGCTCACTAACATTCCGTACTTCCTCCTTCAGGGTACCGTGCTCTGGCCACCGATCCTCTGGGCCCTCGTCTTTACCGCGATCAATCTGTATCAGATCGCACGGCTCTATCTCGAACGACGTCCGGTGGTGCTCTCCGACGACGAACAGAAGCTCTATAACCTCGGCTTTCGTTCGCTTCGGCCGCGCGAGTTTGTTTCGCTCTCGCTCGCGGGCGAGTGGAAGAGCGCGCAAGCCGGCGAGCGGGTCGTGATTGAGGGTGAACCAGTATCGCATCTGTGCATCGCAATCGCCGGCAGCGCCGAGGTCCGTAAGCAGGGCGAGCACCTTGGGACGTTGAGGCCAGGACACATCATCGGCAATGCTCTGGCACTCACGGGCGATCCCTCACCAGTCGAAATGACCTTCGCCGAGCCGGCACGTTACATGCGCTGGGCGCTTCCAAGTTTGCGCAAATTCATCGATAGCCGGCCCGACCTGCGCGTCACATTACAAGGTCTGGTGAACCACGATCTTGCCAGAAAGTTGGAGACTGTGTTGTCGTGACCAGATGTAAACGCACACCCGAGAAAAAATTGTCTATCAAACTCACCGACACGAGGATGCTTACCGAAGCATGCGTCACGTTTGACAGGCTTCATTGATCGGGTGAGCGAGTAGGTAGCGAATTATCGCTTTTTTGGGTCATGTCGCGGGCATCACGATCAATCAACTTATCGAACGCTTGCGCGATGGCGAGCACCTGATCTGAGCGCACGCCCGAACCGGGGAGCGCCGCCATGCGACGAATCGTGGCGATACGCTCCGGCTGCGTCTTGAGCACCATTAAATTGAGAGTCTCCTCACCATGACAGCGCGCGCAGCGAGCCACTAGGAGGGAAGCCGAGATGCGTTCGAACTCACCCGGCGTGATGTTGGCGCCTGGATGGGTTTGCATGCGTTCCACGGTGCGTTGGATTTCGCGCGGCTCCATAGAGATGGTAGCCCCGAGACGGCGGCTGCTATGGCACTCGACACAGTTCTGGGTCAGGATCTCACGTACTCGCAGCGGCCGAAGCATGGCGACGTCTCGCTTGCTGGCGAGATCGGGAGGCAGGCTCTCCACGCGCTGCTGAAGCTCGCGGAGTTGCGTGATCATAGCGATGGTGAGGATGAGGTTCGCGAGCACCGCGAGTAAAACCACGATGCGAAAACCGTAGTTCCGAACCGGTCGTTCCGTCTCCATATCACGACGCTCCTTCGGCACCTCGCAATACGCCCGCCGGTCGCGGCGCGGGGTGTGGCCTCGTTTCTGGGGTCGGCAACTCCGCATGGATCGGCAGAATGCGCACGAGCCAGCCAAACGCAAACAGAGCCGCTGCAGTAATCCCGAGTGTGATTTCGACTTCGCCGAACGAAGGGAAATAGCTTTCCCAGTGCCGCACGCGGAGACCAATCACCGCGACATTCAAGCGGTGGAGCAATATGCCGCCGATAACGAGCGCGCATGCCCAGGCCAGACCCCGCCGGCTCTCGCGCACCTCCGGCACCATCAGCAGAGCAAACGGAACCATTAGGCCGAAAACGATCTCGACCCAGAAGGAGACAGCAAACCACGACGCTGTGAACATGGCGTCGGCGGCGCCGCGATAAAAAAGATCACCCATTTGAAACGCAAGGAAGAGCCCGACGAGCCATGCTTCGATCCGAGCGAGACCTCCGAGCAGCTCCATGTGCGGTGCGAAGCCGAGCCAGCGAGCAGCCGCGAGATGTTCGAGTATCGCCATCGCTGGGCCCGCCATCATAGCGGAAAAGAGAAATAGCAACGGCAAATTATCCGACCACCAGAGGACGTTGATTTTGTGCGGTATTAGCGTCATCAGAGTGCCCAGCGACGACTGATGCAGGTGCGATAGCGTCACACCGAGAATCATGATCGGAATGTAGATCGCGCGCAGCACGCGAAGCGCGCGTCCCCAGCCAAGTTGCTCAACGGGTACCTGGACAAACTCCAATGCGAGCACGGTGAGATAGAGAAATGCGCACCAGCCGACTTCGTACAACGCCGAAGTGGGTGCCCATGAGACGAGCACCATCCAGACCATCCACGGCCGACCAAGCTCCACCATGAGCATAGTGATGGCGCTGGTGTAACAGAGGAATCCCATGAGCACGGCGGGACGGACGAACGAGTGGTAGCGGTGCACACCCAGAATCTCGACCAACGCCGTGATAGTGAAACCCACGCCGCCGATCGCAATCATCGTCATGATCCCGTAGCCGACCCACCATCCCCATGGGTACGCATTGTTGATATTGGCGATGGTGCCGATGCCGGTTGCGAACCGCACAAACGCAAACACGGCACCCACCGCCATGATCGCTAGCAGCAATTTATCCCACCACGTAAGTCGGATGGTCCAGTTCATTTGCGAATTCCTTTGCATCTTCATTCTTGGATATTACTCGCGCCAATCATGTCCCGAGCCCACGTCGAACGGATCGCAAGTATGAAATCAAAATTCGAAGCTCTAAATCCGAAATTCGAAACAAATTCAAATAATCAAAAGAAGAAAATTTTTCGAAACGACCACTCCCCGATGTTTGGGTCATTTTACATTTGGGATTTGTTTGCCGCATGTTTGCTTCGGATTTCGATATTCGGATTTCGGATTTTTGTGCGCTTTGCGTTCTTTGCGCGAGATCTGCCGATTTAGGTTGCGACTATGCCGCGCTGTGCTCTCCCTCGCCTTTTTGATGGCGCATGCGCCGGCGCACGATCCAGTTCAGCGCGCCAAACACGGCGTACAACACAGCAAACACAGGCGCCGTCGTGCGCAGCCATCGGTGCGTCAGGTCCGGCATCGGTGTTTTCGGCAGGCCCGTGATGTACCCGATCTGCTCGAACGGCACCGACGAAAGATGCAGCACGCTGGTGCCGCCGACCTCCTCCAGACCGTAGATTTCCGGAATGTAAGTGCCGGGCGCTCCCGCAATGCGCCGCTTCGCCTCGGCAACCATATCCTCGCGATCCCCGAAGGTAATCGCGCCAGTCGGGCACACGGTCGCGCATGCCGGTTCGAGATTAGCCTCCAGACGATCAGCGCAGAACGTGCATTTGTGGATCTTCGGTGCAAAGTTCTCGTAATCGTATTTCGGAATAATGAACGGGCAGGCCTGCATGCACGCCCGGCAACCGATGCAGCGGTTCTCATCGAACACGACCGGACCGAGATCCGTTTTGAACATCGCCGTGGTCGGGCATGCCGAGGCGCAGGCCGGGTGCTCGCAGTGCATGCAGAGCTGGCGTCCGAATACCCAGTCGGGCTTCTCGCCCGTAACGACCTCGTTGAAAGTGATGAGGGTATAATTGTTGGCGTCGAGATCGCGGGGATTCTGATAACCATTGCCGGCGAAGAAATCTGTGTGGTCTTCAGGCCGGTCGTTCCACGATTTGCACGCCACCATGCAGGCCCGGCAGCCGATGCACCGGGTATTGTCCTGGATCATCGCTTTCGGTTTAACTGGTGTGCTCATTTACGCGTCCTTTTTTGTATTGAGGAAAATTTTCCCCAACAATCTCACCGCGAAGAACACGAAGTTCGGAAAAAGGATTTATTAATTTCTTGTCGTTTCGTTCGTGATCTTCGTGCCCTTTGTGGTAAGTTCGTTTTTCGAATTTGTTTTCCGGCTCTGCGCTAGACCGATGCGCGGTCCTTTTTCTTAATGTTGCAGAGAAACACCTTGGTTTCGGGGATATGCGAGTTGGCGTCGCCGACACTCGCGGTAAGATCATTGCAGATGTCTCCCGGCACGATTCCGGCGTAGCCCCAGTGCCAGGGAATTCCGATCTCGTCGATCGTCCGGCCTTCGATAAAAAATGGTTGAAAGCGTTCGGTGACGAGCGCGTAGACCTCGATGGAACCCCGCGCGCTGCTCACAATCACACGGTCGCCATTCTTGATTCCTTCACGGATGGCGTGCGCTGTGCCAATCTCGACGAACGCGCTCGGCACGAGACCCACGAGCCAGGGCATGTTGCGGCTCATGGCGCCGGTCTGCCAGTGCTCGGAGACCCGGTAGGTTGTCGCGATGACCGGGAACACGTCAGCTTTGCCGTAACGATCGAATTCAGTCGACTGCCAGACCTGCGCGCAGGGATTCGATTGTGTTTTGGAGAATGGGTTTTGTACCGGGCTCTCCACCGGTTCGTAGTGCTCGGGCAATGGCCCGTCCACAAGATCGGGTGAATAGAGCTGCCCGACTCCGGATGCGAGCATGATGAAAGGATTCATCTCGCCGGGCGGCATCCCGCCGTCCGGAACATCCCCTTCCCATACCTTTTTCTCAGCGTTCCAGCGGATGACCCATTTGCGCGGGTTGAACGGCTCGCCTTTGCGATTGACCGAGGCACGATTGTACAGAATGCGCCGGTTCATCGGCCACGTCCACGCCCATTTCGGATAGAGCCCGATGTTGTTGGTCGCGTCGGTCATTTCGCGGCGAGCGGCCAGATTGCCTTCTTCCGTGTAGGCCCCGCAGTAGATCCAGTTGCCTGACATGGTGCTGCCATCGTCACGCAACTGCGCGAAGCCGGGTACCTGCTTGCCGGCGGCGAATTCTTTATCGTCTTTCTCAGTCACATTGACCAGGAAGCGTCCGTTCATCTCGCGCGCAACGCGATGGGGATCCGCATGATCTCCATATTCCCAGGTGAGATCGCGGATCGGCTCTGGGAATACTCCGGCTTTCTGATAAGCGCGCTTCATTGCCTTGGCCATGCCATCGACGATATCGAGGTCGGGACGGGAGTCGGCGATGGGCTTCACCGCTTGGTAACGCCACTGCGCCCAGCGCCCGCTGTTGACGATGCTGCCTTCCTTCTCGACGCCGGAACAGGCAGGCAGAATGAACACTTCGGTAGGGATTTTCGCCGGATCGACGCCAGGCCGCTTCCAGAAACCCGCGGTCTCGTGCTCGAACAAGTCGGCGACCACCATCCAATCGAGCTTATCCAGACCCGCGCGTATCAAACGCGCATTGGCACCGCCCACAGCGGGGTTCTGGCCGAAGCAGAAAAGCCCCTTCACCTCGCCGGCGAGCATCGCGTGAGTAAGCGCGAGAAACGCGTAACCTTGTCCTTGAAATCCGCTGCCGAGCTTCGGCAGATAGGCGAAGTCGAACTCATTGTCGTTGGTGGCATGATCACCCCACCACGCTTTCAGCAGACTCACGACATACTTCGGCGTGTTCTGCAGCCAGTTTGCGCTCTGCGGATTGGCCGCCACCGGCGTCACGCGCTTCAAATACGTCTTCATATCGACATCAGCCTCTACGGGCAGCTTGAGATAGCCCGGCAAGCCGTCCCAGTTCAGTCCTTGATCTGTAGAGCCCTGCACGTTGGACTCGCCGCGCATCGCGTTGACGCCGCCGCCGGCGACGCCAATGTTGCCGAGCAGCAGTTGCAGGATGGCGTAAGAGCGGATGTTCTGTGTGCCATGGCTGTGCTGCGCTGTGCCCATGGCGTAGAGCCAGGTACCGGCGCGGTCGGGCACATAAGTCGCAGTGTAGAGATCGCAAACGCGGAGATAATTCTCTTCCGGCGTGCCGGTAATCTGCCATACCTTCTCAGGGGTGTAGCGAGAAAAGTGCTGCTTCAATAATTGGAACACACAACGAGGATGCTTGAGGGTCGGATCGCGCCGCGGCTGCCCCTGAGCGTCCAGCGCGAAAGCCCAGCGAGTGCGGTCGTAGCTTCGTTTCTTAGGATCGAAGCCGGCAAACAGACCGTCGGCGAAACTGTAATCGTCGCCGACGATCCAGGAGGCGTTGGTGTACTCACGCACGTACTCCTGCTGAATACGGTTGTGTTCGATCGCATAGTTGATCATGCCGCCGACGAAAGCGATGTCCGTGCCCGAGCGCATTTTTGCGAACACGTCCGCGATCGAACTGGTGCGATTGAAGCGCGGATCGACATGCAGGATATAGGTACCGCGCTCCTTGGCGCGCGCCAGCCAATTCATCGAGATGGGGTGATCTTCCGCCGGGTTTCCGCCCATGATCAGCACGACATCGGCGTTCAGCATGTCGATCCAATGGTTGGTCATTGCTCCCCTGCCAAACGAGGTCGCCAGACCGACGACTGTGGAGCTGTGTCAGAGCCGGGCCTGGTGTTCGATGTACACCAGGCCGAGCGCCCTCATTAGTTTCACGAGGAGATAAGCTTCTTCGTTATCGAGTGCCGAGCCGCCGAGACAGGCGATCGCTTCCGTACGGTTTACTACTCGCCCGTCCACGGACGTCTTGAATGTCTGATCTCGGGTTTCTTTGACTCGCGCGGCGATTCGCTCCAGCGCCCAATCCCAGCTTTTCTCTTCCCACGCCTTGCCGTTTGGAGCGCGATAGAGCACTTTCTGCAAGCGCCGGGAGTTGTTCACGACCTGAATGCCGGAGGCGCCCTTGCTGCACAAAGTGCCTTCGCTGATCGGATGGCCAGGATCGCCTTCGATGTTGATGACTTTGCCGCCCTTCGTGGAGACCACCTGGCCGCAGCCGACGCCGCAGAACGGGCAGACCGTCGTTGTATTCGTCGCGCCGCGGGTTTTAAGCGGTGGAATCGCCGGGCCGCATCCAGACTCCGACAAGGCGCTGATCGCCACCGCGCCGGTTGTCAGTCCCTTCAGAAACTGGCGGCGAGTTGGACGCAGCGTTTCGTTAGCAGGATGATTGTTGTCGTCCTGCTGATCTTCGTTTTGATTGTTCATTCAGCCCTCTCTCTGTGTACGGCTAACTGAGCTTTCAGGCGATAGCTGCTCGCAACCTCGCGCAGCGCGAAAGCGGATAAAGACTTGATGCTAGTCAATCTGCGCCTGTACCTTGGCGTCGATCGTCTTGATTTGGATATCAAAATCGGAGTTGATCAGGATATTGGACCTTGGTCCAATATATC
>Ga0306920_100010523_pt1 | contig 12413 bp, 11 predicted proteins | sample flu12Cox44000170_FD_204666 | JGI IMG/M metagenome (GOLD analysis project Ga0306920, IMG submission 204666) | Lab enrichment of tropical soil microbial communities from Luquillo Experimental Forest, Puerto Rico - flux4day.12C.oxic.44.000.170 (v2)... | ecosystem: Environmental > Terrestrial >...
AATGCAGCACATCTTCCTCTTCGCCGCGCCAGGCGCCCACCAGTATCAGAATGCGGCCAGTAATGCCGGCCTCGCGCATCGCGACACCTTCATCGGTCGAGGTAACGCCGAACCAGCGCCCGCCTTCCTGCTCGAGCGCTCGCGCACACTCAGCGTATCCGTGGCCGTAGGCATCGCATTTCACCACTGAGCAGATGATTACTTCAGGCCCAACATGCTGTTGCAGCGCGCGAAAATTGTGGCGCAACGCGGAAAGCGAGACCTCGGCCCAGTTCGGACGCGAGTAAACGCGGAAGAGTACAGGCTGAGTCAGCAATGTACCTCATCATAGCGCACAGCGCAGGCCGCAGCGTTGTCAGCAGAGTAACCTCCCATGCCGCTGCAAATCCTTTCGGGAAGCTACAAACCGAGGCCCACTTCGCGACATACCAATGAGCAAACCGCAGCGCAATTGTGGGGCTGCTGCTGGGCTGCAGCACCGCCGGGGTGTTCACACAGGACTAGAAGACATCTCGTAGACGCGCGCCTGCGTCTCTACGGGCTAAGGACAAGAATTTGTTGAGCTTTTTGTGGCATGGCTGAAGCCATACCTCTCAAAACCCTTTATGGAGACAGCCATGGCGTCTGATTACGGCTTTTCCGAGCTGGGCGCCTTCGCGAATCCCTTGATGGGATGATGATCGGCAATCGCTGCGTTCAACGACGAGTGTGTCCCGTCGGCCAGCGCGTCCTTCCGCGCGGGAGCTCCCTCCTCCGTAATGATCGTGTTCTGAAAAGCCACGATCTTCCACTCTCCACCTAGTTTCTGCACGATCATCGTTGGACGGGCATGCAGCACCGGCGGGAGGCCCGCTTGCGTGATCTTCAGCTCGGCCAGCATAAAGACAATAGCGGCATCTGGCCCCACAGACCGTATCTTTTGCACCGCAAGCTTGGCCGTACTACCTTTGTAGATAGTGTCAAAGATGGCCCGGTGTCCTCTCTCAATAGGGATTCGGCCGTTGAAATACCCGCCCAAGATGTGAATGAAATCGGCGTCTTCGGCGAATTCATTCGTCCAGCTAACGCTGTCACCACGGTTCCAGGCCGCTTCGAGCTTCGTTACGATGTCGCGTAAGGCTTGTTCATCACCAGTATTCATCGTTGTCTCTCTTTCCATATATAGACGTAGCCGCCCACTAACTCTGCGGGTACCATGAATATTATTGCGGCAAAGGGAGACCAACCCATGCCCCGTGCTGCGATAGAGGCAATGGCGCCGATCAGCATGATCGCCGCAATCACGCTCGAGACCAACATATCCCCGCGCCCGCCAATACCTGTACCCCAGTATCCCGCCAGGAATGCGAAAAACATTCCATAAGCGATCGCGGAGATCTCAAAGCCGATGCTCGCGGGCACGTGGGGATCGTGGTGCGTCACGCGAAATAGCGCAAAAGCCGAAAGCGCAAAGACAAGATATCCGAGGATGATGCCGCTCATCATCCGTAGCATAAGGAAGTCCAAATTGGACAGCTACTACCCATTCGGCCTGATCACTTTCGTCTTGCCCGTGGTCTTCAGCTTGAAGACGTCGTTATTGATCTTTTTGTTGATTTGAATGTTGCTGTACTGCGCCAGGCGATAGTCGCCCGAGGGCTCCTGGAATCTCTGCTGCACGCTCACGCCCCGCGTGGGATCGATCCACAGGGTGATTAGCGAGAACATATTCTTTACCTTCGTGGATTTCGGCGTCAGCTCTAGCCTGCCCGCGTTCACGCCCTGCACTTGCTCCATGCCGCCGAACTTTACGTCGAACGACTTTTGCAGATCGTGTCCGCTGCCTCCGAAGCCAAGCACCAAGAAGGTTTCGAAATCTGCCTTGTTCTTGCCTGCATTGTATTCGTTGACCTGATCTATGCCGGGCTGATAAACCCGCACAGTACCGCCACTGAAGAGTACATATTTCTTCCCGGGGGAGGTGATGTCACCGGCCATCTGCACGTCGTTACCCTGGCGGCGGAAATACATCATACCGCTCTGCTTGTCGTGCTCTTCCACAACCTTCTGGTACTGGTCCCACACGAAGTCCGTTTGCGCTGTTTTGAAGTTAGCCGCGGTGCGATCCATGGAATCGAGGATCGCTTCGAGGTCCTGCGCCTGCGCAGCCGAGGCAATCAGGATGCATGCAGCAATCGAGAGAAGTTTGACTTTCATGGCCTCTCTTTGATTTCAACCCTGTGGGCTCGTCGGCGTTGCACCACAGATGCCGATAGGATGTGTATGTTAGCGATGCGCCCAAACCTGGTAAGCAACGATCTTGTGCTTGCTGTCGCGTACGGGCTCGTAGCGGTCAATTGTGATCTCTCCCGAGATTGGCTCCAACACGCGGACCAAAGACTCGCGAATGTCCTCGTCGGTGCCTGACCTTACCGACGCGGCGTCCACTTTGTACACGAAGCCATTGCCTTCAGCTCTGACAACGACTTCAGTCTGATGCGGTGAGCGCTCGACCGGTTTGTCGCGGAAATTGATCCAGATCGGCCCCAGGAAGATGAAAGCGAGGATGAGCGTGACCATGATGTCATAGGCAACGCTCCCACGCGGATACATCCACCAGATGTAACTGCTAATAGTTTGGCCGAGTTTGGACATTCAATTTAGTTTAGAGATGGTGCGGGAGGGAGTGCAAGAAAAGCCCGCTGTTCGCCTTTGGCTCTTCGCTTTCGGCTTTCGCGTTTGCTACGCCGGTGTCCGTTTGTTCGTTGGGATGGGGTAGTTTCGTGGACAACCGACTGCACGCACGTTGCCAGATGATGAGCTGCGTAGCAGCGGCGCAACCCTGGTGCCGAGAGCGAAAAGCGAAGAGCGAAGAGCGTACTACACCCGCAACTCCACTACGGTCGCGCCGGCGCCGCCTTCATTCTGGGGTGGCTCGGAGACATTCGCCACATGCGGATGGCCTTGCAAGAACTGCCGAATTGCCTTGCGGAGAATGCCCATGCCGCTACCGTGAACCACGCGGACGCGGATCGCCCCCGCGAGGAACGCCCGATCCACGAATTTCTCTACAGCGCGGGTAGCATCGTCCACGGTCTGGCCGATGACGTTGATCTCGGTTGGTACGCTGTCGTCTTCGCGCGCGAGCGAAACGTTGATGCCGCGGGCCCGCGCGGCGGTCACAGGGTCGGCCCCAGCACGAGCGATGACATCGGCAATATCGTCGCGCGCAATTTTCGTCTTCATGGGGCCGACCGCTACCTCGAAGGAATCATCATCGAAGTGGCGCAGTACCTTGCCATCGCGGCCGAGTGACTTCAGTCGCACCGTGTCTCCCACCGACACTTGCTGCACGACGTGAGGTTTGGCATGGCGGTCACCGGCGTCCGATCCGGTGGTATGGGCGACCACCGTGGAGTCGAACTGCTCGCGGAACTCGCGGCGCATCTTGGCAATGCGTCGCTCCGCGTCTTTCGATAACTTTAGCGCCTGGGCGCGGTCTTGCACGGCGTTGACCGTTTCGCGAGCGCGGTACTCGAAATCACGCAGCACGCTCTCCAGCTTTTTTTCCAGTTCGCGGACCTTCTCGTGCTGCTCCTTTTTTCCTTCGACAGCAAGGCGGTTGCGCTCGCGCGCCAGTTCCTGCTCACGGTTGCGAAGCTGCGCGCGTTCGTTGTCGATCGCGCGCAGGTCGGAATGCAGCCGATCGAGGAAGCGGGAGACATCCTGCGCCTGCGAGGTAAGCTTTTCTCGCGCCTCGCTGACGATCTCGGAATTCAGGCCAATTCTTTGCGCGATGTTAATGCCGGCCGACGCGCCCGGCACTCCCATGCGCAGCTCGTAGGTCGGTGCAAGGGTACGCTCCTCGAATCCGACAGCGGCGTTCAGCACGCTCGGCGTGTTCGCTGCGTACACCTTCAGCGCCGTGTGGTGCGTGGAAACAATACTGAGGCATGCGCGGCGGCGGAAGTAGTCTGCGATGGCGACGGCCAGAGCAGCGCCTTCCTCGGGATCGGTCGCCGAACCCAGCTCATCAAGCAGCACGAGCGAATGCCGGGTGGCGTCGTGCGAAATAGAGTCTATGTTGGTGACGTGCGCCGAAAATGTGGACAGGTTCTGCTCGATCGATTGATAGTCGCCGATATCGGCGAAGACGCCGTCAAAGATCGGCATCTCAGCACGCTCGGCAGGAACCGGCACGCCTGATTGCGCCATCAACGCGAGCAGGCCGATCGTCTTGAGCGCGACCGTTTTGCCTCCGGTATTCGGACCGCTGATGACGACCTGCCGGTGTTCGCCATCGATCTCGATAGTCACGGGAACGACAAGTCGCCCCTTCGGCTTCAGCGTACGCTCCAGCAGCGGATGCCGCGCCTGACGCAATACGAGCGAGTCGCACATGGCGTTTGCCCCACCGGCTTCAGCATCCGCTCGCTCCTCGACCAACAGCTTCACGGCCACGCAGTCGTATTCTTGTGCGAAGCGCGCCTTGGCGAACTGCAATTCCAGCTCAGCCATGATCTCCACGGCTGCGGCGAGAGCATTGGCGTACTCGCCCACGCGGCCGGTCATCTCCAGCAGAATGCGATAGATCTCAGTCTGTTCATCTTCGAGCAGCCGCACCAGCTCGTTGTTTTGCTCGATGGTTTCCAGCGGCTCGATGAAAACCGTCTGGCCGCTGGAGGACCCGCCGTGGGCCACGCCCTGCACGCGCCGGCGCTGCTCCGTCTTCACCGGAATAACAAAGCGGTCGCCGCGGATGGTGACCAGCTCGTCTTGCACCGCTCCGCCTTCGGAAAGGCGGCGCAGGTACGCCCGCAGCGACTCCTGGATGGTGCGCTTCTGCTTTTCGATCTCGCGGCGAATGCGGGCCAATTCCGGCGAGGCGCGATCGTCGAGCGTACCGTCGGGGAGGATCTTGTTCGAGAAATAGCGCAGCAGCGGGGAGAAATCCGCCAGCTCTTGCGAAAGCTCCGTCACTTCCTGCCAGTTCTCCTGCACGTGAACGCTGGGATGCAACGCGATCTCGCGCCACTCGGCAGCCCGGCCGGCCAGCAGCAATACTTCCCGGATTTCCGGCAATTCCAGGACCGCACCCTGGATGCGCGATTTTTCGATGAGCGAGGTCGGATCCAGCAGTCCGTGAAAATCGAAGCTGCCTCCGGTGCGCAGGTATCCGCGGAGCTCTTCCGTGAGCTGCTGCTGGCGCTCAATCCACTGCCGGTCCTGTGAAGGCGCAACACTCAGAGCGCGCCCGCGCCCCAGCGGCGAGGCTGTGTACGCCGCGAGAAACTGGCGAAGGTGATCGAACTCGAGGACGTGCTCGCTGGTGTGCTGGATGAGCCAGGGAGAGGACATCGTGATTCATGGTAAACGGAAAAGACAGGGAACCGCAGATTGATGCGGATTGCCGCTGATCGAAAAAGAAGATGTGGGCCACGGATTTGCACCGATGAACAAGGATTCGGAATAGAGAGAACCGGAACCGGATCCCGATGCTTCTTGATTTTCTGATTCGCGTTATCCGCGTAACTCCGCGGGTGAGGTTTTCGTAACCTGAAATTCAACCTGCGGACCCGCACTACCGCTCAGGGCGGCTGTCCGGATACACTGTTGCGGCAATACATTGGGGATCGAATGGCTCAGCGCAATTCCGATGCACTTGTCTTTTTCGGCGCCAGCGGCGACCTCGCCTATAAGAAAATCTTTCCTGCGCTGTACGACATGGTGAGGCACAACACGCTGGATGTGCCCGTGATTGGTGTCGCCAAATCCGGCTGGAACCTGGAGCAGTTACGCGCGCGTGCCAAGGACAGTATTGAGAAACACGGCGGAGTCGTGGACGAGGAGGCCTTCCAGAAGCTCTGCGAGCAGCTGGGCTACATCGACGGCGACTACAAGGACGAGAAAACGTACCAGCAGATCCGTACCCAGCTTGGGGATGCCCAGGCCCCAACGCATTATCTGGCGATTCCTCCCAGCACGTTCCCCGTTGTGGTGAAGGGACTAGGGCAGTCCGGCGCCGCGCAGAATGCGCGCGTGATCGTGGAGAAGCCGTTTGGCCGCGATCTGCTCAGCGCGCACAAATTGAATGAAACCCTGCACCAGGTTTTTCCCGAAGACAGCATCTACCGCATCGACCACTATCTCGGTAAGGAGGCAGTCGAGAACCTGCTGATCTTCCGGTTCGCTAACAGCTTTCTTGAGCCCATCTGGAACCGCAACTATGTGCATAGCGTGCAGATCACAATGGCGGAATCCTTCGGTGTCGAGGGACGCGGCAAATTCTATGAAGAGGCTGGCGCCATCCGCGACGTCATCCAGAACCACATGCTGCAGGTGGTGGCCTTTCTCGCAATGGAGCCGCCCACCAGCATGTACGTCGATTCGGTGCGCGATGAGCAGGTAAAGATCTTCCGCAGCATCCCGCCGCTCAGCCCCGCCAACATCATTCGCGGGCAGTTTCGCGCATACCGGCAAGAGCCTGGGGTGTCGCCGCACTCCGACGTGGAAACCTTCGCTGCCCTGCGGCTGGAGATCGATTCGTGGCGCTGGTCGGGCGTGCCCTTCCTGATTCGCGCGGGTAAACGGCTGCCGACCACCGCGACCGAGGTGTTTATCAAGCTACGCAAGCCGCCGCTCGCTAAAGGTGGTCCGGAAGGGCGCAACTACTTCCGCTTCCGTCTTGGCCCGGATATCGAGATCAGCATCGGCGGACGCGTGAAGCGTCCGGGACCACTCATGGTACCCATGCCGGTCGAGCTCTCGGCGGTGAAGTACAGCTCTACCGACGAGATGGATGCCTATGAGCGCCTACTGACGGATGCCATGAAGGGCGACCCGCTGCTCTTTGTCCGGCAAGATGCTGTGGAAGCCGCCTGGGCGATCGTGGATCCTATCCTGGGCGATTGCTGCCCGGTGGAAATCTACGAACCTGGCACATGGGGCCCGGCGGACTCGCGCGAGTTGGCTGCCGACATCGGCGGCTGGCACGATCCGGAGTAGCAACACGAGTGACACGCGGCGTGCACTGGGGAAGCATTCCGCGGGGTCGTGCTGCTTAGTTCCACTCCACCTCCTCTTCCTCTTCAGGAAGCGGTGCCATGCTAAGGGCTCTGCCTAGTTCGGCGGGCGTGTCCACCAGCACATCAGGGTGCACGCGCTCCAGGCTGTGCGGCGCAAAACCGTAGTTCACGCCCACGCTCCACATTCCCGCACTACGTGCCGTCAGGATATCCACTTCCGAGTCGCCCACCATGACGCTCTCTTCGGGCGTAGCCTTGGCTTGGCGCATTATGGTCTTTGCACCGAGCGGGTCCGGCTTCTTGGTCTCAAAGCTGTTGCCTCCATAGATCTCGAAGAACCGGTCCGCCAGACCCAACCCAGCCAGAATGTCGCGCGCCGGACGCACCGGCTTGTTGGTCAGCACGGCCAGCTGGCGCAGATGTCCGTTGTAACTCGCTAGTGTTTGCAGCACCGGTGGGATTCCCTCATACGCGTAGGTGCTGTCGAGCTTGTGCTCGCGATAATATGCGAGAAAAAACAGCACTGCCTCCTGCACGAATTTCTCGTCTTTTGGGTCGCCGAGGGCCCGCCGAACCAGCATCGGAGCGCCGTCCCCGATATAGGTCTTGATGGTTTCCAGGGGCAGCTCGTTGCGGCCGTAATGCCCCAGCATCGCATTCACAGAGGCCGCCAGGTCATACTCCGAATCGATCAGCGTTCCGTCGAGGTCAAAAACAATCAGCTGGATTTTCTCCAGCGGTATGGGACGAAACGTACGGATCATTCTGTTTTCAGTATAGAAGCGATGCCGCGTATCAGGGCACGCTTCCAGCCGTGCCGCACGACGTGCCAGAATCGGGGCTTCAGCCCCTGCAGGCACTCAGGTGACTAGGGGCTGAAGCCCGAATTATCCGGAGCTGTTTTTGGCACCACTGAAGTTGTGCCCTGATACGAAGCTTGCCTATGGCTAATGTGCCTGAATTGCACACGAACCGTTTAAAATAGTAAGACACGTCCGGGCCGCATTCGGCCTTTCGATCTCACCCCTGAGGACATGGATGGCAACCACTAAGGCAGAACCTAAACCCCAGGATGCTGCCCTCGACAAGTACGAGGGACTCACGCGCGATCAACTGATCGAAATTTACCGGCTGATGTACATGTCGCGTCGCATCGACGACCGCGAGATCCTGCTCAAACGCCAGCAGAAAATTTTCTTCCAGATTTCCGGTGCCGGCCATGAAGCCCTGCTGGTCGCGGCGGGCATGTTGCTGCGTCCTGGTTACGACTGGTTTTATCCGTATTATCGCGATCGCGGACTCTGCCTCGCGCTGGGCATGACACCTTACGAGCAACTGTTGCAGGCCGTCGGTGCCGCTGATGATCCCGCATCCGGCGGACGCCAGATGCCCTCGCATTGGGGGAGCAAGCGCCTGAACATCGTTACCAGCTCTTCGCCGACCGGGACGCAGTTCCTGCAGGCGGTTGGCTGCGCGGAAGCCGGACGCTACTTCAATCGCCATCCCGAGGCCGCCGAGAAGGTTCCCGGGGACTATCGCCAGTTCAAAGACGTTATCTTCCAGGGCGACGAAGTGGTGTACGTTTCCTCTGGTGACGGGACTACCAGCCAGGGCGAGTTCTGGGAGTCGCTGAACACCGCCTCGAACCTGAAGCTGCCGCTGCTGTATCTCATCGAAGACAACGAATACGCCATCTCGGTCCCGGTCGAGGTTGGAACGACCGGGGGCAACATCAGCCGCCTGGTGCGCAACTTCCCGAACTTCTACTTCGAGGAGCTCGACGGCACCGATCCTATTGCCGGCTATGCCGGGCTGAAGAAGGCGATTGACTACATTCGCGCCGGGCATGGTCCGGCGTTTGTTCACGGGCACGTCATTCGGCCCTATTCGCACTCGCTGTCGGACGACGAGAAGCTCTACCGTCCCGAATCCGAGCGCAAGCAGGAAGTGGAACGCGATCCCATCAGCCGGTTCCAGCTCTTCCTCATTCGCGAGGGCATTCTCGACGAGCAGGCGATCAATCAGCTGGAGGCTGATGTTGACGCCGAAGTGCAGGAGGCATCTGATCGCGCAGCGGCTGCGGCGTTTCCGGCGACTGACTCATATACGAAGTTCGTGTATTCGCCGGACCTTGATCCCACGTCACGAAAGTTCAGCACCGAGGCTGCGCATCCGGCGCCTGCGAAGGACGGTGCACCGGGATTGTCGGGCGACCGGACCATGGCTGACCTCATCAACGCCTGTCTGAAGGATGAGATGCGGCACGATCCACGGATCGTGATGTTTGGCGAGGACGTTGCCGATTGCAGCCGCGAAGAGTACCTGAACGAGAAGCTGGTCAAGGGCAAAGGCGGGGTCTTCAAGCTCACTGCCGGGTTGCAATACGAATACGGCAGCGAGCGCGTCTTCAACTCGCCGCTCGCGGAAGCCAACATCGTGGGCCGCGCTGTCGGCATGGCAACGCGGGGGCTTAAACCGGTCGTCGAAATACAATTCTTCGACTACATCTGGCCCGCCATGCACCAGCTTCGCAACGAGCTGCCGCTCATTCGCTGGCGCTCGAATAACGCTTTCTCCTGCCCAGCGGTGGTGCGGGTGGCTATCGGCGGATACCTCACCGGCGGCGCGGTCTATCACTCGCAGTGCGGCGAGAGCATCTTCACCCACACACCCGGCATGCGCGTGGTGTTTCCGTCGAACGCGCTCGACGCCAACGGACTGCTGCGCACGGCGATCCGATGCGACGATCCGGTGATGTTCCTGGAACACAAGCGGCTGTACCGCGAAACTTTCGGCCGTGCGCCCTATCCCGGGCCCGATTACATGATCCCGTTCGGCAAGGCCCGCGTGGTGCGCCCCGGCCATGACCTGACCGTCATCACCTACGGAGCCGTTGTCCCGCGCGCTCTGCAAGCTGCCCAACGCATGGAACGTGAGCAGGAAGTCAGTGTGGAGCTGATCGACTTGCGTACGCTCAACCCGTACGACTGGAAGGCTATCGCGACCTCAGTTGCGAAGACGCATCGCGTGCTGGTCGCACATGAAGACATGTTGAGCTGGGGCTATGGCGCCGAGATCGCCGCGCGCATCGCTGACGAGTTGTTCGACGAGCTCGACGCGCCGGTGAAGCGCGTCGCCGCGAAGGATACGTTCGTGGCCTACCAGCCGATTCTGGAAGATGAAATTCTTCCCCAGGCCGAAGATATTTATCAAGCGATGGCAAAGCTGGCGGAGGCGTGAGGTAGTGCGGGCCTTCGGCCGCGCGTGAAAGTAGCGAGACAAGAATAAGAACTGCAATCCGCTGTGTCAGCGGAATGCACCCCTTCATGCTTTTGGTGAGGGGTGTGACGCGGACCTGAAGGTCCGCTCTACCCATTCAGTTCATCTCGCAGCCCCCGCGGCCCATGCAGCAGCTTTCCGCGCCACATCCGGTAGCGGGAGCACTATGAGACTTGCTGGTTACAGCGAAGGTAGACAGCTGCACCTGCAATTTTTGCGTGTGGCACTTCGGGCACTCGGGTTCTTTGCCGCCGAAAACGATGGCCTCAAACTTGTTTCCACACTCTTCGCAAGCGTATTCAAAAATCGGCATTCAACGGACTCCCTGGCTAGCCCCTGCAAGTCAATCAAATCTGATCGGCGCCAAGAGGGATTATAGAGCCTCTCGATAGTTTGACGATGTGACACATTTTGTGACACATTCACGGTATGCCCTCTATCAATCTTCGGCAACTGCGCGATACCCGTCGGCTCAAAGGATGGCTCAAGGCCGGCAAGACGGTCGAACTCCGTGAACGCGACCGGGTGATCGGGCGTATTGTGCCGGAGCCCGCCAAGAGCCGCCCCGTGAAGTGGCCTGACTTTGCCGCACGGGCGAAGAAGATTTTTGGGGACAGGACTTTACCCGGGGCGGACCTGCTCATCGAAGAGCGGGAGCGATCGCGCTATTGAGCGTCTACGCCGATTCGAGCCTCTTCGTCTCGCTGTACTTAAGAGACGCTCACTTCGGCGAAGCACTCCGCCGAATCGGAGAGGGCCATTGGATCTGGTTCACGCCGCTGCATCGAGTCGAATGGGAACATGCAGTCGCCCAGCACCTGTTCCGGCAAGTGATGTCCCCTGATCAGGCTGAAAGCGTGTATTTAGCCTTCGAATCTGACCGTGAGCAGGGTCTATGGGTACAAGCGGAGATGCCTGCGGCGACGTTCGAGACTGCGATAGAAGTTGCCAGAAAGCATGTGGCGCACGTTGGCGGTCGCACCCTCGACACTCTGCACGTTGCTTCGGCGCTCGAGTTGGGAGCGGAGCGGTTTTGGACCTTCGATGACCGTCAGGCCAAGCTGGCGAGTGCGGTGGGGCTGAAAGTCCGCTAAACCGCGGCTAATTTCACGCCCGCAGTACCGACTCGTTACGCAAACGCGCTCTCCTCGTACGTCCCGTATACCTGGCGCAGGGCGTCGCAAATCTCACCCACCGTGGCGTACGCCTTTACTGCATCGATGATGAACGGCATCGTGTTCGCCGGAGAAATCCGGCCGCCGTCCGCCGCCTTCGGCTCCTGGGTAGCAGCCTTCTTCAGCGCGTCGAGGCAGCGGCGGACTTCATCGTTCGAGCGGCGAGCGCGCAGCGCGTTGAGCTTCTCGGTCTGGTGCCGCGCGACTGACTCGTCGATATACAGAATGTGCGGTGGCTCTTCTTCGACCACGAACTCATTCGCACCCACGGTGATCTTTTCTTTTGCTTCCGTTGCCCGCTGGAACTGATAGCTCGCCTCAGCGATTTCCTTTTGCGGATACCCCTTTTCGATGGCCTTCACCATGCCGCCCAGCGCGTCGAGCTTGTCGAAGTAGTCGAACGCGCCATTCTCCATGTCGAGCGTCATGCGCTCCACGAAGTATGAGCCGCCCAGCGGATCCGTGGTTTGGGCGACACCCGACTCGTACGCGATGATCTGCTGCGTGCGAAGGGCGATGCGTACAGCGTCTTCCGTGGGCAACGCCAGCGCCTCGTCGTAGCTGTCAGTGTGCAGCGACTGCGTTCCACCCAGCACTGCCGCGAGCGCCTGGATGGCCACACGCGCGATGTTGTTCATCGGCTGCTGTGCGGTGAGTGATACCCCGGCCGTTTGCGAGTGGAAGCGCATTAGCCAGGTGCGCTGGTTCTTCGCGCCGAAGCGGTCCTTCATCAGGCGGTACCAGATTTTGCGCGCGGCGCGGTATTTGCCGATCTCCTCGAAGAAATCGTTATGCGCGTTGAAGAAAAAGCTGAGTCGCGGCCCGAATTCATCCACGTCCAGCCCGCGGCGGCGTGCCCACTCGACATACTCGACGCCGTCGTAGATGGTGAATGCCAGCTCCTGCAGCGCGGTCGAGCCGGCCTCGCGGATGTGATAGCCGCTGATCGAGATGG
>Ga0306920_100010524_pt1 | contig 12412 bp, 15 predicted proteins | sample flu12Cox44000170_FD_204666 | JGI IMG/M metagenome (GOLD analysis project Ga0306920, IMG submission 204666) | Lab enrichment of tropical soil microbial communities from Luquillo Experimental Forest, Puerto Rico - flux4day.12C.oxic.44.000.170 (v2)... | ecosystem: Environmental > Terrestrial >...
TGCTTGCCCTCGAGGTAGACGCGGAAGCGGGTGAGCGGATCCTTCTGCTCCCACGCCTTCACTTCCTCCTCCGTCCGGTACTTGGTCGGATCGTCCGCCGTGGTGTGCATGGCCAGGCGATAGGTGACGCACTCGATGAGCGTGGGGCCGTCACCCGCGCGCGCCCGGTCCACCGCTTCGTGGCACGCCGCGTAGACGGCGAGCACGTCGTTGCCATCCACCTGGATGCCCGGGAAGCCGTAGGCAGCCGCCTTCTGGGCGATGGTGCGCGAGTTGGTCTGCTTCTTGAGCGGCACCGAGATCGCCCACTGATTGTTCTGGCAAAGAAATACCACGGGACCGTGCCACACTCCGGCGAAGTTGGCCGCCTCGTGGAAGTCCCCCTCGGAGGTGGCGCCGTCGCCAAAGTAAACCATCACCACCGAGTCCTCGTCGCGGTACTGGATGCCGTAGGCGATGCCCACGGCATGCGGGAGCTGTGTCGCGACGGGGATGGTCACGGGCAGGTCGCGCTGCTCCGGTCCGGACTGTCCGCCTTCGAGGCGACCCGCGTAGAAGGCGAGGAGCTTCTCGATGGGCCAGCCCCGCCAGAGCATGGACGCCGTCTCGCGGAAGGACGGCACCAGCCAATCCCTCGCCTCCAGCGTGCACACGCTGCCGATCTGCGAGGCCTCCTGCCCCTTGATGGGCGCGAAGGTGCCGATTCGGCCCTGCCGCTGGAGCCGTAGCATGCGCTCGTCGAGGCGCCGTCCCAGCAGCATGCCGCGGTAGAGGCGCTGGAGTTGCTCAGGCGAGAGCTTGGGCTCGAGGGCGGTGTCGAGACTCCCGTCGCTGTCGAGGATCGACAGACGCTCGATGGGAAACTGCGGCTCGATGACGGTTCTGGGCATGGGCGACTCGATTCGCTCCTATCGTACCCGAACGCTAGGAGAAGGGAATAGGCAGCGGCGGCCGTCCCCACGGCCGTCCCCCCTTGACGGTCAGCCAGGGGACGAGCTTCTTGCTGCCCGTGCGTTTGTTGTTGCGCGTGTCCACGAACTCTACCGGCCCGTCCACGAGATCGAAGATCGAGATGTCCGCGGGCGCTCCCACCTGCAGCGTGCCCAGGCCGGGGACCCGATTGATGATCTTCGCGGGCTCCCAGGTTACGCGCGCCACCACGTCTTCCAGGGGAAGGCCGAGGTTCAGGAACTTCGACATGACGTTGGGAAGTACCGGGTAGCCGGGGGTGTTGATGCTCACCCCGTGGAGATCGCTCGAGATGGTGTCGGGCTGGCCTCCTTGCTGCAGCGCGGGCTCGCACACCGTGTAGTCGAAGCTGCCTCCCCCGTGGCCCACGTCGAAGATCACGCCGCGCTGCTTCGCCGCTTTGGCCGCGGGAACGAGCTGTCCGTTCTGAACGATGTTGTTGCCTGCCCCGCTGAAGGCGTGCGTCAGGATGTCTCCTGGCCGAAGGAGGTCGAGGAGGTCCGATATGGAGCCGGGGGCGTTGCCGATGTGGCACATCACGCGAAACTGCGGGCCGGCCATGCCCGCGGCGCGAATGGCTCGCCGCAGAGGCTCCAGCCCATTCTGCCCCACCACGGACTCGGTCATCCGCACCTTGACGCCGAGCGTGACGTCGGCGTTCTCCGCCACGGCCTTGGTGCACAGGTCGATGTCGGCGTACTCGATATTGACCATCTCGCCGATCTGGCCGGCTCCCGCGAGCCCGATGGTGGAGATGTGCACGAAGGCGAACAGGCGCGTGCGCGTCTGCGGCCTCGCCCAGTGCGTGAACACGCCGAGATTCATGGCCCCGTTGTCGCCCGCAGACACCGCGGTGGTCGTGCCGGTGATGCCGACCAGCTCATCGGCAGGGAGACCAATGCCGATGTGCGGGCAGAAGTGCGCGTGGAGATCGACCAGTCCCGGCGTGAGCAGGCGGCCCCCCGCATCGATGCGCTGGGACGAGCGATCGGTGGCGATGCTCGGGGCCATGAGAGCGATCTGGCCGTTCTTGATGCCGATGTCGCGCTTGCTCCGCAGGCGCTGACTCGGATCGAGCACGTCGGCGTTGGCGATGACCAGATCGAACTTGAGGGCGGGGTCCGCGGGATTGAAGCCCAAGGGTGCGGGCGCCATCATCTGGCTGGCGCCCGCCGGCGCTTGAGACCTGCGCCATCTGTGCGCCGAGCAGCCCGCCGGCCGCGGCCGCGGTGCTGCCGAGCTTGATCAGATCGCGACGCGAGACGTCCATGTCTCCTCCTCCGATAGCCGGCGAGGCGCGCCGACGAAATGGCTCAAGCGCCCCATGCTAGACGGAGGGCCGCGGAAGCGTCAAGCGAGTGAGCGCCGCTCGGTCGTGACGCTCAGATTCCGAGCGAGGCGAAGAACTCGCCGATCACGGCCTGCACTTCCGCGCGATGGCTACGGTTGGGGAAGTGCGGGCCGCCCTCGACCACGTGGAGCCGGGCGCCGGGAATGGTGTCGGCGACCCGACGCGACATGGCCAAGGTGGGAAAGCTGTCCTCGGAGCCCGCGATCACCAGCACCGGGCAGCCGATGCGCGCGCAGTCGGCGAGCCAGTCGGTGCGCTCGAAGGTCTCGTCGAGGAGGGCGAGCAGAGAGGCGACCGAGTGGTGCCGGAGCCGTCCCGTCACCTCCGCATAGCGCTCGGGGCGCTCCTTGAGCCGGCGCAGGGCCGCCTCGCCCATGCGGAGGCGCACGTTGGCGTCGAAGTACTCCTCGAAGCGGCCCGTCTCCACGAGCGGGCGATGAGCCGCCCACCACGCCCTGTCCTCCGGAGGTGCCGGATACGGCGGCCCGCTGATCGATACCACCCCGCGCACTCGCGCGGGCGCGTGCACCGCCGCCCACAGCGACAGGGCCGCGCCCATCGAGGCGCCGCCCCACACTGCGCGCTCGATGCCGAGGGCGTCGAGCCAGAGGAGGAGGTCCTCCATCTTCCGCGCGTACGTGTAGTCTTCCGGCCGCTCGAACCTCGAGGAGAGGCCGTGGCCGCGCGTGTCGGGGAAGAGCGCGCGGATGCGGCGCCCGAAGGGCTCCAGGTCGGCGAGCATGAAGGAGGAGTCCTCCACGGAGCCGCCATGGATCCACACCACGGGAGGACACGAGGGGTCGCCGCTCTCGCGCCAGTGGAGGCGGACGCCGTTGGCGAGGTCGATCTCAGGCAGGGCTCAAGCGCTGCTCCACGTACCGGGCGTAGCGGGACATGGAGTACGTGCAGACCCAGTACACCACCGCGATGAACAGGTAGAGGGCGAAGGGACGCACCTCGCGGTTGTTCACCACCTGGGCGGCCTTGGTCAGGTCCATGAAGCCGATGATGGAGGCGAGTGACGTGTCCTTGAAGAGAACGATGAATTGCGTCACCAGTGAGGGGATCATGTTCTTGAGCGCCTGGGGCAGGACGACGAAGAGCATGGTCTGGGTGCCGCTGAGGCCTACCGCGGTGGCCGCCTCCACCTGCCCCCGTGCTACCGACTGGACCCCCGCTCGCACGATCTCACCCAGGTAGGCGGCCTCGAAGATCACGAAGGCGGTCAGGGCGACCCAGAACTCCGGGATGGGCCGGTGCAGCGCGATGGGCACCACGAACCACATCCAGAAGATCACCATGACGAGCGGCACACCGCGGAAGAACTCTACGTAGAGCGTGGCGGGAATGCGGATCCAGGGCTGGGGCGCGAGGCGGCCGAGTCCGATGAAGATGCCCAAGAGAAAGCCGAGGACGATGGCGGGAATGGCCAGCCGGATCGTGCCGCCCACGAACTGCCCGAAGCCCAGGAAGCCCTGGATCATCAGGAAGGGCAGGTTGCGCCAGATGACGTCGAGGCCGGAGATCACCGGCGACGGCCCCCGCCCGTGATGAGCCCGGGAATCGCGGTGCGCCGCTCGATCCAGGACATGATCGAGGCGAGCCCGAGGCACAGCACGAGGTAGATCACCGTTCCCGCGGTGAGAGCCTCGATGGCCTTGGCCGTGTAGGTCTCGATCTGGCGCGTCTGAAAGGTCAGCTCGGCCACGCTGATGGTGAGCGCCACCGAGGAGTTCTTGAGCAGGTTGAGCGACTCGTTGGTTCCCGGAGGGATGATGAGGCGCAGGGCCACGGGCAGGATCACGTAGCGATAGGCCTGGAAGGTGGTGAGCCCCGAGGCCGCCGCCGCTTCCATTTGCGTCTTCGGAATGGACTGGATGCCGGAGCGCAGCACCTCGGAGAAGCGCGCACCGCTATAGACGCCGAGGGCGAGCACGCCGGCCCAGAACTCCAGGCCGTGGTCGAACATCCACTCGCGGATCGGTTCGGGCAGCAAGGGCGGCACCGCGAAGTACCAGAAGAACATCCAGACGAGGAGGGGTACGTTGCGGAAGAACTCCACGTAGAAGGTGGCGAGCGCGCGCAAGGGCCGGAACTGCACGGTGCGAAACGCCCCCGACACGATCCCGAGGACGAGGGCGAGGAGCCAGGCCAGCGCGGACAGCTCGAGGGTGACGATGAGCCCGCTGAGCAGCCAGCGGCCCGACTCCCCCGTCCACAGCGCCGACCAGTTGAAAGTGTAGTTCATTCGATGACCTGGTTCGCCCGTAGCAGCAGCGATTGCGGCACGCCCGTGCCGAGCGCCTTGGCCGTGGCGGTGTTGTTGAGGTCACCCCAGAAGAAGGACGAGCCCGTAATGTTGCCGCCCGGGTGCGCGAGGCTGGCCACGATGCCCGTCTCCACCGGATTGCCGACGATGGCCATCACGATGGGGATGGTCGTGGTCGCCTTCTTGGCCGCGAGGGCCGCGGGCGTGCCCTGCGTGATGATCAGCTCGACCTTGAGACGCACGAGCTCGCCGGCGAGGGCGGGAAGCCGATCGTACTTGCCGTCCGCCCACCGGTACTCGATGGCGATGCTCTGCCCCTCCACGTATCCGTGATCCGCGAGGCCGGCGCGCATCGCTTCGAGCAGCGAGGCGTAGCCGGGAGCGGATGCTCCCCCGAGGAATCCCAGCCGGTAGCCCCTTCCTGCTCCCTGCGCGGCGGCGGGTCGCGGCGTGGTGAGGAGTGCCCCCGTCAGCGTACCGATGAAACCGCGCCGGTCGATCACGGGATGCCCTCGTGCCTCACCACGGGGGGATCGTCACTCCCTCACTCTCGTTCCCCTGAGATGGAACTACTTGGGCACGGCTTGGTAGAGCATGAAGGTGCGCACGCCGGCGGACATCGGATACGGCAGCTCGCCCTTGGGCCCGAACCACTTGTCGTAGATCTCGAAGTACTTGCCGGACTCGATGCCGTCCATGAGCCCGTTGTTCACCGCGTTGCGAAAGTCCGCGTCGTTTTTCCGCATGGCCATGCCATATGGCTCGTAGGAGAAGAACTCGCCCACGATCTCCCACTGGGCGGGGTTGGCGGCCTTGGCCTTGAGCCCGGCGAGCTGGATGCCGTCGTTGGTGTAGGCGTCGACCTGCCCCTGGAGGAGGGCCTGGAAGGCTGCGGGCTGGTCGGGGAACTCGCGGAGCTGTGCCTTGGGCGCCCTCTCGCGGATGATCCGCGCGTTGGTCGAGCCCTGCTGGGCGGCGATGCGCTTGCCGTCGATATCTTTGATGCCGCGGATCTTGCTTCCCTTCTTGACGAGGAACTGCGCCCCCGTCACGAAGAAGGTGATGGAGAAGTCCACGCTGTCCCGCCGTGCCCGCGTGTCCGTCATGGTGCCGGCGATCAAGTCCACCGCGTTGGACGTGAGGAGGGGAATGCGGGTGGGCGGAGTGGACTCCTTCTTCTCGACCTTGATGGTCTTGTTGAGCTTCTTCTCGAGGGCGGGCTTGACCAGCTCCTCTACGAGGTCGATGGAGAAGCCCACCCACTCGTTCTTGGCGTTGACGTACGCGAAGGGCGGCGAGCCCGTGCGCGTGCCGATGATGAGCGTGCCCGTCTGATTGATGCGCTCCAGAGTGCCCTGGACGGGGGCCTGGGCGAGCGCCGGGGTCACCGTTGAGGCGAACAGGGCGAGGGCGACGAGGGAAGCCAGGAACCTTCTCATGCACAGCCTCCTTGAGGAATTAGTGAGACAGGATCTTGGACAGGAAGTCCTTGGCGCGGTCCGAGCGGGGGGCGGAGAAGAACTCCTGCGGGGTGGCCGCCTCCACCACCCGCCCCTCGTCCATGAAGATGACCCGGTGGGCGACGCGGCGGGCGAAGCCCATCTCGTGGGTCACCACCATCATGGTCATGCCCGTCTTGGCGAGATCGGTGATGACGTCGAGGACCTCGTTGATCATCTCGGGGTCGAGGGCCGAGGTGGGTTCGTCGAAGAGCATGATCCGCGGCTGCATGGCGAGGGCCCGCGCGATGGCCACTCGCTGTTGCTGCCCGCCCGAGAGATTGGCGGGATGCCGGTCCGCCTTGTCGGGGATGCGCACGCGGCCGAGGAGGTCGCGGGCGATCTTCTCCGCCTCGCCGCGGGACAGCCTCTTCACCTTCATGGGGGCGAGGGTGATGTTGTCGAGCACCGTCATGTGGGGAAAGAGATTGAAGGACTGGAAGACCATGCCGACTTGGGCGCGGAGCTTGGTCAGGTTCACGCCGTTGCCGGTGACGGAGTCGCCATACACGAGGATCTCGCCCTGCTGGATGGGCTCGAGCCGGTTCACGCAGCGGATGAGGGTGCTCTTGCCCGAGCCGGAAGGCCCGCACACCACCACCACCTCGCCCGGGGCGACGTCGAGGTTCACGTCCTTGAGCACCTGGTGTTCGCCGAACCACTTGCTCACGCCCACGTAGCGAATGGCGGGGGGGCCGTCCGCCACGACCTACTCGACCACCACCAGCACGTCGCCGGGATTGACGGCCTGGCCACTCTCCACGCGCACGTCCTTGACCGTGCCCGCCACCGTGGCCTTGATCTCGTTCTCCATCTTCATCGCCTCGAGGATGACGAGCCCGTCGCCCGGGCGCACCGCTTGCCCCACCGTCACCTCCACGAGCACGACCCGCCCCGGCATGGGCGCGCGCAGGATCTGGCCTCCCCCGCCCGCCCCGCCTCCGCGCGTGCGGATGATGTAGCGCGTCTCTTCCTCCACCCGGATCGTGTAGGCCTCGCCCTCGACGTGGACGATGTAGGCGCCGTCCTTCTCCATCACATCCGCCGCGGTCGAGGCATGATCGATGAGGAGCGACCAGCCGCCTCCACCCGTGGGGTGCGCGTCCACCTCGAGCGTTTCCTCGCCCAGGAGCACGTGGTAGCGGCCACCCCCGCCCGTCACCTCCACGGGAATGACCTCGCCGCCGAGCTCTGCCTCGAACTTCACCGCTCGCGCCAGCCCCCGGCGCCAGGCCGCCCCGCGCGCGTCCACGGGCTCGGCCCGGTCGGCGCGGGAGCGGGCATCTCCTTGCCCGCGCGCTCGTAGGCCTCGAGCGCCGCGGCCACGATGGCCAGGGAGCGCCGCGACCCAGTCACGCGTTCGCCGGGGAGGCGCTCCATGAAGTGGGTGTCGAGGCGGCCCGCCGCGAAGTCGGGATGGCCGATGATGCGGCGGAGCACGGGCAGCGTGGTGCGCACGCCGCTCACGTGATACTCGCGGAGCGCGCGCTCCATGCGGGCGATGGCGCCGTCCCGATCGCTCGCCCACACGATGAGCTTGGCCATCAAGGTGTCGTAGAAGCGCGGCACCGTGTAACCCTCGTAGATGCCGGAGTCTTCGCGCACCCATGGCCCGCCCGGCGCACGTAGCCCGAGGATCTTACCCGGTGAGGGCATGAAGTTGGCGTCGGGATCCTCGGCGTTGATCCGGCATTCGATGGCGTGGCCCTTGAAAACCACGTCGTCCTGCGTGTAGCCGAGCTTCTCCCCTGCCGCGATGCGGAGCTGCTCGCGCACGAGGTCGCGCCCCGTCACCAGCTCCGTCACCGGGTGCTCCACCTGCAAGCGCGTGTTCATTTCCAGAAAGTAGAAGTTGCGCTGGCCGTCGACGAGGAACTCCACGGTGCCCGCGTTGACATAGCCCACCGCGGCGGCGAGCCGGCACGCCGCCTCGCCCATGCGCCGGCGCATCTCTGCATCCACGAGGGGCGACGGGCTCTCCTCCACGAGCTTCTGGTGGCGGCGCTGAATGGAGCACTCGCGCTCCCCCAGGTGCACCACCGCGCCGTGGGCGTCGGCGAGCACCTGCACCTCGATGTGCCGCGGGTCCGCCACGTAGCGCTCGATGTAGACGGTGGCGTCGCCGAAGGCTGCGCCCGCCTCGGAGCGCGCGGCGCGCAGGGCGCCCTCGAGCTCGGCGTAGGCGTGCACGAGGCGCATCCCCTTGCCGCCCCCACCCATGGCGGCCTTGATCATCACGGGATAGCCGATCTCCCGCGCGATGCGCGCGGCCTCCGCCCCGTCGGCGAGCGGCTCCATGGTGCCGGGCACGAGGGGCACCCCGATGCGCTCGGCCACACGGCGCGCGGCGACCTTGTCGCCCATGGCGCGCACGGCAGCGGGTGGGGGCCCGATGTACACGAGTCCGGCCGTCGCGCAGGCCTCCGCGAAGGTGGCGTTCTCGGCGAGAAAGCCGTAGCCGGGATGCACGGCCTGGGCCCTCGTGGCGCGCGCCGCGGCGATGATCTTCTCCTGATTGAGATAGCTCTCCGCGGCGGGGGCGGGGCCAAGGGCCACCGCCTCGTCGGCCTGCAGGACGTGGAGCGCCTCGCGATCAGCGTCCGAGAAGACGGCGACAGTGCTGATGCCGAGCTCGCGACAGGCCCGGATCACCCGAACAGCGATCTCTCCGCGATTGGCGATGAGGACTTTCGAAAAGGGCGGCGTCACGAGCGGCAATCATAGCAGGCATGCTACGACGGGGCAACGAGACCGGCCGCTATTTCGCGGGCTGCGCGAGCACCTCGAGGAGCAAGCTCTTCACCGCCGGTGTGTTCCAGTGGCGCGCGCCCACGATCCGCGCGAGGAGTCGCCCCTCTCGGTCGATCACATACACGCTGGGCGGCCCGAACACACCGTACCGCGCCCCCGTCACCTCGCCGCTCCGATCGATGAGCACGGGCGCGACGTAGCCACGCTCGGCCGCCGTGCGTTTCACGTGGGCGGGATCCTCACGGAAGTTGATCAACCGTACCTCGAGCCCCTTGCCCTTGAGCTCCTCGTAGAGGCGATTGACGGGAGGCAACTCCTCCCGGCAATCCGGTCACCACGTGGCCCAGAAGAACAGCAGCACCACCTTCCCGCGCAGATCCTCGAGCCGCGTCACCTTGCCGTCGGGATCGGGCAAGGCGAAGTCCGGGGCCGGCTTGGGCGGATCGTAGGTCTGGGCCTCGAGGGCGGACCACTGCGGAGCGGCGGCGGCCGTCTGCGCCGCGAGCAGCAGGATGCCGGCCACCGCCGCCCAGCGCATCACGCGGCCTTCGAGTCTTTGAGGGCCTGGAGCACCTCGTCGGCACTCAGCAGGTCGAGCGGATTATCCATGATCTTGATGTACTTCACGGTGCCCGTCTTGTCGATGATGAAGTACGCGCGTTTGGCGTAGCGAAAGACAGGGCTCTGCGTGTTCGTCTCCAGCGCCCCATAGGCCGTCAGCATCTGGCGGCGGGGGAAATCTGAGAGGAGGATCTGCTTGCCTCCAGCATTGTTCTGCTTTTGCCACGCGGCGAGGGAGGGGGCTGGATCCGTGCTGACGCCCACGACCTGAGCGCCCAGGGCTTCGAACTGCGGCATGGCCGCCTCGAAGCCCAGCATCTCCTTCGTTCACGTGCCGGTGAAGGCGGCAATAAACGTGTAGACGACAATAGGGCCCTTGGCGGTCAGATCAGAGAGTTTGACCGGTTTCCCGTCGGTACCGTTGAGCGTGAAATCGGGCGCCTTATCGCCCACCTGGAGCGCGGCGGCAGAGCCAGCCCAGCCGAGCGCGAGGACGAGCCCGGCGATCAACATCAGTCGCATGCGCATGACACCCTCCTGGTCGATGGGTTCACTGCTCGGGGACGGCCTTGGCGGCCTCCTCCACGAACGACGTGTCCACGATCCCCTTGAGGGGAATCGTGCGCTTCATGAATCCGTTCTCCGTCCACCACGCCATCTGCCGCTCGATGTCCGTCACGAGCAGGCGAGCGTTCCTGTCCTGATAGGGAAAGCCGAGCCGGATCACCTCGGGCTTGGCCTCCGTGTACTTCGCCGTGATGCGCACGACGTCGTCATAGTGGGGGCCGGGGGCGGGCCGGCCGTCCTTCTGGACGAGGACGGCGTCGTAGTAGTAGCGCGAGGCCTTGACGTAGCCCTTCATGAAGGCGACGGCGCGTCGCCGGTCCGCCGCGAACTTCTTGGAGAAGAACACGGCCACCGTCTGCCAGGGATGGAGATCGCCCGCCCAGAACAGAATCTTGCCGAAGCCCTGCGCCTCCGCGGTTCCCGGGAAGGGCTGCGGGAGGAGGATGGCGTCGACCTGTTTGCCCTTGAGGGCCTCGAGGGCGGCGGGCATGGTCTGCAGCGGCACGACGCGGACGTCGACCAGCTTGAGGCCGGACTTCTCCAGGATGTTGCCCAGGGAGTAGTGGAAGGTGGAGCCGAGGGTGGTGATGCCGATACGCTTGCCCTTGAGGTCGGCGATCGAGCGCAGGCCGCCGTCGTAGAGCTCCTTCTGGACCACGATGCCCGTCAGCGGATAGCCGGGCCACTCGCGTCCCTTGTCGGCGACCAGCCAGATCTGCTCCCCGCCCAGGACGATGTTGTACAACGCGGCGGTGATGCCGGTGGCGCCCACGTCGATCTGCCCCGTGGCCAGCGCGGTGGCAATAGGGGCAGCCGCCTGGAAGAACACCAGCTCCGGCTCGATGCCGAACTCCTTGAAGAAGCCCTTGTCCATCCCGACGAACAGCGGCGCCGAGGAGGTGAGCTTGAGGGCGCCGATCTTCACCGGCGAGTCGGCGTGGGCGGCCGGCACGACACGGCAGATGGCGAGCAGGCTCCATGCCAGCGCCAAGATTCCGATCCGCGCGCAGCTCATGCCGTGCAGCGCCAAGGCACGGCCAGTCGCTCGCCGCGCGTCAGCACCCAGTGCGAGAGCACGCCGAGGAGGGACAGGCAGACGATGCCGACCATGAGCTTGGTCGTGTCCATGATGTTTCCGGCGTGGAGGACGAGGAAGCCGATGCCGGAGTCGGCCGCGATCATCTCGGCGGCGACGAGGAGGAGCAGCGCCGTGCCCGCGCCGAGCTTGAGCCCCGCGAAAATCATGGGCAGGGCTGAGGGCAGGATCACTTTGCGGATGATGCTCCATCGCCCCGCCCCGAAGGCCACCGCCGCCCGCACGAGGAGCGGATCCGCCTCGCGCACCCCCGCATAGGTATTGATGGCCATGGGAAAGAAGACCCCGAGGGCGATGACGGCGATCTTGGACGGCTCGCCGAGGCCGAGCCACAGGATGAGCAGCGGCAGGAGCGCGATCTTGGGGATGGGGAAGGTCGCGGCGATGAGCGGCTGACCTACCGCCTCCGCGCGCGAGAAGAATCCCGTGACGACGCCCACCGCCACGCCCGCCACGGCGCCGAGAGCGAAGCCGAGCAGGAGACGGCGGAGGCTCGCATCCAAGTGGACGAAGAGCTGGCCGGAAGCTGCCATCTCGCCGAGCTCCCGGATGACCCCGAGCGGTGAGGGCAGGAACAGGGCGGGGATCCAGCCCACGCGCGTCAGCGCCTCCCAGAGCACGAGGAGACCTGCGAGAGCGCCCACCCGGAGCAGCCGGTGATCGGCGCGGAGCAGGAAGGACGCGCGGTCATGGGCGGCCACGCGCTCGACGGCCATCAGCGCCTTTCCTCGACCAGCGCCGCCTGGGCCTGCGACTTGATCAGCCCCCAGATACGCTCGGAGGCTTGCAGGAACCCGGCCTCACCCATCTGACCCTCGTGGCGGGGACGCTTGAGCTCCACGGGCACCACCTCGAGGACGCGGCCGGGGCGCCGCGACAACACCACCACCCGGTCAGCCATGTAGACGGCTTCCTGGATGTTATGGGTGACGTAGAGGATGCTCGTGCGCGTACGCTCCCAGATCCCGAGGAGCTCCTCCATCATCAACGTGCGCGTCTGCGCGTCGAGGGCGGAGAAGGGCTCGTCCATGAGGAGGACGGCAGGCTCCACGGCGAGCGCGCGTGCGATGCCCACCCGCTGTCGCATGCCGCCCGAGAGCTGATGGGGATACTTGCGCTCGAAGCCCTCCAGCCCAGTCATGGCGATGAAACGCGCCGCGCGGGCCCGACGTTCCGCGGCGGGCACACCCAGCTCCTCGAGGCCGAACTCCACGTTGCCTCGCGCCGTCCGCCACGGGAAGAGCGCGAACTCCTGGAACACGGTGGCAGTGAGCGGCTGCCCGGCGCGGCGCTCCCCCTCGAAGGCGACTTCGCCCCCGGTGGCGCCGAGCAGCCCTCCCACGACATTG
>Ga0306920_100010526_pt1 | contig 12412 bp, 13 predicted proteins | sample flu12Cox44000170_FD_204666 | JGI IMG/M metagenome (GOLD analysis project Ga0306920, IMG submission 204666) | Lab enrichment of tropical soil microbial communities from Luquillo Experimental Forest, Puerto Rico - flux4day.12C.oxic.44.000.170 (v2)... | ecosystem: Environmental > Terrestrial >...
TTGCCGGCGAAGATGATCTTGATGCGCCTGATCTCACGACGCCAACGGCTCTAACATCGAAGGTAGACAAGCCAGCAGAAAATAAAATCGGCGACCTCAACGGTGGCCGAGCATATTCAACTCAGCAGTTCGCAGGTGATCGGCGCGCGAAAGCGGTCTCAAATCTGCGCAAGCCAACGCTTGAGCCGCAGGCTTCGACCTCTTTGCGCGATCAACTGACGACCGAACTGACGAACCTTAACTCGTCCGAGGATGCTGCAAATTGGGCTCAGCGGGTACTTGCCGCGAAAAACACTCTGACTGTGCCCGATGCCGAGCGCGTCGAGCAAGCTTTCCAGGCCAAGCTGGCGAGTATTGTGACTGAGGCTGCAGCTGATCAGGGCCTCAATACAAAGTCAGGTTGTTCCTGATATTGAGCTCGCACGTTGCTTCTTGCGGCTCTGCAATCTGCCTACTTACGCTCTCGACCGCCTCGGTCGCTATGAAGCTATTCTTTGGCGCCAAGCCGGGCAGATTCTTTATGCACTCGAATTGGATCGCCGCAAACCACAGGAGAGAATGCGGCGTTTTCGGTCTTGGAAATGAACAAGCACTCTGCGTCGGACGCGAAGAGTGTTGAAGGCACGAGACGCCTCCCTGCGGGGGGAGGCGCCGGAACCAGCCGGTATTCGCGAAACGAATTCCGCGCCGCCTGGACCGAGCCGATCCGCGGCTCGCTCTGCATCGGAGTGGAGGTCGTCGAATACAATCCATATCGAGACCGCGCGGACCGGACGGCGCGCTTGATCGGCGGCCTGATCGCCACGATGGTCAGCGAGGAATTCGAATCCCATTAGGGCATGGCGCGGCCAATTACAAGCCGCTGCCCGTCACGCTTGTGCGCGTCGAAGAAAGGCGGATTTCCCTCTGCCGTCTTGGAGCAGTTCTAGAAACGGAGCAGAATATTTACCTGCACGCCCCAAAACGATGATAATTGAGGGCGCTCAAATCGCTTCAGGCGTGCCTGGAGGAAGCCTCAAATTTGCATGCCTGAATGCATCCTTGTAACCGTTGGCGCTGGCTTAGTTGGCTCGAGCACAGCAACGGTGGTGGTCCTCGATAAACGTCAAACGTGGCGGGTCTGAATTGGCTGTTGAACGGTTGCGCGCGAGCGGAGTCGCATTCATGCATAGAGACGTTCGTGTGAGCGACGTGAACGGAATTTAGCAACATGAGCATTGCACTCGTTACTGGGTCTGCTGGATTAATCGGCTCGGAGGCTGCACGTTTTTTCAGCGATAAAGGTCTAGATGTGGTCGGAATTGATAATGATATGCGGCGTCTATTCTTTGGGGATGAAGCAAGCACGCACTGGTCACGTGTTGCACTTGAGACCGATTTACCTCGTTACAGGCACAGCGATTCCGACATTCGCGATCAAACTGCAATCCAAAAAATATTCAGGCAATATGGCCACAACATTGGCGTGATAATCCATACCGCGGCACAGCCATCGCACGACTGGGCCGCGCGTGATCCGGTCACGGACTTTACCGTAAACGCCAATGGCACACTCACGTTGCTCGAGGCAACTCGTCAACATTGTCCCGAGGCACCGTTCATCTTCTGCAGCACGAATAAGGTATATGGCGATACCCCAAACCGGTTGCCCCTGGTCGAGCAGGACAGTCGATGGGAGGTCGCGCCAGAGCATCCATTCGCGCGTCATGGCATCGATGAGACAATGACTATCGATGCGTCGACACATAGTCTCTTTGGTGTCTCCAAGGTGGCAGCAGACTTGATGGTTCAGGAATTTGGTCGCTATTTCGGACTAAAGACCGCTTGCTTTCGCGGCGGCTGCCTCACTGGTCCGGGTCATTCTGGCGCGCAGTTGCACGGTTTCTTATCATATTTGATGAAATGTGCGGTGATTGGCCGACCCTATAAAGTACTTGGCTACAAGGGTAAGCAAGTCCGCGACAACATCCACAGCTTCGATTTAGTTAATGCGTTCTGGCACTTCTTTAAAAATCCGCGAAAGGGCGAAGTCTACAACATTGGCGGCGGACGATACGCAAACTGCTCGATGGTTGAAGCGATTGCTTTGTGCGAGGAGCTGACTGGGAGGCCACTACACTGGTGCTACGTTGACGATAACCGCGTCGGCGACCACATCTGGTGGATCAGTGATATCCGCCGGTTCCAGTCCCATTATCCCGAGTGGGGACTTAGCTATGACATACGCACAACGTTAACAGAAATTCACGACGTGATGCGCAGCCGTGTCAGAGCATCTAAGAGCCAGGCAGATGCCGCATCAACAACGGCTGCTTCATCGTAACCGACAGCACCGGACAGAAGCTCGCCTGTATGGTTGGTGCAAATTGCGAGGTAGCACCGGAGTTTTTGGCTCAACGCCCCCAAGTTGTACTGATGAAAGAGAACGCTCTTATTGGACCCATTTTTGTTGAAATGGAACCCTTTTGTTGGAATGGCATCGCTGGTTTGCGCTGTACTGACAAGTGCCCCCAGATCGCTTGGCCCCATCGATATTTAACGACCAAGTGGCCCGCCACGCCGGAGGTTCATTATGGAAAAAGTCCTAGTTTGCCTGCTTGGCAGTACGCGCGCGCACCAATTGACGTTCCCAAGTTTCAAACGGCAGGTCCTTGACGAGTTGAAGGGCGACTTGGCGCTGGCGCTGGCGATCGACGAGAAATACGAGTACACCAACCCGTTCTGGCTGCATGCCAAGTACCGATGGACCGCCCCCCTTTTCAGCGATTTCGGCGAAGCTTTCGACCTCGCCCAGCACTGGCTGTGTCAGGAGCGCAACATCGCCGCACCCAATTGGCGATTAATGCTGCAGATAAACGGTATGTGGCAAGGCCTAATCCAATCACCAGACCCGCAGCCTGGCCATTCTTCGCTGCTGTTTTTCTGTCGCTGGCTCCTTCTACAGGGCCTGAAACAAGATGAAGTCCTGCACCGCTACGATCGTTTCGTGATTACGCGGTCAGACTTCGTCTGGCTCTGCCCGCACCCGCCGCTGTCGATTCTTGACCGCGGCGCTATTTGGTTCCCGGACGGGGAGCACTGGGGCGGCTTAAACGATCGGCACCTCGTCGTGTCACGGGCTGACGTGGTGGACTGCCTCAATCTCATTGAGGACATCTTGCTGGAGCCGAGCCAACTCTACAGGGAGTTGGAATACATGAAAGGTCGACCCGCCTGGCAAAACAACATTGAACAATTCATAGCCCATCACCTCCGCCGAAAAGGACTTTTTGATAAAGTGAAGACGTTTCCCTACGTAATGTACCTTGCTCGGCAGATCGGCGACGACACTCGAACCTGGACTTTGGGTGATTATGAGCCGGCGGTCGGGCACTACATTAAATACAAAGACGAATTCCGCACCGCCAGCGCCTATGCGACGATTATCAAAAGCCGCGCCGACTGGGAAAACGGGGCCTGGAGGCAATTTGACCCCGCATTAGTCCCGTTAGCCCCGCGCGCGATTTCTATGCCACGCCGTTTCCGGTACGCCTGTAGCCGGTTCTGGTACGCCTGTAAGAGTGGAAGTTTCTGGTACGCCTGCTGGTACGCCTGTAAGAGTGGAAGTGAAAAAATCGTGTCGGCACTGAGGCGACCCGAACGCGTGAAACGGTTTTTACTTTTTTCTGAGAGCGTACTCCGCCGAACATACGATATCGTTCCGGTTTTTGTGCGTCAGAGCATAGCGTATGCTTATCGGCGAGGAGTGCGTCCGTTCCTGCCCGGTCAACCTGTCCGCTACGCCGGCATCTTCATTTGCCAGGATAGAAAGTGGGGCGACCACTTAGTTCCGATAACTTGGGTTCCCGAGGAGGTTCGCGAGGCCGTCCACGGAGATCAGCGTGGTTATGCGGCTGCACTGGTAGAAGGGCTACGTGAGACAGTCAGACCTGGAGATAGTGTTGTCATTGTCGGCGCGGGGCTTGGGGTAACGGCAGTCGTTGCTGCATTAAGAGCTGGGCCATCGGGCACCGTCCAATGCTTCGAGGGAAGCAGAGAATACGTCACTTTTGCGCAGCAAACGGCGACGCGCAACAAAGTCACCAACGTCAGCGTCCATCACGCTGTCGTAGCGAAATTCAACGCTGACTTTCGTGGGGGTGTCGCGAATGATTTAGGCCCCATATTGTCTCCCTCCCAATTGCCGCCATGCAACGTGCTTCAAATGGACTGCGAAGGTGCCGAAGTCGATATTCTGCCCGGGCTGATGATACAGCCGCGCGTTATCTTGGTCGAAACACATGGTGTGTTCGGTGCACCAACGAACTTGGTCGCTTCGCTGCTGGAGAAGCGCGGCTACGTAGTTACTGATCGTGGATTAGCGGAACCGCGGCTGGCCGAGCTTCACACAAAATGCGACATCCGAGTGCTTCTCGGCATCGTTCCAGAATCGAAGTAGCCATCGGTATCAGATTGGATTGCGCTTTGTAGTATCGGTTTGGGATCATCTAAATTGAGGGCTTCCTGCACTGCTTCTCGTAATGCTTTATGCTGATTAATAACCGCCACATCTCGCGAATGAACTCCCGATTTTGCTCATGTAATTGTTCGTAATCCGTCCGCATAGGAAATCCTAATGGGCTGGTGGTCCGATATTGCCTAGCTCGGTTTACTTGGGCGGGGCATCAGGAAATATATACCCCAATTTCCACATTTATGGGAGCGATATAGCTTATTGCTCCTTGGTTGTTCCCTTAGATCACACGTCGCAAGATTGAGCCGACTTGCAGCCGCTTTCCATTTCACCACCGCGAGCCGTCGCAATGTCGCGCGAGTTGAGCGACCGTGCGATGCTGCGATGTGATGCGATACTGCTCGAGTGAAATTTCACGAATGGCTACCGATCGAACGGCCGGGTTCCTCGTTTGCCAGGCGCGATCTTCGATCAAACTGACCAGGAACTCCCACGAGCTTCTGCTGTACGGCTTTCCATCATGGCTCAAGAGCGTTTTCTAATGCAATAGTTTGGATTCTTTGCCCACGAGTTCGTAGCTGGCCAGAGATGCCGCCTCTTTGGCAGTCCGATTGGATTCCCAAGAGCTGTCATCTCCACTGTCGTCAAATACGATGAAGCCGCCGGGTTCAAGAAAACGATGAACATTCTCGAAATCTTTCTTGGATTGCTCGTAAGTGTGATTGCCATCGATATAGGCAAAAGATATTGAACCACCGAAGGTACGTCTCGGCCAAAGAAATCCACCCAACGTTCCTTGGCGGCCCATGCCCGAAAAAAGGCATCGGAACTTAATTCGATATGATGCGGCAAAACGCAGCACGTAGCGAAGCGACATGGAGGACAATCCTTACGTATTTTAGCATGCCAAATAAATAGTCGGTTGCGCAAAAAGAACAAATAATCGCGCGAATGTTCGGTTCTATCTTGTTGTTTGCAATAATTCTTATTGGCATTGTTTTCGTGGGCAGGGCGCTATCAGCGCCGACAATTTTTCTGATATTTTATCTGATCGTTACTCTCGCGGTGCTCCTTGGCATACCGGATAGATCGACCATGCACAGGTGGCGATTGAACACAGCGTATTTTTCAGTATCATTGGGATTGCAGGGGCTCCTTCAATGTATCGCATCGCTGAGACTATAGAGAACGACGGGCCGTCCAGTATGGTCGGTGAGGTTTCGTTTCACCCGTCCGGGTCTTATTTTGCAGCCACCTACGAAACCATCAATGAGGTTCGAATTTATGATTCGCAAACTCGAAAACTGTTGCAAGTATTAGGGAATCCTGAGTCCCAACTTGATGGTCCACACGCAGTATTGTTCACCGAAAACTACCTGCTGATTGCTAATAGTCACAATTTAAAAAGACCCGGCACCATAAATGTGTACCGAAATGATCGGACGATAAAAAAACCGATACAACTATTCCAAAGCCCATTCAATCACCTTCGCGAGCCCCATACTTTGGCGATGCGGGACGGCAGATTGGTCGTCACCTACTGCGAGAACGTCGCGCCAAGCGGGGCGATCGTTTGCTATGGATTCAACGAAGAAACCGGCGAAATCGCCGGCCCCCTGGATAAGACTGAATCGTGGTTTTCAGAGTACGGGGACACCAAAGGGATATGTTTTAATGCCGAAGGCACAAAAATATTTGTAACATTTGAATCGGATAAGATCATTGTTCGCAAAGTATTCTCATCATTTGCATTACATAAGGACTTGTTAAATAGGGACTTGCCTGTTCTAGATCGGTTGATGAAATTTTCATACCGTGCTATTAATAGTCTTAGAAGAAAAATTTTTCGAAAAGGTCAATTTTTTATCGATACATTGAGTGGGGTTCACAGCAAGAAATCTGTTGAATTAGAAAACCACAACCTCCGAAATGGAAAACCGACCAAAAATGGTATAGCCATCTTCTCAATAAATGCCGAAGGTAAAATTAATCGCAGTCCTGAACAGCTTATCGTGCGCAAGAAATTTTGTCGTCTGGAAAACATAGATATATTTGACGGGATGTGCGTCGTTACGGATGTGGTGAATCACGCCTTGTTTTTATATGATTTGACCCAGGATCCAAAATTCAAAAAGCCAGTTCAAACCATAAACGTCGGCAATGCTGCGCCACATGGAGCAAAATTTTCGCCAGATGGCAGATTACTCATCATTTCGAGCTTGGGCCTGAAGATCGTGAACCAAGAGCCACAGTTTTTTGATTGGGAGTTACCGCGAGAAGATAAGATTTTTGTATACGAGCGTACTATCTGAATTGGAGCCGAGGTGTACTGAAATTGTGGAACCCAAACATCAGATAAAGTCATAACTTTTTTCCATCGGCTGATCGCCAATAGACTTTGCGGCCTCAATCCTTCGCGCCTCATCCTTGCTGAGCAGCTTGCCTGCCGATCGGCACTTGCCGCCTACTGACGTACCCTTGATCGCCAGTTTCGATCAGGAGCTGAAGATCGAGCCACTCGACCCGATGAACGTGGCGCTCGACTGCGACATCAAGCATGTCGACGGCGTTCATGGAAAAAATTGATGTGGCTCAATATGGCAACCGTCTCATGATGCGACGGCGACCGCGCGCTTGTTGCCGGTGCCGAGTTTCTGTTTTGGCATTTCTGCACCCTTTGAGCGCTAATGTCGGACCCTTGCTCGATTGTAATTAACATGCACTCGTACGAACTGACCGGTTTTGTTGCTTGGGCGGACAAACTGCAGATGCACGGTCAAAGCTTAGCGCTAACGAAATCCCCATCGTTTCGTCATTGTAAATTCATTGCGACTGAACCCCTTCTGGCGTAGCTCATGGTCAAGCACGTGGCAGACATGCATGCGTGAATACCAGTACTCCGCCTTCGCAGGGCGAAACCGTCCAGGTAAACTTCGATCTAAACCAATCTTTCTTAGTGCATGTTTGGCGTTGAATTCTGAAATCGCTGCAAGCTCTCCGCACCATTCGTTGGAAAAAAGAAGCCAATGTCATCAAAATAAAGGCTGACGGCTGGATTGTATTTCTCAGGCGATTGCGCAAGGCAACGAAGTGCATGTGTCGTCGCTGAGTAGAGGTCGATATCAATAGCGATAAAACCAATGGGCGCCACCTGCTCAAGGGACTCTACGAACGGATTGACCGTGTCAGCTATATCGCCCCAAATCATTTCCGCCTCGCCGTCGAGCTTACGAAGAAGAGCTTCTCTGTCCTCAGTGGCGAAATCGCCTCGCGCGAAGATCTCCGGATGATCCTTGTAGCCTTGAATGGCCGGTAGTCCTTTGCCCGTATCGAATCCGGCAATGCGGAAACTCACGCCCGTTTCGCTCTGGATTAGATGGGAGAGCTCGACCATGTTGAGTAAGCCCTCGCCACTAGCGACGCCAAACTCTATGACCGTTACAGCTTTCTTCCCGCAGTACATCGCCACATCGGCGGCGCGCAACATTCCATAAGCGTAAGGCTGACGTAAAATAACACCATAGTGTTCACGGTCGCGGAAGCTTTGCAGGTCATGCCGGGCCCCAGACGCTTCGTTTATCAATAGCGACGACAATTTTCGGCGTATTCTGGAAGTCAGTCCCAAACTGTGTTCCTGTGAGCGACTTGATGGCCTCAATCATTCTCAACAACTGCCACCAACAAAACGACTTTATCACATTTATTTGCCAACGCATCTAAAAGTGTGGTTATTGTTAGCCCGACCGCAACTTCTCGCCGGCTTGGTCCGTAGAGGAACAACCCCGCCTGCTTTGTCAAGCGCGACCATAAACAGCCAGCAGGTCGCCTACGTCTATTTCGAGGACGAGCCGGGGCGACGATTACCTCACAGGCCAAGCGAGGGAGCGCGGCGCACAGATGTATCACTTAGCGATGCATGCGCACACGCTGGCGACAAGAACAAGTCCGCAACCAACAACCTAACCAGAACTCTGCCAGACAAAAACAGTACTCTGCTTTGTTCACTGTGACGCGAGTGCGCCAACGCAGAGCCCTGAAGGCGCACCCCATGCAGGCATGAGTGGAGGAACTTCCCGGCCCATCAGTGAACGAGCGCAGGGTCACACCAACACAGCGCAGGGGTGCCGAGAGCAAGCATCACGGCTTGCCCACTAACTCCGGCAGCTTCGTCACGTTGGCCGCAATCCGTGCAGCCGCGTCGTGCTGCTATGTAGCATGGTTGAGCGACGTGATGTCCCAATCGATATTCTCGGTGGCGGGTTTGTGGTTGGGCCGCCATCGAGAGTCGAAAGGGGCCAATATCAATTCATCCAGGGTTCGCTCACCGACCCGGACAGCCTCCCGACACTGCGCCATCAGCAGTCCCCACAGAAGTCCCAGCTAATTGGGGAAGCATGCATGACAGCGACGGACGCAATGACGCGCTGTTTGAACGAGCGGGTTCGGACTTAACAAGATAAACCCGCAAGGCCGGAATAGCTCCGGCAGCTTGGCGATATTCACCCCAATTCTTCGCGCCTCTTCGCGCGTTAAAAAGCTTGGTCAAGCGTCACGATGTGGTGGGCGAGATCGGCGACTGTCAGGGACATGGCAAATTAGGTCTTACACCGGCAGTTTAGCAGTATTTGCCGCAATCGGCCGCGCCTCATCTTTCGTGAGAAACTTGGAGCCTGTCTCACAAATGCATAAGCTAGGCAGGAGGATTGATATGATACCCGACACGGTCACTCTTATCATTTGGCTTATTGGTGGGGTCGCAGGCGGCTCTGCGGTTGGCGATTTAGTCAAGGGGTTCGATCTAGGTCCCCTCAGAAACGTGGTTGCGGGAGCTGTAGGCGGAGTTATCGGTGCGAAAATCGTCGAGCTCCTGTTCCCAGCCTTGAGTGGTCTCGACGTCGTCTCGGTCGTTGGCCAGGCGATAGTAGCTGCCGCCAGCGGGGCTGCCTTTACGGTCGTGGCGAGCGCTGTCGGACCCTGGCGTCGGCCCAAAATATAAACCAACTTCTGCCCTGTGCTGCCGGTCGCGACGAAGCAAGCGTCACCGCTATCGCATTCGGATTTTTACCTTGATCCAATGCGGCGAGCGCCCACAGCGATAGGACGAGCCAAAGCCGATTCGACACAATGCCCTCGCAGCCAAGTTTGCAGGCGTGGGCAAAGAGAATATCGCCGTCACCGGCGTGTGAGACGGCAGGATTGAACCAAAGAGGAAGGCATGTCGCCAGCATCGCAAGCGGCGAGGAAAGGAAAATCCTGCAATTCCCGGCCGAGACCGGGTGACAAGGCGGGGACCGCCGGCAGCAGCGAACCGTCCACGGCCAGAGGTCAAGCCGGTAGCAGAAACAAGCATCCCGATAATAATGAAGGCCGGAAGCAGCCCCGCGAACCGCGAGCCTGCTAAGCCCGGCGCAGCGCTAGAACAATCGAGTAACAAATCGCCCGAGATTGCGTGAGCATGGTCAAATCCAACTAAGGCAGCTAATAATCCCTAGATGATCAACTCAGAACTCAAAGTTTCCATCTATGAAGCATTTAAGAGCGCTCGATCAGAAGGCCCGGGGGTACGTGCCAATAGCGGTATGGCGACGGCTTTTCCCTAAGTCGAGTGTTTGCGTTCTATACCACATGGTATCGGATGCACCTTTACCGCACCTGAAGCATTATCGTTATCTAGGTGCTGCGGAATTTGATGACGATGTAACTTACCTAAAGGAGCAATTCGGTTTTATTACCTACGATGAAATGCTCCAACGGCGGATTCAGGAAAACAGCGTTTGCGACAACGCCGCCACTCTTACCTTCGATGACGGCTTTGCCCAGTGTGCTACCGTCGTTCAACCGATACTTCTTCGCCACGCCGCTACGTGCATTTTCTTCGTAATTACCGATTTGATCGATAATCGCGTGATGTTCCGCGAAAGTCAGGCTTCGCTTTGCATCGAGGCAATCTATCAGCGGCCTGTTGAGGTCCTTGAAGCTATCATCCACGAGCTGGAATTGGATGCCAAGCCTCCGGCTTCAGTGCCTAGGGAGCAGAAACACTTGCTCGATGAATTGGATCGGTTCGCGCCGCCGGCACTCGAGCACCTGCAATTACTGCTCCGTTGGCTCGTGACCATTACCCCGGCGCAAGTTAACTTGATGGACCGGCTATGTGACCGTCTCGGTGTCGATGTTCACGCCTACTTGGCAAAAAACCGGCCGTATTTGTCGGCTCAGCAAATCATGCAACTTCACTCTAACGGTTTCACCATAGGTGCACACAGTTGCAGCCATCCGCGACTTCAGGAATTGTCTCTAACCCAAGCCGAATACGAAATCGTTGAGTCCTGTCGCATCATTCGCGATTTAACCGGTCAGAAAAGCGTCCCCTTCGCGTTTCCCTGGTCTGGCGCCGACCTGGACCGAGCATGGCTTGAGCAAATCCGGCGGAAATACGACTTCGTCGGACTTTTCTTTGATGCATATGGATTCCGCCCCGATGTACGTTTCGTCGTACAACGCATCAAAGGTGAGCGGCCACCTGGACAATCGATCGGCACAGTTCTCCATTCCTATTGGTCTAGCCGACTTTCCTGGCACCACAAGGGTTGATTTACGGCAAACATTCACCTCTTCGATATGGGAGAGGTTGATAGTCGCAGGGTGGCTGCATCGTCTCAAGCGGCCTGCGAGGGCACTTCCTTGCTTAAAGGGCTAGAGATTAATTGACTGCAATATCTCCGTCGCCTGGACCGGCTTCCCATCGCTCAATGTCAACATCGACACCATTAAAACGGTAACAGTAGGCGCCTGTAGGCTCCGCCATAGTAATTTTCGACACCAGTTTCGTGCCGCGCAGACTGAATAGCGGCAGTGCCGATTTGATCATCGCGGTGTACGGCCTAACAGCAATGTTTTCGTAGTGATTCCTACGAGCGAACGAACGAGCTGCAACAAATAGCTCCCTCGCAATATCAACATCAGCATCACGACATCGACACTCAAGCAAATAAAATGAAGGATGGTCTCTCCGCATCTTCATCAACAAATACCCTAACAATCGTCCGCTGGATCGAGCGACAAAAGCCACCCTTGTGCGCCGGAGGTAACTCTCACCGGTCAGAATCCAATTGAGAATCTCTGGGTCCCTCCATGCGTAGGTGTTGCAATTTGAAGCACAGCACCGCGCCAACGCCTCGGTATCCTTAGCTTCGAATTGCCTAACCTCTTCAATTTGCAGGCCTCGTGATCGACGCAACTCAATAGTGCTCAGCAATCCGGCCGCCACGTGTCCAACCACCGCCCCGACCTGGCGGGGTAACCGTTTTCTCACCGCCCATTTTCCCGATAAGGTCGCCAAATTGCACAATACGTCGTAACGGGTCGAAAGCCCCGGTCGTTCCAACACCTGCATTCCGACTGATAACCAAAGCCGCATAGCTGGAACCGAGGCATCATTGCCTACTAAAAACGCAGCATCCTGCCCAACGAACGCTTGCCCAAGGGCCCTGGCAACACCACGTCGACGCCATTGTGAGTGTACCGCCGTGCTGCCCGTAGCAAAGCAGAGTGCTGTCTTCCCATTAATTGTATATGGGAGGGGGATATTCGCGGTAAAACCAATCGGCTCATTATCTAACTTGGCGCGGGCAAGCCAGCCGCGTGGCATTTTTGCTAACCACCGGGGATTTGCTGCCCACCAGTGGGCGAATTCCCCAAGATATCTTTCGATACCACTACCGAAAATACTGGCAAGAAATCCAGCTGCATCGCGGAACTCTTTGTCCTGAATTGGGGCCAGTACAAAATCGCTCACAACATTTTCCCCAGTACGAAGTGACTGCACAGGCTAAATATAATGCCGACGAAGCAGATCATCAAAAAAATCTAGCATCGGCCAACAGGCAAGGCGATGTTTCAGATGTGGCAGCTCAGTGAGCAAGTATGCCATCTCGGACATGCTGGCTTGCAGCTTGC
>Ga0306920_100010528_pt1 | contig 12411 bp, 9 predicted proteins | sample flu12Cox44000170_FD_204666 | JGI IMG/M metagenome (GOLD analysis project Ga0306920, IMG submission 204666) | Lab enrichment of tropical soil microbial communities from Luquillo Experimental Forest, Puerto Rico - flux4day.12C.oxic.44.000.170 (v2)... | ecosystem: Environmental > Terrestrial >...
TCGCGCTCGGCGCCTCGTTCGAGAATTCAGTGGTGTTCGACGAGACGCGCCTGCTTAATACGGAGGGTCTTCGCTACAGCGACGAACCTGCCCGCCACAAGGTGCTCGACGTCATCGGCGATCTCGCACTCGCCGGGCTGCCGCTGCTTGGGGCCTATCGCTCCATCCGCGGTGGTCACAAGCTCAACTATGCGGTGCTCACGGCCCTGATGGCCGACCGCAATGCCTATCGCGTGGTTGAGGGCGAAACCGTCCGCCGTCCGCGGACCCACGCCGAGGTCGGCAGTGGCATGCTGGGTGGCCTGGTTGCGCCCGCCTACGGTCCCGAAATCTCCTGAAATCGACCGGCTTTCGGCTCCGTAAGCACCGGGGCTGCTTTCGGGTGCGGATTTCGGGCTATTTCGGGTGCTCGATTCTGGCCTGTGGGAGGCACCGGGCGCGGCCGCCGAGCCGCTCGACCCGCCTTAATCCGGGCGAAATGCCTCCGTATTCGGTTGGTCGAGCGACTTATTTTGGATAAACAGGGCCGGATCCAGCGCCGCGAGGCACGCCGCCGGCCCTGATTGCGCGAGCACCCCACAGGCGTCAGGTTCCTAATCTATGGCGACAAAGCGCATGACGCTCGCTTCACATCAGCCTTCCAGGCGTGCGCCTTTTGGCCGGTTCGCGCGTCCGCTGCGCCTGGCCTTTGGCCTGACGCTTCTCGCGGTTCCCGTAAGCGGATGCAGTTCGCTCAGTGAAACGTGGGATTCGACCAAGGATTCTGTGAGCAAGGTTTTCGCCAAGGACGACACCTTCGTCGAGGAACCGGCGGAAAAGCTCTACAATCAGGGCCTCTACCTGATGAACGAGAAGAGCGATCCGAAGGCGGCCTCGAAGAAGTTCGAGGAAGTCGATCGCCAGCATCCTTATTCGGACTGGGCCCGTAAATCGCTTCTGATGTCGGCTTATGCCTTCTACAAGGCCAATGATTACGATAGTTGCATCGGTGCCGCGACCCGCTACGTGACCCTGCACCCCGGCAGCCCGGATGCGGCCTACGCGCAATTTCTGATCGCGGCTTCCCATTACGACCAGATTCCCGACATCACCCGCGACCAGACCCGCACGGAGAAGGCGATCGCCGCGCTTGAGGAAGTGATTCGCAAATACCCGACGTCGGAATATGCGGTCAGCGCCAAGCAGAAGTTGGAGGCCGCGCGCGACCAACTTGCCGGGCGCGAGATGAATGTCGGCCGTTATTACATGCAGAAGCGCAACTACACCGCTGCCATCAACCGCTTCAAGTCCGTGGTCACCCAGTATCAGACCACGCGCCACGTCGAGGAAGCGCTGGCGCGGTTGACCGAGGCCTACATGGCGATCGGGATCGTCAGCGAGGCGCAAACCGCCGCTGCCGTGCTCGGGCATAATTTTCCCGACAGCCCCTGGTACAAGGACGCTTATAATCTAGTAAGGTCCGGCGGTGTGGAGCCTGCCGAGAATCAGGGCTCCTATATCTCCAAGGCCTTCAAGAAACTCGGTTTGGGCTAGTGTCCCGGTTCTGACATTCGTATCCTATCGCGGTGAGTTCGTTTACGAATGTTATAACCAAAGGGACACTAGCAAATATAGATTCTAGTGTGGTTTTGGATTTGACATTCGCTACAGGGACTTGCGGTAATGCTGAAGCGAACGTCAAATCCACCACACTAGTTCCAGGAATTCTCTTCGCATGCTGGCGCGTCTGTCGATCCGTGACATCGTCCTGATCGAACGGCTCGATATCGAGTTTTCCCGGGGGCTCGCGGTGCTGACCGGCGAGACCGGCGCGGGTAAATCCATCCTGCTCGACGCATTCGCGCTCGCGCTCGGCGGCCGCGGCGATGCTACTCTCGTCCGGCATGGCGCAGAGCAGGGCCAGGTGACGGCGGTGTTCGACGTTCCCAGGAATCATCCAGCGTCCGCGATCCTTTCCGACAACGGGCTCGACGATACCGGCGAGATGATCCTGCGCCGCGTGCAACTGGCCGACGGCCGCACCCGCGCCTTCATCAACGATCAGGCAATCAGCGTGCAGACGCTGAAAGCAGTCGGCTCGGCGCTGGTCGAAATCCACGGCCAGCACGACGAACGCGCGCTGGTCGACGCTTCCACCCACCGCCGCCTGCTCGACGCCTTTGCAGGCCTTGAAAAGGACGTCGCCGCACTCGAACAGCTTTGGGACGCAAGGCGTGCCGCCCATCATGTGCTCGAAGAGCATCGCGCCGGCATGGAGCGCGCCGCACGCGAGGCAGATTATCTGCGGCATGCTTCCGGTGAACTGCAAAAGCTCGCGCCGAAGGACGGCGAAGAAACCGCGCTCGCCGAACGCCGCGCGACCATGATGCAGGGCGAGAAGATCGCGGCCGATCTGCGCGAGGCGCAGGAGGCCGTGAGTGGCGATCATTCGCCGGTGGCAGCCTTGTCAGCCGCCGTGCGCCGGCTGGAACGCCGGGCGGCAAATCTGCAGGCCCTGGTCGAGCCCGCGGTGAAGGCGATCGACGCGGCGATCAACGCGCTGGAAGAAGCCGATCAACATCTTTCCGTCGCGCTGCGTGCGGCTGACTTCGATCCGGCCGAGCTTGAACGCATCGAGGAGCGGCTGTTTGCGCTGCGCGGTGCCTCGCGTAAATATTCGACACCGGTCGATGGCCTCGCGGCACTTGCCACAAAATACGCCGCCGACGTGGCCCTGATCGACGCTGGCGCCGATCAGCTCAAGAAGCTCGAGGAATTGGCTGACGCGGCCGACCAGCGCTATCGCGAGGCCGCCGCCAGGTTGTCCGCCGTGCGGGCCAAATCCGCCGACAAGCTCGACAAGGCCGTCAATGCCGAGCTTGCGCCGCTCAAGCTCGAACGCGCGAAATTCACCACGCAAATCGATTCCGATGCGATCTCGCCGGGCCCGCAAGGTTACGACCGCGTCGAGTTCTGGGTCCAGACCAACCCCGGCACCAGGCCGGGTCCGCTGATGAAAGTCGCTTCCGGCGGCGAGCTGTCGCGGTTCTTGCTGGCGCTGAAGGTCGTGCTGTCCGACAAGGGCTCGGCGCCGACGCTGGTGTTCGACGAAATTGACACCGGTGTCGGCGGCGCGGTGGCGGATGCGATCGGTGCGCGGCTTGCACGGCTTGCAGACAAGGTCCAGGTCATGGCGGTGACGCATGCGCCGCAGGTCGCGGCACGCGCCGACCAGCATTTGCTGATTTCCAAGGACGCGCTCGACAAGGGCAAGCGCGTCGCCACCCGCGTCAATGCGCTTGCCGCCGATCACCGCCGCGAGGAAATCGCACGCATGCTGGCGGGCGCGGAGATCACCGCCGAAGCAAGAGCCGCCGCGGAACGGCTGCTCAAGGCGGCAACGGCGTGATTGGCGCGCCGTCATTCCGGGACGGTGAGACTTCTCCGTCTTGCCCGCTGGCGGGCGAGCCAGGCCGCATGGCCGAGGCTTCACTTCGGCGTTCTACAGAGACGGCCGCCAAAGGCGGCCTATGCTCCCCCGCAAGGGGGAGAATCAAGCGACGAAGAGCCGGTCTTTTCCAGTGACCTTCTTCGTCGTATTCAATGATCATGGCTAAATCATCAAAGAAGAGCGCGCTCCCCGACATTGCCGACCTCACCAGGGCCCAGGCCAAGGTCGAGCACAAGCGGCTGGCGCTTGAGATCGAGCGCCACGATACAGCGTATTATCAGGAAGACGCGCCGAAGATTTCCGACGCCGAATACGATGCGCTGCGTGGCCGCTTCAATGCCATCGAGGCGCGCTTCCCGGAATTCGTCACCAGCCAGTCGCCGTCGCAGAAGGTTGGCGCTGCGCCGTCAGGCAAATTCAAGAAAGTTCGCCATGCGTTGCCGATGCTCTCGCTCGACAACGCCTTTGCCGAGGATGACGTGATCGACTTCGTCGGCCGCATCCGCCGTTTCCTGAAACTCGGCGAGAGCGAGCGGATCGATTTCTCGGCCGAGCCGAAGATCGACGGGCTGTCGATGTCGCTGCGGTATGAAGGTGGCGAGCTCATCACGGCGGCGACGCGCGGCGATGGCGCGGAAGGAGAGGATGTCACCGCCAATATCCGCACGCTCGAGGACGTGCCGAAGAAACTCAGGGGCCGCAACCTGCCCGAAATTTGCGAGGTGCGCGGCGAAGTCTACATGACGAAAAAGGCGTTCCTCGCGCTCAACGAACGGCAGAGGGCTGAAGGCGGCACCATCTTCGCCAATCCGCGCAATTCTGCCGCTGGCTCGCTGCGCCAGAAGGATCCTTCAATCACGGCCGCGCGTCCGCTCGGATTTTTCGCCTACGCCTGGGGGCAGATGAGCGAAATGCCGGCCGATACCCAATCCGGTATGATCGCCTGGTTCGAGCATTGCGGCTTTTCGACCAATCCACTGACCAGGATCTGTCACTCGGTCGAGCAGTTGATCGCGTTTCATCGCAAGATCGAGGAACAGCGCGCCAAGCTCGACTACGATATCGACGGCGTCGTCTACAAGGTCGATCGCATCGATTGGGAGGAGCGCCTCGGCTTCGTCTCGCGCACGCCGCGCTGGGCGATTGCGCACAAATTCCCGGCCGAGCGCGCCATGACCGTGCTGCGCGATATCGAAATCCAGGTCGGACGTACCGGCTCCTTCACGCCGGTCGGCAAGCTCGAGCCGGTCGGCGTCGGCGGCGTCATCGTGCAGAACGTCACGCTGCACAATGAGGATTACATCAAGGGTATCGGCAACAAGGGCGAAGAGCTGCGGCAGGGGCGCGACATCAGGATCGGCGATACCGTCGTGGTCCAGCGCGCCGGCGACGTGATCCCGCAGGTCGTCGACGTCGTGATCGACAAGCGGCCGAGGGACGCAAGACCCTATCACTTCCCGAAGAAATGCCCGTGTCCGCTGCACACCGACGTGGTGCGCGAGGAGACCGCGACCGGCGAGGAGGGTTCGCGCGCCCGCTGCACCGGCGAGTTCGCCTGTCCGTATCAAAAGATCGAGCACCTGAAACTGTTTGCCTCGCGACGAGCGTTCGATATCGAGGGTTTGGGCGAGAAGCAGATCGAGTTTTTTTTCGAGCAAGGCTGGGTCAAGGAGCCTGCCGACATCTTCACGCTGCCCAGGCGCAACCTGAAGATCAAGCTGGAAGAGATCGAAGGCTACGGCGAGACTTCCGTGCGCAATTTGTTCGCGGCGATCGAGGAGCGGCGGCGGATTTCGCTGGAGCGTTTCATCTACGCGCTGGGAATGCGCCATGTCGGCGAAACCACCGCGCTGGCGCTCGCCCGCGGTTACGGTTCGTGGGAAGCCCTCCACGACGCATGCCTGAAGGTCGTCAAAGGCGACGAGGAGGCGATCGCCGAGATGGATGCACTCGACCAGATCGGCGACACTGTGATCGCGAGCATCAAGGCCTATTTCGGCGAGAGCCACAACCGCGGCATTGTCGAGCGGCTGACGAAGGAGGTCACGATCCTCGATGCCGAGAAGCCGAAGAGCAATTCGGCGATCGCTGGCAAGATTGTGGTCTTCACGGGTTCGCTGGAAAAGATGACGCGCGACGAAGCCAAGGCGATGGCCGAGCGCCTCGGGGCCAAAGCGGCTGGCTCCGTATCGAAGAAAACCGATTACGTGGTCGCGGGTCCCGGCGCGGGATCGAAATTAGCCGAGGCAAAGAAACACGGCGTAGCGGTGCTCACCGAGGATGAGTGGCTGAAGATGGTGGGGGAGTAGACACTCCGCGTGCCCGCCGCCTGTCATCATCCGCGAAAGCGGATGATCCAGTATTCCAGAGACACCAGTGCTTCGAATGAGCAGCCGCAGGGTACTGGATACCCCGCTTTCGCGGGGTATGACGGAACATGCGGTTTGAGGAGTGAGAGTCCGCTTGCTGTGCACCCTACAGCGACAGTGGCGCGGTCGCGGCATCGAGCCACAGCTTGGTGGCTTCGTCGACATGGGGGCGCACCTGGTGGCGAACGCGCTCGTGGTATTCGTTGATCCAGCTCAGTTCGTCGCCGCTCAGCATGTTGAGATCGATCAGGCGTCGATCGATCGGCGCCAGCGTCAGCGTCTCGAACGTGTTGATCGGCTTTTCGGCGCCATAGACGTCGCAGCCTGCGACCAGCACCAGATTCTCGATCCTGATCCCGAACGCGTCGGTCTTGTAGTAACCGGGCTCGTTGGAAAGAATCATGCCGCGCTTGAGCGGCGTGGTGCCGAGTTTGGAAATCCGCGCCGGCCCCTCGTGCACGGAAAGATAGCTGCCGACGCCGTGGCCGGTGCCGTGTTCGAAATCGACGCCCGCTTGCCATAGATATTGCCGGGCAAACGTATCGATCTGCGCGCCGGCGGTGCCGTCGGGAAACAGCGCGCGCGCGATCGCGATATGGCCGCGCAGGACGCGGGTAAAGCGGTCGCGCATTTCCGCCGTCGGCTCTCCGACCGCGATCGTGCGGGTGACATCGGTGGTCCCGTCCTCGTATTGCGCGCCGGAATCGACCAGCAGCAGATCGCCGGGCGCGATGCGGCGGTTGCTCTTGCGGGTGACGCGGTAATGCACGATGGCGCCATTCGGCCCGGTCCCGGAGATGGTCGGAAACGAGACATCCTTCAACGCGCCGGTCTCGCGGCGGAAGGTTTCGAGCGCTTCCACCGCGTCGATCTCGGTCAGCGCTCCGGTCGGTGCTTCGCGGTCGAGCCAGGCCAAAAAGCGCACAAGCGCCACCGCGTCGCGGCGATGGGCAGCCTTCGTACCCTCGATCTCGGTTGCGTTCTTCACCGCCTTGAGCTGGCTGACGGGGTCGCTGCCGCGCACCGGCTTGCCGCCGGCTGCCGTTATAAGGCGACTGAAGGCGTCGGCCGCTGTCGCGCTGTCGAGCGCGATCGAGGCGCCGCCCCTGGCGAGCTCGGCAAGCCTTGGCATCAACATCGCGGGTTCGGCGACCTCGGCCGTCCGTTCGAGATGGTCGCGGACGCTGTTCGACAGCTTGCGATGATCGATGAACAGCGTCGGGCGGCCACCTTTCGGCACCAGCGCATAGGACAACGGCAGGGGGGTGTGCGAAACGTCGCCGCCGCGGATGTTGAAGGTCCAGGCTACCGTGTGCGAATCCGACAGCACCAGCGCATCGACGTCGAGTTTTTCGATCTCAACGCCGATCCGCTTCAGCTTCTCAGCCTCCGCCTCGCCTGAAAATTGCTGGCCGTGGAGGGTCACCGGGGCCAGTGGCGCGGCGGGGCGCTCGGTCCACACCGAATCGAGCGGATTGGTCTCGACCGCGATCAGTTGTGCGCCGGCCTTGGCGCAGGCCGCCGCAAGGCGCTCTGCGGCTGCGGTGGTATACAGCCATGGATCAAATCCAAGCCGATCGCCGGCCACAAGATGCTTTGCAAGCCAGGTCTCGGGCGGCGGATCCACCAGAGGTTCGACGCGCCAGGCATTGGCGTCGATCTGCTTGCGCGCCTGCAGCGTGTAGCGGCCGTCGACGAACACCGCGGCCTCAGCGGCAAGAACGATCGCGATCCCGGCCGAACCAGTGAAACCGGTCAGCCAGGCCAGGCGTTCTTCCGATGGCGGCACGTATTCGTTTTGTTGCTGATCGGCGCGCGGAACGACAAATCCGGTCAGGTTGCGCCGCGCCAGTTCCTCGCGAAACGCGGACAGCCGCGCCGTCAGCGCCACGCCAGTTTCTGGTTCTTCGAACGTCTGGAACAGGGCTTCGAACATGAGCCGCGACTTTAGGATTAGGTGGAGAGCTGCGCAATCGCAGCAAATCGCTTTCGATTCGTACCTTATTGTGATTGAATTGCTGCACCTGCGTAAGACTGGTTTGCACCGTTCTTCGCCAAAAAAAGGTGAGGAAATTCTGGTTCCCGATCCCGAAGTTCGCACCCTGTTGCAGCGCCCTGTTTTGCGAACTTCGAGATCGAAGGACACCAGTCAACTTCTTGATCCGGTGCGGCTTTGGTTCGGAAATCCGGATAACGAATCCGCGGCGGAGAGGGGTGCGGATTTCTGAACGGCCGTAACCTGGGCCTTCCGCCAACTCGAGAACGAGGGGATGCACATGCCCGCATTCTCATTTGAGAAGATCGAACCGCCAGCTCCAGACGGGCCGGTTACGCCGGCTGCCAAACAGCAGCGCAGCGTGTTTGCCCAGTTTCTGGATCGACTGGTCGAGACGCGCCTCAAGCGCACGCTCGATGAAGAGGGCGCGGTCGCACGCGAGCAGAAGCTGCCGGAATAGTTTCTGCCGAGGCGATGAGTGGATCTGAAGTCGGAGAGTTCGATCCAGATGCCGCTGACCGCAGTCGCGCCGGTGAATTTTCGGGAGAAGGAAAGCCTAACCGGACATAAGCATCTGAGCAAAGCTCTTGGCCGGCGCATCGGATGGTACATCATCCGGCAGCACGACAAAAAGGTCCTTCCTCACGTCGGTACCTGAAATAGCGAGGGCATGCAGCGTACCCGCCTTGACCTCTTCCTGAATGGCCGACGCAAATACGAGCGATACGCCAAGTCCGGCCTTGACGGCTTCCTTGACTGCCTCGGTGCTGCCGAGATTCATTGAGACCCGAAGTTTTGACGCTCTCTTGCCGAAGAGTTTTTGCAAGAGAGTGCCGGTACCGGTTCCCGCTTCACCGCCGATTATCGGCTCCTCGAATAAATCCTCCAGGGCCAGCGTCTTGCGTCTTGCCAAGGGATGATCCGGGGCAACGATCACAACCATTCTCTCCTGGCGCCATCTGTTGGCCAGAAAACCTTCGCGGTGGTCCCACCACTCCATGACCGCCACATCCAACTCACCACCGCTGAGGCGATCGGCAATTTCCGAATTTCCAGCTATGCGCAGATCGATTGCGTCGGCGGAAGCGCAGGTTCGGGCATAGCGGGCGACGAAAGGCTGCAACAGGTAGATGCCGATGTTACTGCTGGCACCGACGACCAGTTGTCGGCCGCCGACGACGTCGTGAACCCGACTCGCCGCAATCAGAAGATTGCGCGCAAAAGGGAGCAGGCGCTCGCCCTTCTTGGTCGGCCGCGAATTTACGCGGTCTCGATTGACCAGGGTGGCGCCCAGTTCTTCCTCCAGCCTGCGCAATTGTTGCGAAATGGTCGGTTGCGAACAGCCCAGCTTCTCGGCAGCCCCACGGAAACTGCCAGTTTCGATGATCGCGACGAATGTCTGGAGCTGCGACAGATTCAGCATGCTATCGCTGAAGGCTTCTTGGCTGGATTGTTCACGGCGCCGCGTGGGGCCTGCCCCGAGAAGTAATCCAGGATGCTCCGGGCCATTTCAAATTCCGCGGCTCGCCGCACCTTGTGCTCGGCCGAGCCGAGATGCGGAGTAAAGACGGTGCGGCTTCGCTCAGTCAGCAAGCGAGGAGAAATGGAAGCGGGCCGATCGCAGCGCAAGAAGTCTTCTACCTCGAACACGTCGGCGACATATCCACCCAACTTTTCTTCGCTCAACGTGTTCGCAACCGCCTCCTCGTCGACGATTGATCCACGGGCCGTGTTGACAAGACAGCAACCTCGTTTCATCCGGCCGATGGTGTCGGCGCCGATCAGGTGACGCGTACCAGGAGTGAGCGGGAGAGCAAGTACAAGAAAGTCGGACAGGAGCAGCATTCCATTTAAATTCCTTTTCCCGATCGTACCTCCCTGATCATTATGCTTCCAAATCGATCGCGACACAAGTCTCGGTTCGGGACTCACATGTCGTCTTGTGCACGCCAGCGTCAGCTTCCGGCACAGAGCCACAAATGCTTGCCGGGAGCCTCTCGGCTCCCGGCAAACCCTCGCTGCGGGCACGGGCCACAATTCACTTCCGGGCGAGGACCATCAATCCGGCTCCCACAACGAGAAAAGCGGCGATGGTTGCAAAAACAAGGGTCCAGTTATTGCCGGAGAAGTGCAGAATGCTTCCGATCATTAGTCCCTGGAAACCGGCTCCAAGATAGTTAAAGCCGTTGTAGAAGCCGACCGCAGTTCCTGCGAGCTTCCGAGCGCCGAAATCCATTGCCAGCGTCCACTGGCTGCCGATTGCGCCCAGGATGAAGAAGCCGGAGAGGAACAGCACAGTCATTGCCCGGAAGATGCCCATGGTCTGAATTGGCACAAATGCCATGAGCAGGAGGCAGACGATCGCGCCGACGAGGTACGTCACGATGATTGGGTATCGCGCGGCCTTGAACACACGGTCGGAGATAATACCAGCCATGAAAGGTCCAAGTACCATCCCGAGCGGAAGTGCGAACGTCATGATCGGCAGATCCGCCAGCTTGACGCCGGCGGTTTCAGCCCAGAAAAGCGGCGACCATGACAGCAGACCGAACCGGCCGACATAGATCATGAATGCCGCAACGCACATCGCCATGAAGCTCCCGTCCTTGCACAGGATCAGCCAGGCTTTCGCTCCGCGGATTTCGTCGTCGGCGAGCGCTTCAGTCCGGGTGGAGACGCTGTCCTCGTTTGGCTCCTTGTACGGCCTGAACCCGGCATTCTCCGGCTTGTCGCGCACAAGAAAATAAAGACCGATCGTGGTCGGCAGAACGAAGAGCAGCAAAGGCCAGGTGAATGCGGCACGCCATCCGTAATTTGCCACGGTATAGCCGGTGACCGCCCACGCGATCAAAGTTGAAACGCTGAACGACATCACGAATACACCGTTCGCGAACCCGCGCCGTGCGCGCGGATACCACTGTGCGTTCATGCGCGTGCTGGGCGCCGATGCCAGTCCCTGGACAAGACCGTTGCCCCACATGAACGCAACCACGCCGGTCACCGAACTCTGCAGCGCAACCAGGATATTCATGATCGTCGTGCCCAGGCCGCCGAGTGTCTGGAGGCGTCGGGCTCCGAATCGATCGCTGGCTCGGCCGGCAAAAAACGTTGCCGCAGCATAGCCCCACAGCAGCGCCGCCTCGGCAAATCCCGCCGAAATTCTGCTGATGCCCAGGTCGTTGATGATCCAGGGCAGACAGATTCCCCAATTAAGTCGACCCAGGTAATAGAAGCTGTACCACACGGCAACTGGCAGCAGCACGCGCCAAAATCGAAATCGGGCGAAACCCAGTTGCTCCGCAGGCGTCATGCCGGCAGCTGCCAGCTCGGGGAACAGTGCCTGTCCGAGCGTAGCTTTGCCTTCATACACCGCAGACGTCATATCTTCCTCCTCGTACTCTCGCACACAACTGCAACTGCTTCATCTGCGTCATGCCGCAAAGTCGCGCGGCAATTCCAGGCCGAGCTGTTTTGCGTACCACGGGATTGTCTGCCGTAGTCCTTCCCTCAGCGTCGTCTTCCATTCCCAGCCAAGGTACTTCCTGGCTTCCGCGGTATCCGATATGGTATGAATCTTGACTTCGCCGGTGCGCATCGGCCGATATTCGATCTTCGACTTGCTGCCGGTCAGTTCGATTATCGTCTCCGCGACCTGCCTTACGCTCGTGTTGATCCCCGTGCCGATCTCGATAATGCGGCCAACCGCTGCATCGGTCAGGGCCATCTGGCAGGCATGAGCCACGTCACCGATGAAGACGAAATCCGACGACTGTTCGCCGTCGCCCATGACTGGCAAGGGGTCGTTGTTGATCGCCGCTTCGATGAATGTTGCCATCATCTTGCGGCCTTCGCCCGGCCTCAACGTGTTGGCTTCCAGCACGGCTCGCTCGCGGGGCCCATAGCAATTCGAGATGTTGAGACCCACCGTCCGAAGACCATACACCTCGTGGTACATTTGAGTGAGTTCGGTCGATGCCGTCTTGGAGATGATGTACGGCGTTCGCCATCCGGTTTGCATCGGCCGGGGCGGGTAAACAAAATACTTCACCTCGGCGTCCAGTGCCGCCTGACAGACGTGAAGCGTACCGATGACGTTTACCTCGATTGTGCGAACTTCCTGTTTGAACCGCGAACTCGTCCCCATCAACGCGGCGAAATGATAGACGACGTCGGCGCCCCTGATCACGTCTTCGACCGCATCCTTGTCTCGGACGTCGCCCTTCACGAAACTGACGTTCTTGTTCTTCTCCAGCAGGTCGAGCGTGTACTGCGGCATTTGATGCTGCTGGTTATTATCGAACAACACCACCCTGTCGCCCCGTTCTGCGCAGCGTTCAGCCACGTAGGACAGGATAAACCCGGTCCCGCCGGTCATCACGATCTTGCGCTGTTTCATGGTTTCCTCCATCGATTATATTTTGCTATCAATATCGATGTTAAGTTACATATCGTAATCTTGAGACAAATGTGTCCGGAAGTCAAATAGACTGGCGGCGAGTGACGGGTTATTAGGTCGTATCGGCGCGGACGGCAGAGACTGTGGTGTCCAATCAGCGGTGGCGCCGCTCGAGACGGATCGCGTGCGACGAGCGGCCGAACCCGAACGATTGGAGCAG
>Ga0306920_100010529_pt1 | contig 12410 bp, 20 predicted proteins | sample flu12Cox44000170_FD_204666 | JGI IMG/M metagenome (GOLD analysis project Ga0306920, IMG submission 204666) | Lab enrichment of tropical soil microbial communities from Luquillo Experimental Forest, Puerto Rico - flux4day.12C.oxic.44.000.170 (v2)... | ecosystem: Environmental > Terrestrial >...
TCCTCTGCCCGTTCGTCAGGCGATCCTCCATCATTGTTGCGTTGCAGGATGTATAACTCGCGACCGCTCTCGAAGCGATAGTAGTCGCCTCCCCGGAATTGGCTGTCGTGCAAATGGAATTTCACTCCCAGAGCCATACTCACTTCGGACGAAATACTCTCCAGGGTACCTGCGACGAAGCCAAAGAGTATCGTGGTGTGCTTGTTATCGCCCACGTTATCCGCGCCCCTTTTCAACAAACCCTTCGACCCGTGCCAGTTCCACAGCGCGGAAAAGGGCGGAACAAACGAGGGACCGACGCACCGGACGACGCTCTGTCAAAAGCGACGTGAGTCTGTCCAATCGCTGTGTGGGGAATGACGATGCCGAAAATCGGGCCAAAACATCACGGCAACAACGCATGAACCTTCTCCCGGATTTCGTCGCGATACAGGACCTCGACGGCAGCTATCCTCTCGTTCACGACATCCAAGATCAACATCCCAGTCTCCGGTTCGAGCATGACGTTTCGATGGCCGGGACCGTATGCACCTTCGGGTTTTGGCTGGACATAGAACATTGCACAGAAGCCGTCACCGCAGCGGCACCGATCCACGATTCGCAGTTCAGGAATTTGAGCGGCCAATGCCGGTTCGTCGCCCGCCAGAAGGAGCCGTTCGAGTTCTTGTGCCAATTCGGGAAGCGATTCGACAAGCGGTGGACCGGTCTGGGCACCAGCTTCTTCTGCAAGCCGCCGATTCCTTTTCGCAAGCCACGCCATCCCTACCAAAATCGCCGCCAGAACGAACATAGCCGCCCATCGTTCATAGAGAAACCGCTCAATCACGTCCTGGAGCATCGCAAGATCCTCCTGGAGATTGGGGCCGTCCTGGTTCAACGGGAGATGCGGCGTGAAATCAAGACAAGCTCCGCTGTCTTGGGGACGAAGTGTGACCTTATACGCCCGCTCCCGATATAGGATCGTCCCGAACTCCCGGCCCTGCTCATCTCGCTCGGTCGCAAATGATACGTCTGCGCCTTCGGGCATGAGACCGCTGAACTGAAGCCAGTTCAGGCCGGAACTGAGGTCGGACGGCGGCTTCGGAACACAGATCGAAGGCAGGGTCTTCTTCGATAGGATGCGGTATCGGCCATCCAGGAAAAGCACCAGACTAATCAGGCAAAAACCCCCAAAGATGTATCGGTGCTTCTTCATCGCCACGGCGTACAAGGACTGGCCGGAGATTCATATTCTCGCACCGGTTCCCTCCTTGCGGTCGCCGGGTGTTTTCCGTTGGCCGCGCAACACAATCAACACAGAATTCGGCCCAAAAACAGCCCAGTTCATAAATGTTTTGGTACACTATGGAGCCAGACGGGAGAATTTCGACGATGACGCAATCGCAGATTATCCAAACGCTGGCCGACAGTTGCCAGATCACGAAGAAAATCGCCAAGGCCATGATGGAGGACCTTGCCCAGGCCGCGATCACCCAAGTCAAGAAGAACGGACTTTTCGTTCTGCCTGGAATCGGGCGGTTGGTCCGGGTTGACCGCAAAGCTCGAATGGGTCGCAATCCAGCAACGGGTGAGACGATCAAAATTCCGGCCAAGAAAGTTGTGAGGTTCCGGGTTGCAAAGGCTACCAGGGAAGCCATCGTACCGGCCAAGGCGAAGAAGGCGACGGCTTAAAACTACTTCGAGATCCGGAGACGGTGGCGCGGCACCGCAGCCACGTCGGACACGGATTCAAGTACAAGTTGAGACTCGTAGGAGTTCAGGTGGCCGAAGCCTGTCACAATTTTAACTTTGGCGTCCAGGCCAGCCTTGCTGACGTGATCAAACCGGCCCGTCACGGTGGCCGTCACAGAATATATCACCCAAGTACCGTTCTTCGGGTTGTAGTCTCCGTTAAGAAAGTCGTTCATCTTGCGGTACTCAGCATCTTGCCGCACAACAAGGGCTGGACGTTTCGGGGTCGTTCGGTTGTTGAAGGTTATGTACGTCGTGCCGGAGGGAGAGAACCAAATCTTCGCTGAACAACTGTCATCTGAAAGCAGACTGACCTCGAAGCCTGTTCGTATGTGTGCTCGAACTTGAACCATCCTGCCGTCGAAGCGCTTCGGTTCTCTTACCAGTTCGCAGATGGTTGTTCGGTACGGTTTGCCAGTCCTTGTTCCGCTCGTATGCAACTCGGTACCCACGGGACTCGCAACGGTATCCAGAATCGGCGATGGACCAGGCCCCGAGTGAATGGTAAACGTAGGTCCTGTCGGAAAGTACACACTGGCCAGCACGGCCCCCAAGATAGCGAGAGCCAACGCACCGGAAATTCTCAATACGTTCGTCTTAATGGTCTCTCCTTTTGCCCGCGCAAGTAAAGTTAGCGTCCGCGCTGGCGGCGCACCGGCTGATCCTTGGAAGGGCTCGCGGCTTCCCCCGGCCCGCGTTTCAAGAGTACGCGAAACAGATCCGCCAGCCGCTTGTACCCGCTATCTTCAAGGTTCCGAGAGCGTGTGTAGGCGTGCTGGTTATCCAGCGACCTCACGATCCGCTCGAGGTCCTCTTCCTCGATATCGAGTGCGATCTTCATGCTTTTATCTCTTTGCGCTCGCGTTCCAAGCGCAATTTGACGAGGTGCTGCAGGAACTCGCCGTCGTTCATCGCTACAGTGTAACAACCCAGCAGTCGCCCTGCGGCAATGCTCCGGCGACATGCGGAACCCAAAAAACGGATGGAGCAACGATATCGAGGAGACCCATCAGGCTTGCTTTGGTGCGATTGTCGGTGATGATGCACAAACACTGGATCGCCGGAGCCATCTCAGTTCCCGATGCAGCTTCCCAGTCAAATGAATAGGGCTGGGTGCGCGGATCGACGTTGGCCTGGACGTAATACGTAAGACTGAAACTGTCTGCAACGGCAAAAACCGCCGCGAGGAACAACAGGATCGTCAGTTTCATGATTCGTTTCATGTTCATCTCCTTTTAGTGGATCAGGCTGTTGCGCCGAACGAGTATTTCCCGTAGCTGCGGCTCGCCCACGTAACTGTAGTCCTCAAGAACTACTCCATCGAGGGATGCTTCAAACCCGCTCGCGATCTGCAGCCGGTCGAGGCCCTGTTGAATCGTCTCGGCCAGGGTCAACATCGAGAGCTGCCCCACGCTAGGGGTTGCGGGATGCGCCGGGAAATGACCGAGTTGTTTTCGGATCTCCGGTGACTGCGCCAGATACTGGTTCACCGTCTGCACGGGAGTGAACAACTGGTAGTCACCGGGGCCGATCTGATCGGGATCATTGGCATGGGCCATGGCGGTCAGAGTCAGGATCAGACTTCTCGGGTGGCGCGGGTCATCGGCGGTGATCCAACTGAACCGCACGCCAACGGCTCTCAGTTTGCGCGGCCCCTCGTTTTTGAGGAGCACGCTGTAAGGGAGGATCGGGGCCAGGGCTTGCTCGTCATCGGCCAGAATCTCCTTGGTCTTGGCGGGATCGTCGGCGAGTGCGATTAGCCGCACTTTGGTGGCTGCCAGATCTGGAGTGGGCGGATTCACTTTAACGGTCATAGGGTTTTGTCCAGGCGTCTGGGCGAATGCTGCCAACGACACCAGGCCCAGAGCCAGCTTGAGTGTCATGGTGCCTCTCTCTTTCTGCTTCAAAATTCTCAGTCGCTTCAGCCCCAATTCTTTGCATGCTCGCTCCGGTCTCGGGACTAACTGGGCCAGGTGAATTTGATGCGTTGTGACTGTTGGCCATTAAGTCCCACGTTTATGCCAGCAACATGATGTCTGAGGCTCACCTCAACGCCGGATCGAGTGATGCAGGTGGGGAGGCCTCTGGATTCGAGACACAAGAAGAATTGAAGGCCATAGAAGCGAAACTCCCCTGCGCCAATACAATCGCCGCCTTCCGATTCTTTCACCAGGCTGGTGTACCTGACTCTCTCCTGTGCCATTATCGAGTCGCCTTCAACGCTGGCCAAATAGAGGCCTGCCCGGTGCTTTAACCGGCTCAGACCAAATGCGATTTTGACAAGTTCCGGCGGCGGTTGACTGGGCGGACCGCTGGGAACTAGAATTGGCAGCCCCTGACCTCCAACGACCTCGAAATTGATGAGGGTCTTCAGAAACCATCGCTCAAGCCTTTCGCCGTCAAGCACGTACTCATGAACGTCAAAGCGGCCCGCCCAATGCCGCTCTTGGATTAGTGCCCTCCGCTGATCCTGAATCTTAATCATCTTCCGAAGGGTATTGAAAGCGTGGATCGCGGCATCATCGACGGGAGAGAGGTCACTGTTGTGTTTTGCGACACAGAATATTTGCTGTATAAGCACGTTTCGAGATGAATTTTCGCTCTTCGCGGCACCAAGGGAGTCCGCTCACCCCAACTGACTTGCCTTCGATGATACCTTCTGTTATCAGGTGCTCCCCGGTGATTTTCCCTGAACAGGTTCCGAGGCAACTGGCCCAACAGCAACCCATGCCGATAATTCTAGTGCAACTGGGGTGAAGCCCATATCGTCCACGTGCCCCTCACCCTAAACACCATCAACGCCGAGCTTGCCAAGCGCAGGTACCAGGTCCGCCTGGGAACGGGGGCGGCTACTTCTATTTCTGGACCGGCGAGGCCACGGACTGGCTGGAAAAAACGGTGCGGGTGCCTAATGTCCGCAGCCTCACGCTGGAGCAGTGGATCGGGGAGTTCAGGCGGTTGAAGAAGCTGAACCAAGAGATCAGGCGAGGACAGAAGAGGGGTAAGCCAAGGGGGTCTGCGTAGGGAGCCGCCCGGTCCGTATGCCCATCATCATCTTCGACTGCAAGGGAGTCCCAGCGACCCGACGCGAGCGCATCGAAACCGCCGTCGAAGCTGGCGGCAGGCATGTTCGGGAGCCCTACGAAGCGTGGATCGCGGCTGATCCATTTCGCGGAGGATTGCGGGTGTTGGTCACTGGCCCACGGGGATTCGAGCGGACGGTCATTTTCGACTTGGATGAAGACGCGGCAGTTATTACCGAGCGGGTCCGAGCGACCATTGACGAATGAGCGTTACTTTGCCTCCGAATGGGTGTGGTACGCTGCGCCCAGAGCGATGTCCCGGCGCTTTAACAGCTCGATGTACGGGTGCGCGATCTGCTGGATAGTGCCGGTGGGCCTGCCCGCCGCCGTCTCCGTCTCCTTGACCTTTTGCGCGAACAGGTATTGCCGGTAGTAGTTCGCGAGGCGGTGGTACGGGAACTCGGACACCTTCGTCTGATGGTGAATCGTGGCCGTGGGCGTTTCGGTGATGCCGACCAAGGGCTGCCATTCATCGAGGATCTGCTTGTAGCGTGCGGCAGGGTCGGTAGTTTTCTCGGCGTCTGCGACCGCACCCAGCAGCTTCGCGTAATCCGCTGCGGTCTTCTTGCGTTCGCTGAATACGTCCTGCACGGTGTGTTGGTCTCCGCTCCAGGTGTCATCGGCGAAGATCACCGTGTCGGGACGATAGTCGACCTTCCGAATCGTCGCCGAGGATGCGAAGCCGCACTGGAGCGGAAATTCTTCGCCGGTCCTGAAAGTGCTTCGCGACATCCCGTTTGGAAGCTGCTGACCTTGCGGCCCGCGCAGGGCGTCATTTTTCAGTTTTTCGTCGTAGACGTAGGCTTCCAAAATGTCCCACCCGCACGGAGTATTTACTGGAGCAAGACCGTCAGCAGTGACGATGAGGATTCCGTGTAGGTAGGTGATGTTTTTTGTGCCCGTGTTGCGGACATGGCTCTCGATCTGTTGGACCGTCGTCGTGGTGGGTGAGATCGGACGCGCCGGATTGACTCCGCTCATCGAGTTGGCGGAGATGACGGTAACCGGGATTGGTTGCGCCTGAACCGCGGCAACTGCCAGCAGCAAGATGAGGAGCCTGGCCCGTGCGCGGTGTGGATGGCGGGCGAACATCACGGCGGCACCAGCCGCTGCGAGAAACTTTCCTCGTGTACTCACCGAGTTCTCCTTTCCCGATATCACAAGATAAAAAACCAACCCAAACGGAGAAAATTATACATCTGGCATGAGTTATATCATGAGACGAAGTCATGACGGCGGGGAAGTAGCTGAGACTTTTCCTCTCTGAGAACCTTGCAATGAAAACGCCCGCCAGGGCCACCTAGCGGGCGCTGTGATGCGGCGGGTGGAGCGGAAGACTGACCGTCTTGATAGGTTCTCCACTCAACCGCTTGTATAACGGTATACGGCATGACATTATCACTCCCACGGAAGGCGATCTTTGAGCCAGGGCAAATTTTGAAACCGACGCACAGCAGACAGTACCAAGGAGCAGGGGAACGACGGAGACGGGTCTGCTACACTGCGGCAGAGGTATCGAAAGAATGCGTTTTATTGGCTTGCCTGAACTGTTGTTTCTGTTGGGAGTCGGAGCCTTTTTGATACCACTCATTCCGTTCTGGAAGATTTTCTCCAAGGCTGGCTATCCAGGTGCCATGGGTTTGATAATGCTGGTGCCGTTCCTGAACCTCATTATGTTGTTCTACCTCGGTTTCGCGGAATGGCCGGTCCTGCGGGAGTTGGAGAGACTGCGCAGGCAGGGCTAATGAACGACGTGTACTGATGCAGCCTCCTGTCCAACTGCTGGTTTCGCTTGGCCTCGCCTGTTGCGTGGCGCTGCTTGGCCGGTATGTGGCCCGTGCACCTGAGAAGATTTATCGCGTCTTCACGTTCGGGCTAATGCCACCAGTCCAGTTCTTCGTGGGATTTATTCGGTTCGTCGGCTGGTTCTGGTTTGCAAGTACAGGCTTTTACTACCTCCTTCTCGATTGTGCGCTTGGCGCGGTTGTCATATTAGGCGTGGACGTTCATCTTGGGGCGGATACGGTTGTGACGACCGCGTAGTATGTTCTCGCCCGGCATGCTGAACAATTTGAGAGGGTTTTCGGCCAGCCGCCATGACGATCACGATTCGTTGTTCCCTGACCTTCAGTGGTTCGGGTTTTCAGGGGGGATCAAGTGCTAAATACAAATGGGGAGGAGTCCCAAGCGAACCAGATGGTGCCTGAAATCGTTAGGATTGGCGTAGCTAATGCGCGCATCAAATGCGTGACTCCGCAGCGAGTGGAATATCTTGACGAGTCGGGACAAGAGTGCTTTGTTGACCTCGAGGAGTGTGTTAGAAACTGGGTCCAATACTGCAACGAGAATAAAGACGAGTTTGTCTGGTTGACGTCGGAAGATAGCGCCGCCGCTTGGAACTCACGTTGCGTCGGGCAGCGCGATCTCCTAGACGATCCGCCATGGGTCGAGTTTACGAACAAGAGACGTACCCGATTGGAGTTTGGGTCTTACGAAGAAGCCTACGAATTGCTAGAACCGCTCGGGAAGGCTGGCTGGCATACGTTTGATGCGGGTTAACCTGCATCGCCCTGATCCTCACCGAACGATACGAGTTATGAATCCTTGAACTCGACAGATCCGGCTCGATTGCGGCTGTTGGCTTACTGTTTTCCAACTTACGCAGCCTCGCCGAAAGCTCACCGTAATACGAAAGTCGAGCAGGGTTGGGCAGGGCCGCACGTTGAAAGCAAAGGGCCACAGAGGAATGGGGCCGGGGAGGTTCGTTTACGTCACTCTTTCCCCCAGAATATCAGCGTACCGATCAGATAGGCACCTACCAGAATCAGCCACAGACCCTGAAGCATTGGAAGGCTCGGTGCGATCAGTCCTAGTCCCCTTTGGACCAAAAACGCAGCAGTGAGTGCGGTGACTAGCTTTGCCACCGTGTTGCCGATTTCCTTCATAACCTCACGTACTCCTTGGCCGGGTCTCCTCCCGGCCTGCACCTGCCGGTATCCGGGTGCCTGAACCACCCGGCGGGCTCTCCATGGCCGTCCAGGCTTCGGCTGCCGCAACTGCGGCAGTGAGAGAGTCGTCTGGGGTTATATTTGCGATGCCATAGTAGGTTTGACCCGCAAGCGAACTTGCGGTCATCGCCAGAACTGCCGTAAGGAGTAATCTCGTTTTCATGGTGCTCATCTTTTTGTTTTTTATCTTTCCCTTAGTGGATTCTTGGTTCGACATGCTGCAACCTCTGACGGGCGGCGTCCGATCCCAAGAAGGAGTAATCCTCGAAGACCACGCATTCAAGAGTGGCCTTTAAATCGGAAACGGTGTTTAAACGCCCCACCGTCCCGCCGATCCTGGCTGCCAAGTCGGATTTCGACTGAACGTCCGATCGGATCTGAGGCTTTTTTTGCGAAATCGGCGCTCTCGGCCGGAAGTGATTGGCTCCCTGTTCAGGCGTCATCAGCATGCTCGCCCCGCTCGGGAGTTGAGCGGGATCATCGTCGTTGGCCATGGCGGTTTTGACCTTTATGGTTCCTTTTGGATGGCCGTCCGAGTCTTTCCACGTGAAGCGCACGCCGATGGCGCGTACTTTTTTGCCGGAGTTGTTCGTCACCAGAACGGCGAACGGTACGAGCGGCGACGCCAGCTCGTCATCTTGAATCAATGCGGCAGTGTCGGCGCTGTCGGCGGCCAGCACTGCCGTGATACCGGCGGCGGTGAATTCTGGCTTCTCGATCAATTGCATCGTTTGCCCCTTCAAAGGCGTCTGAGCGATGCTGCAAACGACAGCAGGCCCAGAGTCAGTTTGAGTGTCATGGTGGCTCTCTCTTTCTTGCTTCAAAATTCTCAGTCGGTTGGTATTCAGCCCCAATTCGGTTGCGGGGTCCCGTTTTGGCCCCGCTCTGGCGCGAGAGACTCCCTCCTTCTCCCTCTGCGGGTCGGGAGGCATTCTTTAAGAATTCATAGTGAATGATAAATGACTCTTAAGGGCAAAAAGATGTCCCCGGATAGGCTGCCAGGGCTTAAACAGAGCTTAAACAGCGATCACTGTGCGATCTCAGCGGAACACCTCGAAGAGCGCGTAACGCACATTCAGGGCGAAGATCTTCTGACCTGGATCATATAATAAGCTCCAGGCCATTTTCGGAATGTGGCCCATGGTACGGCTATCGTAATATTTTAGGATTGGAAGGGACCGCTGAAGTACGCTCCGCGCTGGCTCGTTTGTCGCTCCAATCTTCACAGAATAAGGTGGTATAGATTGTACGCCCATGAAAGGACTGCTACCCACCCCAACCTTCTTTCCCGAACTGGCCAGAATGGCCTTACAGATCTCGTTCAAAGTCTCGTCGCCGGTACGCTTTAACTCAGGAAGACTAATCTTCGTCTCCAACGGAGATTGGTCTGGCGACAGGATGCCAGCAACGTCCTTGACGGCGACTGGCACGATGTCTAAGCCGTCCCCATTCGGTATAACCTTGAACTCGCCTGGGATACCGGCTTTCACATGGGCATCCAACAGAGATTTTAGCAATGGCATCGCAGCATTCCCCGGCGCAACGTAGAAAGGCAGGTTAGGATCGCCTCGGAGAACCAGGGTGCCGCCCTTTGGGAACAACGCCCTAGGACCGTCAGGGTGACTTTTTGCATAGTCAGGATGGGTTTTATCAACTAAATCGCCTTTGTAGACGTAGGTGGCGTCTTCATACGAGACGGGTATTCCATATCGCGCCTCAAACTGCTCGGCAGCCTGGTCCAGGGGCCTTGCACCCGTGACCGAGATAATCACCGTCTGTCCATAGGCCAAGGTAGCGAATAAACCGATGCTTACAACGACGCTACCCTTGTGTTTGCGTCTCATTGTGTGTACGCCCCGTTCTCCATAAGGTCGATTATCCACCTACAAGGCAGCTGTCAAGATTCCTGTCCACCAGAAGCTCAACCTGACGCTTGATTTTGTCATCCGAGAGATTCGGATTGGCCAGCAGCAGGTCCACCAGCGCCGGACGGATGCGATTGACGATTCGTTGGGCCAGCGCCCAGTTCTCATCGAAGTTCCCGTGGTCGAGGTCGCCCTTGCGGTCCAGCTCCGCGACCACATGGTAGAGGGCCAATACGTCTGCGAATGAATCGGCACGGCGTTCCGCCGCCGACCGTTTCCGGGCCTCCCCTTCGTCGGCTTCGCGCCGCTGCCGGGCGGCGGCTTCTTCGGCATCCCGCTTCCGCTGGGCATCTTCCTCCCGAAGGCGGGCCTCTTCCTGCTGGCGGCGCTGTTCCTCCGCATGCTTCCGAATCGCGTCGCGGAAGGGCTGCAGTGCCACATCGGCGACGGCTTCCAGTTTGTCCTTCGACGTTCCGGGCGGCAGGCGGTCAATTCCCTCTTCGATGGCCTGGAGCGCCAGCTTCCTGCCTTCGTCGTTCAGCCCGAACGGGATCGAATGCCGGGCGCTGGCCTTGACGCGCTCGCGCAGCTCACGGTCCCGCTCAGCCGCTTGGTGGTCCTGAAATTCCCGGGTGATTTCGGCCACCGCTTCCTTCACCGTGGCGCGAATCACATCCAGCGGATAGTCGTCTTGCTCGCTCAGGCGCTCCTTGATGGTCCGCAGCAGTTTCACCTGCCATTGGCTCAGTTCTCGGTCCCACGGCTTGGCACGAGCGTCGGACGGCAGGCCGGAATCTCTGGCGTCGATGATGATCTGCTCGGCTTCCTTCTGCTCGCGGTGGCGGTCCAAGAACGGCTGGGCGGTATCCCTGATGAGGTCGCCTGTAACTTGGTCAGCCGGTATCGGGTTGAGCGGCGCGAACCGTTCGCGGATCGCCTTGTGCAAGTCGAGCCGCATCTGAGGCGGTGCGCCAGGCGCTCTGATATCGAGGAGGGCCAGGGCCCCTTTCTCTACAGCGCGTAGCCAATCCACGTGTTGCACTTCAGACTCGCGTTTCTCGTGCCGGGTCTGCATTTCAGTTTCACGCGCACGGAAGCGGTCTTCCAGTTCGAGGAGCCGCCAGTCCGCTTCCCGCTCCTCGATCATCGCGTGTTTCCGGGCGGCACCCGCATAGGCCTGGATTACATCCCGCTCTCTGCCAGCGGCCCGGTGCGGGTCGGCGTCGCCGTCACGGTAGCCATTCATCCGCTCGGCGGAGGCGTTCCTCGTCACCGGGACGTCGCCCGGCATCGGACGGGGCACCGGCGGCAGTCCCTCCCGCTTCAGCCTCTCGACTTCCCGCGCCGGGATTCGCCATTGGCGGCCATTGGTCGGCACCGACCGAATCACGCCGCTGTTGCAGAGGGCGCGGACCATATCCTGGCTGACACCTAGCTCCTGAGAGGCCTTGCCGGTGGAGTAGTAATACTGATCGTCCATGACCCAAACCATAGGCCAAACCGTGCTGAATTTCAACGATTCCGCGTTTTTCCCGATGGTTTTCAATGGGTTAATCGCGCTTCGGGCAACAGTTTCCGGCACGGTTTGGCTGCGGTTCAACGTTTTGGGGTATGGTTTTGGGCACGGTTTGAGCCACGTTCTGCCCGATCCGCTGGCGGTGTCGCCTGTCCCCGTATTGCCATGGAGATTTGGACCGGCCCTGACAGTCATGGCAGCCAAGCTGGCCGCGTCATTAATCGTCGCTGCCCAAGCGGAAGCCTCGGGAAGAGAGCTTTATCGGACGCCTTCGCCTAGCAACGTGCCCGATTTCAGCCGGAGAGAGGGAGCAAAGGCGGTTGCGCACTCGCTCGTGCGCGTAAGGCCGAGATTGTATTCTTGTCAAAATGATCCGGCAGTTCAGAGAGGAACTTGACATCCTCTTGTTCGCGACTCTGCTCCTGTTGCACTAAGGGATGACTGGCAATCCAGCGATCTTCTTCGGGTGTCGATACGACCGATGGCTCCAAACTGCTCAGATACAGGTGGAGCGAATCGCGAGCGAGCATCAGGATGTCGGCAATGTGATCCACTCGCTCGTCCAGCGTAAATTCGAGGATATTCCTCATCGCAAGAGCTGCATTCAAAGCCTGTGAAGTCAGCTCGTGAGAGAACTCCTCGGTATCTGGCGCACTTCCAAGGTATGCTTGGTTCAACGACTGGTCGACAGGTCCATTCTGCAACGCTGCCCAGGCTGCATCTCTGGCCCGCAAATAGCTGGTGTCGTCGAAACCTGTACCCTTCGAGAAAGCGATCAGGCTCGGCAGCATCCTCTCAAATACGAGTAGCGCAAAGGCCAGTTGCTTCTTCGGAGAGAAGGCCGCTACAGGAACCAGAGATGGTTCTTCGCTGATCATCGCGCTACCTCGTTACCATGAATTAGCATCGGATCTAAAGAAACTCAAGGCTCCGACACCGATAACCCGGATGAAGTCCACGCACGACCTGCAGATGCCGTTACCTACGGAGTGGCCTGGACAAGTTCTGGGACGCCTTCTGTCCAGATTATGGACGTCGTAGAGGCTCACGTCCGTGGGGTATCGACCATGGTCAGCGCGATCCGCCGCCAACATCCTCGCTGGGCCATATACATATCACGCGACAGCAGGGACCTCGGAAGGAAGGCCATCAACCGTAAGGCCCGGCAATGCTCGGCATCCTTGAGTGGCCGGAGCCAGTATTCGTA
>Ga0306920_100010530_pt1 | contig 12410 bp, 9 predicted proteins | sample flu12Cox44000170_FD_204666 | JGI IMG/M metagenome (GOLD analysis project Ga0306920, IMG submission 204666) | Lab enrichment of tropical soil microbial communities from Luquillo Experimental Forest, Puerto Rico - flux4day.12C.oxic.44.000.170 (v2)... | ecosystem: Environmental > Terrestrial >...
TCGCCTTGCAGAGGCGGCCGATCTCGTTCGCGAAGGTAACCTTGAGCGCGTGCCAGGAATTGTCGACGTACTTGACCATCTCCGCGGTTTGCAGGTCCGTCATGATGACTGGCGCAGTCAGCGCCGCGTACAGCTCGCGCACCAAGCTCGCGGCACGCTCATCGGAGGCGCCGATCACTGTCTTGGGTGGGTGATCGTAGTCGTAGATCGCAGTTCCCTCGCGCAGGAATTCGGGGTTAATACATACGCCGAAGTCCTTTCCGGCCTTGCCGCCCGAAGACTGCTCCAGTATGGGAATGACGACGCTCTGCATCGAACCCGGCAGCAGCGTGCTGCGGATGACCAACACACGGTAATATGCGGTGGCAGCGAGTTGCTCACCGATCTGCTGTACCACTCGACGCACGTAGGTCAGATCCAGGCTGCCGTTGGCCTGCCCCGGCGTGCCGACACAAACGAGAACAACCTCACTGTCTGCAACTGCCGCAGCGTAATCGGAGCTGGCGATCAGTCGGCCTGCCCCAACCGCGGCGGCGATCAGGTCCTCGAGTCCGGGTTCCACGATCGGGCTCTTTCCCTGGCGCAGAAAATCGAGCTTGAGGGCGTTCGGGTCGACACCGACCACAGTGTGCCCATCGCGGGCGAGGCAGGCGGCTGAGACGACCCCGACGTAGCCCAGTCCAAACACGGCGATTTTCATTTAATGGGCAACCTGTTTCTCGGCACGCGCTTTCTGAATCCGTGTGAGCTTATCAGCGGCGTGTGCCGTATCGAAATTTTGTGAGCGCACGGCCGTTGCGCGCGGTTAACGCTATGTGAAGTCGTGCGATACCTGTGGCGTCGCGGCCGGTACGGGTGACATAAGACGCTCTTTGTGGCTGACGCGAATACACCAGCGCCGCGGCTTCGAGAAAAGCACGCGTTTAATGGCCTGCTGAGCTTGCGTACCCGCCTCCAGGCAGCGCACGTCCCATTGCTGTGGAATCGTTGCCTTATATACACGTGTGGCAGCCCAGCCTGACCCGTTACTATATGCGCCTATGTCACTCCAGCCCGAGCCCCAATCCCTCTCAATCAGATCTCTGATCATCCACGAGCATCGCATAACGCTCGCGCCCTGGACGGACGAGATCAAGCTTCTCGAGTCGCTGCCGGACTCCGGCGGTCGCGGGGGCGCCGTCATACGTACATTTCAGAGTACGACGCAAATAAGAACGACGTTTTGAAGAGCACGAGAAGTCGGCGATACTACAGAGAACTCTCTCACAGGCGATCCATCTGAGAATGTCGGAGAAAATGGCGTGGAATGTCGTGTCAGTAGACGTGGAAGACTACTTCCACGCCGAAGCGTTTTCGGATGTGGTCGATCGCGCACGCTGGGACAGCTATGCGAGCCGCGTGGTCCCCAACACCCGCCGACTTCTGCGACTGCTCGCCACTCTCAATGTGCGCGCCACGTTCTTCGTTTTGGGATGGGTCGCCGAGCGCTTTCCCGATCTGGTGCGCGAGATCGCAGCCGGTGGACATGAATTGGGCTGTCACTCTTATTGGCATCGCTTGATCTACAAACTGAATGCAGCCGAATTCCGCGAAGACACACGCCGGGCCAAGGACATCATTGAGCAACTTGCGGGGCAACCGGTCGCAGGATATCGCGCGCCCACCTATTCAGTGGTTCACCGCTCGGCGTGGGCGCTCGAGATTCTCTCCGAGTTGGGCTTCACCTACGACTCCAGTATCTTCCCCATCCATCACGATCGCTACGGAATGCCGGACGCACCGCGCGCTCCCTTCCGCTTTCAAACACCCGCCGGTCCGATGACCGAGTTTCCCATCACCACCTTTCGCGTGGCAGGACACAACCTGCCCGTCGGTGGCGGTGGCTATCTTCGCCTGTTGCCCACGCTCTATACGCGAATTGGATTGAAGCGCGCGCAAAGCGAAGGCGTGCCCATCGTGATTTACGTCCATCCCTGGGAGGTCGATCCGGACCAGCCGCGCTTGCCGGGACGCCTCAGTTCGCGCCTCCGTCACTACACCAATCTGTCGCGCACGTTCGATCGTTTGCGGAGCCTGCTCGAAGCAGGCAACTACACCAGCTTCCGCGAAAGCGGACTCGCCGACACAGCAAAGGACTTTGATTTTTATGCCTGGAACCAGCGCTGCCAGTAACGAATCGCAGCAGATCGCGAAGTACTGGAACGATATCGCTAACGAGTTCGATGCCATCTACACGGGCAATAAGAGCCCGATCGCGCGTAGCTTGGACCGCTGGCTGCGCCGCGACATCTACCAGCGTTTTGACTGGGTCATGCGTGAAGCAGGTTCGGTCGCCGAACTGCGCGGCATGACGATCTGCGACATCGGTTGCGGATCCGGCCGGTTCGTCACCAGCCTCGCCAAACGCGGAGCTTACGTGACCGGAGTCGATTTTGCACCGGAGATGCTTAAGCTCGCCGCACAGCTCGCCGAAAAACAGGGCGTCGCCGACCGCTGCAAGTACGTGTTGAGCGACGTGCTGGACTGGAAGACGAATGAGCGCTTCGATCTCGTCATCGCGATTGGATTTTGGGACTACATCGCCGACCCGTTGCCGAGGTTGCAGGTTATCCGCGGGCTCACCAAGACCACGTTTCTCTCCGCCTGGCCGCGGGCCGCGACCCTTCGCTCCGCCATTCGCAAGGTCCGCCTCAGGGTCGACGGTTGCCCCGTTTATTTCTTTACCTTGCCGCAGGTGGAAGACTACCTGAAGCGCGCCGGTTTCCGCGTCGAGGCGCACGAGGTGCTGGGGCAACTCTTCTGCGTCCGCTCGACCGCCGTCTGAGCGATGACCAAGCCTCTGTTCTGGATCGCCGTCGCTGTCCCGCTCTACGTCTACATCGGCTTCCCGGTGCTACTGTGGCTGCTGGCAGCCCTCGTGCGGCGGGCGCCGCGCCCGCAGCCGATCGAACCTTCCGTCTCGCTGCTGGTAGCTGCCTACAACGAAGCCGCAGTCATTGCCGACAAGATCCGCAACAGTCTCGCACTCGACTACCCGGGCGATAAACTGGAAATTGTCGTTGCATCCGATGGCTCCGAAGACGCCACTGCGGACATCGTGCGTTCGTTTGCGGCGGAGAATGGCGGGCGAGTTCGGCTGCTCAACTACCCGCTAAATCGTGGCAAGATGGCCGCTCTGAATGACGCGCTCCCGGAATTACGGGGCGACATCGTGGCCTTCTCCGACGCCACCAGTATGCTGGCCGCCGACTCGCTTCGCATCCTGGTCCAGAGCTTCAGCGATCCGCGCGTCGGCGCGGCCAGTGGCGTCTACCGCTTGTTGAAGAAGGATCAGACGCAACACGGACCGCAGGAAGATATCTACTGGAAGTATGAGACCTTCCTGAAGGTGCAGGAAGCGCGGCTGGGAGCATTCACCGGTGCACACGGATCACTCTTCGCCATCCGTCGTGCGCTCTATCCGTTTCCCTCCGAAAACACCATCAACGACGATTTCACGATCCCCATGCGCATTCTCGCGCATGGCTACCGCGTGGCCTACGAACCCGCCGCCGTCGCCTGCGAAGAAGCGCACGAAATGGAAGGGTTCTCGCGGCGCGTGCGCATCACCGCCGGCAACATCGAGCAGCTGCGCGAAGTCAAGAGCCTGCTGTGGCCACCGCGGCCGTTCGTTCTGTTTTGCCTGCTCTCCCACAAGACCGGAAGACTGCTGGTGCCGGCCTTCATGCTGATCGCGCTGGCAACGAATATCGCTCTACGCGGTCAATTTCCCTACAACTGGTTGCTGGTTGGGCAGGCACTTTTCTACTGCCTGGCGGCATTAGGAGGAACGGTCGACCTGAAGCCGAAGATCCTCCGCCTTCCATACTACTTCTGCATGGTGAATGCGGCATCCTTTGGCTGGATCTACCAGGCCCTGCGTCACGGCCGCGCAATTCCATCGCGGATCGAACTGGATCGATTGGGGAGCCGGTGAAAGCTCAAGGAGGACTTGCGCCGGGTTGTGCAGCGTCTGCGCCGGGGGCGCTGTCGCGCGCCATCCGGGTAGGTTATTGCATCGATTTGTTCGACATTGGGGGTACCGAGCTGAACGCGGTACGCACAGTCGAGGCACTCGATCGACGACGCTTCGAAGTGACCGTCTTTCACCTGCGCGAGACCGGTCCGTTGCGTGCACGTTACGAAGCCCTTGGACTGCAGTTGCTGCACCTGCCGATCGGCCCGCTATATTCACCGCGCACGGCGGCACAGGGTGTGCGCTTCCTGCGGTTATTGCAGCGCGAAGGAATCGAGGTCGTTCACACACACGATCTCTATACCAATATCTTTGCAGCACCTTGGGCGCGATTGGCCGGCTGTCGTGTCATTGCGAGTCGCCGTTGGCTCGATGCGACCCCGCGAGCGGGTCTCGTACCACTCAATCGTTGGAGCTATCGTTGCGCGCACCGCGTGGTCGCCAACAGTTCGCTCGGCGTGAGGTTACTGATAGACAAGGAGCGCGTGCCGGCGGCGCGCGTCCTCGAGCTGCCGAATTTCCTGGAGGAGCGCGCCTTTAGTCGCGTCCCCGTCGAGGTGCGCAGCGCCCGGCGCCGCAACTGGGGCGTTCCGCAAGGCGCCTTCGTTATCGGCACAGTGGCCCGTCTCGCGCCTGTGAAGAATCACGCCATGTCGCTGCGCGCACTGCAGCGTCTGGACGAGGATGTGCACCTGGTGCTGATCGGGGCGGGACCGTCGCGACGCGAGCTCGAGGAGCTGGCCAGGGAGCTGCACGTGGACCGACGGGTGCATTTCACGGGAGAGTTAGTCGAGGCGGAAAACCTGCATCAGTTCTTCGACGTGAGCGTACTTTGCTCCCGCAGCGAGGGGTTTCCCAATGTCGTCATCGAAGCGTTGGCGGCGGGTTGTCCCGTGATCGCGACCCCAGTGGGGGGCGTTCCCGAGGTCATACTCGACCGCCAAACGGGCCTGCTGGTACCCGTCGACCAACCTGAGGCACTCGCTGCGACCGTAGTGGAACTGCGCCGCGACGCAGTGCTGCGCAGGCGGCTGAGCGAGGCTGGAACCGCATGCGTGCGTGGCAAGTATCATCAAACGAGCGTCATTACGCAGCTCGAGGCGTTGTATCAGGACCTGGCGCGCAAGTCCGGCGAGCAGGGTGCGGCAATCACGTGAGCGTCGGAAGCGGGCGGGTGCTGCCACAACGAATGCGACGGCGCAGCGTGACGCCGGCGAGCGCGCTGCCGTGGTACGGGCTTACGATCTACACTTTTTTCTTCGTCGCGGCCCGCTTTTCAAACCTGTTCACCGAGGTCGGGATCTACCTGGCGCTCCTCGGTCTGGTGCTTCGCCCGCAGGACGTCAGATTCCCGCCGCCGATGCGCTGGGCGGTGGTGTTTCTGTTGTGGGCGCTGGTGACGGTGTTCTTCTCGATTGCACCCGAGACGGCCTTTGACGCGTACACCGAAAGGTTGAAGGCGCTGGTGGTCTTTTTCGTGGTGATGAACGTCTTACGCACGCCGCAGCAGCTGCGCTTCTACATACTACTGATCCTGGTCGCATTCGTGCTCTTTCCTGCCCGCGGCACACTGCAGAACTACGTGACCGGCCATACCGAGATGGGCCGGGCGGTCTGGAACAAGGTTTACAGCAATTCCAACGACCTCGCGGCGATGATGCTCATGGTGCTGGGATTGCAGTTGGCGATCGCTAGCGTTAAGACGCAAAACGTGAGGGTGCGTCGCGCCGTGGCTGCGCTCGTCCCCGTGACGCTCGTGATCATACTGCTCACGCAATCGCGCGGAGTCTTCATTGGTCTCCTCGTCGGCTTCGGACCGCCGCTGCTGGCGCGATTGAGAAAACGGCCCTCGGCCACCACCGTGCCGGTGTTGGCTGTTCTCGCCGTGCTCGCCGTCCTGATTCCGGCAGCCACCTGGCATCGGTTCGAGGGTATTACCCACCTCACCGAGACCATCGGCGGGACGGACAAGGAAGACCGGCCACCCGCCGGCGCAAGCAAATACGACCAGTGGGCATCGTCCTCGGCCCGGCAGCGCTTCGAGATCCTCAAGACCGGCTTGCACATCGCCGCGAGTCACCCGGTGCTGGGAGTCGGCATCGGCTGCTACCGCGAAGCGAATGAGCGCTACGCGCCACAGCTGGGGGCGCGCGATGCGCATAACACCTATGTCAACCTCGCCGCCGAGATGGGCTTTCCCGGGCTGCTGCTCTGGCTGGGTCTGGTGGGGTCGGTGCTGATTCATGTGCGACGTCGGCACGCGCTCCTCGAGGCGGACGACCGCACGATACAGGTCTTGTGGATCGAGCGCGCGGTTATCGGCTACCTTGTTGCTGGTTTCTTCGGAACTTACGGCGGCCTTACGTTGTTCTATCTCTTCCTTGGAATCCTCTGGGCGGCTTCCAACGTATTGGGCCGCGACACGACCGAGTCTAGCGCTCCGCCTGCGCGTCGAGCTCTGCGAACTCGCTGACATGTGCGGCATCGTTGGATTCGCGGGCATCGGACTGCCGGCAGAGGAGGCCACGGGTCGCCTGCGCGCGATGTGTGATGCCATCCAGCATCGCGGTCCTGACTCAGACGGTTATTTCGTCGGCGAAGACGTTGCCATGGGCATGCGGCGACTGAGCATCATCGACGTCGCCGGCGGAAGTCAGCCGATCTGCAACGAGGACGGAACCGTCACGGTCGTCTTCAACGGCGAGATCTACAACCACCATGAGCTCCGCCGGGAGCTCGTGGGCGCGGGACATCATTTCGCGACGCACAGCGACACGGAAGTGCTCGTGCACCTTTACGAGAGTTACGGCCCGGAGATGGTGCGACAGCTGCACGGGATGTTCGCCTTCTCGATCTGGGACGCCCGGCGGCAGCGACTTTTTCTCGCGCGTGATCGAACTGGCATGAAGCCGCTCAGCTACGCGCTCCGCGGTGACGGCATCGTGTATTGCTCGGAGCTGCGCGCGCTGTACGCCTTCGATCGCTCTGCGCTGCGGATTGCACCGGGGGCGGTGATGGAGTATTTGGCATTCGGCTACGTTCCGGACCCCAACAGCATCTTCGAAGGAGTCACCAAGCTGCCGCCCGCGCACTTCCTCGTCTGGAGCCCCGGGCGCGAGGCGCACGTGCAGCGGTACTGGAGCCCGCCGCTAACCGACGGGACGCTGCGCGATGAGGCCGGGCTGGTCGCCGAACTCCGGTGCAGGCTCGAGGCGGCCGTGACCTCGCACCTGGAGTCCGAGGTTCCGCTCGGCGCCTTCCTTTCCGGGGGGACCGACTCCTCGATGGTGGTGGCCCTTATGTGCCGTCACGCTGCCGGCCGGGTGAAGACCTTCTCCATTGGCTTTGCCGAAGCGGAATACGACGAATCCAAGGCGGCCCGCGCAGTCGCCAATCAGCTGGGGACGGAGCATACGGAGCTGATGGTGCGACCCGACGTGGAACAGATCTTCGAGAGTGTCGCGGCGATGTTCGATGAGCCGTTCGCGGACTCCTCGGCCATTCCGACTTTTCTCGTTGCCCAGCTTGCGCGTCAGTCCGTGACAGTCGCGCTTTCGGGCGATGGCGGGGATGAGCTCTTTGGCGGATATACCCGGTACGGAGAAACGCTACGACGCGGCGGGGGAGCACGTGGCCCCGGATCGCGCTTCATCGGTGCAATGGGCCTGATGCTGCCGCACGCCTTTCCGGGGCGAAATCGGCTCGTCGATCTCGGTCGCTCGAGACTCGGCCGTTACGCCTCGAGCGTATTGCAGCCGGTGCGAGTGGATGAGGGCGGCATTGCCTCGGCCTGGCACCCAGCCGCCCGGCGCACCGTTGATGAACAGCTCTACCGCTTCACCTCCGCCGAGGAAGCGGACGACTTTGCCGCGTTAATGATGCGTCTTGATCTCGAGACCTATCTCGCGGGAGACATTCTCACCAAGGTCGACCGCACCAGCATGGCCGTTTCGCTCGAGGCTCGGGTGCCGCTGCTCGATTACGATCTGGTCGACTTCGCACTGCGCATACCGGGTGAGCTGCGGGTGACGTCCGCAGAGAGCAAGCGACTGTACCGGCGTGCGATCCGCGGCATTGTCCCGGACTTCGTTCTGACCGGTCGCAAGCGAGGCTTTGCCGTGCCGCTCGCGCAGTGGTTCCGCGGACCTCTCCGACACCGCATCCAGGCTCTGCGAAATCCCCCCGCGGCGCTCGAGCAGTACCTCAATGGGCAGGCGGTCGAGCGCCTGATCGCCGAGCATTCGATCGGGCGGCGCGATCACAGCGTGCTGCTGTGGCGCCTGATCGTTCTGAACTACTGGCTCGCTGCGTTTGCCGACGGGCGGCTCGGTCGTCCGCCGCTCGCGCCGCCATTCGGTGCTACCGAGACCCGCGCTCTCTCCGGCCGGCGGGCCGGAGTGTCGCACCACTCGCCTCCCAGGGCGTCGAGCCTGTTCCTGCATTCAGAGAGCTCGCTGCCGCGGATCCGGGTCGCACTGCTCGTCGATGCGGCTGGCATCCCGGCTTACGCGCGCGGCGTCATCGAAGATCTCTGCGGTGCCAACTACGTGGATATCGCATTCGTCGGTGTGAACGAGCCGGTCGCGACCGGCGGAGCCGGTGCACACGAGGGGATCGTCGTGCGTGCTTACGCCTCGCTCGTCGAGTCGCGCTACCAGATACGTCCCGATCCACTCGAGCAGGTCTCCTGCGAGGACCTGCTGGCGGGTGTACCCCGGCTTGCCTGGCCGCTCGGCGATTCTGGCCCTGGTGGCGAGATAACACCCGCGACGGCGACGGTGGCGGCGGCTCCGGTGGACGTCATACTCGACTTTGGCGCCCGGCCGGCGCGGCATCTGCCGCGGCTGGCGACGCGCCACGGGGTCTGGCGCTATCACTTCGGGGACCGGCAGCTCTATCCGCTCGGATCCGGATTCCTGAGAGAAATCATCGATGGCGTACCCCTGACCGCCATCGAGTTGATTCGTCTCGGTACGACACCGGACGAGGACCTAACCCTCATGAAGGCGCTGTTCCGAACGTTCCCCTTCCCATCGCGTCAGGCCAACCGCTTTGGACCTGTTTGGGGGACGCGTCACTTTGTGATTCAAAGCCTCTGGACTTTGCGGCAGGGCTCTGCCCTCGATGTCGTAACCGGGGTACCGGGTGCTTCTGTTCAACCGGCGACGCGCGTGCCAACAGTCGTGCAATTCGGTCGCTGGATACTGGGGGAACTGGCTAGTCGAGCCTTGCCGCTGCTCAGGCGTAGCGACCGCCCGCTGCGTTGGCGTATTGCGGTCCGGCGGACTCGGACGCCGCTCTACGAGGACGCCTCGCGCTTGGCCCTGCAGTCGTTTCGCTGGCTTGATTCACCCCCGGACCGTCACTGGGCGGATCCGACGATCTTCGAAAAAGATGGCCAGACCTGGCTCTTCTTCGAGGAGATGGTGGACCCCAGTCGGGTCGGCCACATCTGCTGCGGCCGGCTCACTGCCGAAGGAGAGCTGGTCGATTCACGAGCGGTTCTGCAACAGCCGCACCACTTGTCCTTCCCGCAGATCATTGCCGCCGACGGAGCCATCTTCATGCTGCCCGAGAGCGCCCAGGGCGGCGGAGTCGACCTGTACCGCGCAGCGCGTTTCCCCGACGAATGGGTCCTCGAGAAGCGGCTGCTCGATTTCCGTTGTGTGGATTCGTCGATCTTTCACGCTGCGGGATCGTGGTGGATGACGACGTCGCCTCAGGTCGTGCCGGGTCACGCGGCGATCACATGGCTGTTGCGTGCCGATCGGATCACGGGTCCGTGGGAGTTTCATCCCGGTGGCGTCGTGGCGAGCGATGTTCGACTCGCCAGAGGTGCCGGGTCCGTCTTCGAGGCGCGGGCGGACCGCCTTATCCGTCCCAGTCAGGATTGCAGCGTCTCTTACGGATACGCGCTGAATTTGAACGAGATCGTCTGTCTGAACGGCGGGCCCTATCGCGAGCGTAGCGTCTGCCGCGTGGATTCGGGGTGGATGCCGGGGCTTGCGGGTGTCCACTCCTACAGTCGGGTGGGCGAGTGGGAGGCCATCGACGGCGGCTTTAGCCACTGAGCTCAGCCCGGTGATGCCAATGATATTGGCACGGATCAACACCCTCGAGGCCCGAGAGGTTGCGACCACTGCTACCGAAGTTGATAAGCGTGTTCGCCAAGGTTCGCGATATAGCGAAACCTTCTGCGCGGCAGCGCGGTTCGTTCCGAAAGTGTTGCCTTCAGCGATCGTGAGTCGTGCTGTCGAAAATCGCCGACAGCGAGGTACGAGGTACGATGAATTGCCAATCATGGACACGCACTTTGCGGGACCGTATGCTTCCGAAGCCGCAACGAGCTGACCAATCTCCACGACTCGGTTGGTAATGATACTCAAGGAAGCATTACTCATTGCGGCAAGAGCAGTCGAGGGAGAGACGTACCGGATCTGTCTCTGCTGCAGTTTCGAGCCATTGCACCTCTGCACATTCCTAAAGGCGCATCTGCAATTGCGCTTGGACAAGAATTGCGGTGGCGTCGGTCGCGCCGTTGACATATCGACGGGACTTTTCGGGGACCTGAACGGCAACGTTCTACGGGCAATGGCGAGTGCTGACTCGGCACCAGTCGTGGCAGTGGTTGACTGGACTGACTTGGACCTCAGACTGGGGCTCAGAGAAGGTTACCCCGTCACCCCCGATATTGAATCAGGCATTCTATCCGAGGCGCCCCGCCGCCTTGCCGGGCTCGAACGACTACTCTGTGAATCAGTTGGGAAACGGCGAGTCGTGATCGCCCTTCCCAGTTCCCCATTGCCGCCGTGGTTTCCAGGGCTGCCGCAGCAGAGCTCCGCCCTTTCCCTGGAGCTCGAAGCGCTGGTCGATGGCTTCGCAGCGCGCTGCGCTCGCGCAGGTGCGCTCGTCGTTGCGAGAATACCTCGCGTCGCCTATGACTTTCGCTCACATCTGAGCACCGGCTTTCCATTTCCCATCTCGTACGCGGATTCGTTGGCCGAAGGCATCGCTGCCCTGCTGCTACCAAGTGCGCCCAAAAAAGGACTCATCGCTGACCTTGACGACACGCTTTGGAAAGGTGTCGTTGGGGACGACGGTGCCGCCAACGTGCAATGGTCATTAGAAGAAAAGGCTCGCGTTCATGGGCTTTTCCAGCAGTTCTTGGGTGGCCTTCAAAGTCAGGGCGTGCTGGTAGGCATCGCAAGCAAGAACGATCAACAGCCGGTTGCAGATGCGCTGGCGCGCCCCGATTTGCTCCTCTCGACGAGGGCCCTGTTTCCGGTCGACACGAGCTGGGGACCCAAGAGTGAAGCGATCCGCCGAATAGCCTCAACCTGGAACATCGATCTCAGCGCGATCGTGTTTGTAGACGATAACCCCCTCGAGCTGGCGGAAGTGCAACTTGTTCTGCCGGATGTCGAATGTCATCTGTTTCCTCCAAGCGATCCTGTTAAGGTGCTGGAGCTCGTCACAACGCTGCGCTCGCGCTTCGCTCGCGAACGTGTGACCGACGAAGACCGCATGCGCCTGGAGACAATTCGTCGCGTTACGGAGCTGACGGACAGCACCGGCATTGCAGACCCGGAAAGCCTGATTGCAGGACTCGATGGACAGGTGAGTCTGGCGTTCTCTCGAGCGTCGTATGACGCGCGGGCATTCGAGCTGCTCAACAAGACGAATCAGTTCAATCTGAACGGCAAGCGGTGGGAGGAGAGCGAGTTCCGACGGTTCCTGTCGGCGCCAGACAGCGTAGTATGCGTCGCCTCATACACCGATCGCTTCGGTCCGCTGGGTAAAATCGCCGTTGCGGCCGGCTCGCTCAAGAGCGGAGTACTTGAATTGGACAGCTGGGTTTTGAGCTGCCGTGCATTCTCGCGACGGATCGAATACTCGATTGTCAAAGGCCTGTTCGAGCAGACCCAGGCCGACGCGATAGAGTTCGTATGGAAGTCAACGTCCAGAAATGGTCCGATGCGACACTTCCTATGCGGACTGCTTACGCAGATACCGGAAGCAGGATCGCTGAGACTGAATCGACCGATTTTCGAGCAGAACTGTCCGATTCTGTACTCACAGCTCAGCGTCGGATAGTTGACCAACATCTTCTCTGATAAGGTATGAAAGACTCTGCAGTTACTGAGCGGCTTCTCGAGTGCTTCCGAGTCATTTTTCCAGGCGTTGCCGATGAGGATCTGATCACGGCCTCAGCGACGTCGATGGTTAAGTGGGATTCGATCACTCATGTCACGCTGATCAGCCTGATAGAAGAAGAGCTCAGTATTCAACTTCCTCTCGAACGCTACGCAGAACTCACGTCGTTCTCCGCGCTGCAGGAAGAAATAAGTAGGCACGTTGCTTAATGACTGTGTCAGCAGATTCGCCTCTAGCGTGG
>Ga0306920_100010531_pt1 | contig 12409 bp, 9 predicted proteins | sample flu12Cox44000170_FD_204666 | JGI IMG/M metagenome (GOLD analysis project Ga0306920, IMG submission 204666) | Lab enrichment of tropical soil microbial communities from Luquillo Experimental Forest, Puerto Rico - flux4day.12C.oxic.44.000.170 (v2)... | ecosystem: Environmental > Terrestrial >...
GACTTTCGCTCGGCGCGCGCTTCGACGCGCAGAGCGCTGCCTTCCGCGGATATCAATGCAGTCCGAGTGAACAGTTCCCCGAATTCACCCGTTGCCAGCGAACACAAAGGCAGCAAACCGCCTGGGGACGCCGCTCATTCGATTCAACCAGCTCGATTCTGCACAGCGGGGATGGAAAAGCGGTCTACATCAATCACTACATCGGGCCGTGGGTCTTCGATCGCAACGAGATACAAACCGAGATCAACAGGCTCTCGAGCAGGTTCGGTGAACGTGGACGCGAAATGCGAATGCCCCAGCGTGAAGGGCTCCCGAACGGGATCATCGCGTCGTGGGGCCAGGTTCAGCTGGAGCCACTCGACGCTGACGCGGTCTCAGTGCTCGCGTCGGGACAGAGCCCGCGCAAAGGGCTGCTGATCGACTATTTGGGCGATCTGCGGCGATCGGCGCAGCTCGGGCTGCCGATCTACAGCATCCATGGCGGAGCGGGCTATCTCTGGTCGGCAAGCGCCGAGCGCGGCGGACGCGGTCACATCCGGTTTCTGACCGTCGATGCTTCGGCATTCACGCCGGCGACGGAAAAGCCGCAACCCTCGCCCGAGGCTAACACGCAAGCCAACGCGTCCGAGGTCATTATGGCGCAAACGCCGCAAACTCAGCCCGCGATTGCGCATGCTGAACCTGAGGCGACGACCGTTAACACCGAGGTTGCCAAAACCGAAGCTGAAAGCGCGCCGGTCGCAGAGAGCGCAGTCGCCGACACGACTGAGACTCAACCGGTCCCCGCCCCCGAGCGGGAGAAGGTCGAGGCCTTGCTTGCGCGGTTGGAAGCGCAATTGGCACGGGCTGAAGCCGCAAATCGCAGGCTGGAAACCTGGGCCTATCGCACCGGCGCGGGCTTCCTCCTCCTGCTGGTCGCCGGCGCGGTGCTGCTGCGGGCCTGGCGCAGGAAGACGCGGGCAACAACCGCCCCAGCGTATAAGACCGAGACCCGGCCGGCATCATCTCCCATTGCGGCTTCGCAAGCTGTCGCGCAATCCGCGAGACAAAGCGCCCCGACCCTGGTGCCGCAGGAAACCTCGCCGCTGCCCATCGTTGCAGCGGCGCAAGCAAAGTCAGCGAGCTCAGAAGCCAGCGCTTCAAACCTGCAAACCTGCAGCAGTTGCCATGGCGAAGTCGCACGCGATGACAAATTCTGCAGGCAATGCGGAACAGCCGTCGCTGCGTCTTCCACAACCGTTACGCGCCCCTGCTCCTCGTGCCGGGAGGAAATCGGCGCCGCCGATACGTTCTGCCGTTATTGTGGCGCAAGCTCCATTGCCGTGGCTTCGCCGAGTATGGCTTTCAACGGCGAGCGCGCTGATGCCGGGGAGAATGCGGTCAAGGCCGCGCTATTCACGGAGGCCAAGCCGGCGTGACTTAAGTCCCCTCGTTGGGGTCGGGATAAAGCTCGCCGATGATTCCGGTCACGCCCGGCTGCGCTTGGCCGAGATGGTAGCGGCCGTCGCGGTCACGGCACAGGCGGCCGTCCTGACGCAATAGATCGAGCGCGCAGGCGACCTCGCGGCCGTCGTCGCTCCCAATGGTCTCGACGATGTCGGCATAGAACATCGGTCCCGCGGCGAGAGCCTGCTCGACGGATTGGAAGCGCGCCATGTGCTTGAATACCTTGGCGGCGCAGCGCGTGAGCGGGATCTGGCCGTCGCGGCCGAACGGCTTGGTGCAATCAAACCCCGCCTTGGCCCCGGTGCGCCGGCCGTTGAGCGAGGGATCCATGGTCATGCCCATCATCCCCTGCAACACCACGAGGTCCTGATCGGCCTGGAAGCGGGTTCCCAGCGCCCACTCCACCTGCGCCTCGTTGTGGATGTCGATATCGTCATCGAAGACGTAGATGTGCTTGAGCAGCATGATCCCGCCGAACAGGGCTGAGATCGCCATGCGCGCCTCGCCCACCATGCGCTGCCTGATCGCGACCCGCAGCGTGTTTGCGCCACCCGAGGCCAAACGCAGATAAACCGCAACCGGCTCGCGCACCGTCGCCTTGAGAATCTTCATTGCTTGCGCCTCGGCGCGCATGGCGAAAATGTTGGCGCTGTCGGTCTGGTCGAGCACGAAAGCCGAGCCATGCAGCAGCGTGTGGTGCAGCACGTCGGAGCGCATGGTCACGGCGGTGCAATGGAAGACCGGATCCATATGGATCGCGCCGTAATAGCCCATGTATTCGCCATAGGGGCCTTCCGGCTCCACGTAACCGCGCTCGTCGAGATAACCCTCGAGCGTCATCTCCGCATCCGCAGGCACGCGGATGTCGTTGGTCAGGCTTTTGACCACGGCTGCCGGCTCGCCGCGAAACGAGGCAACCAACGGCAGCTCGTCGCCGCCCTGACGGGTTGTGGCGGCAAAAAAATCGAGCGGGTGAGCGCCCGCCGTGAACGTGATCGGCAGCCGTTCGCCGCGGCTGACACAGGCCTGATAGATGCGCTTGAGATCGGAAGGCGCGGTCACGTTCGTCCCTGCTTCATAGCGGTTGCGCAGACTGAGCCGCCGGCAGCCGACATTGCGGCGGCCCGTCGCCGGATCGATCGTGTAGTCGATGGCGGAGCTGAGATAGCAGCTGCCGTCGCAGGCATGCTGAGGATGAAATGGAAGCCGCGTGAGATCGACGTCCTTGCCCGTCATCACGACTGCATGCACCGGCGCTTCGTTGGAAGAAACCTCCACGATCGGCTGCGGATTGGCCAGGCGTCTGAAATATTCGTCGTAGAGCTCGTCTTCGCTCGTTTCGAAAGCCGCCGCCAAGCGCCTTCTGTTGCCTGCGGTCTTGGCAACGATTTCGACCTGCTCCGGCCCCGCCCGCTTGAACAGTATCGCCTTTTCGGTGCGTTCAATGGCTGCACTGAGATCGGTCAAAGCCACTGGCTTGTCGTGGATTTCCACCTCTCCCATGTCGATCAGGCGATCCACGAACCGACGCAAGCGATATTTTTCCATGTCGATGTTTTGCATGACTGACTTCCGATGGGCCGCGGGTGATGCTTTCATTACAGCTCGAATCCCTGGTGCGGCAGCGGCATTTCAACACCGCCGCCGAGTTGGGCCGCAAGCTTTTGCATGGCCGGCTCTTCGCCATGAACCAGGAATGTGCGCTTTGCAGCCGTCTGCTTGTGCCAAGCAATAAGCTCGGCCTGGTCTGCATGACCGGAAAAACCGTTGATGGTGTAGATGCGGGCTCGCACCACAATTTGCTCGCCGAGAATCTCGACCTGCTTGGCCCCATCGATGATGCGGCGGGCGAGTGTGCCCGCGGCGGCATAGCCCACGAACACCACGCTCGATTCCGCGCGCCAAAGGTTGTGCTTAAGATGATGCCGGACGCGCCCACCCGTCGCCATTCCCGATTCCGCCATAATGATTGCGCCGCCACGAATCTTGTTGAGCGCGACCGATTGGGCCTGCTCGCGCGTGTAATGCAATCCGGGAAGATGAAAAGGATCGTGTCCTGTTCGAATGAGAGCGGCGACCTGCGGCTGTAAGTCTTCCGTATGACGCTGCATCACTTCGGTGGCGGAGATCGCCATGGGTGAATCGAGAAAAACCTGAGTCGATTTCGTCAACCGGGCCTGGGCGATGCCCTCACCGATGAAATAAATCAGCTCCTGCGGGCGCTCCAACGCGAAGGTTGGGACTATGACATTTCCGCCGCGCTTGAAGGTATCGATCACCGCGTCATAGAACTCTTCAACAGAGGCGCCCGCCGGCTTGTGCAGTCGGTCGCCGTAGGTGCTTTCCATCACGACGTTGACCGCTGCGGGCGGTTGTGCGGGATTGGGGAGAAGCGGACCTCCTGTTTTGCCGAGATCTCCCGAGAACAGCACGCTTGTTTGCTGCCCGCTCTCCCGCAACTCCAGCAAAATGCAAGCCGACCCAAGGATATGGCCTGCGTTGAGAAACGTGGCGCGCACACCGGCCGTGACGTCCATTGGTTCCCCGTAGGCCGCCGAGCGTCCGAAGCGATCAAGACAATTGAGAGCATCGAGGACGGAATAGAGCGGCGCCGGACGCGCATTGCTCGCACCGCGCCGCATGGCATCATCTCCTCGGGACTTGGTATCCTCCTCCTGCATGTGCGCGGCATCGAGCAGGACCAACCGCGCGAGCTCCCGCGACGCCGCCGTGGTTATGATCTCGCCGCGAAAACCGCGCTTCGCCAGGAGCGGCAGGCGTCCGCAATGATCGAGATGGGCATGGGTCAAGAGCACATGATCGATGGCCGCGGCATCAAAGCCGAATGGCTGCGAATTCTCTTCGTCCAGCTCACGACTACCCTGATGCATCCCGCAGTCGATCAGGATTTTCTTTCCCGCGCATTCGATCAAATGGCATGAGCCGGTGACGCTGCGGTCCGCACCGTGAAACGCCAGTTTCAAGGTAACGTCTCCTGATGCCCTGCCCTAACCCGTCCCCGCAAGCGGGGGCGGGAGGGATGCGGGCTGCAAAGGCTCACCGCTGCGCTCGTGCCAGTGCAGAATGCCGTCCCAAATCTCCTGGGCCGTTTCAGCGAACCAGAACAATTCCCGGTCTTCCGGCTCTATGACGCCTTCCGCAACAAGGAAATCCAGATTTACGGCGCTTTGCCAGTAGCTCTCGCCCACCAGCACAATCGGGATCGGCTTGATCTTGCGCGTCTGCACCAGCGTGAGGACCTCAAACAGCTCGTCGATGGTGCCATAGCCTCCGGGAAAGGCGACGAGCGCCTTGGCGCGGAGCAGAAAATGCAGCTTGCGCATGGCGAAGTAGTGAAAGCTGAAGCAGAGGTCCGGGGTAATGTAGGGATTTGGATATTGCTCATGGGGCAGGCTGATATTGAGGCCGACGGATTTCGCTCCGCAATCAAAAGCGCCGCGATTGGCGGCCTCCATGATGCCGGGGCCGCCGCCGGTCACGATGACTCTGCGTTGCCCGTCGATGGTCTTGCCCGTCTCGCTGACCAGGCGGGCGAACTCGCGCGCGACCTCATAGTAGCGGCTCTTGGCGAGGATGCGCTCGGCGACCGCCAAGCGGCGCGCGATGTCCTTGTTCTGCGGCTCTGCGGCACGCGCTGCATTCAACTCGTTGACCTTGCGTTGGACCGCCGCCGGCTCGCAGATGCGGGTGCTCCCAAACACCACGATGGTCTCGCGAATATTGTGCTCGACCAGAAGCGTGTCGGCTTTGAGAAAATCCATCTGCAGGCGCACACCCCGCATGCTGTCTCGCGCCAGGAAGTCGAGGTCGGCGTCCGCGCGGCGATAGCTAGGATTTGCGAGAATCGCCTGGACACGCGCGAGAGCACCCGGATCCTCTTGCGACGATTTTGGACATTGCCAGGGCAGCGGTTCCTCGCGTTTTAGGGGATGGGCAGGCTCTGGAATCCGGGTCATGTTGCTGTTCGACTGCTTTGCTTTCATTGTCGGGTCGCACGTTGGTAGTGGCCGCAGAGATGCTTGTGGAGCGCGATCTCGCGTTCATGGTCGAGGGAACGTGCCGGCCTGCGCGCCCACACAATAAATTTCGCGGCAGGCCAACGTTCGCGCAACATGTCGGGCGTATCGATCTGCGCGATGCGCTCGTCGACAATCGCCAAAGCCAGCCCCGCGGCGAGCGTTCGCGCCTGCGGCCGCGGCAGCAGGAAATTCGGTACGAGAATCGTGCTTTTCACGGCATGGACCTTTTCACGGCATGGACCTCTGCTCCAATTTCATGGCCGGCCGGCAAGCATCAGGATTGGCAAAATCGCCCGGCGGAGCGCATATAACAAGCAAGCCTCATCACCGTGCGATAGGATTCCCCATGAGTCGAGCAATCATTTGTGCTGTTGCATTATTGGCTAGCGCCACCTTTGGCACCGCCACCGCGCAGACGCGGGACTATAAGGCGGGCTCCCTCGACATCACCGGCCCGTGGTCGCGCGCCACCCCGAAAGGAGCAAGCGTTGCGGCGGGCTACATGAAAATCACCAATACCGGGACGTCCGCGGATCGGCTTGTGAGCGGTTCCTCCGATGCCGCCTCGACCTTCGAAGTTCATGCGATGGAAATGGAGGGGGGCGTTGCGAAGATGCGGCCGGTCAAAGGAGGGTTGGAAATCAAACCCGGTGAGACGGTCGAGCTCAAACCCGGTTCGTTGCATGTGATGTTCGTGGGCCTGAAGAAACCCCTTGCTGCGGGTGACCACGTCAACGGAACGCTCGTGTTTGAAAAAGCAGGAACAATCAACGTCGAGTACGATGTGCTTGCGATGGGCGCCACAGCCACACAGAAGGATTCCATGCCGGGGATGCAAATGCATGGGCACTAGAGCATGATCCCGAAAAAGCCTGCCCCGCACTTGATGCGGGGTGGGAACCGGTTTTCGGAAAAAGATCATGCTCAAACAAAAAGTTAGAGCGGGATGATGATTCGAAGAAAAATCATCCCGCACTGAAGAGTTCCATCGAGAAAGCGATACCCCGATGGGCGCTGAATCCCGCTTGCAACACCGACGGATTAGGCGTAGGTGTCCATTGGGAACGGCAAGAGGCTATGCCGAACCCAAATGGACTGACCTGCACAGGTCAGCATGCGGTAGCAGCAGGCTACCCCAACGGAGGCCCAGCCGCTCACTTAGCCCTGGGCCTTCTTGATTTGTGCGTTCCTGGTTATTCGAGTTACGGGCGATCGCTGCGGTGACGCAGTAGGCTTTCCACTCTCCACTCAAGGCGGCGATACAAACGGACGCCGACAAGCCGAAAGAGCGGGAGTAACGCCCCGCATCGCCCGTCCTCTTTGCTGAGATCCAATGATTTAACGGGTGGCGCTCGCAAGCGCGTTGCTCAGGAACAAGGCGCCCTCGGTGGCGACCAGCTCTCCCTGCTGCAAACCCTCGAGAATTTGCCGGTATCCGTCGCGTTGTAATCCAATCCTGACTGTCCGCTTGGTGAAACGCCGGCGGTCAGCAGTCACCCAGACAGTCATCGTGCCGTCGCCTTCTCTCACGACGCCATCAAGCGGAATGGCCGCGGAGCGCACGGGATCACCAGTGCGGATGACGAATGTTGCGAACATCCCGGACCGAAGCTCATGCTGCGGGTCGGCAACTTCGGAACGCACCCAGACGCGGCGGGTGTTCGGGTCGACCATGGATGAAATGGTGGAAATCTTTCCGTCGAATTCGCGATTCGGAAAGGCGAGCACCTTCACCTTGACTTCCTGGCCGACCTTGAAGGCGGGGCTGTCGATTTCAGGGACGTTTGCGAGCATCCACATGGTGGAGACGTCGGCGATCGAAAACGGCGCCGGCGGACTGCCCGGCTGCACGTAGAGACCGGGCGCGGCATTGCGGGCAGTCACTCGGCCCGAGATCGGGCTTGGCACAACCAGAATGGGGTCCGCCATGCGCTTGGCAATGATGGCGTCGATCTCGGCATCCGTTTTGCCGAACAGCCGCACCGAATCGCGCCCTGCCCGTACATTGCCCTCCGCGGTCTGCTGATCCGAGATCGCCTGCTCCATGTCCTTCTGGGAGACCGCGCGGGTGGCGTAGAGCGATTTGAGCCGCGCCAAATTCCGGGTGGTAAATTCAAGCACCCCCGCCGCGGCGATCAAGGTCGATTCTGCCTGCAACAGGTCGGGACTGTTGATGGTGAACAGGGTCTGGCCTTTCTTGATCTCATCACCGATCTTGGCAAAGAGCTCGACGATCCGCCCTTGATACGGGGTGAACACCTGCACTGTCATATCCTGATTGAAGTCGATGCTGCCGACGGCAGTTTTCTCGATCAGGAATTCGTATTCGCCGACCGGCTCGACCTTCACCGATGCGAGCTGGGAATCCGACAGCTCCACGCTGTCGCCGGTGACGGCGGCGCCAGATCCGGCGCGTGGGATTGCTTCTTCCGCTTTGGCATCTGCTTTGGCGTACGCCTCCGTGGGTGCCTCACCGGAACGGCGGGCATCCCCGCCAATGAGCAGCCCCACAGCGACGGCTGCTCCTGCGATTGCGAAGCGTTTTTTTGCCACAAATCCCATGGGTCAAAATCAGGGTGCAAACATCGCCACGATGACAACGAGTTGGGAAATCGGTCCACTGTGATAAATCACAGTTGATCGTACCGGGCTGGCCCGTCGTTGCCGGCCGGCCACATCGAGAGCAAAGAAAGATTGGCCTCGTGCTCCCTAGCCGGGCAGGTCCATATCACGCTTGCTCCATGTGCCGAAGGCCGCGGTGTGATTAATCACAGGAGATGGCGTGGCGCCGCCCGAGGAGGCCCTCGCCGGGGCGCAGGGCAGCGGTCTCAGCGAGCCTTGAATTGGCGCAAATTCGGGCGGCGTTCCGGGCGAGAGCGTTGGTACGCTTTTACTGCGAAAAATCACGGTTTTTGCGCGTCCCAAGCGTCATTTTTCTGTAATCCGATAGGGCCCGGTTGTGGCTACGGGGTGACAGTCAACTTCCGCAAATGATCGTAGTGTCCGGGGCATATCCGGGCGTCAAGTATGTACAAAGTGTGCGGATTGCCGCTTCGTGGCGTCGCTGCTTCGCTGGTGGTCTCGACCCTTTTGTCGGGCTGCCTGGCCGTAGGCCCCGACTACGTCGTGCCTGCTCCGCCGCGAGACGCCCGCTACACCAGAGAACCTCTCCCGGGAACGATATCGGCGCCGGGCCCCACCGGAGGTGCCCAGCACTTCGCCTACGGCCGCGACCTTCCACAACAGTGGTGGAGGCTGTTTCGGTCGCATGCCCTCAACAAGCTCGTCGAAGAGGCATTGCGGAACAATCAGAACCTGCAAGCCACCATGTCTGCGTTGCGCGCGGCAAAGGAGGTCGTCTACGCGCAACAGGCAAAGTACTTGCCGACTGCCGCGGGCAATTTTTTCGCCTCGCGCCAACTGACGGCCCGAGACCTGGCGCCGATTCCCGCGAATCCGGCAATCGCTGCGTTTGATCTCTACACCGCACAGGTTCTGGTTTCGTATTCGATGGATGTTTGGGGCCTTAACCGGCGAACGGTGGAGTCGCAGCAAGCGCTGGCGGATGAGCAGCGCTTCACGGTGGAAGCCGCCTACCTGACGCTCACGTCGAATGTCGTGGTCGCCGCCATCCAGGAGGCGTCACTGCGCGCCCAGATCGATGCAACCAGGCAGATCATCGCGCTCAACAGAAAGGCGCTCGACATCATCCAGCAGCAGTACAATGCAGGTTACATCAGCCAGATCGAACTGGCCGCACAGCAGTCCACGCTGGCGCAGCAAGAAGCAACATTGCCGCCGCTGCAAAAACAATTGGCCATCACCCGTGATTTATTGACCGCGCTGCTCGGCCGCTATCCCAGCGAGGAGCCATTCCAGATTTTCACCCTCGACGCCTTGCAGCTGCCGGAGGACCTGCCGGTCAGCCTGCCGTCGAAGCTCATCGAGCAGCGTCCGGACGTGCGTCTGGCGCAGGAGCAGATGCATGCGGCTAGCGCTCTGGTCGGAGTCGCTACCGGCAACATGCTTCCGAATTTCACCATCAATGCCAACGGGGGATACACCGCACTCCAGCTCGCCGGTCTTCTGCATCCCTTCAACGCGTTCTGGCTGCTGTCCGGCAACGTGACCCAGACCATCTTCGATGCGGGTAATCTGCTGCATCTGAGGCGCGAGGCCGAGGCCAACTACGATCAGACCGGATGGACCTATCGCTCGGTGCTCATCGGCGCCTTGCAGAACGTCGCCGATACGCTGCATGCGCTGCAATACGACGCCGCCTCGCTGCAAGCGGCGCGGAACTTCGAGCGCGCCGCCAAGACCAGCCTCGATCGCTCTCGCGAGCAGCTCAATGCCGGACAGGCCAATATCATCTTCCTGCTCTTGGCGCAGCAGAACTATCTGACCGCGGTGCTCCAGGTCGTGCAGGCGAGGGCCGCGCGACTATCCGACACGGCCGCATTGTTCCAGGCCTTGGGCGGCGGCTGGTGGAATCGGATCGAGCCGCCGGTCGAGAAGATCCTGGAAGTAGGCACGAATACGGCTTTCACGCTGATCGATCCGCACGTCGTGGTGATCGATCCGCATGGTTTGTACTGACCCTGGTGTGACGTGGCGTAAAGGGGGGTGTCGCATGAAGAAATTTCTACTCGGAGCAGCGCTGCTGATGAGCTTCGGCGCGGCAACCGCGACACGCGCTTCCGAAATCGACGGAGGAATCATCCCGCCCGACGTCTTCACGGCGCCGCCCGCGTTTGCGCCTTCGCGCGCCTACAACTGGACGGGGGTTTATATTGGCGCAAACGCCGGAGGCGGATGGGCCAGCCCGCACTGGGTATCCACCCCCGACGGCAATAACGGAAACTACCGTCTCTCGGGCGGCCTCCTCGGCGGCACATTGGGGTACAACCTTCAGGCCGGCAACAGTTCGTTGGTTGTCGGGGGAGAGGCGGATCTCGCCTGGTCCAGTATCAAGGGCACGCTTCCGCCAAACATCGTCCCCGAGCCCGGTGTTAATCCGAATACCGGCGCGGTGATCCTCATCCCAACCCCGATTGCGTGCGTGCCCAATTGCGAGGTCATCAACCCATGGCTCGCAACCGCGCGTCTGCGGCTTGGCTATTCGTTCGATTGGATTCTGCCCTATGTGACCGCGGGCGTCGCCGTGGGCCGGCTGGAGGCAAACATTGCCGGCATTCCGATGGGCCGCCAAAGCTCGAACAATCTCGGCTGGGTCGTGGGAGCGGGCGTCGAGATGGTGATCGCCGGCCCCTGGACCGCGAAAGCCGAATTTCTGCACGCCGACCTCAACGGGTTCAACTGCGACATGGCTTGCCCCTTCCTGATCCCAGGCCCGATCGTGAGCACCGGCGTCTCGATCAATGCCGCCGAGAACATCATTCGCGTCGGGCTCAATTACAGGATTTGGAACCACTAGTAGCGCGTCGGGGAGCGGAGAATGAAGAAGCTCATCATCAGAGGGGCCGTGTTGGCGGCTTGCATGGCTGGTCCTGCATCGGCTGCAGACCTGCCGATCGACTCACCGGACTATGTCGAGCGCCCGCCCATCGTCGGCCTTCTGAACTGGACCGGGTTCTACCTGGGTGCGAATCTCGGCTATGGGCGCAGTCCCGGCAGCGCAGACGTCACCGCTTGCGTGGTTACGGTTGCGGTCTGCCCCACTATTGGTGCCATTGGCACGCCTATTGGTCCGATTGTTCCCGGTACGCCGCTGTTCTCGTTCGCAGACACCATGAGCGGCGTAATCGGCGGGGTGCAGGCCGGCGCCAACTGGCAGACCGGCAATGCCGTTTTCGGCATCGAGACCGATTTTCAGGGAACCAGCCAATCAAGTTCAAGCTCAAACGCCGTCCTCGACGTGAATGGGCTCGTCGATCCGAATATGGGCATCATCAGGGCTGTCTACAGCGACAAGCTAACCTCATTCGGCACTGTGCGCGGACGTGTCGGCATGGCTTCGGATCGGTGGCTGTTCTATGCAACCGCCGGCTGGGCGTATTTTAACTGGACTTCCAATCTGACCATCAGCGGCTTGGGGACCGCGAATCTTTCCGGTTTTCAGGGCGGGGGCGCAGCAGGCCTCGGCATCGAGGCCCTCATTACCGGGAACTGGACGGTCAGGGCCGAATATCTCTACCTGCAGTCCACCAACATCTCGAACGCGCCGTTCGCCGCACGGCCCGACATCTCGATAAACACGCGCTTCCGGGAAAGCGTCTTTCGCGTCGGCGTGAACTACGTCTTCTTTACCGGTTCGGTCGGTTGCAGGCCTCATGTTTGTTAGTTTGGCGAACAGGCACATCATGTACAGGGCAAAAGCTCTCTGCCTTGCAGTTTTCGCCTTTCTTCTTTGCATGTCCTGCTGCCATGCGGGCGAGGTATTCTTTTCACCGCGGGACGGCGTATGGACCCTGTTCGACCGGCACGGAGCAGAATATCTGCCGCCGAAATTTCAAAATCACTGTGCTCTCCACAACGGCCGCTTTTATTGCGCCCATCACTGCGGCTCTACATATGAGTTTTTTTATTGCTCGAGAATCTCATACGGCTGCTGTCACATCGGAGACGGCTACTGCGACTATCGGGGCTTCCTGCGCTGTCGGCCTTAGAGCATGATCCCGAAAAAGCCTGCCCCGCGCTTGATGCGGGGTGGGAGCCGGTTTTCGGAAAAAGATCATGCTCAAACAAAAAGTTAGAGGGATGATGATTCGAAGAAAATCATCCCGCTCTAGGGCCGGCCGAAGGAGCAATGTCGTCGTTGGTGTGTCGAAATGACAACAGCCAACCCAATTCTTTCGGCGGACACGAGCCGTCATTCTCCCATCTGAGATCGGTCGATAGAATCGAAAGCGACTAGTGTCCTTCGATTCCGAAATTCGTTCGATCGCGCCGCAAGCGGGGGA
>Ga0306920_100010532_pt1 | contig 12409 bp, 22 predicted proteins | sample flu12Cox44000170_FD_204666 | JGI IMG/M metagenome (GOLD analysis project Ga0306920, IMG submission 204666) | Lab enrichment of tropical soil microbial communities from Luquillo Experimental Forest, Puerto Rico - flux4day.12C.oxic.44.000.170 (v2)... | ecosystem: Environmental > Terrestrial >...
AGGGCGGCGGCTCCAACACGAGCTACACTGCGATCACGTGATCTGAGCCCAAAAGCCGCGACAGACCGTCGTCTATCGCCGCGGCTTAAATCCAAACCGTTTCGCCCGTGCGCTCATCGGCAAACCGAAGGTTGCGGATTCTTTCTGCATCCATCTCGAAGCTCTTGTGCTTGATGGCTTCGGAAAAGACGTGAGCGAGCCGATAAGCAACAGAGCGCACTGCGAAAACCCGTGGATGCCTAAGGTCCTCATTGAGGCGGCGAACACAATTTTTCAACTTGCGGCGCGGGAATGCAGGCGAGAATTTGGCGATCGAATATCGCTGGGCGGAGGGCCAAAACGATCGATTTCCCCACCCCTTAACATAGGCCCCCTTCCTTCAGAAATGTCGGCGGCGATCAACAACAACCGCGTGCGAATGTTAGTGCAGTCTGTTAGATGATCTGATAAAATACAGCGAGGCCTGCATCAACCGGCTAAGGACAATGCAGGCCTCTCACTCCAACCACAGAGGAGTCAGGTCCATGGTTGAAGCTAATCAATTTATATTTTTGAGAACTTTCCGGCAATGACGCGAAGCGCCGATCCTACTGCTTTACCGCGAGCCTATCCCGCCACCGATGCCGATAACGTGTTAACCATGTCCGATACGCGGGATGCCATTCCAATATAGTGCAATTATTAGGAGTGATGCACCAACGAAGGAACGTTGAAAAGTCAGAGTTATTCGTGTGCGAATATCATCGTCAGAATGGAGAGCAGAATGATCGTAGGCTATGCGCGTGTCTCTACCGATGGCCAGACGCTCGATGCACAACAATCGGCGCTTAAAGCCGCTGGTGCTGATCGCATATTCGCTGAGAAGGTTTCAGGAGCGGTCACAGATCGACGCCAGCTTGCCAAGGCAATCGCCTCCCTCAACGCCGGTGACGTTCTCCTAGTCACCCGGCTGGATCGGCTAGCCAGATCAACGCGTCACCTTCTGAACGTCTTGGCGACCATATCTGAGAAGGGAGCAGGCTTCCGGTCGTTGGCCGATGCCATGATCGACACGACCTCCGCACATGGGAAGCTGATCATTGCGGTGCTGGCGGCTCTGGCGGAGTTCGAACGGTCAATGATCCTGGCTAGGACCGATGAGGGAAGGAGGCGCGCCCAAGCTCGCGGGGTTAGGTTCGGACGGAAGCCTAAACTGTCCGCCTTCCAAATCTCCGAAGCAGTTGCTCGTAGGGCGAATGGAGAACCGCTCACTGATATCGGTCGGAGCTACGGAGTAAGCCACTCGACAATCAGCCGGTTGTAGGGCTATACTCCCCCACGTCAAAGGTTCCCTCAATAACTTAGGCCAGCCCCTCAACCGGCTGGCCTTTTCCTTTACGCGACGCCCTAGCCCTGGAGGAGTAGCGGTCGTGCAACCCAAGGCCAGGGCGCGCATGCCCTTGTGAGCCTCTGCAAAGGTCCCGCACACGGGGAGGCCACAGGGCAAGCGCAGCATACTCCTTCCACTAGAAAGTCAAGGTGTTGGATTGACGCACCTTCACCGTCAAACCCTTCGCCACTTACCCTTCATCGAGCTAGAGTGGACCGGGCTCCATTTCGCTAGGCCGAACCTTCGCCGCTAAAGTCGGCGCAATCTCTTATCCCAGTTCGTCGGTGGCAATCTCAGATCACTTTGGAATGGAACCTTCTTGGGCGGTTCGATAACTGGCTGAACCTTCGCCTCGATAACCTTCATCCGCGCAGCGTCGGATCGCTTCACCGCTCGATCTAGGGCCTCCGCAAAGGTCGTCCCTTCAACAATCGCATTCACCGCTAGCTTAGGGTGCTCAAACGGCAGTGCTGCCGTCGCCGCTCGCATTCTGGTTCCTAGCGGTAAACCTTCGTTCAGATAAACCGCCTTCATAAAATCGAGGGACGAGGCATTCCCATTGAGGGCGATTGTCTCCTCCTCGCCCATCATCTCAACCTTTCTCTTATGCTCTTCTATCTGCTCTAGCGGTGTCACCTGATCTTCCTTTGGTACAGATGGTACAAATGGTACAGATGGTCCTATGAGTTAGGGTGGGAATAGGAATTTATGGGGGGGAAATATATGCAAGACCATCTGTACCACCTGTACCACCTGTCCCACACGGTTACCCGCCTTTTCCCACTCCAATCCCAATCAACACCGTTCCACGCCCCGCACCGTCTCTTGGACGGTAGGAACGGAGGTTTGGAACGGCAGAGCGGAGTTTTTCGGAGAATTGTTTGTCGGTCCAGCCGTAACGTATGCCACGTTGTTCGCACCAATCCCGCCAATAGCCGAATAACGTTTGAACTGAAGCCTTGCGGTTAGGACCGATGACACAAGCGTCCTCAATGAACGCTGCGATATCGGAGGTCAACGTCGCCAGACTATCCACCATTTCGACGCCCGTTCCAGGTTGGACTAATCGACCTCTCGCCTTCAACCGATCCAACGCATCCAACGCCAAATTCAGAATGCCCGCTCGTTCCGCCAATAGCTTCTCGGTCAGGTCGAGTTCCTCCCTCCCCCAGAAACTTTGTTGCATCCGCCAGATCAGGAACCGACTTGCCAACGCCCCGCTGTCGTCGTGGAAGCGCAACAATTCGTTGGACAGGATGATTATCCTCGCCCGCAAAATTCCATTCCAATACCCATCCCATTTCCGGTTGATATCCAGCACATCTTCCCCGGTAATCGACAGCAGTCGTTCCGCAATAATGCTCAAGAGCTTCCGGGTTACTCCATCGAGCCTCGCATCTGAAAACACCGCTACTTTCTTCCCGATGAGCGATTGCAACCCAAATTGATCACTGAATTGATGGAGGGTTGGGCCGACGTAGTTCTCAGCACCGATCAGACCACGTAGCAACCGCCCGATTGTCCCCCTCCCGCCCCTTCTCGGCCCCACGAACATGAAGGCTTTTTGGTATTTGGTTTCATCGGTAATGCAAAGGCCAACCATCTCCAAGAACGATTGTTGAGCCTCCTCATCCCCCGGCCACAGCTCTTCCAAGAACCTCTCAAACCTCGGAGCCCCCGCCCGAGGATCGTAGTCGAATTCGAGAACATTCGGGCTCCAGAACCTTGGGCTATGCCGCAGCAACCGACGATCAGGCAGGTAGAGCAGACCGTTCCGACAGGCCACCAATTCCTTCAGGTTCTCAACCGGAGCTTCGCCTTTCAACCATCCAGGCATCCCCCAATCTGGTTCGAGGTTCACCTCCGCTCGCAACGCATCGATAACTTTGTTCACCTCGGTTATGGTTGGTTCGTAGCGCTCAGGCTTCCCCCGTTTATCCAGCTTCTCTGCCTGATCCAGAAACCCGTAGAGCCGTGCCCGGGCAGTATTCTCATCAAACACCTTCCAATGCATCCCGCTCCACATCCAGAATTGACGTTGCCAAAACCTCAACCTCGGAACTCGCTCCTGATGGTGCCATTGCCTCAAGGTTACGAATATCCTTGCACTGTCTAGCGGAGCCTTAGGATCGAGAATTCCGGGACCGACAGGCTTCGCCTCCTCCGCCTCATCATCAGGAGGCGGTTCATCAGGTTCAGGCTCCGGTTCAGGCTCCTCCTCAGGTTCCGGCTCCCTCACAAATGGCTTCGCCCCCAATCCATCCACAATCCTACGCAACTCCGGTGGAAGGGGCTTCTTCTCCTCAACCGAAGTCGGCTTCCCCAAGAAGTTCTTCAATCTCGTATCGACAACCAGCGATGGAGGCGGTTCATCGACTTTGGAAGGCGGTTCAATAACAGCCGGTTCATGCGTCCTCGCACGGAACAATTCCCTCGCCTTCCCCTCAGCCTCAGGCCCAAACCGCTCCGCAAGATTAGCGAAGGCTTTCTCTTGATCTTTAACGGTAAGTCCATCGAGCCTATCAACGAGCGCCTGCACTCCCGACAACCATTCAGCTTCAACCGGCTTGTTCATTCCCATCTCCACCTCCATGAAACTAGAAGGGCCCCCTCAGGGCCCTTAGTCATCTTCCCAATCAACCGGCCCCCAAATCCCTAGTCGGCATGGATCGAGGGACCTCCGATGACGGCGATCTTCCTCCTCCCAACGTTTCTGTTCCTCCCATGCCTTGATGTTCACCGTGACCCAATCTGCCCGCCGGACCTCCACAACCCGATCAACTCCCTTCCCTGCATTGGTGTCAGCCCGACTGACATGAACGTCGGCGTCTCTGACCGGCTCCGCATCTTCCACAACGACCTTTGGCTTCGGCCTAGGCATAGGGCCGAAGATTTCGTCCATTATCTCATCGACAACAGCCTTCCCTCTCACATCTCTCGTTACTGACATCGTACCCTCACTTCTCCATCTGTTAAGACGGCTTTAGGTCCCTTGTACCAATTAGGATCACTCGGAGAGACGATCACCACCGCATCTCCAACAATCCTTCCAGCAACACAGACCAACCTTGGTCTGGGCCTCCTCACCACAGATAACGGTTTAGCTCTAAGCTCTGCTAACCGTTCCCTTGCAGTTTTAGGTTCACTCATCTTTGCTCCTCTCACTACTCATCGCCTCGCCCTCCGCAACGCTTCCATGCTCTCCATGGTCAACTCCCATGGATGAATGAGTTCAACGATAACCTTGTCGGGTTCCTTGAGCCGCTCGACCTTAACTCCTCGGGCTTCCAACATCTCCGCAACCCACCGTGCTAAGCATGTTTTGCCTGAGCCGGTCCTGCCTTCGAAACGGATTGTTACTTGTCTCATCTTGTCCTCCTCACACCCACCCAAAACCGAAGCAGTGGAGGCGGTGCTACCAATCGAACCTGATGGAGGCGGTGGCATTCCTACCATCATGCGAACGGTTCAACTTCGCCACCCACCAAATATTTGTAGAGGTTCATTTCAGCTTCCTACGGATTGCCTCGTCTATCAGCGCCTGCCGATCCTTAGCGTCTTGAACATCCATTCCACGATCCATTAGCTCGATCCCAGGGGGAGGCTTAATCTTGACCTCATCCGCCCAGCCAGAGCCACGTACAGGCTCCGGCCCCGGCCTCGACTGCGTCGCCTCCGCAGCACGACGCGCGTCCCCGACGATCCCGGAAATCACGCTGTTTGGAACCGCCCGAGCCATCTCGGCGATAACGGATGGAGGGGCTGACATCCGAGCAGTCCAATCGATTGGTTGCCACGCCTCACCCACGCGTTTATGCGGCTCCCCACGAAGCCTCGCTAGCTCCTCTTTTTGCGCAGCTATCTGCCGTTCAAGATCAGCAATCTTCTCTTCCATGGTTGGCATAGCGGTTATCTCCTGCGAACGAGTGGGGATTTATCGGTGACTTCGGGACCAAACGCGCCCAGGATGTCCCGTCCTTGAACTGGGGACCCGACAGGTTTGCCGTGGAGGGATTGTGTCCCGGTGCGATGGACGGTCCTCCCGGTACCCGGACCACCCCCACCCACGTTTCGAGCGACGGCGTTGCCCATCGGGACTTGGCTCATTGTTCCGGCGTTGACTGGAAGCGCACTGTTTTCAGTTGTGAAACTCCCAGTTTTGTTGAGACGTGAGCCAGCGGCGTAGCCGTACTGGCTGACGCCCCTCGGAGAGATGACGTTGGTTGAAGGCGGGCCTGTACGAACGCCTACCCGAACAAGTTTGTTGGAACGGATACCTCCGCCAGACAGAGTAGTTTTAGCCATGTTTAGTCTCCTTTCATTGTTGACCTAGCAACCTCCAGCAAGACATACCTTGTTTATTCCGTCATTAAGAAGCAGGAAGCTCGTGCCGTTTACTAACAGTATCTTCCCGTGACCACTGCTACTTACTCCCCTCTTAATACCATCTATGCTACCGACAACACCATAATCGATGCCGTCAGCTAATGCTGGGGAGGCGGCAAGAATGGCAGCGATTATTGCGTATCGCGCGTAAGCCATGACTAGTTTCCTTTCTCATTGTTGTAAGTAGTAGACGATGAGTGTTGTAGGTCCGGTCCCCGTAGTTACTAAGCAAAGATCATTTCCTTGCGGCAGACTAATGGAGGCATATATCGAATGATCTACTTGTACGCCGTTGATCCCTAAAGAGTAGATGGGCGTTACTGTGGCATTGCCAGTCCCACAATTTACGCCGGTGCCACTCTGTAATTGGAATGTTCCAGCAGCAGCGCCAGCACCGGCATTCCATCCGCACAGTGAGATTACTTGGCCACTTACGCCCGCGATGATTTTAGTTAGTGCAACCGCACCTTGGGAAATTTGGAAAGTACGGTTGCATATCAGCGGTTGGCCTTGGGCAAAGGCGGCGCCACAGAGGAGCAAAAGCCACAGCAGGGCTTTCATCGGGTAATGCCACCTTTCCCCGCGATGTGAGCGATGACTTCGTCAGGTCCCGCATATTTTTTGACAGGGACGTGTCCTGCTCCGTGATACACGGAGGTCACGCATCGAGTAGGTTGGGTCTCGACGACGCTATTTGGTCGAAGAGGACCATGGACATTTCCGAGGCGATCTCTGATCCGTTCGGCTTCACTCTTTCCCCGATAGATCACTTGTGGTGCCATTGTTAGCTTCTCCTTCTCTTTGGTGGTTCCTTCATCGGTTTGTTGCCCGCATATCCGTACAGCGGTAGCGATCCTAAGATCGTCTGGTCCGAACGCTTCTTTGGTGGAGGCCGACGGACTTGGGCCTTAGCTTTCTTCGCCATCCCTCGCCTCCATCATTTCGCTTTGAAAGGACCGCCCGGTTGGTTGTGCTGTCCATTGAGGAGCGTGCCGCCTCCAGGGGTTACGCTGCTCACTTGGAACGCTCGAAACATAGAACTGCTATTTACATCGACGGTTGAGCCTGCGAGGACATACATTGGCTGTCCCGTGATTGGCATCCAAACGTCAACTGCTAGAACGCAACGATCTGCCATGGCTTTCTCCTTTAGCTCCTCTTGGATTGATTTTTCAGATAGATGTCGTACCACTGTTCGGTGAGGGACTTCCTAGCCCCCGGACGATTGCCCCACCAATCTGCCTGACTAGGCTTCGCCGCCTGACTTGGCTGTGCAGCTTGGGGCTTCCCATCTTGCTTCGCAGCTAAATCCTGATAGATGTTTCTTGCTAGGGCCTCGAAGCTCCGCGGTTTATTTACGAACGCCATTGTTGATGCTCCTTCACTGTGGCCATTCCCCCAAACCCAAACCGCTCATTATTGTTGCTCGTACAGCCTCAGCGCCGTCCTTCGCCAAGTAGCCGTTCGCTTTCGACGCCATCAACAACAACTTGCAAGCTCCGGTCCCCGAGATAGCTTCCTTCTCAACAAGCTCCCGAAACCTCCAAGCGGCGTAGTTTAAGGCGTTGTTTCGCCCCTCTTGTTTTTTAGCAACGACGTTGAACAATGCCGCAGCACGTCGTTGATCCCGGCGAGAGCACCGAGTGAGTGGCATTAGTCGGAGGATCATGATGTAGACTGGTTGGGGTACTCGGCTCGCACCGGTGTTGGTGTCGGCGGCGGCGGTCATTGGGGGACCAGAGGGAGAAATTGGTGAGGTATCGTCACCGGGGGAGATTCGAGTTAGAACCAACCGCTTCAATTCCTCCGGTGCTTCAGCAACCGCGCCCGCGTTCACCCATTCCCTTCCCTCCGCTGGCGGAACAATCGCGAACTTTCCCTTCGCCCACCATTCCAGTCCCTCCCCAATCGTTCGAGAACGGCTTCCCTTCACATGCCGGAACCAATAATGCCTCCCTCCCGACGGAGTTGAGGCGCTCACCGTTTCAGGGAGGGATAGGCCAAGCACCTCGATTGTTTGGAAGCCATTCCTTCCCCCACCCTCACCGTTACTCCCCAATTTTTCTTCCTGGCCCCTTAATGACCGAGGCCATCGAACATCAACATCCAGCACATCAATCACTCTTCCTGTCGCAACAGCGCAATCTGCTCCCTTCCAGTTCCAGCGACGGAAGATCTTCGGATCAGAAGAAGCGGAGTGAACGCCATGCGGAGTTAGCGGACGCTTTCCCCGCACCGGAAGAACGGCTAAGCCGAGTTTGGAAAGTTGGAGGGCGACTTCGAGGCTCACTGAACCGGCTCCTCAGCCCACACCAGATGAATTCCGCAATCCTCCCTCATGACCTCCGCAAACTTTGCCTTCATTTGCTTTTCGGCGGTCTTGCAATCCTCACTCACCGGCGGCCAATTCGGGCAGACGCTCCTAAAGTATCTGTCCCAGTGTTCATAGATCAGCCAAACGATCATCGTGTCTGGGAGTTCTAAAACCTCAGGGCATGCCAAGACCAACTCGCAAAACCGCATGTCTTCCTCGAACTGCGGAGGCATCCAATTCCTGGTCGGAACGCCTGGGGAGGGAATGCGCGATAGCCGAACGGCAAGGGTTGGAACGTTGCCCGGAGTGAACAGATCGATTGGTCGTCGCATCTACACCTTCCCCCTCAAAGAAACGGGACCAGTCGAGATAACATCTGGAGATGCCACAGCGTTATCATCGACTGGTCCCTTCCTGCGCTCACCCGAGGGACCCTCGGAGATCGCAAGGACGGATGGAGCTTCAACCGGTTCCATCGCATCGACCGAATATCCCAACGGTGGCGAGGTTCCCGAAGGACAAGGCTCACTCCAAGGTCCGCTTGGTATTCGTGGAAATTGAGGAACAGGCTTCGATCCAGTCACCACCTGTTCCTTTCCAAGGTGGCTATAACGTCCTAGCTCCTCACCCATCGACGCCATTGCACGGGCAAAGAAGGTCGATGCGCGGTCCTGTTTGAGCATCGCGCGACGTTCGGCCTGCGAACTCTCGTTGTGGAAGGATTGATCAGTCATCGGTTATCTCCATCGTCCGGGCAGCGTCGTGGAGGTCTGGAAACCCCCACGTCGCGCCATACCAACAGCAGGGAGTGAGACTGCCGTTGTAGCTTGATGGGCGGACAGACGAGATCAAGCTTCCCCGATCTCGCCCGCCGTTTCTGCACCAGATGTGCCGATCCGGTGCTGCCTCCCGCCTTCAATCATGCGACCATCCCTCGATCTTGTTGATCGGCACCCTCTTTCCGAAATGGTAGTGTGCAACAGCGTAGTTGAAGGCAATCGCTGCATCTTCTTTGTTGGCGAAGACGCCCAACCGAATATTGCGACCATCAATCCTTATTTGAGCAAGCCACTTGTCATATTCGCGGTAAACGCCCCGATGTTTTGAGGCACTGACAGACCGAACTACTGGCGGGGACTTGGCGAGCAGAGCAGCCATCACCTCATCAAACGTTGACATGTTCCTCCTCCACCATCATCGGCCTTCCGGCCCTCCACCAAACCCGCCTCGCGGCTCTTCCTTCAGCAGCTTTTGCTTTTAATCGGCACCATCGTCGGCAGTAGCGTTGGCTATCCACGCGAGGTCGGTACTTGGCACCGCAGAATTCGCAGTAACGGGGACGGATGTCTGTCAGCATTGCAATCCTAGATTGAAAATACTTCTATAGATTTTACCCTAATTATATACCATCTAGCCGGAAAACTTGCTGATTCTACAATAGAATCCGACTTTTGGCCAAAGATTTTTTTCATCGATGCCGAGGACAACTAGGACGGGAAATGCAAGGAGAAGGCGGGACCGCCGATTGATCCCGCCTGGTTCGCCTAGGCCGCCGTCGCAATCTTCTTGTCTGCTTCAGCGAGGTCCTTCTGCGCCTTTAGATACGTAGCCAAGTTATCGGAGAGGACTTTGATAGTCGGCTCCAACTCATCGAGTTGCATCTTCTCAAACTTTGCCTTTAAGCCATTCCACAAGGTTATTGCGACCGGCTCATTGGTTTTGTTGAGTGCCTTCACTGCCTTGACGATATCGCCTCCGTTCTCTTTAAGTAGTTCATCTTGTCTATCGCTCGCAGTCCATTTCTCAGCTGCTGATACTTTGATGTTGCCTTTCCTAACAGCTGCGCTTAACGCAGGGACATTCAGCACTTTCTTTGCACGCTGAACACTCTTCTCGCCAACGTTCAGCAATTTGGCAGCCCCTTCTTCTGTCATGGCGCCAATTGACGCCTTGCTCCTATCGCCGCCATGTGTGCCGTTCGCCAGTTCAGCGGCGATGATTGCACGCTGGCTCTCGGTGAGGTGGCGACGGGCGACATTCTGGCTGATGACGTATTTTGCTGGAGTGTCGCTGCCAGTAGGCTTCCACTCGATCACGTCCTTCTCGGTTAGTGGCCTACCAATATCGACCATGGCCCTGTGCCGATGGCGACCATCGAGGATTTGGTTCAGATAGACCACGATTGGTACGCGCAGACCGTTAGCTCGAATGTCCTCCTTGAGGGCTGTGAACTCCTCCTTGGACATTTCGGGGAACAGGTTGGCCAACGAATGGTGTTCCAGCTTGGTTAGATCGACAGGGAGTGCCATTAGTGCCTCCCCTCCACCATCCGCTGAAGGGCAGCTTCACATTCCGACCGCAGCCATCGGCTTGATCCGGGACCGACCTTTACAGGGGGAGGATATCGCCCCTCCCGTATTCCTCGGTACAGCGTTGAGGCGTCGATGGGCTTGCTACCTCCAAAGAAGTAACAAGCCTCTCGACGATCTAGAAGATGATCGTTCATTATAGTCTCCACTTATCAAACAACTGCGACGCAGAATGCGCCGCGTGGAGACACGATGCATTGTCAGCCCAATGAATTCACGCTAATTAAAATGCCCTTTATTTATTCTTGCGCGCCGCATGAGGACTTTTGCGCCAACTAGTGACGGCTGCACGTACAGTCTGTTCACTCATGCCTATCGCCTCGGCAATCTCTTGGAACGCCGCGTTGGAGTTGCTGGGATGATCTTCGTAATGTGCCGCCGCAACTAGATCGCGAGCAAACCGTTCAGGCTTCCTAGGACTGCCGCGCTTAGGAGGGACGACCTTTAATCGACCGTGGTCGATCATCTCCGCAAGGACACCCCACACCGACGACGGGAGTTCGCCTTCTCGCATTGCTGCCGACAACGGACGAAGATCGCCATTCACCATCCAGCGGACAATGGTGAGCCAATGCGCGACATCGGAGGGAAGGTCGCACCGCTCGATGTACCATTGCCTTTCAATCTCCCACAGCATGCAACCCCACCACATTCGCCGAAGGCCGAACTATCCGTTCGATAAGGCCCGCCAACGCCTCATAAGCCTGTTGCTTCTCCCGATGATATTCGTGTCGGTCGTATGTTCCACGTACTCCCCCAATAACATGGCCAAGACAACGTTCGGCATGGTCAGGGGAAACACCAGCGCGGGACATTAGTGATCTTGCAGTGCGCCGAAGATCGTGAATAACCCAATCCTTTACCCCACTGGCTTGATCTATCGCCTCCTTATTCAGGGTGTAATTACCGATTGGCTGACGGCCATTCCCAGAGAATACCCACTCGCCATTCCGTTCCGGCAGCACGGATAAGGCTATCTGTGAGAGCGGGATTAGATGGTCGATGTTGGTCTTGTATCTCGCTGCTGGAATAACCCATTCGTCGCCGTTGACCTCGCCCCAACGCATTTTGCCAGCTTCATTACGGCGGGTGGCGGTCAGAAGGATAAACCTGAGCATCGAACCGAATACTGGGTATTCTCCACAAGCCGCCCAGATCGAGCGTAGTTCGTCGTCACTCAATATCCGGGATCGTGCTTGTGCAGTGCCCCGGCCCATTCCCTTAACAATAGGCGAGCGGAAATCGTCGGTGCGAGAGGCGTGGAAATTCATAACTCGCGAAATAATGCCCAACACTTTAGTCGCGGTGACGGAACCATTCTCATCCTCGATCTTGTCAAGCAGGCGGACGATATCGCTCCGGTTGATGGAGGTTATCGGACGCTGGCCAAGCGTGGGATGAATTAACCGCGTAAGCATTGCCTCAGTCTCACCACGGGTCCGGTGATCCTTGGCTTTGCGCAACAGGTATTGGTCGGAGATCGCTTGGAAAGTTTGCGCTCGTTTATCTGCGAGGTGCAGCGCAGGATCGGTGCCGTTACCGATTAGCGCCAGCCATTCCCGTGCCCTAACGCGTGCAGCTTCCAGCGTAATAGCGCCGTACGTGCTGAGAGATCGTGGGGCGGGATTGCTCGAACCAGGATATCGGACAACAAGGACGAAGGACTTAACCCCCCGATCAGTTACGCGAATGCCAAGTCCGGGGACTGTGGCATCCCATACGATCCGTCGCTTGCCGGTTGGGGCGAAGGGCAGATGGGCGATGGACCTGTCGGTAAGTGGTTTCTTAGCTTTCATCTCGGCTCCGTTGGGGACAACATCAGGACAACAACATACGTCCCCTTCGGCGCCGTCAATCGAGATGAATTGCAACGGCCTACGGCATGTAACTAGCGGAAATTGCTTTGGTTGCGGAGATAGAATGCAACGCCATGCGTCAACCTGAAATCTCCTGCAATTACGTTAGCACCGG
>Ga0306920_100010534_pt1 | contig 12408 bp, 9 predicted proteins | sample flu12Cox44000170_FD_204666 | JGI IMG/M metagenome (GOLD analysis project Ga0306920, IMG submission 204666) | Lab enrichment of tropical soil microbial communities from Luquillo Experimental Forest, Puerto Rico - flux4day.12C.oxic.44.000.170 (v2)... | ecosystem: Environmental > Terrestrial >...
GCCACACTGTGGGAGGCTGCTGCGGAGATTTCGCGCCGGCTGACTAGAATCTTTCTCCGATCGTCGGACGGAACACGTCCCGTGTATGGTGGCCTGGAGAAATTCCAACAAGATCCGCACTGGAAAGACCTGATCTATTTCCACGAATACTTTCACGGCGATAACGGGGCGGGGATTGGCTCCAGTCACCAGACCGGCTGGACCGGGCTTGTTACCAAGCTGATCGAGCAAAGCGGCGAAGGAATATAGGCAGGGATTTAGAATCGACAAATCAAGGAGAGCACAATGCGAGCAGTGGCAGCAGAAAGCAAAAGCATTAAGAGTCAGGAACGCGAACGGGTGAAAGCTGTCGCGGTCATTCCCGGAAAACCGAACACAATTCATCTTCGCGAAGTGCCAAAGCCCGCCGTTTCAGACGTTCCGAAGGGCCGTGGTGTCTTGGTGAAAATCCTTCGTGTCGGCGTCGATGGCACGGACAAGGAAATTAACGCGGCCGAATACGGAGCTGCTCCTGAGGGCGACGATTACCTTATCGTGGGCCATGAAAGCTTCGGCATCATCGAGGAGGTTGGGGCGAACGTCACCGAGTTCAAACCGGGTGATTACGTCTCGCTGACCGTACGCCGACCTGGTTCGAGCCTTTACGACTCAATCGGTACCTACGACATGACCACGGACAACACGTATTTCGAGCGCGGCATCAATCTCCGCCACGGCTTCCTAACGGAATACATCGTCGACGAACCCGAATACATCATTCGTGTTCCGGAAAACATGAAGGAAGTCGGCGTCTTGATGGAGCCGATGAGTGTTGCCCAAAAGGCCATCGACCAAGCTTATCGAATTCAGCAGCGCCTGCGCGTATGGCAGCCGAAGCGCGCAGCGGTGATGGGTTCTGGAACGCTGGGTCTTCTGGCCACGTTGGTGCTGCGTCTACGTGGCCTGGAAGTCGCCACGTTCGGCAACACGATGCCGCCTACGCTCAACAGCAGTTTGATCGAGGAATTGGGTGCGCGATACATCAGCACGAAACAAATGTCACTGACCGAGGCGTCCGCGAAACATGGCCCGTTCGATCTGATCCTCGAAGGCACGGGCTACTCGCCCCTCGTTTTCGAAGCCATGAATGTTCTGGCGAAGAACGGTGTTCTCGCGATGGTCAGTGTAACCGGCGGCTCTCGCCAGCTCGAAGTGCCGGCCGATAAAATCAACCTGGGTTTCGTTCTCGGCAACAAAGTCGCCTTCGGCAGCGTCAACGCCAACCGAGAATACTTTGAGACTGGTGTTAAGGATCTCTCCACCGCCGAATTGCAGTACCCAGGCTGGTTGAAGAGGCTGCTTACTCATCCCGTCAGGGGTCTCGAACATTATGGAGAGATGATGCGGATACTTACCGAGGCAAAAGGCTCGATAAAAGTCTATTGCGAAGTCGCGGCTATCGAAAGTTCGCAGACGTCGGCCGCCGCAATCTAATCGTCCGCCTACATCGGGCATCATCAGCCCATAGCGATTGCTGGTGGAAGCTAGAGGGTGGCGCGGCATCATCCTCCCTGCTACGGACGCACCCATGCAATGAGGAACGAGTTTCGACACCGTCAGATGCATCTCAAGTTCGCTGCACATCGTTAGAGGAGTTTCAATGTACGATGAATCGGAAAAACCACGTGCTTTGGTCTGCACTGAGGTTTGGGGCGGCAATCGAAAGGTCATTCGCACGGTAAAGCTGCCGAGTCTGATCGCATGGGTAGCTTCGGTTCCCCTCAATGAGGGAGAAGGCGGAGGAGACCTTCACTGTATGTCCGTTTGCGATTACGACCTGATCTCGCGCGTGGCCCTGGCCGACGTGAGCGGCCATGGTAGCGAAGTGGATGGCGTGACTCAGACACTGCACAAGCTAATGCACAAGAACATTAACACGTGGGACCAGTCAGACTTCATGCGAGGGGTCAATGACGCGTTCCGCCAAGGCGGCAATAATAAATATGCCACGGCGATCGTCTTGAGTTTTCATCGAGTCCTGGGCCGGCTGGCGTTCAGCAACGCTGGGCATCTGCCTCCGTTGTGGTATCACGCTGCCCGAAGAGCCTGGGGCTGGCTTGAGGAGGGAACGGAAGCCAAAAAGGTTTCGGGCTTACCTGTGGGGTTGATTCCTGGGACCGAATATAGTCAGACGGTTGTGTCTTTGAAGCCATCAGACCTTCTAGTGCTGTACACAGATGGCATCACCGAGGCAGGGAACGAGACGGGACACGACCTGGGACGAGAACAACTTCTGGAATGGGCACGCGGAGCTCCAGTGGACTCTCCGAAAGCGCTGGGAGAAAACCTGCTTCAACGACTGGAGTTGTTCCGAGGCAAGATTCGCAGTGACGATGAAACATTGCTGGTGTTGCAACGTGAAGAAGAATCTCGTCTTCTCATGTTGGGCGAGGTTGCAAACAGCTATACATTCGGCCGTCTGCTGAGGTCAAAGAAGCGCACAACGACCAAAAACGAACAGTATGGTGGGAGCACCCCGATTCCAAGGAACTCCTGAATATTCCCTTGTAGGTGCATTTTCCCATCTCCAAGCACAAGCTCTTCTCAATAAGGGACTTCGACTCTTGGCCATTGTCTAGTTACGCTTTACTCGATGTCATCTGGGATTTACAGATAGCAAGCAAAATCCTCGCAAAACCCTACTAACAGACTCCCTTTGGGGCGAGCACTTTCTGTTTTGATCTTTGAAACTTTTGCCTCTCCAGGTTCGCTTATTACTACCAAGGTGAACAAAACTTTTCCGCGCGTGGCGCGTGTCGTGTCCTGCAGAGCGTGGCCGCGGAAACATTAAAGTAAGATGTTCATGAAATTGTCGAAAGTCTCGATCCTTCTTATCGGATCCGCGCTCTTATTCTCTTCTTACGCATTTGCAGGGGATGCGAATAAGGGGAGACTAGCATCCTTCAGGAGTCTTGATTCGTTCTCGAATGCTTACAGTCGTATTTGCCATACCTTTTGATACTGCTTTCAGAGCAAAACCTCGACGGTTTGGGACAAATTTGGGACAAGCCCGAGGAAGGCTATCAACCGTGGTCTAATGAATCACTTAGGAAGGGTTGGTAGCGATACCGGGATTCGAACCCGGGTTTCCGCCGTGAGAGGGCGGCGTCCTGGACCCCTAGACGATATCGCCGTAGAGAGATTCAGCCGTTTCCGCTGAATCAACCACGTTTTACAAGTTTCTCACGCCCCTCCGTACTCCGCAAGCAGCGCTGTTCTTTGGAATTGGAAGGGTACATCGTTACCCCCTAGCGCGGTTGAAGTGTATGAGTTCGAAGAGGGGGAAGGAGATGGCCGCCCGGCTCTCCCCCCAGCCGGCCGGCGCGCGGCGTCTAGAATCGTCGCGCCATGGTTACTTCCGCCCGCTACTGCGATCTGGTGCGTGAGAGGAGAGATACCTACAACCATCGTTTGCGACTGGTGGAAAGTGCCAAACAGCGCGGCATTAAGCCCACCGCCCGGCTCTTTACCACCAGCCCGCTTACGGTCCGCAAGGGGTGGCGGCGCTATCCACAGCACGGCCCCTCAGGCTTGCAAGAACATAGCCGTGTTCCTCATCGCCATCCGTTGAAAACTTCCGCCGACGTCGAGCGCAAAGGCGACTTCCCAAAAGCTCCCGGCGACAGCCAGCACGTGCGCATCCCGCCTGCCGCACAACACCTATCAGAGCGACGTGGAAACGGTTCATCGCCTGGAGGAAGACGAGTTCTTCGACCTCGAAGAGTTCCGAACTCCTGGAGAGTTCCTCGCCAAAGTGCCCACTTAGCAGCTGTACTTCAACCTCGTACGGCCCAACTCGCAGAAAGAAAATCTCAGCCCTTGGCAAATCATCGAGCGGCTCGCTCCCCGCTCACCCCTCGAATTCTGCTTGCTTCCGCCTGTCTTCCCGGATTATTACCTCAACGACTCAGGGGTTACGATGTCCCTAGACTTCCTTAGCAGCGCCGTTCTTCGATCGCTGGGCGTCCTGTTTGGAGCTGGGGGCTGACCGCTACCATGATCGGACAAACGCTGGATCATTACAAAATTCTTGCACAGATTGGCGAAGGCGGTATGGGTGTCGTTTATCGTGCGCGGGATGAGGTGTTGAATCGCGATGTGGCGCTGAAACTGCTTGCCCCCGGTGCACTCGACAAGGTCGGGCGTAGTCATTTGCTTCGCGAAGCGCAAACAGTCTCGTCCCTGAGCCATCCGAATATTTGCACCATTCATCAGGTAGGGCAGACGAGCAGCGACTTCTACGTGGTGATGGAACTGATTGAGGGGCGTTCGCTCAGTGATTTGATCACGGCTACGGGCCTCTCGATGGAAACAGTAACGCGCTACGGCACGCAAATCGCGGATGCACTGGCGCATGCGCATGATCGAGGGATTGTGCATCGAGACCTGAAAGGCTCGAACGTGATGGTGACGGCCGAGGGACGCGTGAAGGTGCTGGATTTCGGGCTGGCCACAAGGCTGGAGCATGAGGAAATCAGCGAGCTCACACTTTCCTATAGCTCGCTGGAGAGCAAGCTGGTGGGAACGCTACCGTACATGGCCCCTGAAGTTTTGCGCGGTCAAAAGGGAGACCACCTGAGAGATTTGTGGGCGCTTGGAGTACTCCTCTATGAAGCGACAGCGGGAAGGCTACCATTTCGCGGAAACACCGGCTTCGAGGTGACGTCGGCGATCCTGCGCGAGCCGCCCACGCCACTGCCGGCAACGGTTCCACACGGCCTGGTAGCGGTGATCCAGCGATGCTTGATCAAAGAGCCTACAGAGCGATACCAGCGGGCGAGCGAAGTGCGTGCGGCGCTGGAGGCTCTGCAGGGCGCGGTGCTGCAGATTCGGCATCCCTCGGAAGAAACGCGAGGGCAGCAAACGCTGGTACTGCGCGGAATGGAACACCTCACCGTGAAGAACGGGGACGTGCTGTTGCTGGTAGGCACAAACAAAGGAGCGTTTCTGTTGCGGTCGTCGCGGGAGCGCGCTCGGTGGGATGTCGCCGGGCCGTATTTTCACGGCCAAGGCGTGTACGCAATGGCCTATGACGGGCGGAATAGACGGCACCGCTTATGGGTTTCGACGAACAGCTTGATGTGGGGAACTTTCCTGCGGTCGAGCGATGATTTCGGGAGAATTTGGACCACTCCACTGGAAGCGAGCATCCGGTTTCCCATAGAGTCAGGCGCCTCGCTTAAGAACATTTGGCAGATTTGTTTGGGCCGCGAAGAAGAGCCGGAGACGCTTTATTGCGGCGTAGAGCCGGCGGCGCTGTTCGAATCGCGGGACGGGGGTGAATCGTGGTCACTAGTGCGCGGGTTGTACGACCATCCACACCGGCCGCGCTGGATGCCGGGGAACGGGGGATTATGCCTGCACACCGTTTTGCCGGATCCGGGAAATAAAGAACGAATGTACGTGGCAGTGTCTGCGGCAGGCGTTTACCGCACTGAAGATGGCGGGAACACGTGGCAGGCGCGGAACAATGGCATACGCGTGGTGTTCATGCCAGAAAAGTATCCGGAGTTTGGACAGTGCGTGCATAAGATTGTGCTGCACAAAGCTCGCCCGGAGCGATTGTTCTTGCAGAACCACTGGGGGCTGTATCGTTCTGACAACCGTGGCGACTCGTGGCAGGATATCGCCCGCGGAGTGCCGTCGGACTTTGGTTTCGCCATGTTGATGCATCCGCACGATGCGGATTGCGTGTACATCTTGCCGGTGGAATCGGACGAGTTTCGATGCACGCCAGAGGGTCGTTTGCGCGTTTATCGCACGCGAAATGCCGGCGGTTCGTGGGAGTCTTTGGAGTGCGGGTTACCCCAGAAAGGGGCGTACGAAACTGTTTTGCGAGATGGCATCTCCACGGATTCGCTGGATCCGGCGGGGATTTACTTCGGAACGCGGAGCGGAAAGCTGTTCGGATCGAGAGATGAAGGAAAAGACTGGAAGAAAATACTGGAAGGATTGCCCCAAATCGTGTGCGTAAAGGCGGTCGTGATCGAGATGGATGAGGCGCCGGCAGCGAAGCCTTACGGGAAAGCGAAACCCACGACGAAACGCAAAACTTCGCTGAGAAAAAGCGTCAGGCGTGGGAAACGACGTTGATGCAGATCCTATTTAAAATCCCCGGTCCGCTACGCGAGTTCACAGAGAATCGAAGTGACGTACGGGTTGAGGTGGAGGCAGGTGCTGACCTGCATAAGGCTTTGCAAACAGTGTTTGCTGCATGCCCTGGACTGCGTGACAGGGTTCTGACCGAAGCGGGCCAAATTCGAGAGCACGTGAATATTTTTGTGGCAAACGAGGACGTGCGTCACACAGGTGGACTCGCAACGGCTGTTCCGGATGGGGTAGAAATTTCGATAGTGCCGGCTATCAGCGGCGGTTGAAAGGAGCTCGCTTCCTATGAAATCTCATTTCCTGTCCTGTCGATGCTCAAACGGAGTTCGGGCGCAAACGCAAGCTAACCCACGGCCATTTCTACAATTCCTCTCACAGCATTTGCTAGACTAAGACTGCTTCCGCCAACCTCGAACCGCTCCTGGAGGAACGATGATGGACACCGCAGCTTCTTTTTCCCGCAGGCAATTTCTTGCGCAAGCCTCGTGCTTCGGCGCGTTTTATGCTTTTGCGAGCAGTGTTCCTGTTCCCGCTCTGGCTGGCTCCTTGCTCGACGACCCGCGGATATCTCAGGCGCCTATCGTTGATAGCGGCTTCGCTTCGGTGCGAAAGATCGGCGACGGCCTTTACGCGACCATCTCCGATACATCGAAGGGCTTGACTACCGTCTCCAACGGCGGCTTTTTGACCGGCAAGGATGGCACACTCCTAATCGAAGGCTTCATCACACCGGCGGGCGCGGCCTTCCAGATGGAAGCTCTTCGGAAAGTGACGGAAGTTCCCGCAGTGGGAGCGCTGAACACGCACTATCACTACGACCATTCGTTGGGGAATTCTTTTTACGGCGACCACATGATCCCATTGTGGGGCCATGCCAACGTTTCGAAGCGCCTCTTTGAGAGTTACGCCTCGGTGCAGGGTGTGGATCGTTCGGTGGCGCTGGCTTCACTGGAAAAACGCGTGAAGGACGCCAAATCTGAAGTCCAGAAGGAGCATGCACAGGGCACTTTCAGCGCTTTTTCGAACGTGTTCGATGCCGTAAGCAAGTCCGTCCTCGCGCTACCAAACCGCCCTCTCGATGCCGCTAAGCTGCCCCTGAAAGTCGATCTTGGGGGCCTTGCCGTAGTCATCGAGACGTATCCCGGGCACTCGGGCACGGATTTGATCGTGCGCGTGCCCGAACAGAAAGTGGTCTATGCTGGGGACCTACTTTTCAACGGAATATACCCGGTTTGTTTTGATGAACAAGCTACAGTGTCAGGCTGGCGTGCCACGCTAAAAACGTTTTCGTCCTACGACAAGGACACGATTTTCGTTCCGGGGCACGGGCAGATTTGCGGGCAGGAGGTCGTCACCCTCTTCGGCCAAGCTTTCGATGACGTTGCGGAGCAGGCGCAAAAGATGTACAAGGCCGGCGTGCCGATTTCCGAGGCCGAAGACCGCTACGACGTCCCAGAAAAACTGAAAAATCTTCGGATTTTCGCCTGGGGTTTTACCATCGGCCCCACGATCAAAAAACTTTACGCCGAATGGGGCGCCCAATAGCCACCCCTTTTCCCTGAAACGTTGTGCCAGCCGTGCTTAGGAGTGGCGCGAACGCCGCAAGGGCGAAAGGCTTCGAGCGACTACGCTACAATAGATCTTTCTCCCCTCCATGCCGAAGAAGACGGCCATCATCATTGGAGCAGGTCCTGCCGGCCTTACGGCGGCCTATGAACTTGTCACGCGGACGGATATTCACCCCATCGTTTTGGAACGCAGCCTATTTATGGGCGGACTCGCGCGTACCATCCAGTACAAAGGCAATCGCATGGACCTGGGCGGGCACCGCTTTTTCTCGAAAAGCGACCGCGTGATGAACTGGTGGTTTTCCCACTTGCCGCTCGAACAAAACGACGAAGCGGAACGTACGGATTTGCACATGCTGCGGCGCTCCCGCAAGTCACGGATTTACTTTTTGCGAAAGTTCTTCGACTATCCGATCCAGCCGACACTGGATACGTTCCGGAATCTGGGCTTCCGGCGAACCGTGCGTATCAGCGCTAGTTACTTACGCGGTTCGCTCTTTCCCATCCAGCCAGTAGTGACCCTGGAGGATTTTTTTATCAACCGCTTTGGCCGCGAACTCTATTTCACGTTTTTCAAGGCCTACACAGAAAAGGTCTGGGGCGTTCCTTGCGACAAAATCGGTGCGGAATGGGGAGCGCAGCGCGTCAAAGGGCTCTCCCTGTTCAACGCCCTGCGCCACTTCCTCAGGCGGGCGAAGAAGGATGAATGCGATATTGCGCAGAAAGAGACGCAGACTTCGCTGATCGAAAAGTTTCTGTATCCCAAATTCGGCCCCGGTCAGATGTGGGAAGAAGTGGCGCGCAAGGTCGTTGCGAAAGGCGGTGAGATTGTCACCGGCTTCGAGGTGACTGGCGTGGAAACCAGAGGGGAGCGCGTTGTTACCGTCACCGGCACAGATGTAGATCGCAATTCACGCTGTTTTCGCGGGGATTATTTTTTCTCGACAACGTCCGTGCAGGAACTGGTGCGGGCCCTTGGCGACGTCGTGCCCACCGGCATCCGGGAAATCTCCGAGGGTCTGAAGTATCGCGACTTTATCGCCGTGGGCCTACTGCTCAAGAAACTAAAGCTGCGCGATCCCGGCGATCGCTTCAACCTCATTACGGACAACTGGATTTACATTCAGGAGCCGGATGTCCTTGTGGGCCGCCTGCAGATCTTCAACAATTGGAGCCCTTACCTTGTCGCTGATCCCTCCAACGTGTGGCTCGGCGCCGAGTATTATTGCGACGAAGCGGATGAACTCTGGCGCAGATCAGATCAGGAAATGGCGCAACTGGCGATCGAAGAGCTTTTTAGAATTGCAGTGATCGAAAAGGATGACGTGCTCGACTCCACCGTCGCGCGGATGCAGAAGACGTATCCGGCTTACATTGGTTCCTACGGCCGGTTTGCCGAGCTCCGCGCCTACCTCGATGGCTTCGAGAATCTTTTCCTGATCGGCCGCAACGGCATGCACAAATACAACAACCAGGACCACTCCATGCTGACGGCCATGACCGCCGTGGACAATATCCTCGTCGGCATCACGGACAAGTCCAACATCTGGTCCGTGAACACCGAAGCGGAATACTTCGAGACAAAGCCTTCTAGAACTTCACCATGATGGCCATATCAATGAAGGATTCATTCTTGCGAAGATCCGGGAACCAGATGCTGCCAATGCCCCCGCCGCAGGCCGCTTCCGCAGGCACGAGGCTTGTTTGCCCAGAAGAGGAGCCATTGCTACACGTGTAGAATTGCGGAGAGCCGTTATTGCCGCCGGGCGGCGTGATCCCGCCGGGACCGGACCAGTACGGTACGTTTGCGTGGCGATAATCGTACTCCCAACGGAACGTAATGTACTGCGAGGGCATCCAGTCAAAGGTGATGGACGTATCCCAAGCTTTAAAGGGATCGCCGGGATTCCCCGTAAAATAGGGGGAATTCGTGGCCGCGGTAATGGCGGTCTCTCCGTTGATGGGAGGAATCAGTACGAGATAGCGCCCCGGATTGTTGATCTGTCCGCCGCCGACGGTCACGGCGAAGAGATCCCTGTGGAACCAGAAGCGGTTGTACCCCATCCAACCGACAAAGCTCTGCTTGGGCCCGCCCTTCGTGTTGCTGTGGCAGCTGACTCCCGCGCCGTATTCGCAACCCAGGTCACCCGTCAGCGAGAAGGCCATCTTGTCGAGGAATTTCTCCGGATTGTCATAGTACTTAATCTCAAAGCTGTCGTCGGTGTGGATGCGCCTGCGACCAGGGATAAAGAGGTCATCCTCGCCCACCCCGTAGTTATTCGAAATGATGTTCATCCAGGGCTTAGGAGTCCATTTGATCTGACCTCCGATACCCGGAGTATGATTGGCCGAAGCGTAGGACTGCCACCCATTGATGAACCAGGGCTCGATCTTCAAATGCGCCGTAGGGAAAATCTGAACACGTACGCCGTTGAAAAACCAAGGGGTGTTGGAGGAAACATAAGAAGGCTGATAGGCCCAATTGTCAAAGTTGTAGTAACTGAATAGGCCGATATAGGACATGAAGATGCCCGCGTCCACATTGATTCCGTGCAGCACGTTGAAGTGATATCCGCCATAGGCTTCCGAGACGTAGCGATAGGCAGTGGGCAGATCCCATTGGCCGTGTCCGGGACTGGGGTCATTCCTTGGCGTTGTCGCGGAATACATGCCGAACTGGGTCATGAGCCGTGCTCGGACATTGTCATAGTGGAAGTCGCCGCCGACGCCGAACTGTTCCAACTGAACTTCATACGAACGAAACAGTTCGCTCGACCCACCGATAGAGTGATCCGTCGGATGGTTAAAGTTGGCGACATAGTTGGTGTCCACTCGGATCTCCGGGGTGAAGAATTTCGTATCCCAGAATATTTCTTTGGTGCGGGGATTGCCGTTCAGCCAGGTCCAGTCAGCATCCGAGAAAGGCTCGATTCTCGTCGGCTGTCCAGTTGTCGCAGGCGCGGTGGCGGATGTTGAGGTAGTGCGATCTTGTTTGGGTTGTCCTGTGGGGCTCACTCCTGGCCCGATCGTTCCGACGCTCGGGGGAAACCCGCTCGCCGCGGATGCAGTGGGTGCGGTCGTTGGTGAGGCCGAGGAACGAGGTCCTCCCAACACAATCCCTGCAGGAGAAGTGGCAGTTATTTCCCTGGCTGCATTCGCCGAGGCTGGAGCTGCGCTTGGCGGTTCGGCGGGCTGTTTCGCTTCGAGCTCGGCCACTCGCTTTTCGAGTTGCTCCACTTTATCCAACAGCCAACGTTCGCGCTCGGTCAGGCCGGCTTCAGGATTGCTCGTTCCTGATGGTTTTGCGGGAGACGTGGCAGGAGCCGCGGCGGATTTTGTATCGTCATCTCTTCGCTCCTTGCCGAAGGCTCCCAAGCTTAGTATCAAGAAAATTCCAAGTCCAAACATGCACTTGCGTCCCAACGATATACGCATGGCTTCTCCTCTTCCAGCTGAAGGCAACGAATTTTTCTGGGAATGGCAGCATCTGCTGCCGCAATAGGCCCGACCGAAAGAGTTCCGTTGCCAAAAAACGATAGCCCGCGTGACCTAAGGATTCCGTGAGGACCCGATGAGTCTTCCGTAAAACCCAGGGCGCACTTTTCTTTTACTGAAAGATATTTTAATAACTGAGTGAAAGTGTCGCTGCCAGGTCCACAGCCTTGCAGTATTACAGTTCTTCAGTCCCATGCAGATCGAAGGCAATCGTGCTCCTACTTTTTGCGCCAAGGGAGCTTGCATCTGCCTTACTTTCCATTAGTTAAGCACTCTTTGCTATAGGGCAGTAGGCAGGCGTCTAGAGTGCTGGCGTGCCGCGCTTCGCGACGGCCGCTGCGATCTGTTTCATCTCTTCGTGGATCAAGCCATTCGACGCCAGAATGGTCCTGCCTCCGAGGGTATAGGGTTGCCCGTCGAGATCGCTGACGCTGCCACCGGCTTCTTCGACCAGCACGATCCCGGCGGCGGTATCCCACGGTTTCAAGCCGAATTCCCAGAAGCCGTCGAACCGCCCAGCAGCAACATAAGCGAGGTCCAGCGCCGCCGAACCATCGCGGCGAACGCCGTGCGACCGCAAAGTGAAATCCCAGTAGTAATAAATATTGGGATGCGATTCTCTCTTGTGGTTTGGAAAACCGGTGCACAGCAGACTGTTCTTCACCGCGCCGATCTTTGAGCAATGGATTTTCTTTCCGTTGAATGTCGCGCCTTCTCCCCGGGCCGCCGTGAACATTTCGTCGTACACGGGGTTGTAGACAACACCGAGGATCAATTGCCCCCTGCGCGCGAGCGCCATCGAAACACAAAAACACGGATACCCGTGCGCAAAATTCGTGGTGCCGTCCAGCGGATCCACGTGCCAGCGATACTCGGCATCGCTGTCTGTGCCCGTCCCTTCTTCGGCGGCAACGGCGTGGCCGGGGAAATACCGCTGCAGCCGTTCGACAATGACTTTCTCAGAGCGCCGGTCAGCCTGTGTTACAAGGTCAAAATCACCTTTATACGCAATATCCGGCGGACGGTCGACTTCCTCGCGCAGGACTTTGCCGGCTTCCCGCGCGATTTCGATTGCCACATCGAGGTAACTGTTGCTCATGCGCGCTCGTTCATTGCGGCCCGGTCAAGTATGTGGTTCTGTGCCGCGCCGTATAACCTGGCAATACCTTCACTTCAATGGAGCGGTAGGAGTTCGGGG
>Ga0306920_100010535_pt1 | contig 12406 bp, 10 predicted proteins | sample flu12Cox44000170_FD_204666 | JGI IMG/M metagenome (GOLD analysis project Ga0306920, IMG submission 204666) | Lab enrichment of tropical soil microbial communities from Luquillo Experimental Forest, Puerto Rico - flux4day.12C.oxic.44.000.170 (v2)... | ecosystem: Environmental > Terrestrial >...
TGGTCGGACCAGAAGCTGTGCACGTAGTCATAGGGGGCTGTTGACCCGAGCATGGACCTGGCCGCGGCGGCGCCCTGTTTCTCGGCGTTGTTGAAGTGCTCGACCCGGATCCGCCCGAACAGCGGGTGGAGATGGTTCGCCACGTCACCGGCCACGTAGACGTCCGGCGCGCTGGCCCGGCACAGCTCATCTGCCAGGATCCCGTTGTCCTGCGCGACCGCGGCTGCCGGGACGTCGGGTTCGATGCCGACGCCCGCCACCGCGAAATCGCACGGGATACGGTGACCGGCGGCCGTCACGACCGCTTCCAGCTGCTCGGTGCCCTCGAAAGCGGTGACCTGGTCCCCGGGCAGCAGCTCGACACCGTGCGCACGGTGAATGCCGCCGATCAGCGCGCCGACCTCATTACCCAGGACCCTCGCCAGCGGGGCCCGGCCCGGGAAGGCCGCGGTGACCCGGACTCCCAGCTGGGCCAGCGAGGACGCCACCTCGCAGCCGATGAAGCCCATGCCCACGACGACCCCGCGCCGGCCCGGTCTCGCCTCCCGCTTGATCGCGTCGCACTCGGCCACCGTGCGCAGGTAGTGAATCCCTGGCAGGTCGGCCCCGGGGAGCCTGAGCCGCCGGTTGCGCCCCCCGGTGGCGATCAGAACCTTCTGGTAGGCGAGTTCGCTGCCCGAGTCCAGGGTGATGGTGTGCGCGGCGGGATCGATGCCCCGCACGGTGGCTCCGTTGCGAAGCTCGACATCGTGCTTGGCGTACCAGCCGGCCGGCCGGACATACCAGCCGCCGAGGTCCTCCTCCGACCGCAGGTAGGTCTTCGACAGGGGCGGCCGGCCGAAGGGGACACCCGGTTCGCGGCTGATCAGCACCACCGGCCCCGAAAACCCCTCTTCCCGGAGTGCCGCAGCGGCGTTGCCGGCCGCAACGCCACTGCCGATGATCACAATCGGGGTTCCGCGCCATCGCCCAGCCATGCAGAGATTCTGCCGCCAAAGCCGGTGAATGGCACTTCACTCAGCAGGCAGGCCGGGAAGGACGTAAGCGCAGCGAGCGCCCCGGACTGGGGCGTCTCCCAGCCCGGGACTCCCGGCGGCTGCTGGTGTGCCTGCTGGTCATGCCGAGCCAGTCACCGCTGGCTGCGGCCCTATCGTGGCTGGCTCTCCTAGGCAGCCAGCCGGAACGGCGGGTAGCGATCGGTGACGAGGGTCAGGGCATAGCCGGTTACCCGGACATTCCAGCGGATGACTCCCTCAACGAAGCGGAACATCCCGTGGGGGTAGCGGCCGGTGAACAAGATCGCGAACCAGGCAGCGATCACCACGAAGAACGAGGCGATGTCGAGGAAGAACAGCACGAAGTAGTGCGGGATCGCCAGCAGCCACTTGACCAGCGGCAGCCACCGGTTCAGCTGGTCGGGGTAGCTGTAGTCCAGAAAAACCGACTGGTGGTCATCGGTGGCGGGGTAGCGGTCGTCCATCAGCGACAGGTAGACCGTTACCCGGTTGGTGAACCGCTGCAGTTCGAGGTTCCAGTCGAACCACCAGCGCGGGTACTTGCGCCGGAACAAGATCATCAGCAGCGGGGCCCAGAACAGCACGCCGCCGGTCAGCGCGGGCACATAGGTGGCGCTGTAGTAGTGGGCGGGGGTGGAGTAGACGACGTAGCCGGACACGGTGGACAGCACGATCGCGATCGGGATCACCAGGAAGATGCGGAAGGCGGTGGTCAGCCGGTTGAGCGGCCGGTCGGGGTAGTCGACGGAGAATGTGACGGGGTATTCCATCTCTGCCTCCATTGCTGTTATGACGACCTGCTGGGTGGCCTCCTCAGGGCAAACAGGCCGATGGCGTAGCAGGCCAGCGCGGCCGCGAAGGCTAGTGCCATGCCGAGGGAGTAGCCGTTGGTGAGCTTGTCGGTGAAGCCGGATCCGAAGAAGGCGGCGAACAAGATGGCCACCAGCCCGGCTGCCGAGGTGATGATGAGGGTGACGTTCCTGGCCATGATCGCCCGGATGAGCATGGCGAGGGCGCCGAGGATCAGGAGCATGCCGATCGCGGCGTGCAGTGCCAGCCAGGTGCCGTTGCCGAACCATGAGGCGTGATGAGGCTGGCCGGTGGCCGGCAGGGTGACGTACAGGTTGACGCCCATGCCCAGGGCGAATTGGACGATCAGCAACATCAGTATGCCGAGGCTGGCCTGCTGCAGGCCGGCCTGGCGGGATTCAGCTTTCTGAGCGGATGGCGGGGCTGCTGCCTGCTGAGCCATGCGTGCTCACCTCTGGTTTCTTGTCACATCCAGCCAGGGCGCCGGCGGCATGACGCGCTGTTCTTCACCCGCGCCGGTCAGGTCACCGCGCGGCCTGCCAGATGACCTTCCAGATCCCATGACACCTCTGCAGCAAACGCTAGGCCTGTCAAGCGACCGCGGCAAAGACCGCCCGGCAACCAGGCACAATGCACGCGCCCCTCGGCCCGAAGGATGCGAGGAATCGCTTCCGGGCCACTGCCGGCCAGCCCAGCGTCGGTGATCTTCGTGACAACCAGCCGCGGGCTAGCCTGGGAGGTGATGGCGGACACGGATGTGATCTTGACGCCCGACCAGCGGGTCCGGGTGTTCATTTCCTCCTCGCTGGGGGAACTGGTCGCCGAGCGGGCTGCGGCGCGGCGCGCGGTCCGGCGGCTGCACCTGGTCCCGGTGTGGTTTGAGTCCGGGGCCCGGCCGCATCCGCCCCGGTCCATGTACCGGTCCTACCTGGACCAGAGCCAGGTGTTTGTCGGCATCTACTGGCAGCGGTACGGGTGGGTGGCGCCGGGGACGAATATCTCCGGGCTGGAGGATGAGTTCCGGCTCGCCAGCGGTAAGCCGATGCTGCTGTATCTGAAACGGCCGGCCCCGGACATCGAGCCAGGGCTGAAGGCAATGATCGACAGCATCCGGGCGGCGGGCACCGTGTCGTACCGGACGTTCGCCACGGCGCGGGAACTGGAGCGGCTGCTGGCCGATGACCTTGCCGTCTTGCTGAGTGAGAGCTTTGAGGGCGTGGTGGCCAGCGCCGCGGCGCCAGCGGGGGCGGGTACACCGGGGCAGCCGGGGCTGCCCGCTGGGACGGTCACGTTCCTGCTGACCGACATCGAGGGGTCGACGCGGCTGTGGGAGAGCGTTCCGGACGCGATGGAGGTGGCGCTGGAACGGCACAACCAGCTACTTACCAGCGTGATCCAGGGGCATGGCGGAGTGGTGGTGACCTCCCGGGGGGAGGGGGACAGCTTTTTCGCGGTCTTCCCCAGCGCAGTGTCGGCGGTGCAGGCGGCCGGCGCCTGCCAGCTCCGGCTGGCAGGCGAGGCGTGGCCGGAGGATGCCGTACTGCGGGTGCGGATGGGGGTGCACACCGGGGAAGCGCATGTGCACGAGGGTGACTATGTCGACCACGCGCCGATCAACCGCTGTGCCCGGGTGAAAGCCGCCGGGCACGGCGGGCAGGTGCTGGTCACCCGGGAAACGCATGACCTGGCCGGCCACGGTCTGGGCAGTGGTTTTGGCCTTAAGAAACTCGGGGAATTCCGGCTGCGCGATCTGAGCCAGCCCGAGCTGATCTACCAGCTCACCCACGCCGATCTGCCGGCCGACTTCCCGCCGATCCGCACGGTCACCGAGCGCAGTGGCAATCTGCCGGTGCCGGTGAGCTCGTTCATCGGCCGTGAGCGTGAACTCCACCAGACCGCGGCCGCGCTCACCGAGGCGCGGCTGGTCACGCTGACCGGTGTGGGCGGGGTGGGCAAGACGCGGCTGGCGCTGCAGACCGCCGTCCAGGTGGCGCCCGGTTTCGCTGATGGCGCATGGCTGTGTGAGCTGGCCCCGGTCCGCGAGCCCATCAGGGTGGACGAAGCGGTCGCCGCGGTGTTCTCCCTGACTGTCCGGGCCGGCCAGAGCACTCGCGACGTGCTGGTGGAGACCTTGCGCAGCAAGCAGGTGCTGCTGGTGCTGGATAACTGCGAGCACCTGATCGAGGGAGCCGCCGCGCTGGCCGACGCGCTGGCCCGGTCGTGTGAGCGGCTGGCGATCCTGGCGACCAGCCGCGAGGCCCTGGGGATCGAGGGGGAGCGGCTGGTCCCGGTGCCCTCGCTCGGGTTGCCGGACACCGGTGCCAGCATGGATGTGATCACACAGGCGGAGGCGGTGCGGCTGTTCGCCGAGCGCGCGGCCGCGGTCAAGCCCGATTTTCAGCTGACCGCCGGGAACGCGGCCGCCGTGGCGGCGGTGGTTCGCCGGCTGGACGGGCTCGCGCTGGCGATCGAACTGGCGGCGGCGCGGACACCGGCGATGACCCCGGCCGAGCTGGCCCGGCGGCTGGAGCACAGCTTCGCGGTCCTGGGCACTGCCCGTCGCGGGGCGGTGGCACGTCAGCAGACGCTGCGGGCGGCCATCGACTGGTCGTTCCAGCTGCTCGCCGAGCCTGAGCAACGGCTGCTGGCCCGGCTGGCGGTGTTCGCAGGCGGCTGCACCCTGGCGGCCGCCGAGGCGGTTTGCAGTGGGGACGGCATCGATCCGGACACGGTGTTCGAGTTGCTGGCCGCCCTGGTGGCGCGATCGCTGGTGGTAGCCGAGGATTACGGGTCTGAGACCCGCTACCGGCTGCTGGAGACGATCCGCCAGTACGGCGAGGAACACCTCGGCCAGACGGGGGAGACCGAGCAGTGGCGGGCCCGCCACGCCAGTTACTACGCGGGCCTTCTTGCCCAGGTGCGCGGGCAGGCCCATGACCCCAGCCAGGAGGTGTTCTGGGCGGTGCGGCTGAGGGCCGAACGGGACAACCTGCTCGCGGCCTGGTCGTGGGCGGTCGGCACCGGCAACGTGGGCACAGCTTTTGCGATCCTGGCTGGGTTCGCGCCGGTCGAGGTCCGGAGCACGTACCCGCTGGTGCTGGCCGGGGAAGCGGCGCTGGAGCTGCCCGGCGCGGCCGAACATCCGGGCTACCCGCTCGCTCTCGCGGTCAGCGCCCTGTTCGCCTCCACCCGCGCGGATGTGACCGTTGCCGAGGAGCTGTGCCACCGGGCGGCCGAGGCCAGCGCGCGCCAGGCCACCCCGGACTGGCGGATCGAAGCGACCGTCTGCTCTGCCCGTACCAACATTGCGACGACTACGGGCGCGTTCGCCGACGCTGCCCGCTTCGCCGAGCAGGCGGCCGGCATCGCGCGGGCCGGCGGCGACCTGGCCGACGCCTCTGTGGAGCTCACTATCGCCGCGGGATGTCATCTGCTCATCGATAACGCGTCCGCGGCCCGCCCGCTCGCCACCGAAGCGCTCGCGCTGGCCCGCCAGATCGGCGCCCCGGCCCTGATCGTGAGCGGCCTGCTCGCCGTGGGCCTGGCTGACGCCGGCACCGACCCGGATCGGGCTCGTGCCTGCCTGCGCGAAAGCCGCGAGCTTAGCACGGCGCTCGGCTACCAGAGCGGCATCGAGCTCGTCTGGGCTACCGCAATCGCGTTTTTCGTCGGCGACCACGCCGCCACGCTCGAACTCGGCCGCAGTGCCATCCGCGGCCTCCAGTGGGCCGGCCGGATGCGGATGGGCCCGGTCCTGTACATGATCGCAGGTGCCCTTCTTACCAGCCGGGCTGATGCTGCCGCGATCGTTCAGGGCGCCGCCGATGCCTATTCGGTCCCGTCGTCGAGGTTTGCCCGGCTGGTCAGCTCGCGAGTGACGGAAGCTCTGGGCGAGGAGCGCGCGCAGGAACTGCGCACGCGCGGCGCCGGCATGGACTGGGACCGGGCCCTCGCGTACACCCTCACCCAAGCCACGCAGGCCCTCGAGGAACTTGAATCTGCGATCTAGCCAGCTGCGCTCACCAGGGAAATATCGTCTGGATGACCGCTGAGAGCCGGTCTAAGCCGGGTTCTCCGGTCGCGAAGTTTGTTCGAGCGCCGTGTTCAGGTCATTCCAGAGGTCATCGATGTGCTCGCAGCCGACGCTCAGGCGCAGCAGCCCGGGGGGGACGTGGCCCTGTCCTGGGAGCTTGCTGCGCCGCTCGATGGTGCTTTCGACGCCGCCGAGGCTGGTGGCGCAGATGATGACGTGCAGCGCGTTGAGCAGGCGGTCAGCTGTGCGGGCATCGGCCACTTCGAAGGCCAGCACTGCCCCGAAGCCGGTCATCTGCGCGGCGGCTGTGCGGTGTCCGGGGTCGCTGGGCAGTCCGGGATAGCGCACGCGGTTGACGGCAGGGTGTTCACTGAGCCTGCGGGCTAGTTCGCCGGCGTTGCGCTCGCCGCGGTCGAGCCGCACGGCAAGAGTGCGCAGGCCGCGCAGTGCCAGGAAGGCCTCCAGGGCTCCGGGGGTTGCGCCCGTCAGGCCGCGGCGCTGGCGGAGGCGCTGGGCCAGGCCCTGGTCGCGGGCGATGGCGATGCCTGACAGCAGGTCGGAATGGCCGCCAATGAACTTGGTGGCGCTGTGCACGACCACATCCGCGCCCAGAGTTAGCGGCTGTTGCCGCAGTGGCGTCGCGAAGGTGTTGTCGACGCCGACGATTGCCCCGGCGCGGCGGCCGGCCGCGCATAGAGCGGGCAGGTCAGCGATGCCGAGCAGCGGATTTGAGGGGGTCTCCAGCCAGAGCAGGTCCGCGCCGGCGGCGGCGGCCCGGACGCTTGCGGTGTTGGTCAGGTCAACGCGGTCGATGGACCAGCGCCCTTGCTGCTGGCCGTCGGCCAGGAGTTCGCCGACCCCGAAGTAGCAGTCTTGCGGGGCAACGATGCGCGCGCCGGCGGGCACGAGGTCGAGCACGGCGGCGACGGCGGCCATGCCGGAGGAGAAAGCCACGGCCTGACCGCCCTCCACCTGGCCCACGGCTGTCTCCAGGGCCTCCCAGGTCGGCGTGGCGTCGGTCCGTGCGTAGGAGCGGATGCCCTCGTCCATGCCTGCTGCCGCCGTGCTGCCTGCGTGGAAGTTAGCCGCCAGTACCACGGGAGTATTGAGCGGGCTGCTGCCCGCCCGGCTCGGGCGGCCGGCACATATGACCGCCGTTTCGGGGCGCAGGCCAGCAATCGCTGTCGGCTGGTCATCGGCTGTCATGAGTTCTCCTGTCTCTTCATAGTGCAGTATAATGCACTATATGAGGCAGTCAGATTTGGAGGCGGGCGCCGGGACGGACAGCATCGCCCGGGCGATCGGCGGCCGGGTCCGGCAGGGACGCGGCAGCCGGGGCTGGACCCTGGACCAGCTGGCCGAGCGCTCCGGCGTGAGCCGCAGAATGCTGGTCAGCATCGAGCAGGGCTCGGCTAATCCCAGCATCACGACGCTGCTTCGCATCAGTGACGCGCTCGGCATAGGGCTGCCCGCGCTGGTCAATCTGGACCGCTCGGCCAGGCTGCGGGTGACCCGGGCGGGTGCTGCCCCGGTGCTGTGGCGGGGGGAGGCCGGCGGGCAGGCCGTACTTGTCGCCGGAACTGAGCCGCCGGGCGTCACCGAGCTGTGGGACTGGACGCTCGGGCCGGGCGAGAGTCACTCCAGCGAGGCGCACACGGAGGGAACGCGCGAGTTGCTGCTCGTCCTCGACGGCCAGCTTGAGCTCAGAGTGGGCAAGCACGCCGAGGCACTCGGCAAGGGAGATTCGGCTTCGTTCGCCGGTGACCTGGCCCACGAATACGTGAACGCCGACCCGGGCCAGCTGGCGCGTTTCGCCCTGACGGTGTTCGAGCCGGGTGTCGGCGGGGGTGCGGGCCGGTGATCACACGGTTGACTACGGCCGACGTGAGTGAGCAGGCGCGCGCTTTTCTTGCGGCCGTCACCGTGTCCCGCGAGGTGCTCGATCTGCGACCGGACTACTGCGTGCTGATGATGGTGGCCGAGCGCCTCCAGCCGGGGCTGCCCGACGAGATCAGCGACGGGCTGCTGGCGCGAGCCGAGATCCTTGCACGGATCGCGCTCGATGGCCGGGCGCCCGAAGACGTGCCTCAGGTCGCCGACTGGCGCACCGCTTACCGGGCGTTCGGTGCCAAGCCGCAGCGCACCAGGCCGAGCGTCGAGGCGCTGCTGCGCCGTCTGGACACCGGGCTGCCCCGGATCGACCGCCTCACCGACGCCTACAACGCGGTCTCGATCGCGAACCTAGTGCCCGTTGGCGGCGAGGACCTGGACCAGTACCAGGGCCCGGCCCGGCTGGTCCGGGCGGCCGGCCACGAGGACTTCGGCACCGTCGCGCATGGTGAGCCGGCCATCGAGCATCCCAAGCCAGGCGAAGTGATCTGGCGTGACGACGCTGGCGTCACCTGCCGCCAGTGGAACTGGCGGCAATGCACCCGAACCCGGATCACGCCGGCCACCACGAACGCCGTATTTATCATCGACGGGCTCGCCACCGCCGGAGGCAATGGCCTGGCCCGGGCGGGAAACGACCTTGCCAGCTCCCTGATGCGGCTGAGCCCTCAGGCCGCTATTGCTAGCAGGCTGATCGCCGCAGATCAGCCCCACACTAACGGGAGAGCACGCACATGCTGATCCACCCCTGGGACGCCGCCAGCAGCGAAACCGAGTGGCGCGACTGGCCAGCCGGGCACGATTTCGGCCAGCTCGCCGTCAACGACCCAGGCAATGGTGCCCCGCACGTCAACCCCACCCATTTCGCGCTCGACGGCGACACCCTGCTGGTCCACCTGGCCAGGCCCAACCGGGTCTGGGCGGCGATACAAGCACGGCTTAGGGGCGTCACGGGCCGCCCTCCAGGCTGTAGGCCCGGTACTGGTCTGGGCCGGTGCGCAGGTAGACCACCATTGCGCACAGTGGCGGTGGGCTGACAGATGTGCTCGGTCCGCCGATGACCACCGCGGCGAACAACTGGTGGCGTGACAGCGCCAGCGGCGGGTACCGGCCGACGGGGCGGATCAGAAAGTGTTCCCGCGAGGAGATCTGCCGCTGGGTCTGTGGCGGGCCACCGAAGGACTCATAGTCTCGCCCGCACCAGTGCACCCGGGCCGAGGCGCCCTGCCCTGGCCACACGTTGTAGGTGTGGCGGTACCAGAGCGCGAAGATGCCCGCGGCAATGAGGGTCAGGGCCGCGGCACGCTGGGTGGCCCTGGTCCAGAAGCGTTCGCCGCGCCCGGCCGTGATGGCGCTCACGCCGGTAATCCTGGCAGGCCTGGGAGCCGGATTCGGCTTCCCCGGGGATCCTGCGGGGTGGCGGTCAAATGCCGCGGCGGACCAAGCTGAGCGGTAACGTTCCCGGAACGATCCGGGCGTAACGTTGCGCTCTGTGGGGGAGACGCGCAGCCTGCAGGCGGGTCAGGCGCCGGTGACCGTCAGGACGGCGGGGCACCGTTCCTGGCCGGCGGCTCGGGTGGCCGCATGGTCGCTTCTCGTGCTGATCGTTGTGCTGTTTGCCGCCAAGGTGCCGCTGGATCAGGCGACCCGGTGGGCGGGGAACGGCGTCGGCGTGAATCTCGCGGCCGCTATCGCTCTGCTGCCACTGGTACCCGTCGGGTTCGTGCTGGCGCGGCGTCAGCCCGGTAACCCACTCGGCTGGATGTTTCTCGCGCTGATGGTGCTGCTACTGGTTAGCGGTGTCGCGACGGACTACGCATGGCTCAGCTACCGGCTGGGTCATCACCTGCCACTGGCGGTGGTTGGCGTGGTCCTCGGCCCGGCCTGGGTGTGGCTGTTCCTGACGCTCCCGCTGGTGATCCTGCTGTTCCCGGATGGCCGACTGCCCTCACGCCGGTGGCGGCCGGTGCTGTGGGGCTACCTGGTGGTCGGTGCGGGCTGGCCTGTGAGCATCTACGCGGTGACGATCGGCGCCGTCGCTGCGGGCGATATACACCTAGTTCCCGGCGGCGACCTGCGCGCGGTGGACGACCCGGCGGGCAGCTCGGCGTGGCTGGGCTCGATCGAGGCGATCATCTTGCCGGTGCTGGCGGTGTTCTGGCTGGCTTTCGTGGCCAGCCAGGTGCTTGCCTGGCGCCGCGCGGGCGGCGAGCGCCGTCAGCAGCTCAAGTGGCTGATGACCGGGGCGGCTGTGTGCGGGGCCAGCCTGGCGGTCATCGCAGTCGTGGGGACCCTGGACACATCGGTGTCACCCGCCTGGGGAGCGGTGCTGAACGTGGTCACTGTCGGCATCGCGGCACTGCCTGTCTGCATCGGGGTGGCGATCCTGAAGTACCGGCTGTACGACATCGACCGGATCATCTCCCGCACGCTGGCGTATGCGGTCGTGACTGGGCTGCTGGTGGGGGTGTACGCGGGGCTGGTGCTGCTGGCCACCCGGGTGCTGTCGTTTCACAGCACGGTGGCGGTGGCCGCCTCGACGCTGGCCGCGGCGGCGCTGTTCAGCCCGCTGCGGCGGCGGGTGCAGCAGGTGGTGGACCGCCGGTTCAACCGGGCCCGCTACGACGCCGACCAGACCATCGCCGCGTTCGCCACGCAGTTGAAGGAAGCTGTGGACTTGGACGCGGTCCGCGACGACCTGGCCGCCGCGGTGCAGCAGGCATTGGAACCCGCTCACCTATCGGTGTGGATCAGCCCGCAGGGCTGAAGTAGCACCGCGGCACCCGTGCCCCTGGAAAGAGCCTGCCGTGGCGGGCCCCTAACATAAGGGGCGTCCCCATCACGACGGGGAGCGGACGGGCGGCCGGGGGAACGATGAGTGCCGAACGGGATCGCGGCAGCAGCCCGCTGCTCCCGGCTGGCCACATCCGCCCGGCCATGGAGGCTATGTGCAGCCTGCTCCGCGCTGGCCGCGCACCGTCCGAACTCATGGCGCGGTACGCGGCCGCGGATTCGCGGCGCGGGCGCAACGACCCCTGCCCCTGCGGGTCCAGCCGCAAATGGAAACACTGCCACCAGCCCGCGCGCGTCAGTTCCGTGACCGCCACCTAGCCGCGGTCCGGGAGGCGTCATCACGGGCGTGATTGTCGGCAGCTGCCCGTACCGTGCCTGCCATGGCTATCGCACGCTTCCCGAGCATCGTCATCGACTGTCCCGATCCAGGCGCGCTGGCCGCGTTCTACAGCGCGATGCTGGACTGGCAGGCTGACGTCTCCGCCGACTGGGCCGACATCCGCGCGGAGCAGGGCCAGTGCATCTCCTTCCAGCAGGTGAAGGACTACACCCCGCCCGACTGGCCCGGCCAGGAGGTGCCCCAGCAGATGCACCTCGACGTGATCGTCGACGACCTCGACGCCGCCGAGGCGGCGGTGCTCGGTCTGGGCGCGACCAAGCACGAGCGCCAGCCGGGGACATCCTTCCGGGTGTTCCTCGACCCGGCGGGGCACCCGTTCTGCCTATGCCTGGACTGACCCAGGCGCCCGAGTCGGCTCAGCCGGGAGGTCCGGCTGACTGGATCACGTGCTCGATGTCCACGCCAAACGGCCGGTCGCCATCGATCGGGCCGATGATCGGTGTCAGCCAGTCCAGCAGCGGCTGGCATCCCGGTGGCGGCTGGCGGCCGGAAAGAGCTATCGCCTGGTAACCGACGAGAAGCTCGCACGCCGTGACGACATGGGTATGGCGCAGCGCGCGCCGGAGCTTCCCGGCGGCCTCCCACCCGAACGACTGCACATCTTCCTGGCCGCCGGATGTCTCGATCAGGCCAACCGGGGTCGCGACCGCCAGCCGCCGCATCGCGTGCACTTCCCCGGCGGCACGCTTGTGGACCGGCGAAAGGCCGGCCTCGGGGCCCGGTTCCCGGGCGAGTTGCGCGGGCAGCCCCGTGACCGCGGGATCCATCAGCCGGTGGATGCGCGCGGCCGCCACCTCTGCCGCATGACAGAGGGCAGCGGTGAGCTGGTCGCAGTGCGCGGCCAGGTCATTTCCGTGGAACCCAGCGGTGCCGATGAACCTGCCGTCGAGATAGGCGGGGGAGTCGGTGACCCCAGTCAGCGCCCGGTGAACGGCCGCCTCCAGCATGGCGGTGGCCCGGTGGACCTGAGCGAGCACCGGTCCGGCTACCCGGAACGACACCGGTGCCTGCAGCGACCGGGGTGAGTGATCATCGCCTGCAGCCACCCGGATCCGCCCTAGCACGCCGGCGAGTATGTCGTCGCCACGCCCGCAGGCGGCGCTGTAGGGGTCGCGCGATGCGCCACCGGCGGCGATGGATAGCGCTGCGGACGCTTCCATCAGCGCAGTGAGCTGCGCTGCTGCGTGGTGGCGGAGCACACACAAGCCGGTGGATCCGGGCACGCCCTCAATCAGCGCGATGCCCTCCTTGGGGCCGAGTGCATATTCGCCCAGGGCGCTCATGCTCAACGCCTCGCGGGCGGTACGCAGCTCCCCGCCCGGCCCGAGTACCTGGCCAATGCCCGCCAGCGGCCCGAAGGCATGGGCCAGCTGCATGATCTCGCCAGCGGCTCCCATGCCGGCCCGGGGGACCGCGGGCACGATACCGCGGTTGAGGAATTCGGCGAGCCGCTGGCAGAGCCCG
>Ga0306920_100010536_pt1 | contig 12405 bp, 8 predicted proteins | sample flu12Cox44000170_FD_204666 | JGI IMG/M metagenome (GOLD analysis project Ga0306920, IMG submission 204666) | Lab enrichment of tropical soil microbial communities from Luquillo Experimental Forest, Puerto Rico - flux4day.12C.oxic.44.000.170 (v2)... | ecosystem: Environmental > Terrestrial >...
TCGGCACCGACCGAGTCGCTTCAGACGGGGGACCGTGGCTCTCGCCGGGCATCAAGGTCGGGCTCGGGGTCGCCGCGGTCCTGGCCTGGGGGCTGTTCTTTGATCAGCTGACCAGGGTCGCAGGATGGATCCTGGACACGTACAACGTGCTGATCACCCCGCCGCTGCGGGACCTGCGCTCGTGGTACGTCGACGCCGGGATCGTCCAGCACCACGGGGCTCATCTCTATGGGTTCCGCCCAGGTGCGTTCACCTACCCGCCGATCGCTGCCTACCTCTTCCTCCCGCTGCGTGTGATCGGGTGGCACGCGTCCGCGATCGCCTGGACCGTCGGCAACGTCGCGTTGCTCGCTGTCCTCCTCTTCGCGGTGCTCTGGCGCTACTTCGACGTCGACAGGTCGACAGCATGGCTCCTGAGTGCGGCTGGCCTGGCGCCCGCCGCGATCTTCCTGCTGTATCCGTTCCGATCCCTGCTCTTCTGGGGGCAGCTCGGGCTCGTCCTTCTCGTCGCGGTGTTCGTCGACCTCGTGCTCGTCCCGGCACGGTACCGCGGGGTGCTGATCGGGATCGTCACGGCGGTGAAGCTCCTGCCCGTCATCTTCCTCATCTGGTTGCTCGCGCGCAGGGAGGTCGGCGCCGTCATTCGCGTCGCGGTGACGTTCGTGGCGCTGACGCTCCTGGCGTGGGCGTTGTGGCCGCACGCGTCGGCCCAGTACTGGTTCCACATCCTCCCGTCCGGCAAGGACGTCGACTTCGTCGTCAACGCGACGAACGTCTCGACGTCGCACGGGCGCTGGTACTTCGGAGTCGGAAGGGTGGCGAACCAGTCGCTCCGCGGGCTGCTCGCGCGGCCGCCGTTCCTGTGGCCCGGGACGTTCCCATGGATCGTGCTGGCGCTCCTCGTCCTCGCCGTCGGCGTCGTCGTGACCTACACGATCCTGCGCCGGTCGGGGGACCGTGACCTCCTTGCGTTTGTTGTGCTCGCGCTCACGACCGTGCTCGCGTCACCGGTGAGCTGGGTGCACTACTGGGTCTTCGCCGTGCTCTGCCCGTTCGTCGCCGTCCTCGAGTGGCGGCGGGACCGGGTGATAGCAGCTGCCTCCCTCGTGCTCACGGTGGCGACCTGCGCGAACCTCGAGGATCCCCGACTCTCGGGGCACTTCCTCCTCGGCGCGCAGTTCGCCAGGGTGGCCCCGATCGAGGTCTTTGTCGTCCGCAACCTCTACGTGCTCGCCGGGATCGTGTTCCTCACCGTGGTCGCGGTGCGGACGAGGCGCATGCGCACGGCGGAGGCAGTGCAGGTCGCGGCGGTGCCGGAGCGTGCCCAGGACGCACCTGCGCCCCCTCGCGTCTAGCCGGGCGCACCTAAGTCGGGGACGCGGAGACCTTCGCGCCGCCGCTCCGCTCGGTCGCTCGCACGCAGCTCGCGGTCGGGATATCCGCTGTCGAAGGGGCCATCGGTCGGTCGACCGCGTCTGCTCTCTTCGTACTAGCACGTGGCCGCGCGATCTCGAGCCCGTGAGCGGCTCACAGGGGCGAGTGCGTCCCGGTGCAGGCGGAGCTAGAGGACCCTCTTGAGGGCGGTCTGCATGACGCCGGACAGGTAGGCCGCGTACGAGCACGTCAGGTGGAACGTGTCGTAGTACACGATGAAGCTCCCGATCACCGGGGCGCAGGTGGTTGAGGTGCAGAGCCACTTGGTCGGGTTGACGTAGAGGACCGCCGCGGCCTTCGCAGCGGCCTGCTCCGCAGACGCGAGGCTGGGACGGAGGGGGTTCGGGTTCGGTACCGAGCACGTCTGGACCTTGTGGGGGTACGCCGCGAGGCACTGCGGCGGCGACAGGTTGAAGGTGTTCGTGTCCCCGATGATCGCGATCTTCGCGTTGGAGGGCTGGAGGTCGGTGATCGTCGTCTGCATCCCCGCCTGCCACTGCGGCGCGGTGAACTGCTGGGTTCCCATGCTCGCGGCGGAGGTGACCCCGTTCGTGTGGTCGGTGAGGAGCACCGTCACCGGGTGGAGCGAGTCGATCGCCGTGATCCAACCCGATCTCGTCGACGAGCAGGCGGTGTACGCCTTGTTGTAGGCCGTCAGCCAGACGTCGAGCGTGGCAGCTGGGCACCGCGCCATGAAGAGGATGATCACCCTCATCTGCTTCGTGACGCCGATGCGGTTCAGGGTGGGGATCCACATCTGGGCATGCGAGTCGCCGAGCACGACGATGACCTTCGACGACACCTTGTCGCCGAACACGCAGGCCGTGAGCGTGAGGCAGCCGTTCTTGGTCTTCGGGTAGTCGACGGCTGGGTTGTCGTTCGGCGCGTTGAAGACCTTCCTCGCGACGGTGGAGGTGAGCCTCTGGATCGAGGTGGACTTGGCGACCGCCTGCGCGATGGCCGTCGACGTCCCGGCCGGCGGCAGCGTCACCGCCATCGCGGGCGCCCCGACGAGCGTCACGGTCAGCGCCAAGAAGGCGATCGCCGCCGAGCCGAACCACCTGCGTCGTGCGGCCCCGCCCCCCAACGACATGCGCGGAACCTAGCGGCGTGTCCGGGCGTGGTTCAAGGCGTGGGTCGGCGTTGACAGTCGCGACGGAGTGCGTCAAGGTGTCCTTCGAGGGGGGTCGGACACCCGTTCCGTTGCTTGGATGTGCTCCGGCCCTCCGCTGAGTCGGCACGTCGAGGGAGACGCGATGGAGTACTACGGCCTTGGTCGGACCGGCATCAGGGTGAGTCCCCTGTGCCTCGGCGCGATGATGTTCGGATCCTGGGGCGAGCCGGACCACGACGAGTCGGTTCGCATCATCCACAGGGCGCTCGACGCCGGCATCAACTTCATCGACACAGCTGACGTGTACTCGGGCGGCGAGTCCGAGGAGATCGTCGGCAAGGCGCTCGCGTCGGTCGACCGCTCGCGCGTCGTCCTTGCGACCAAGGTCCACGCAGCCATGGGCGAGGATCCGAACGCCCGAGGGAACTCGAGACGGTGGATCATCGAGGAGTGCGAGCGGAGCCTCCGCCGACTCGGCACGGACTACATCGACCTGTATCAGATCCACCGCCCGGATGAGGCGACGGACATCGACCAGACCCTCGGCGCGCTCTCCGACCTTGTCCACGCTGGCAAGGTCCGCGCGATCGGCAGCTCTACGTTCCCGGCCGCACAGATCGTCGAGGCGCAGTGGGTGGCAGAGCGACGGGGCCTCGAACGCTTCATGACAGAGCAGCCGCCGTACTCGATCCTGGTCCGCGGCATCGAGCGCGACGTCCTCCCCACGGCCTCGTCCTACGGGATGGGGGTGATCCCCTGGAGCCCGCTCGCGGGGGGGTGGCTGTCCGGCAGGTTCGGAGCGGGCAAGGAGAACACCAGTCGCCGCGCGGCCCGGATCCCCGGTCGTTACGACCTGTCGCTACCGGGCAACCAGCGCAAGCTCGATGTCGTCACGGAGCTCGCGCAGCTGGCGAAGGAAGCAGGGTTGACGCTCATCGAGCTCGCCCTCGCGTTCGTGCTCGAGCACCCGGCGATCAGCTCGGCGATCATCGGACCGCGGACCATGGAGCAGCTGGAGTCACAGCTCTCTTCGCCGTCGATCGTGCTCGATGCGGCGGTGCTCGACCGGATCGACGAGCTCGTGCCGCCCGGCACCAACCTCAACACCGACGATGCGGGGTGGAGCCCGAGATCGATCGAGAAGGCGAAGCTCCGTCGACGGCACGCCAGGTAGCCCTGGCTGGCCACATTCGTCGACAGGTCGCTCGGATCTGCCGCGGAGCCACTTCCCAGGCGAGGCAGACCTTCCGGTGGCCGGCGGTGACGTCAAAGACACGCTCACGATGATCAGCGCCTGCCGCAAGGTCCGAGCGCGCCGCGGCTGTCTCACATGTCGGCGGCGCTTGTGAGCTGCGACCGGGTATCCACCCGGTTACCGCTCCGGGGTGGCGCACGATGCGTCGAGGGACACGAAGCCGTCACGCGCTGGTTGCGTTGCCGCACCAGAGATCGAAAAAGTTGGATCGGTATGCTTCCGCCATGTCGGGCGGGCCCGCCGAGGTGCTTGTGGGGTCAACGCCTGGGCTGAAGGGCATCGAGGTCACCGTCGTCCTGCCCTGCCTCAACGAGGAGGAGGGGGTCGGGGCCTGCGTCGCGACGACAGTGGCGGCGTTCCAGGCGTCTGGGATCCATGGCACGGTCATCGTCGTCGACAACGGGTCGACCGACGGCTCCGTGGAAGCGGCGCTCGCCGCGGGCGCGCACGTGGTCCGCCAGCAGGAGCCCGGCTATGGCGCCGCGCTCCGGTCCGGCGTCGAGGCGGCAGAGACCGAGTACATCGTGATCGCCGACGCCGATGGGACCTACGAGCTCGACGCCCTCCCCCGACTCATCCAGCCCTTGGTGGACAACGACGCTGACGTCGTCATGGGATCGCGCCTTGACGCAGCCACCGGGTCGACGATGCCATGGCTGCACCGGTACCTCGGCACCCCGGTCCTCACACGGCTCGTGAACCGGGCTGCAGGGGGGCGCGCGCGGATCCGCGACAGCCAGTCAGGGTTCCGAGCGTTCCGAAGATCGCAGTTCGTCGAGCTCGGTCTGACCGCCACGGGGATGGAGTTCGCGACCGAGATGCTGATCCGGAGCTCGTGGTCGAGGCTGCGGATCCGCGAGGTCCCGACCACGTACTCCGAGCGGATCGGCGAGTCGAAGCTCGAGACGTTCCCGGACGGGATGAGGCACCTCCGCCAGATCCTCCTGTTGAGCCCCGAGGCCTTTGCGAGCATCCCGGGGCTGGCGATGACGTTCGTCTCGCTCCTGTTCTGGGGCGTCGTGTGCTTCGCCACCCAGGGGCAGGGCGTCATCGGCTCGTACAGCTGGATGGCGATCCTCGCGGCGACCGTCTTCGGCATCATCGGACCCATCGTCTACTGCACCGGCCTCGTCGTGAAGTACCGCGCGGAGTCGCTCGGCCTGCGGCACTCGCCGCCCAAGCGTCCCATCAGGTCGCTGATATGGAGGTTCTTCTACGCCGGTGCCGCGCTGTTGCTGCTCACCGTTGCGGTGGCGGTGCTCTTGGCCGTGAACCTCCACGAGCATCTCTACGTCAACCTGGCGCTGAACCGGGTCCTCGACTCGATCGCGACGTGTGCGGCGGTCGTGGGGATCGTGCTCGCGCTCTCCCCGCTCATGTCGCCGCTGATCCTCCAGAGCCCGGTCCGCCAGCTCCCGCCGGTCGAGGAGCTCGGTGGCCCACGGATCCGCGCGCGCGTCCTCGAGGGCGACGAGCACGCCGAACCGCCACCGCCGGAGCCGAACGGCGCCGTCGTGACGCACCCAGACGGCGTGCAGCGCGACGTCGCCGTGCCGACGTAGCCAGGCACCGGGCTCGCAGACCGCGCACCGGTACGCTCCGCGCGTGCCGTCGACCAGCGCCTCGGTCGTCATCCCCGCGTGCAACGAGGCGGACCACATCGGCGGCGTGCTCGACTCGCTCGTCGCGGTGGCGGCGGCACGGCCGCTGAGGATCGTGGTCGTCTGCAACGGGTGCACCGACGAGACCGAGGCCATCGCGACGTCGTACAAGGGGGTGGAGGTCCTCGTCTCGGAGGTGGCCTCGAAGCACACCGCCCTCGATCTCGGGGACGGTGCGGCTGGCGACGCGTTCCCTCGCTTCTACGCGGACGGCGACATCCGCATCACACCCAGGGCGATCTGCACGCTGCTCGATGCCCTCGGGGTCGACGAGCCGCGGGCGGCGGGTCCTGCGATGCGCTACGACCTCTCAGGGAGCCCCTGGATCGTCCGCGCCTTCTTCCGGACGATGGAGCGGCTGCCGTTCAACGAGTTCTGGCAGGCGACGCACCTCCAGGGGCGCGGCATCTACGGCACCAACCGCGCAGGGAGGTCGAGGTTCGGCGGGTTCCCCCCGCTCCGGAGCGACGACGGGTTCTTCGACCTGCTGTTCGATGACGCAGAGCGGGTCGTGGTCGAGGATGCGCTCGTCGACGTCCGGTGTCCAACCTCGCTTGGCGAGCTCCTCAGGAACCAGACCCGGGTCGTGGAGGGGCATCGGGAGCTCGTCAGCTGGATGCAGACCCACCGACCGGATCGCCCGACTGGGTACGAGGGCGCCGACGGACGAGGGTGGCAGGATCTCGGGCTCTGGCGGCGCAGCGGGTTCCTCCGCGGTCTCAGCAGAGGCGTCGGGTTGCTGGACGTCTTCGGCTATGCCGCGGTCGAGGCGCTCACGCGAGCGAACGCCGCCACACGTCGGACCATCGGGAGAGAGATCCGCTGGCGCTAGGGCCGGCGAGGTCTGGCGCTTCGCGAGCCGAGCGTTCGCTCGTAGACGGCCCGCGTGGCCACGCCGACGCGGGCCCAGCTCCACTCCTCGAGCCACTCCGTCGCCGCCTTGGCGGTGGTCGCGCGCTCGTCGTCGGTCGCGGTCATGACCGCGTGCATGGCTCGGCTGAGGTCGCGCACGTCCCCGGGGGCGAACCAGAAGGCGGCAGCGCGTGGGACGTCGGAGAGCGCGGGCAACGTCGGGAGCACGCACGGGACCTGGTGCGCCATCGCGACGCGCAGCGACGTCGAGTTCGTGATCTCCCGGAAGGGCAGCACGACCATCAGCGCCCGGTCGAGGGTGGCGTCGAGCTCATCGGTCGTGAAGTGGCGTCGGTGCCAGGTCGCGCGTCGGCCGACGGCGTGGAGCCGATCGAGCGCGTCTTGCAGCACCAGCGCGTATCGGTGGTCGCTGGCCACCCCGAGGAGCTCGACCTCGACAGCGGGATCCAAGCGGGCTGCGGCATCGAGCAGGAGATCGACCCCCTTGTACTCGTCGAGGTGCCCGAACAGCACGGCGAGCGGTCGGGCGGTGCGCCGGGGAGATGGGGCGCTCCTCACAGCCGGTGTCCCCTCTGGCACGACGGTCAGCTTGGACGAGGGGACGCGGAACTCCGCCTTGAGGCGCGTCCCCGCCGCCTCGGTGAGCGCGATGACCTCATCGGACCTCGCGAGCAGCGAGTGCCGCGCCGCGCGATCGTCGTCGAACACCGGTGCGTGCGGGAGCACGTTGTGCGCGGTGTAGACGATCCGCATGCCGACCGCCCGGGCGGTCGAGAGCACGGCGGTGAACCACCATCTCGATGCCCGCCGAAGGAGCGGCACCCCGGAGGCCCACTCCCAGGCGAACGGATAGGTCCAGTGCAGGTGCAGGATCCGCACGCCCCGAACGCGTCGGGTCACGAGGCGGGGCAAGAGCAGGAGCGAGTTCAGGGTCTGGCTGGACGTGGGTCCCATCGAGAGCTGCGACGCTGCGACGCCTGCCGCGCCGAGGGACCGGCAGAGCTCGTCGAGATATGGGTTCTCCCGGTTCTCGGGCACCATGAGCACTGGGATGTCCCTGTGGATGGGCACGGTGACCCAACCGGTGAGGAAGCTCGTGGCTCGTACGAGCTTGACGCGCAGGAGCGCAGCTGGGTCCACGGCGCGTCGGTTCCTCGCGACGGGGACGGCCAGCAGCGCCAGCCACCCGATCGGGATCCACGCAGCGACCACCGCCAGCGGAGCGAGCACGACCAGCCCGGCGATCCACAGCGGGTACGCGAGGATGTCCGGCCAGCGCCGGAGCACCGAGCCTGCACGACGAGGGTGCGTCAGGAAGAGCAGGACGTTGCCCTTGCCGTAGTACCGCGCGCGCCGGATCGACCTGTCGGCGTCGCCCCAGTCCATGCGCATCCGTGCCGCGGCGGCGCACGTGATCCGGAAGCCGGCGTCGAGCAGGCGGAAGCCGAAGTCGGTGTCAGAGCTGTACCGATATCGCTCGTCGAACCCTCCCACCGCGTCGAACGCGCTGCGCAGGAACGCCATGTTCGCCGTGATCGCGATCTCGACAGCCGCCCCTTCGGGCAGGTCGTTGGCGGGGTCCATGAACCCGGGGTGCTCCGGCATGATGGGCCCGCACGTCGCCTCCGCAGACCCGTCGAGGATGGGTCGGATCAGCGCGTCGAGCCACCCGTCCTCGGGCGAGCCGCCCGCGTCGCAGAACGCGATGATGGCGCCGGTCGACCGCCGAACTCCCACGTTGCGCTGGTGCGGGATCGTGACCGGGACGCCAAGGGGTGCGGTGAAGTCGATCCAGGCGACCCAGTCGTGGGTGAGCCGGATGTGGTCGAGCCGGCCGGCTGAGGCGTCGACGACGAGGCACTCGGCATCCACGGCGTCGCACTGGGGGCGGAGCAGCTCGAGGGTCCTGGCGAGCTCGGGCTCGTCCTTGGAGAGGACGACGACTGAGACGTTGCGATCGGTGCTGCTGGAGTCCTCGGTCACGCGCTGATCACGCGGGCAACCCTACGAGTTCTCGCGACGTGGAGGTCCAAGAGGCGCTCCCGGTTGTTGATCCGGATGTGCTGCTCAGATCGGACGGCGCAGCGGCTTCTACGTGCCGGTGTAGCAACTCTTGATGACTGCCGCGCTCGCCGGTTGGATCTCCTGGGTGTAGTTCGAGTTCGGCGTCGTGAGGACCGCGTTCGCGCCGTTCTGGTAGAAGACGCCCCAGAAGTAGACGCCGCGCATGTTGTGCGTCTTCACGAAGCTGCACACCATGGAGTACCAGTTCGCCTGGATGCTCGGGTCGAACGGATGCGTCGAGGCCGGGAGGCTCCATGCCCAGGGCTCGGAGTACGCGCCGTCTTGCGCGAGGATCGCGACCTCGTCGATGGATGCAGACGAGAGCGGGAACGGCACCGTGTCGACGCTGGTGAGGGCGTTGTTCCACGAGGTCAGCAGCTGCGCGGGCGTCGCGCTGTTGGGCAGCGCGGCGATCTGATAGGCGTCCATTCCCGGTGCCGTGCCGGGCTTGGTGACCTTCCCTACCGACGTCTGCGTCCAGTTGATCGTGAAGATCAGCTGACCCCGGTAGATCCGGTGAGCGAAGTTGATCAGCGCTGTCCAGTTCGACCTGGTCGCCAGGCTGTCGAGCTCCGTCGAGATCGCGAAGTACTCGACGTGCATGTTCTGCGCCATGTGCAGGTACGGCGTCAAGACGGTCTGGTAGCTCCTGAACCACAGCCGCACGTTCGTCGGCCTGATCCCGCCGCGCCACCCGCCCTGCTGCTTGAGGACCGTCTCGTCGAGCAACGGGCGAAGCATCACGCGGAGGTGCATGTTGTGTGCGGTGGTGATCGGCACGGCGAGCCGTGACGTGGACGGTGTCTCGTAGATGTTCGGCGCGCAGGTGCGCTTGGCGAAGACGGTGTTCGACCGCAGCGACGACTGGTAGATCGGGAACGCGAGGGCGATCGAGTTGGCGCCGAGCCCCTTGAGGGCCGTGAACTGGCCTTTCGCGTCCGCCGCCCACACGCCGGCGCTCTGGCACTCGTCGGGTGCGTAGGAGTTGAACCCGTACTGGGGCACGAACGCCCTGCCGGACGCCGTCCCACCGCCGACGGCCGTCAGCAACGCCATCGTGACGAGGCACGCGGCGACGCCGACTCGCACTGGTCCTGCGCGGTGTCGCGGGGACGGGGACATCGATGGGCTCCTTCGCGGATCCTGCCTGAGGTCCGGGCAAGGCTACGCGGCGGCGTGCCTGCGGGGCCCGGCAGGCGACCGGAAACCGCTTGTGCAACCCCCGGCTACCGCCACGCCGGACCCCGAGGTGCGGACGTGCGGTGAGCGAGCATGGATGCTCGATCCGAGTGAGACCGGGACTCCGGCCGCTCCACGGCAACGGACACACCGACCTCTTTGGTGACGAACCGGAACCGCTGCGGCACGACGCCCCGGATCCTAGGCCTCCCGAGGTTGCGTGCTGGGTGCGTGATCCACGGCTGGATAGCGTGCGGCATCGACGCCGCGTCGGCCACCCTCGAGAACGGAGCTCCTTCGCCGAGACGAGGTAGCCCGCGCGACCCGCTCGCGCCGAGACGCATCGGATGAGGCGGCGCGTGGCCGTCGTCGAGGACGCGGTGGGGCCCTGGAGCAAGGGCGGGCGCGAGACACGGTACGCGGCCCTGCTGCCACGCCTGGCGGCCAGAGGGTTCGAGGTCGAGGTGTTCACCATGCGTTGGTGGGTGGACCAGCCTCGAGGGGAGGTGCGGTACACCGCGATCTGTCCGCTCGTGCCGATGTACAAGGGGGAGCGTCGGTCCGTTCTCCAGGCGGTGCTGTTCGCCATCTCGACCGTCCGCCTCTTGGGGCGCAGCTTCGACGTGATCCTGGCCGACCAGATCCCCAACCTCCACCTCTTCCCGCTCCGAGTGATCGCCTGGATCAAGAAGGTCAAGCTGGTCGTCCAGTGGCACGAGGTGTGGGGGCGCGAGTACTGGCAGGAGTACCTCCGCGGCGCCGGGGGGGTCGCAGCCCGTCTCGAGCGGGTCACGGCCCACCTGCCAGACGAGGTCATCGCGGTGTCGACAGAGATCGGGGGGCGGCTTGCGTCCCTGGGGGTCGACGCTGCGCGCATCACCGTGGCGGCGAACGCGATGGACAGGGTTCAGCTGGACGCGGTGACCCCCGGCGGGCGATCCGTCGAGCTCGTCACCGTCGGCCGACTGATCACGCACAAGCGCGTCGACGAGGCGATCCGGGTCGTGGACCTGCTGCGAGGCCGCGGCCGCGACGCCAGCCTCGTGGTGATCGGCGACGGGCCGGAGCGCGAGCGGCTCGAGCGCCTCGCCGCGCACCTCGGCCTCTCGGCGCAGGTCTCCTTCCTCGGCGCGCTGGACGCCGACGAGGAGGTCTGGGCGTGGCTGCGCGCGGCGCGGGTGGTGGTCTCCCCGTCTGATCGCGAGGGGTTCGGCCTTGTCGTCGCCGAGAGCCTCGCCTTGGGGACTCCCGTCGCGTGCGTTGCCCATCCCCACAACGACGCGTCCCGCCTGGTCGAGGACGGCCGTACCGGCTCGGTCGTCCCGCCCGGCGACCTCGAGGCGCTGGCGTCGGCCGTCGAGCGGTGGCTCGACGCGCCAGATCGCCGAGCTGAGATCTCGGCCCGATTCTGGGCGACGCATCCCGAGCTCGATTGGGAGCTCGCGGCTGACGTGCTCAGCGACCGGCTCACCCCCCACCCGGCGGGGCAGCCTTAGCGAGGATGTCGCCGGGACGGCGCGACGTGCCTCGTGCGGAGAGGACGGCGAGCGGGAGCCCCCACGTGCGACCCGCGAGGTACGCCGAGACGAGCGGCACATCGAGCAGCGCCGCGGCCAGCCACCGCAGCGTCCTCGGCCGCGGGTGGAACCGCGACGCCGTGTGCCCGACCGCCACGGCAGCCGTGCAGAGCAACGTGCCGCCGAGCGCCAGCCCCCATGCCACCACGCCGGTCGCGGCGAGCGAGACCAAGGAGACGAGGACGGCGATCCACGCGAGCCAGGTGAGGTCGGGGGCTCGCACGATCCCGAACTCGAACGGGAGGCTCGCGGCATCGACGCCGTTCTGCCACATCCAACGGATCGTCGCGACGTACGACTTCGACTCGCGGTGCTCGGCGAGGAGGCCCGGCACGGTCGCGATCGGGTGGCCGTGGGCGGCGAGCTGTCTCGCGATCCGGAAGTCCTCCCCGAGCCGTGCGCGCTCGTCGAAGCCGACCTCGCGAAGGGCGCGTGCATCGAAGAGCACGTTGCCGCCCGAGATGGCCATGGTGTGGGCTCGGACCCGCACCACCGGGTGGAGGATTCGCTCCAGGGCGGCGCAATCCCCGTCGGGTGTGGCGATGCCGGACACGGCACCGTTGGGTCCGAGTGCGGCGGCACAGCGCTCGAGCCAGTCCGGTGGCACGATCACGTCGGCGTCCACGAACCCGATGAGCGGCCCGAGCGCCGCATCTTGACCGGTGCGCCGCGAGGCGCCCCTTCCGCGGTTGTGATCGTGCGCGATCAGCCGGACCCGCACGTCTCTCGTCCCGATCTGCTCGACGAGGGCTCGAGTCCCGTCGGTCGAACCGTCGTCGACGACCAGGATCTCGAGCGAGCGGGGGGTCGACTGGTGCCGCAGCGCGACAAGGCAGTCGGTGATGACCGTGGCCTCGTTGTACGCGATCACCACGAGCGAGACATCGACCTGTGGCGACACCCCAGGATGCTACGTCCGGTCGTGCGCGGCTCTTCAGGAGCGGGCGTCGTCGTGCGTGCGCAGGTCGAAACAGCGCCCGACGCACCGCGCGCACCGTGGGCGCGGTCGGCGCCTGTGGAGCTCGCCACACGACGTGACCCGGCTCGCTTCGTGCGGACGCGCGAGATCCCTCAGCGGGCGAGCCGACGGCTCGGCGCGCGCCGCGATCCGGTAGGTTGCGGGCCAACAGGGGTTCGGACGAGCCGGGCGCCAACGGTTCGGGAGCGGCTCTGGGGGATCGCCTTGCCGTCATATTGGATCGAGACGCTTGGGTGCCCCAAGAACGTCGTCGACAGCGCCAAGCTCGT
>Ga0306920_100010538_pt1 | contig 12403 bp, 10 predicted proteins | sample flu12Cox44000170_FD_204666 | JGI IMG/M metagenome (GOLD analysis project Ga0306920, IMG submission 204666) | Lab enrichment of tropical soil microbial communities from Luquillo Experimental Forest, Puerto Rico - flux4day.12C.oxic.44.000.170 (v2)... | ecosystem: Environmental > Terrestrial >...
TTCTCCTATCAGATCACAGCGACGAACAGTCCGACCAGTTACGGAGCGACGGGACTGCCCAACGGGTTGACGATAAACAGCACGACGGGATTAATCACCGGGACGCCTACAGCATCGGGGACTTCGACTGTAACCCTGAGCGCGACCAACAGTAGCGGTATGGGCAAAGCTACTCTGACCCTCACGATCAAAAAGGCGCACCCGTGATATGAGTGGCTGAGAGCGGGGCACGCGAATCCCGCGTTTCGGACCGAGACAAAAAAGTCAAACCTGAGCGCCATGGCCAAGAGGTTCGGTGCCGAGCTTCACGGTGACATTTTCAAAAGTAACGACATTCAAGAATCTATTTTGGCGATCTCCCAATGCGCGTCATTGGCGACGTTTGAATGTCTTGAATGCAGTTTACTTCGGCGTATATGCCACGAAAGAGGAGGGCCAAGCGGAGTATGCGCCATTCATCCTCACTCCCGACACTAACGTGGCAATCTACTCAGGCGATCCCGTCGATCAGTGGATTGAAAGTCTTGTCTAGACGCCTCGCGGACGAAAGGCGGCGTCTAGAGCATATGGGGACAGCCCAAATAGACGGACAATAAACGTGCTGCCTTTCCTGTGTCTTCCAATCGTAATCGTTCATCCCTTGGATTGTGTACACATCATTCGGAACCGCTGGAGCGTCGCCATCAAACATGCGAAGCCAATCGACAAGTTTCGGCCCCAATCCACGAATCTCGTCGGCGTGTTTCGATGGCTACTGAGACCGCCTACGCCTTCGGGCCAAAAGAGTTGTTTAAAGGCTCAAGAATAATTTTCCTTAAGTCCTTAAGATCGGTGTAACCGAGACATATCGAGAGCTTCATGCGGACGCACGTAGTTAAACTCACGAACGGGAACGGCAGCGCGATGTCACTTTGTAGACCAGGACACCTGGAAGCGGGCTGGCGTTTGCCATGTCCCTAGCGCTAACTGGCTTCATCTTGGACGGCTACGTTCGCTGCTTTGGTCAGCATAGTTCGTCGACCTGCATCGATCAATCGGGCGATGCGAGCGCGGTGAAAGATGTATAGAGCAGCGCAATACGAAATAGCACCCCCAAGGACAACCAAACAGAGAGTTGCGGGCGAATGAGCAATACCCTGGAACGCCCAACGGATGAGGACAACGACTACGGCCATAACAAGAGAGCCACTCACGGAGGGAAGTAACGCCCAAATGTATTCTTTGGCTCCCAATTCCGTTTTCCGGCCGATTCGATAATACAGAGGGAAGGCGATGACCGGGTAAGCGAAAACCCAGGCGGCCGCAATTCCGTTTGTTCCCCAGCGAGCACCAATCAAAAAGACAATGGGCATGAACACTGCTGAGCCGATCATGATCCACATGACGAACCTGGCATCGCCGATAGCTGTCAGAAGGTTAGGGAAAATCGTAGTGACAGAGCGGGCTGCGACAAAGATTCCGAGTAACCGGAGCGGGCCGATCACGGCATACCACTTGGGACCTAATAAGACTGGAACCAGATAGTCAGCGGATAAGGCAAGGCCGACGCTTGCGGGCAGAGTGACAAGAGAGATTATTTCAGTGAGTTTAAGCAGGTAACGACGCAGCTCGGACTTACAGTGCTGAACGGCCGAGAAATAAGCGGGTGTAACCCCGGTGACCATGTTTGTGATTTTCTCGACCGGAGCCGATGCGATCGTCCAGGCAACTGTGTAGGAACCGAGCGGAACCTCGCCAAGAACCCGTCCCGCCACCGCGAAGTCCGAGTTATCGTAGATGTACCAGCAGGCTCTGGATAATAATGCGTGGAGGCTAAACTTTAGCTCTCGACTGAGCTGGTCCAAACGAGGAATTGCGAATACCTGCCGGCGCCAGTAAAGAATGAATAGCGACTGGACCGCGCTTGCAAACACGTTGCCAACGACCAGGCTCCAATACCGGAACTTGAGCGCCGCAAGCAGGAGCGTAACGATAATCTGAGCTCCTGAACGGATGCTCTCGGAAACAGCGAGGAGCTTGAAGCGCATCTCGCGTTGTAGCAATGCTTTTGGCACTTCCTGGAAGGCATTCAGCAGGCAGACTGTTGAAGAAACCATGATCACGGCACGGAGCGGCGGAGCGGAAAAGAAACTCGCCAACGGGGACGCGAGCGCGCAGGACAACCCAACCAGAGCGAGACCTGCAAATAAGGAGATGCTGTTGAGCTGGGCCACCTGCCGAGGAGTCAAATTGCGAAATGCGATAATCGCGTCGCCGATTCCGGCCTGAGTGATGAGAATCGCAAACACCAGATAAACCGCAGCCATTCCAACGATGCCATAGTCGTACGGCGTCAAGAGTCGAGCAACCAGCATCGTGCCAAACCAGCTTACAATCTGCGTCGCCCATCTGGCTGCAGCGTTCCAGGCCACGGCTTGCGCCATTGAACTTTCCAACGACTCGACCGACTTTTGCTGGTGCATTCGGTGTTCCTCGGCCCGAAACAGAAAAAGAGTGTAGACGCCCGGCTCCATTATGCCAAGCATTGCGTGCCGCTAATGGCGCCGAGAAGAGCGCACCCGCTACCTTCTAAATCGCCCATAACATGGTATGGTGTGGTTCGAGCTTTCGTGTACTAGTCAGCGGTACTGCGAGCAATATCCGGACAATATGAAGCAGTCCCATCGCCTGCGAGTTCTGGCATTGCTTGAGGCCAAATCTTTAACGGGATCGGCGAGGGGCGTTCTCGAATTTTGCCGCGAAGCCATGGTGCAAAGGTCTGAGGGTCCAGTCTTCGAGGTTACGATCGCCACCTTTCGGCGAGGAGATGAGCCTCGGGATACGCCACTGGCACGGGAAATAAATGCGATGCATCTATCTCACAACACGATTTCGGAGCGGCGGGCTTTCGATTGGAAGATTGTGTCTCAACTCACGGCGATTGCCGGGGAGCTTCGTCCCGATCTGATCTGGACCAATAGCGTCAAGTCTCATTTTCTGGTGCGGTGCGCCGGGCTCGTTCGTACTACTCCATGGGTGGCCTATCATCACGGTTACACCACGACGGATACAAAGATGCTTCTTTATAATCAGCTGGACCGCTGGTCACTCCCTGCGGCGGACTGCGTCCTTACTGTTTGCCGGCCTTTCGCTCGGCAACTCGCGAAACGAGGAGTCGGAAGGGAAAAGATACGAGTGCAGGGCATGCCGACGCGTCGTTTCGAACCGACCTCTGGGGAGCTGGTAACGTCATTAAGGCGACGACTGGGTTTATCCGAAGAGACAACCGTTCTTTTAGCGGTCGGCCGATTGTCGCGCGAGAAGGGTCAAGCGGATCTGCTTCATGCGTTCCGCAAACTCTGCAATACCCACTCCGGCCCGCTGCGGCTGATCGTCGTCGGTGAAGGCCCGGAGAGACCACGCCTCCATCAGCTGGCTCGGGACCTTCGATTGGTCGACAGGGTTCATCTCGAAGGACAGCAAGACGAGGTCCGGCCGTACTACGGTCTAGCAGATATCTTTGTGCTGCCTTCCCATAGCGAGGGAACACCGAACGTGATCCTCGAAGCAATGGCAGCAGGCCTTCCCGTCGTAGCTACCTCCGTCGGAGGAGTGCCTGAAATGACCTCAGGGGGTGCAGCTTTGTTGATTAACAAGGGGGATACGGAAGGCCTGGCCCAGGCGCTTCGAGACCTGTTGAGAGACCGCCACCTGCGCACCCGCCTCATTGAAGCGGGCCGCATGGTCCTTGAGAGGAATACACCCGAAAATTATTTTCGGGCGCTCACGAGCGTCTTTTGCGAAGTGATGCGGCGCGCCAGGTGAGGAACCCCGGGGACAACATGCGGCGCGCCTTTACTTTCCTACTGGTGTGTCAAAGTTATCCACCGGTCATCGGCGGCTCAGAAATCGAAGCACAGCGAGTTTGCACAGCCCTGATCCGGCGCGGCCACCGGGTGACTGTCGTTTGCGCCGGTGGCCCTCCCATGCCAAACACGCGGAATTGGGTCGATCCCGACGGGGTACCTGTAAGAATTTATGCGGAGCGTTGGCAAGGAACACTGCAAAATATCGTGTTCGCACTTCGGGTTGCCGCTATGCTGATCGCGGAACGACGGAACTATCAATTCGTCTATTTCCTGATGCAGGGTCTGCATCTGGCAGCCGGTCTTCCGGTTGCCCGAATGCTCAAAAAGCCCATCATTATGAAAATCGCGGGTAGCGGTGAAATTCCTCGGGTCTACAAGTCAAGGATTGGCCGGCAAGAACTGGCGTGGCTAAACCGATGGGCCTCGAAGATCTTGGTTCTGAACGAGGGAATGCACCAAGAAGCGGTTAATCACGGCTTACTTCCGCGGAAGTTAGGATGGATGCCAAATCCCGTCGATACGAAAGAGTTTGCACCGGCGAAGCCCGAGGAAGAGCGGCGACTACGGTGTGGATTTGGCATTCCGAAGGACGCGCAAGTGGTGATGTACGCGGGCCGACTCGCGCCTGAAAAGGGGCTGTGTACGCTGCTGGAGGCATTCTTTTTGCTGGCGCGGCACAATAAGCGAGCTCTGCTGGTTTTGGTTGGCGACGGCGGGATGCGCGATACCCTCGCCCTTAAGGCCAGGCAATTCGGCCTTGCCGACAAGAGAGTCCTATTTGCGGGTCGCGTGCATCCGCATGAAGTCAGCCAATGGCTGAAGATTGCTCAAGTATTTGCTCTGGTATCGCCTGCGGAGGGATTCTCGTGCGCCCTTGCCGAGGCCATGTCTACAGCCGTTCCGAGCGTAGTGAGCGATATTCCAGCGAACCGTCAGTTAATCGAGGATGGCGTGCACGGAGTGTTGACGCCGGTCGGCGACAAGGAAAAAGTCGCGGCAGCGATTACTGCACTGCTTGAGGATGTCTCCTTGCGAAAGCAGATGGGTGAAATGGCTCGACAGCGCATCCTTGAAAACTACTCGACGGAGCACATCATCGACCGTTATGAGTCTCTATTCAGAGAAATAGTCGCAAACGAAGCCGCTAGCTGATGAAGATACTTTTTGTTGGGACTAATTTGCCCATGCCGGCTAACAGCGGTCAAGGCATCCGTAGTCTTTCTATCATTCAGGCATTGCAGTCCATGGGGCACGAACTGAGTTTCGTTTCTTTTGCGCCAAGAGAGCTGCCGAACAATCTGGACTCCTTCAGGGCACGCTTTCATTCCATGGATCTGGTGGAAAAAGAAGTGGTCAACATGACGGCGGATGGCAACTATTTATCGAGGCTGGTCGCGCTGTTGGGGCTTAAATGTTTTTCCCTAGAGCGCTTCAAGTGTGGTGCCATGCGCGAGAGGATTCAGCGGATGCTGGCGGAGAGACAGTACGATTTGCTGGTCTCTGACGGAATATTTGCGATGACCAACATTCCGGAGAACAAAGTTCCGATTGCATTGAATTGCCACAATGTGGAACACATTATCCTTCGCCGGTACGCACAAGTTGAGACGAATCCCGCGAAAAAACTTTACGCGGTGCTTGAGTCGCTGTTGTTGCGGTCGGGAGAGCGTCGCTGCTGTGTTCAGTCGTCAGTCGTGCTGGCCTGCTCGCAACTTGACCTCGAAATCTTGCGGTCGCTCTATCCCGGCATCCGTGGTTTCGTGGTGCCAAATGTGATCGATACAGAACTTGTCCGCCCTACAGAGGAGCCATCCGAATCGTCGAGGCCGGTACTCTTGTTCCAGGGCGGAATGGATTGGTATCCGAATCGCGACGCGGTCGAGTACTTTGTTCGCGACATCCTCCCCCGCGTGCGTACACAATATCCGGAGGTTCGATTGATCGCCGCCGGCCGCAATCCCCCACCCAGGTTTGTCGAACGGTTCAAATCTGATTCCGGGGTTCACTTCACCGGTACTGTGCCCGATATGGGGCCGTACCTAGCCATGGCAAGCGTTGTCATTGTTCCCTTACGCGTTGGAGGCGGAACACGAATCAAGATTCTGGAAGCGTGCGCGGGCGGCAAGCCGATTGTGTCCACTCGGATCGGTGCCGAAGGCTTAGAACTCAAGCCTGGTAAGGAAATTGTGCTTTGTGATGACCCGATGGAATTCGCCGAAGCCATTGCGGAGCTACTGCATAATCCCGTTCGGGCCAAAGCAATGTCTGTAGCGGCTCGGGCGGTAGTTCTCGAGCATTACGGCCCCGCGGCACTTCGGCAGAGTCTGGAGCACGTGTTTTCAGGTTTGTCGAGTATAAGCTGAGGTTAGGGCGCGCCCGATGCGCACCAAAAGGCAGTTCGGCCGAGTTGCCGATTCTGGATCGGGCAGTTGTCGTGCTTGTCCGAACCCACCGTCCCTCATTATAATAGCGCAGCGTTTTATGCCCCCAGACGCGGTCAGGCCACGAATCGCAGGCGTTTCGTCGCGCGCCGGAGGCTAGACTATGGGATGCGTGTTTGGTGCGGCGCGTGTACTCTTCATTACTCAGCTAGACCCCAGCCACAAGTTCGGTTCACTGGAAGAGTGCATCCTCGCCTTAGCCACCCGTAGCAAGGCTCGAGGGGGGCTGTTGGTCGCCGTTTTCTCTGGCCCTGTTATCGGCACTCTACGAGCGCAATTGACGGCCTCAGATGTTCCATTCGAAGAGTTTTTGGATTTGCGCAGTTGGAAATGGGGCCTTGCCAAGCGGCTGCTGCATTTAATCGATAGCCACTCGATGGACCTAGTTGATTTCAGCTTCTATGCGCCGCTGAACCCTTATGTCACGTTTCTTCGCATAATGCGGCCAAGGGTGCGCCTCGTTTACACCGAACACCGTTCTGCGCTGCCGGAAGCCCCTCGCTCCGGCAGTATGCGTAGGCTTTTGAAGCGCCTCGCGTTCAGGCAATACCAAGCATTGTTTGGTATTAGTGATTCCAGCTGCGAAGCTCTTCAGAGAAGCTCTGGAAGAGAAGTCACTCGTTGCCGGCTGTTTATTAACACTGCCCGATTTCGCGCGGACTCCAGCGCGCGTGCGGAAATCCGGTCTCGGCTTGGGGCGGGGAATCAGTTTGTCGCGCTCGTAGTGGCCCACTTGATTGTGTGGAAAGGGGTAGACGTCGCCTTGAAGGCGATCGCGGCTGCATCAGACTCAGCGCAACTGTGGATTGTCGGCGCTGGGCCCGACGTCGACAGACTACGCACGCTGGCAGATGAACTCGGGCTGCACACCAGAACGCTTTTTGTCGGACAACAAATCGACGTATCCCCTTACCTACAGGGTGCGGACTGTCTGGTCTGTCCTTCGATCTGGAAAGAAGCCATGGGCTTCGTGAACCTGGAAGCGATGGCCTGTGGCTTGCCGGTGATTGCCAGCCGAACCGGAGGAATCGCCGAATTGGTAGCCGATGGCAGGACTGGTTTCCTAGTTGCGCCCGGCAGTGATGAGCAGGTCGCTGCGGCACTGCGCGGACTGATGGAATCACCGGACCTGTGCCGAAAACTTGGAAACCGTGGCGTTACGTTCGTCAGGGAACAATACTCTCAGGAGGCCTGCCTTGACCGCTATCTCAAGAACTATGACCTCGTTTGTGGAATTGCAAGCCATCGAGTCGATCGCGAGAACGTTGGATACGGACGGAATCGCAACATTGCCTGAGCTGCTGACGAGTGAGCAGCTGGCCTCGATGCAGCTCAGCTTCTCGGCTCGGCTCGAACGTGTGCGCTTTAACAACGCCGACGGGTACGAGATCACGGACGGTTATCGGCACATGGTTGAACATGTGCTGCTGCTCGATCAAGGCTTTGTTGATCTGGCGTTACACCCGATTGTTAAGGGTGTTTTGCATCTCTATCTGGGTTCGCAGTTCGTGCTGGCCGAAGCTAAGGGATGGAAATCGGTTCCGACGCAGCGCGATTTTCATGGCTGGCACGCAGATTCGTGGTACTTGCAGGAAAGCGCGCCAATCCACCGGGAGGTCAAACTGGCGATCTATTTGACCGACGTGAAGAGCGGCGCCTTCAACTATATCAAGGGGACTCACCGACAGGCCCATCCACGCAGCTATAAAAACAGCGAAGTGGCGGGTTATCCGAAAGATCGGATTGTGGAAGTGCTGGCTCCTGCAGGCACCGCGGTGATGTTTGACACCACCGGAATTCATCGGCAATCCACGCCGATTCTCGAACCGCGCCAGGCGGTTTTCTACGACTATCATGATCCCCGCGTGCCCCTGCAAGCCGAAGACGTACGATACAATCGCTATCATCCGCTGCTGTTGAACGCAGCATTTCTAGGCGGCTTAGGCGAGGAAGACAGACGGATTTTAGGGTTTGGCGACAAGAACCAGGTGATAAAGGGCTTCCAAAGAAAGCCCACAAACCCTATGGTCCATGGAGCGGCCGAAAGAGCTCTGCGCTTGGCACAGGCCTGGCGAATACAATCGGAACGAGTTCGCGGCCTTTGGCGGCGGATTTTTGCTTCAGCTTCTTGACGAGCGGACATGGGGAACAGAGTCGTTTAGCCATTTCTTGAACGAAACAGCGGACGATCAAACAAAATGCGAATTGCGTGTTGGGTAGTTCTTGGTGTTTTAATCCTGAATCCACGGTCGGCCAAAGTGAACGGCTTGCGGCGTGCGCATCCTGTAAGCGAGCTGTTTGCCATGCAGGGGAATCCGCCAGCGAGAGAGCATGCAGTAACTCTCAATTGGAAGCCTAGTCGCGTCGGGGTCACTGGCTATAACGTCTACGAAGTACAGGCAACAAAAACAACTTTCAGAAAATCAATAAGTCTCTCCTATCTGAGTGTAGATGTGTAGACGCTGAAGTGGAGAGCGGTATGACTTATCATTACCTTGTCCGGGCGGCCGATGGCAGGGGACATGAGAGCGCGAACTCTACTGAAATCTCTATCGTCGTCCCTTAAAAGGGCCGACATTCGGGCCTAGGCTAAGTCGAGAGTCAGTTTGAGATGAAGAAGCTTGGATATCTTGGTCACTTGATGAGAGCTGCGGAATGAAGTCGGAGGCGAGGCAAAATTGTGCGACTGGGCCCGCCCGAGGCAGACCAGCTTAAGGGAGGTAGAGGCGACGACGATCTCAGGACCATTCGCGCAGTCATTGCCAGTCGTTGGGCGCACAGAACTACCGGAAAACGAAGACAATTACTTTGCGGGAATCACCTGCATCATGGCGCTGGCTCTCTTGGCCCAAATGGAAGAGGCCTGGAAGGTAGCCATTCCGATCAGGAGTTTCAGTAAGCCCGACAGCGCGGTTGCTTGCCGAATTGGTGAGGCGGATTCGCGCCTCTCGGTCAGGGCGACAAATCCCTTTTCGTGTGATTGTTAAAAGGAGGAAAGCTTCGACCGGGTGACGCCGGACCCGTCGGTCTCAAATCCTGTACCGCTGGCCATGTCCAGTTATAGACTCCGATCTACCCGAAAACTGGACGACCGACCAGTATGAAGCGCACCAAAGCACTGCTAGATTGCCCACGGTGGCCCTGCGAGTTGGTACGACCACAGGGATCGTTGCGCCAAGCAGTGGGCCAAAGTGCGCATCGCTACTCCTGGCCTGGAAGGCAAACATGAAGACACGCATTGGTAGGACTCGCGTCCTTGCATGGCATTCGCCGGTTCCTAGGCTGTTCGTGCTCGGCTTGGTTCTGTCCCAGGCAATCGCTGCCGGCGCAAACGCGCAAAGCGATCCGTTGAGTTCATCCAACATGCCGGCAATCGACACCAACCCAGCAGACTATCCAAGCAACATCTGGGTTACGGATACGATGCAGAAGGTACGGCAAGATGCTGGTTCGCCCGGTTCGGTCCATTGGGGAACGTTTTATGGTACGCAGAATGAGTTTGTGGACTTTCAGGTACACGTGCGAGCACCGGCCGGGGGCATTCCCAACCTGGTCATAAGCTCGAGCGACTTCGTCAATTCGAAGACAGCCACTACGATCTCCGCAGCATCCACAAACGTCATTGTATATCGCGAGGCGTATATAAACGTCAGCACTCGCGTTACGTCTGTAGCCTCGACGTACTATAACGCTCTGGGTTACTACCCTGATGCGCTTATTCCCACCGTTGACCCCTATCACGGGCAGACCACTAATGCTTGGCCGGTCAACGTAGCACCGAACCAAAATCAGAGTGCCTGGGTTGACGTACATATTCCAACCAAGGCGCCGTCTGGCTACTATCTCGGTTCGATCACAGTGAAGAGCGGCGCCACGGTTCTGGCGAACTTGCCAATCGTCATCGCTGTGTGGCAGTGGCCCAGCGGCGGGTTTATGCCTTCGACGGCCTCCCTTACGTCGTTTACCGGGACGGGCTGGGCTGATATGTGCATTCAAGCCTATGGGGGCTACTCTACTTGCGGCGCATACCCGGGAAGTGGCAATAGTCCGGACCAGGCGATCACGATGATTATGGTGGACTACACCACAACGATGCTGGACCATCGCATTTCCGCAGCGAACCCTATTTATCCGCCGTACACCACCAGTTTTACAGGTCTGGAGACTTATTTTGGTCCGCTTCTGAGCGGCACGGGCCAGACGATCCTTCCAGGCGCGAAACTAACCACCGTGGTTTACGCGCCCGGTTCTCTGTCCTACCTCCAAAACTGGATGACTGAATTTCAGAGCAAGAACTGGCTACCGAACACCTTATTTGATTACAACTGTGACGAGCCTCCGGCAGGTTGCCAGTGGTCGGCTATTAATCCGAAAGCGGCGACGCTGCACGCCACGAACCCTCCGATGCCGTCCCTGGTTACGGCAAATATCCAAAACGCCACGGCAAATGGTGTTTTGAACGGCATCGACATCATGGTGCCAATTATCAATGACCTTGATCCGCAGGGCGGTTCGTTGCAGCGATCGGCTTATAACGCATGGCTTGCGGGAAGCGCTGGACCGAAGCGGCTTTTGTGGAGTTATCAAAGCTGCTCATCGTCCGGGACTTGTTCCAACGGAACCATAGGCGGGGCGCAAGCCACGTGGCCTAACTACAACATTGACGGTGTGTCGGTAGCCAATCGAGCGATGGAGTGGATGAGCTACCGCAATGGTGTGAGTGGAGAACTTTACTACAACACTACGGGATGCTGGCAGGGAAACTCTTGTGGCGTCATCCCCTCTGATCCGTGGGTCGGCCAGTACAACTTTGGTGGATGGGGCGACGGGAACCTGATGTACCCCGGCATTCCTTCCAAGGTAGGAGCTGGCGTAACTATTCCTTTCTGGGTGCCGAGCATACGAGTCAAGCAGATCCGCGATGGAATGCAGGATTACGAGTATCTGAAGGTGCTCAACGCCGCGGGCCAAGGCTCCGTTGTAAACACACAGATCAGTGCCTGGATCAGCAGTTCATCGTCGTTTGAAACAACGGGATCGGGAATGCAGAAAGCTCGCATGGCGCTTGGAGCGGCGATACATCAACTAACCTATTCGGGAACTTTGCTGCCACCCACAGGCTTATCGGCCACGGTACAGTAGGCAGAGTTAAAACGGCTTCCTAACAACAACTTTGGAATGACCCCTTGAATTGGCACAATCGCGATGGGCACACTCTCCGGGAGAGGAAACGTGAGTGGAGAGAAGAAAGCGGTATTCCCGGAAGTTTCAGCGCGCGGCTGTGGAGCGTATGAGGACGTGCGAGAGCGTCGGTGAGTTAGCTAAAGAACTCGGAGTGACCTGACGATGTCTCTACAAGTGGCGGACGAAGCTTGAGGGGGTTGAGCCAGGAGAAGAGGCGGCCCGCCCGAGTACACATGCATCGGCCCACCGGAAGGAAATCCTCCAGCTAAAGCGATTGCTCGCCGAGAAGGCGATGGAGGTGGATTTTTTGAAGGGTGCCTTGCAAAAAGTAGAGGCTCGACGCCAGCGCAGCAGCGGCTCTGGCGGGAGGGCATCTACGAACAGATCCGAGAACTGATGCCTTTTCGCGCCGGCCCTAAGTCGCTCTCTGCTGACAGATTCGAGCCTAGCCGTGCCGCCGAACGTCGTCAAGGCAGTTGCAAGCATGAGCGGTCGGGAACATAGGTAACACATCGTACCGAACACATGGGTAACACTTCCTCCCTCTGGAAGGGAGGGAGTGATGCCTTGGTTGATGTTTGTCGCTCCGCCCACTTTGAACGCGTTGATTTCTCAGGCTTCAAGGCGCCGAGCGCTGTGTTGGCGGCATCCCGCAGGGGCCCCAGAAACGGTTCGATCGAATCACTGAGGTCCAATACCAACGCCACATTCAGCGGCAACTCGTCCCGGCCGAAAATCTCGACGACAGAGCGGTTCCTTGCGCGCGCCGACGTGCACGACCGCGGCGCTCGACCACATGCGCCGCAGCGGGGGCGGCGGGTGATCATTCTAATCAGCGATGACGTGGCGACATATTCGGGTGGCCACGGGACGCACGACATCATTACGGAGTTAATCGCCTCGGATGCGGTTTTGTACAACTTGAAAATT
>Ga0306920_100010540_pt1 | contig 12402 bp, 16 predicted proteins | sample flu12Cox44000170_FD_204666 | JGI IMG/M metagenome (GOLD analysis project Ga0306920, IMG submission 204666) | Lab enrichment of tropical soil microbial communities from Luquillo Experimental Forest, Puerto Rico - flux4day.12C.oxic.44.000.170 (v2)... | ecosystem: Environmental > Terrestrial >...
GCGGTCACCGGGAATCACCTTTGGCTTCCCCAGCGCTTCCCGAGGCAATGCCATGAAACTCGACGCCAAGACTGTTGCGCGGCTGGTGCTGCCACCCGGTAAGGCGGACGTCATCACCTTTGATGGGGCGCTGTCCGGCTTCGGCTACCGGATGCGTCGTAGCGGTGATGAGGTCCGCCGCAGTTGGATCGTGCAGTACAAAAGGGGCGCACGCACTCGCCGCCTGCTGCTTGCACCGGCTGAGGTCTTGAGCGCGGAGCAGGCGCGTAGCGCCGCAAAGCGCGCTCTCGCCGCCATTGCGTTGGGCGAAGACCCGCAGGCCGATAAGGCACAGCGGAGGGCCAAGGACGAACTCACGCTGAAGCGGTTGGCGGATGAGTATCTCGCCGCGAAGCGGCCGGCGTTGCGTCCGAAGAGCTTCGACGAGTCAAAACGTTATCTGTGCGGGCCGTACTTCCGCCCCCTGCATGGCATGGCCGCCGATCTGATCACCCGCCGCGATGTTGCTGCGCGTGTGTTGGTTATCGGCCGCGAGAGTGGGGCCGTCACCTCCGCTAGGGCGCGCAGTGCGCTCAGTGCAGCATTCGCTTGGGGCATCGCCTCTGGTTTGGTCGATGGGTTGAATCCGGTCGCCGGAACCCCTGAGCCGCCGACGCCCGAACCAAGAGACAGAGTTCTGAACAACGAAGAGCTGCGGCTGGTATGGATGCACGCAGGCGATGACGATTATGGTTCGATTCTGAAACTGTTGATTTTGACCGCGCAACGACGCGGCGAAGTTGGCGGAATGAGAGCGAGCGAAATCGTTGGGGACGTTTGGACTATTCCGGCTCACCGCGCAAAAAATGGTCGGGCGCACACGGTGCCAATCGTGGGGCTTGCGCGCGAGATTATCGATGCGGTGCCCCACAGGGCGGATCGGGATCACCTCTTTGGCGAACGTGGGTCGAATGGATTCGCCGGATGGGTCAGGCGCAAGGCGGCATTGGACAAGCGCCTTGGCGCGCAAGTGCGGGCTTTCACGTTGCACGATCTTCGTCGATCAGCCGCCTCCGGCGCGGCTGATTTGGGCGTAAATCCGTACGCGATCGAACTGATTTTGAATCACACGCCCAATCTGATCGCTCGCACCTACAACAAAGGCCAATATTTGCGCGAGATCAAAAACGCATTGTTGTTGTGGGACAGTCACATCCGCAGCCTGATTGAAGGCACCGAATCGAAGGTCGTTTCATTTAGGAGTGCAGTGCAATAGGATTCGTATGGCGCGGCTAGGGTAGCTCCCGAAGCGCCGGTTCCTCACCGGTGTGCCGCGTCGCCTTTCTGAGGAGCGCCTCATCGAGGAGGGCGCCCCGTGAAACCCAGGCGCAAAGCGTCAAAGCGTGGGGCCTATGAAGGTCAGCTCGCGGAACCGATGTATCCGCCGAGCGTCCTCGGCACCCTGAGCGAATTAGAATGGGCGCAAAAGCGCGCCGTGAAGACGGCGCTGCTGCTCAAGCATTTCGGAATTGATCCTAACAGCGAGAACGCTGGGATGGAGCTTGCGGTGGCACTTGCCGAACGGCATGTCCCCGGTTTCATGCCGCCCCCAAGGCGGGGCCGCCCGAAGCAGCACGATGACATTAAGCTGGCACTGCACATCGAGCTGTTGAGAGTACGAGACGGTCTTACGATGGAAGCGGCCACTAAAAAGATCGCCGCCATGGGGACCTTCAATGGAACCGCGGGGCAGCTACGCGAGCGGTACAAGAAAAGGCCGCCGGCGGTGCGCGTCATCGTTGAATTCTTAAAGCGGTTCCCTGAAGCGGCAGCGAAGGCCGACGGCAGCAATCCCAAAGTGCTTTGGATAGAGGCTCTCGAAGGGCTCGTCGAAAATTATTGAAGGGGGAATAAAAGAAACAATTTTTCCCCGCCGTTTCATCTGTGCTTCCGTGCAAGCCATCGAAACACAGGGCGCGCTTCTGCGTGCTCTAGTCAACGGGTGGCAACGATGAATCCAAGAAACGAGGAAGATCGGGTCATCTCGCTCAGCGAGGCGGCTGTCCAATTGTCGGTTAGCACCGCAACGCTGCGTCGGATGATTGCGGCCGGGGAAGCGCCGACGGTGACCTGGATGAGCCCGCGGCGTTGCGGCATCCGGATTCGGCACTTGAGAGAGTACTTGGACCAGCGCGCTGGGAAGCCCGTCGATCCGTCGAGGTTTCCGCACTTAAGCGAAAACAAGCCACAGGCCGCCTAATCCTCCACGACAAGCCCGCCCTGGTGTCCAGCCAAAGGCGGAGCTTGTCGTGTCTGTCTTCGGAAGGAGTCGAGGCGATGGCGCCTAGAAGTCACCTACAGATAGCGGGGGTCCCCGCCGGCTCCACCAGCGCTCTCGCGAGCGCTGGCGCGGTTTTATGCCGCCCGCTCGCCGCGGAAGTCAACACAGCCGCCGCACAGACTAGCAGGGCCGCGCCATGACGGCTGACGTGGGTGGCACGCTGGTCCGCTACGACGCCGCCCGCCGTGCGATCGCCGAGGCCAAGGCCGTCGATGAGGTGAAAGAGATTCGCAATGCTGCCATCGCCATGGCCGCCTATGCCAAGCAGGCCAAGGACAGAGGCATGGAAGCGGACGCCGCAGAGATTCGGATGCGTGCTACCCGCCGCCTCGGCGAGATGATGGATCAGCAAAAGAACACGGTCGGTCTCGCAAAGGGCGGTCAACCATATCAGGAAAAGTCTACTGGGTTGCCAGATAACCCGGTAGCGACCCTTGCATCGCAGGGCATCGACAAGAACCTCGCCCATGAGGCCCGTAAGCTCGGCGGCATGACCGAGGAAGAATTTGAACAGCAGGTCGAGGAAGCGCGTGAGTATGTGGCCTACGGCAAGCGCGAAATCCTCGACGCTGCGAAAGCGATCCGAGCCCAAGAACTGCAACAGCGCGACGATCAGATCAAAGAAGCGTTCCATAGGCCGACAATCCAGGTTGACCCAAGATTGCACGTTGGCGACTTTCGCGACCTGGCGCACGTCATCCCCGACAATTCGGTGGAATTGGTATTCACTGATCCGCCGTATGACCGAGACTCTGTCCCGCTGTACGAGGCCGCAGCGGTCGAAGCCGCGCGCGTCTTGAAACCGGGCGGCAGCATGATCTGCTACACCGGGCAGGTCATCCTACCGGACGTGATCTCGATCGTATCCAAGTACTTGAAATATTTCTGGACCGGAGCGGACGTGCACAAAGACGGTCCTTTCTCACGTATGGACCGGTACGGGATTATTGTGGGCTTGAACCCGCTTTTATGGTTTGTGAAGGATCATCGAGGCGACCGGCAGAAATTCATCTGCGATTCGGTGCACACGCCGCGCGAAAAAGACGTGCACCCGTGGCAGAAGCCAGTTGCAGCGGCGTTGCACTTCATCGATGGCCTCACCTCAGAGAATGGAGTCGTGGTCGACTTCTTTGCAGGTGGTGGCACGACGATTGTCGCCGCCCAGTGCGTCTCAATCGACCATGGGTCGCGTTTGAGATTGATGAAGCCGCCATCCCGGCAATCATGGAGCGGATAGGTCGAGAACAACCGCCGCCCGCACCGATCGAGAGCTGGGACGACATGTGGGCTCGTCCGTTCGACTTTTCCAAGCTCAACAGGGTGACGCCATGAGCGACACCCGGCCTCCCGATGCGTGGGCGGAGGCGGGAGAGATTCCCTTCTTCCTGCGCCGCACGGACGCCGGCAGGTCCGGCCCAGGCGGAAGCACCGTTGCCATCGATGCTATCAAGATCGGCAAGCGCCACCGTAAGGACATGGGGGACATCACCGCGCTCGCGGCCAGCATGGCCGAGTTGGCACTCCTGCATCCCGTCGTCATAACGCCGGACCGCGAGCTGATAGCCGGTGAGAGGCGGCTGCGAGCCGCCGAGTCGCTGGGCTGGGCGGAGATTCCCGTCACCGTCATCGATCTGAAAGAGGTGGTGCGGGGCGAGTTCGCCGAGAACGCCTATCAGAAACCCTTCACCCTGACTGAGGCGGTCGCCATTAAGCGGGCGATCGAACCGCTGGAGAGGGCGGCAGCGAAGGAGCGGCAGCGGGAAGGCGGTCGTCGCGGCGGTCAAGGGTCTGGCAACTTGCCAGAAGCTTCGAAAGGCAACGCCGCCGATAAGGCCGCCAAGGCCACCGGCATGGCGCGGCGCACACTGGAGAAGGCCGAGGCTGTCGTCGACGCAGCCGAGGCCGAGCCGGAGAAGTACGGCAAACTGCTCGATGACATGGACCGCACGGGTCGGGTCAATGGTGTCCATCGACGCCTGAAGATCTTCCAGCAGGCCGAGCGGATCCGCGCCGAGCCGGCGCCGCTGCCTGGTAAGGGGCCCTACCACTGCGTTGTCATCGACTTCCCATGGGCGGATGACACCGGGCGCTACGACGATCCTTCGCATCGCCTCATCACACCCTACCCGCCGATGACGCTGGAAGAGATCTGTGCCTTTCCGCTCACGTCGATTCTGGCGCCGGATGCTGTCGTGTGGGTGTGGGCCACCAACTACCACATCCATCGGGGAATCCATCGCACCGTGCTCGACGCCTTAGGGCTTGAATCCAAGCAAATGCTGACTTGGGGCAAGCCGCACTTTGGCGGCGGCGATTGGCTGCGTGGGCAAACCGAGCAGTGCATCTTGGCTGTGCGCGGCAATGCCATCGTTACGCTTACTGACCAGAGCACGCTGCTGCTCGCGCCTCCACGTGAGGGAGGTGGCCATTCGCTGAAGCCGAAACGGTTCTACGATCTTGTCGAATCGCTCTGTCCCGCACCGCGCTATGCCGACCTCTTCTCGCGCTATCAGCACAACGACAAATGGGACTGCCACGGTGACCAAGCGCCAGGATCGGCTGCATGAACGCGCCGCTTCGCCAGACGCAATGCCCGCAGTGTCCTCATGCCCGCAAGGCCGGTCGCCTGCCAACATCCGCGACGATTCCAACCTCAGTCGCCTTAAGAATCCGCCATCTAGCCGGCCACCTTTTTTGCCTTGGGCGGCGTCCGCTTTACGAGTTTCTATGTGAGATCTGCGGCGGCGCCGATCCGCTTGAACGGCTTGAGGCCTACGGCCGACTCGACCCCGATACCGTCCGCGCACTCGGCGCCGACAAGCTGCCCCCCTCGCTCACAGTCATTAGGCGGCCATCGTGAGCACCGCGAGAGCAATCCCGTTCGAGTCATTGATGCCAGACGTTGCTGCGCGGCTATTGGGCGAGTGCAATCAGCGACTCTCGAAGCCGCCGAAGGATGTCCGGTACGGAACGAACGGCAGCATGGCGGTCAATTTCGAAACCGGCCAATGGTTCGACCATGAGAACGCCATCGGCGGCGGCGTTATTGACCTAATCGTGCGCATGACCGGGCGCGACCGCGCCGAGGCGATGGCGTGGTTACGAAGTGAGGGGCTTGTTGAGGAGTCTAAGCCCGCATCACCTAAGCCTAAGATAATCGCGACATACGACTACACCGACGAGTCCGACGCGCTGCTGTTTCAGGTGTGCCGCTTCGAGCCGAAGACGTTTCGCCAGCGCCGGCCGGATGGCAAAGGGGGATGGATCTGGTCGCTGGGCGAGACGCGCCGGGTGCTGTACCGCTTGCCCGAGCTTGCGATCGCGATTCTCTTCGAGGAAATGATTTTTGTAGTCGAAGGGGAGCGGGACGTAGGAACCCTCCGCAGCAACAAGCTAACCGCCACCTGCAACCCCGGTGGCGCGGGCAAGTGGCGCGCCGAGTACAGCGAGAGCCTGCGCGGCGCCGACGTCGTCATCGTTCCCGACAACGATAAGGCCGGCCATGAACATGCCCAGCAGGTTGCCGCCGCGCTGCACGGCATCGCCAAGCGCGTGCGTGTGCTCGACCTCGCGGAGATCTGGTCCGGGTGTCCCGACAAGGGCGACGTGAGCGATTGGTTCGCCTCCGGCGGGACAGTGGACAAGCTCAGGGTGGCGGTCGAGGCGTTGCCAGACTGGAAGCCGTCTGAAGATGCCGCCGAGGACACCACTTCGGTCGCTAATGTCGCTTTTGTCGCGTGGCCGGAAATGGATGGCGTTGCCTATCACGGCCTCGCCGGCGATGTGGTGAAGGCATTCATACCGCACACCGAATCCGATCCGGTCGCGATTCTTCTTCAATTCTTGATTTATTTCGGAAATGCCATCGGATCAGGACCGTACTACCAAGTCGAGGCGCACAGGCACCGCGCGAATCTCTATGCCGTGCTGGTGGGTAAGAGTGCGAAGGCCCGTAAGGGAACATCGGGAGGCCGCGCGCAATCGGTCTTCATCGATCCGGCTTGGCTTTCCCGAATGAAGAGCGGCCTGTCATCAGGCGAAGGATTCATCAATGAGGTGAGGGACGAACGCAAAGAATGGAACCGCAAAGAGGCCCGCGAGGAGATCGTTGATCCCGGCGTCGGCGACAAAAGGCTCATGGTCATGGAGCCTGAGTTTGCTGGGGCGCTACGGGTCATGGAGCGCCACGGCAATAATTTGAGTCCGCATCTTCGAAAGGCTTGGGATGGCGGCATCCTGTCAACCATGACCAAGCACTCGCCGATCACCGCGACCGGCGCACATATCTCGATTGTCGGCCACATCACCGAAGACGAATTGCGCGCCAATCTGACCCGTACCGACATGGCCTCCGGTCTTGCGAATCGATTCCTGTTCGCGTGCGTGAAACGGTCGAAATACTTGCCCTTCGGCGGCAGCCTCGATGAGGCCTCGGTCGACGAATTGGCCAGCCGCGTTGCGCAGGCAATCGAGCGCGCCAAGAACATCGGGCGGGTAATCATGACGCAGCAGGCGCGAGAAGATTGGGCGAGGGCCTACGAGGCCCTGTCCGCAGAGCAACCCGGGCTATTGGGCGCGATTACCGCGAGGGCGGAGGCGCAGGTTATTCGGGTCGCCTTGGTCTATGCCTTGCTCGACTGTCCGGAGCATGGTGCGGCCCAGATATCCGCGGAGCACCTCGCGGCGGCGTTGGGCGTGTGGGAATATTGCGAAGCATCCGCGGCCCACATTTTCGGGGACGCGATCGGGGATCCCATCGCCGACGAAATCTCAGCGGCCCTGCGACAGGCTGGCGGAACTGGAATGACCCGGACGGCGATTCGCGATCTCTTCGGTCGGCACCGATCTACCGACCGGGTAGGGCAGGCGCTCGCGCTTCTGGCGACCAGAGGGCGGGCTCGAATGGAAACGAGAACCACGAGCGGACGGCCATCGGAGGTTTGGTTTTTGGCATCCCCACTTGCGACATAAGCGACATAAGCGACCAAAGTCCTCGCCCTTCACCCCTTTTGTCGCTTTTGTCGCTTTTGTCGCACCGCTCAAAAGGGAAATGAGGTGGGCAAGTACCTCGACATAATCCGACGGGTAGAGGCCGAAGGCCGGCAACCAACGCCGACTCCGGAATCCATCCCCGCGCCCGATAGCCCCTATGCCAGCACCCTCGACGCGCTCCGGGCTCGCTGCCCCGACCACGTCCCCGCCGATCGGTGGCAGCGGGCGGTTGCCGATTCCGATGCCTTCCTGAGCCGGTGGGGTGAGCAGGCGCATGTCCTCGGCTGGACCGCGCGTGACCTGTGGGGCCTGCACAAGCCACCCGAGAAGCCGCACGCGACCTATTCGCGGCTATCCCGCTACGACCAAACCGGGCTTTGCTGGATGCTGCAGGGCCGCGAGGTCGTCGCGCTGACTGAGGCGAGTGCCGCCATCCGATGGCCAGGCGGCTCGCTCACAATGTATTACAGACTCTGACCCGCATGCCCCTCACCGATCACCCGCTCGTCCCCACCGGCCTCCTGCCGGCACCCCGATGGCTCATCAAGGACATCATCCCACTCGGCAATTCGCCGTCAGAAAGCTTCATCACCGTCTTGTTCGGCCCCGGCGGCACCTTCAAGACCTACGTCCTAATGGCTTGGGGACTTTGCATCGCGACCGGCCGTCCGTGGTTTGGCCACAAGGTTCGCCAAGGCAACATGCTCTATATCGCCGCCGACGACCCCGGCGGCCCGCAACCCCGCGCCCAAGCATGGGCCGACTACTTCGCACTCAGCCAGCCCGATCTCGATCGCCTCGCCACGACCGCGCGCTTAATCAAAATGCCCATCAACTTCTTCAAGGACAAAGAGGTCGACCAAGCCATCGACTATGTCGTGAAAACCATGGCCTTCCAGCCAATGGCGATCTTCATCGACACCTACTTCCACAGCTCCCAAGGCGCCGACATCTCAACCTCCCCGAAGGACAACCTCGAAATCATCGGCAACATCCGCCGCTTCGCCAAGCAGGTCGGAGCCGAAGCCATGATCGTTTCCGATCACACCCCGAAGGATTCCCGCAGCCTGTTCGGATCCGTCATCAAAGGCGTCAGCATCGACGTCCTATGGGAATCGCAGAAGGACGACGATAGCGAAACGTCCGGCACGCTCACCAACACACGCATGCGCAACGCCCCAATCAGCCCGCCGCTGGCGCTCGAATTCGAGAAGGTCGACCACCGCACCCAGCCCGACGACGACGGACGCACCATCTTCCCGCAACTCGTCCTAGCCAACGTGTGCGAGACCCCAACGCCTGACGCCAGAACCATCTCCCAAAAGGAAAGGGAGCAACGCTTCGACGATATCCTCGCCACTGCCTGCAACGTCATCGGGGAAAATTGGCGCGTCGGCCAAACTATCCCCTCCCGCAGAGACTTCCACAAACTCACCGAAGCCAAGCTCAACACAGGCTTCGGCCCGGCAACCTTCGGCCACGTCCTCGACGACCTCATCGACCGCAAGATTCTCCGACGCATCGGCAGCGGTACAGGCGCGAAATATCAGGTTGTACTCGCCCCCGGAGGGACTAAGCGTAAAAGTGGAAACGGAAATGCAGCGGTTGTGTTTCCGGTTGATTTTGTTTCTACTGTTTCCGGGTCTAAGGACCCGGAAACACAGAAACAGGAAACAGCCTTTCTGGATCCGCTTCTGGAAACGCCAGAAACAAAAGCAACCGCGGGTGGAAAGAAAGAAAAGCCGGTTGAGCCTTCGGAGAAGGGGGAGCCGCTCAATTTCGACGATGTGCTAGGGGAAGCTGTGGCGAGCGTACTAGCTAAGCCACGGGCTTCACGTCGATAACCGCCGCCTTCGCTTCAAGGCGCTTCCGTTCAAGCGCGTCATACAAGCTGATGCCGGCATTGATGGCGACAGATGGTGGCTTAGCGCGCTCGTAAGCGACGGCCACACTTGCGGCTTTCGTTGTGACACCGACAGGAAGCTTCGGATCGGTGTAGATCCTCTGCAAATGCATCAAGCCATCGCAGCTGCCCTCAATCACACGGTGAAGCCTGTCGATCTCCGCCTCGAGCTCCTGGATCTTGGCCGTTTGCTGCTGCAGCAGTTCAGCGGCCCGCGCTAGCTTCTGTCCGTCCGTCATGGACGCACCATACCACAGGGTGCAAATGGGTGAGCATCGCGTGGGTAGAAGTGTGGGTACGGACGCACGCTAGCGCGGAAACCACCGTATTATCGGCATTTCATGCGCCTGTTGGGCGGACATATCATCCGCCGCACGTCACCGGCACCGAAGCTAGGCCCCCGGCGATTCACCGCACCCAGCGGCCTTCCCGTGCCTTCTGCGGGCCGCTCTAGCGGCGACCTGCAAGTCTACTAGGTTGCCAAATAACCCGGTAGCCAGGGCGTCCTAACAGCGACCCCACCATCGGCCCGAAACGGTGCCCGTAGTGCGCGCCGTGCGTGCGCTGGCCGTCGCTGCCGCGCGGCTGGCAGCCCGACCATGGGTGCTCTCGGGCTCGACGGGGGCCGACCCCAAAATCGACGGCCGGCCGGTGAAGCGCAGTGTGTCCGCGCCCCATGTGTGGATTTTGAATCGCCCCTGCGGTTTTTCTGATTCTCGCATCACGGTTGGTTTCCATAGTTTTTTGAGTCCTGAAAATATTTTGGGGCGGTGGTGCTCCTGCAATCTCCTGCAACCTGTTGCAACGATAGCCGCATTAGGAGGGTGCGGCGTGTGGGTTTAGCATGCGTGCATGGTTAGTAGCTCGAAGGACAACCGCATGCGCTCACCGTTGATTGCTGTGCGGGTGCCGCCGCCGATGCTGGCGCGGATTGATCAGTTTGCGGCGACGCGGTGCCTGGGGCGTGCAGAGGCGGTTCGGGCGTTGTTGTGCAATGGGTTTGAGGCATCGCTTCCCTGGGTTGCCGGAGGTGACCAGCAAGCCGAAGATGCGCATCAGCTAGGATCCGAGTCGGAGGCCGCATGACCCTGACCCAAGCCCGCGCCCGCGAACTCTTCGACTATAGGGACGACGGCGCACTGATTCGGCGTATTGGTGGGAGAGGTTGGAAGGCGGGCGATAGGGCTGGCAGCGTTCATGTCTCCCCAAACGGCTATGTCCGCAGGGTAGTTATGATCGACCGCAAGCACTATTCGACTTCGCATGTTGTCTGGTTGCGCGAAACGGGGGTCTTTCCGAAGCATCAGTTGCGTCATGTGGACGGCAATAATTTAAACGATCGGATCGACAATCTTCGAGAGGTGACACGTTCGCAGAGCGGCATAAACAAAACTACATCTCGAAATAGGGTGGGCGTTCGTGGGGTTATTTCTGAACGCAACGGCTACCGAGCGCTAATCAGGGTCGACCGTAAGCTTCATTACCTCGGCCATTTCCAGACCGTCGAAGAAGCCAGCACTGCTTATCGCACTGCCCGACTCAAGTTCTTCGGCCCCGAGTTCGGCAAAATTCCTTGGTCCACCCCACGTCTGGAGGAGGCCGTGTCGTGACCACGGACGCGAGGACCTATTTCGAGATGGCCAGGGAGCGCGCCCAAGCGCTTGAGATGGACGCGCTTTCCGATGGCCACTCAGCGCTGGCGTTGCAAGCGCAGCGGTTGGCGAATCGGGGGCCGCAGTATCCGCAGCAGCCCAACCATCCCTTTGCTATCGACGCGCCGACTGAGCCGCCGCTCGGCCGTGCGATCGATCAGGTTGTCGACATGACAAAGGTTGAGCAGCGATGAGGCGCTGGGGCGGCTCAGGACTCGGGAGTCAGCTGCGGTCTCGGCGTCTGCGGTGGTCTCCTGACGCGACGGAATCCGGCAGTCGCTGGTTCGATATGCGCCGACCACAAGGCTTGGCCTCGCCGGCGCCGCCTGATGAGCTGGGTGTCCTGCCTCAGCAGCGGGCTGGGCGCGGCGGGGCTCCTTCATGCAGCAACCCCGAGGTCCAACGGGTCCTCGATCGGGTCCTACCGAGGCCTGGTGGGAGGCGGGTGTGATGGCAAAGGTGAACGACCGAGCCATCCCATGGTTCGCCGTTCGAGCGCTGGAACGGTCGGCAGGCGGTCGATATTCGGCGGGCGATATTTATCCGGACTTGGATGCCGAGCCTGGTGCGCAGCGGCGCGCACAGCAGCGGCGGCAGCGGGTTGATTCCGAAATCGCAAACCTTGGCCGCATGGTGCGCGACGGCGTGCCCGATGAGGACGCGCCGCGCAGTCGTGCGCAACCGCGTGGTCAGTCCATGTCTGAGATTGCGCGCAACATTTATCCCGACCTCAACAATGCCGCGGCCGAGCAATATGCGCAATGGTATGCGAAATGGGAGGAAGACCTCATGCGGCCATGGGGCTTTGAGCGCGTCGGCCGCGCTCCGCCAGAGCATCCTGATTGGTGGCCGCGGAAAGGGAAATGACATGGACTACCTTGATGGCTTCGTCGTGGAAACAGAAAAGGCGCGCGACACGGCCGTGACCGTTTTCAATAATTTCACCGCCATTCTGAAGGGCATGCGCGAGCAGCTCACGCGTGTGGCTGAAGAGGTGGATCGTCAGGAGCGGCTAGCTGGCGTTATGCGGATACGTAACCAAGCCGAGCAGGAGCGCGTCAACAAAGAATCCGCTGCAGCCACTGCGGAACTAGCGAAGGTACGCAAAACCATTGCGGACGAGCGCAAGGCCTGGGCGCTGGAGAAGGCGAATTTGCAGCGTGCGTTTGATGACATTTTGGGGAAGCAGCAGGTTGCCTGAAAGGAGGACCACATGCCCGAGGTCAAATACGACGTCAGTCATCACGCCGGCGCGACGGCCGAGGAGCGAATTCATAGTCGGCTGAAATCTTCGGGCGGCGATGGCCAGTCGACCGAGACGCACCCGACCAGAACGCATACCCACATCCATCATGGCGGCCAGCAGCACCAGCATGGTCCGACGCACGGTGGCGAGCAAAAACACGGAGGCAACCGATGACTAAGTCGGGTGGTGGTTATACATCTAATCAAGTTGTTAGACCGGGCGTCCGCTCAGGGCCACCTAACACCAATCTGATAAGCCCGCGCGGTGTTTCGCAGTACGGCTATGCCCC
>Ga0306920_100010541_pt1 | contig 12402 bp, 9 predicted proteins | sample flu12Cox44000170_FD_204666 | JGI IMG/M metagenome (GOLD analysis project Ga0306920, IMG submission 204666) | Lab enrichment of tropical soil microbial communities from Luquillo Experimental Forest, Puerto Rico - flux4day.12C.oxic.44.000.170 (v2)... | ecosystem: Environmental > Terrestrial >...
TCCGCGGCCCGCCGCTCCGCCCCCTCCGCCGGTACCGGCGCCCCCCCCGCCCGTGGAACCTCCTCGACCCGCGGCGCCGGTCCCCGCAGAGCCGCCACGACCCGCGCTTCCGGTGGTCCCACCAGTGCCACCGTGGCCTGCGGCACCCGTGGTACCCGCCGAGCCACCGTGGCCACCGTCGGGGTTGCCCGTGCTGCTGCTGCTGCAACCGCCCATCGCGAGGCCGAACGCGAGCCCCCACGCCACCAGAGTCAGTCTCTTCAAGCTGTTCGTCGTCATGCGCGCCGATCCCCGCAGATGGTTTCGCGTCGTCGAGGACGACACGAGCCGCTCGATAGCCTTCTCCCAGTGTCGCGACTGGGGGCTTGGTGCCCGTTCACTCGATTTCCTTCCTCGCGGGAAGGCGTCGCGGCCTAGTTGACGATGATGGTCGGCGGAACCGGGTCGGGCTGGACGCACGACGAGAGGTCAAAGAGCATGAACTCGAGCGCCTTCTCCTGTGGGGACAGGTCGCCCGTGGTCACGCAACCTCCGGGAAATGGGGTGCCGGGCCGCGACGTGTCCTGGCTTCCGCCGGAGCTGGCGGACACAACGTGCAGGTCGGTGAACACGGTTCGACCACACTGGTTCTGGGGCATCGTTGCGGCGAGCTCAGCCGGAGTGTTCAAGGTCATGTATTCGACAGCGGGGTTCATGTTCGAGTCGTTCGGATTGTGGTCGGTGTAGATCCACCGCTGCGAGTAGGGCGGGGTCGTCGACTCGACGGAATACTGGCCCTGCAGGATCTGGATCGTTTCGGGCGATCCCGCTGCCGGCGCGGTCGTCGCGCCCACGTTGACGAGCCACTGCGCGAAGGCGACCCCCTTCGGGAAGGTCGTGTCGATGTAGGACGTGAACGGGCTCGGCAGGTCCTTGCCGACGCCGATGTAGTTGGCCGTCTGGGGCCAGGGGGCGGGACCGTACTTGAGCCAATCGAAGTGGAGGTGGTCCATGAAGATCCGGCCGCCGGCGTCACCGTACATCTTCATGTTTCCGAAGTAGGCTTGCTTGGCGCTCTGGTACTGACTTCCCTCGCAGGAGAGCATCAGGATGTCGTAGGTCATGAGCTTCGGGACGCTGCCCCAGAGGGAAGCTGCCGAGGAGAACGCCTGACCGCCGTGGGCGGCATCGAAGGCATTCGCTCCCGCGCCGCTGCCCGACGGTCCGGTCAGGTCGCCGCCGTAGTACAGGTGCACCCGCCCGGTACCTGCATCCGTCGTGAACTCGCTGTCCGCGAGGCCGATCTTGCGCAGCAGGCACTCGAGCGCGTCGGCGTGTCCGGTCGTGAGCGCGATCCGGGGTATGTGCCCTTCCGCTTGATTGGCGGGCAGGCGGGTCAGGTTCACATCGGTGAGGGGGTTGTCCTGGCACGCCGTGATGAGGGGGACCGTCACCTCCCGCCGCCACTTGCCGATCTGAATGACGAGCGGGATGTTGGACCCGACCGGCACGTCGTCGAGGACGAAATGCCCACTCGCGTCCGTGAGAGCCGGTGAGATCGGTGAGCCGGTGGCCGTGCCGGCGCACTTGTCGCAGCTGACCCCCTCGGCAATCGTCGAAGGGGTGGCGTTGGGGACGTAGACGATGACGTTGTAGAGAGGCGTCCTGCCCGCAGGATCGTGGATCGTGCCGCTCAGCGTGGTCTTCGCCATGTTCGGACACGCATGCTGGATGCACGCGCCCTGGGTACAGGAGGTCTGCTGGCATTGCAGGTTCTTGCAGCCGCCCGCCGGCGCCGCGTCTCTCCCTGTCGATCCTACGGATGCGTCGCTGCTAGTCGGGAGCGAGCCCGCGGCACCGCCCGTCCCGCCGGAGCTGCCGCCCGCCTGACCGCCGGAGCCCATTCCGAGCTCCGGCAATTGCTTGACGCCCGCGCAAGACAGAGCGACCAACGCGAAAACCAGGATTGCGCTCTTCGAATGACCGACTCGTGAGCTCATCGGGCGACCTCCCGTGCTGCGAGAACGCAGCCTCTCGTCGCCCCAGTGTTCGAAGCGACAGCCCAAGGCTCACCCGCGGGCGGGAGGCGGATCGTGGACACACCGACCCAGATGCCTACTCAATTAGTGCCCGGAGCTTCGCAATCCTTCCGTTGCGCTGCCAGGAGCGACGTTGAAGCTCAGGCGGCTCGATCCGAACGGGCAGATCTCGGTCGCGGGCGCGGCGGGAGACTTCTGACGTTCACCCGGGCCAGTCTCCAGGCCAACTTCAACAGCCAGGAGACGGAACGATCGAGGCGCATCGCCTCGGCGAGGACCTCCTCGAGCGTCCGCCGAGCGAGGTACACGTGCTGACGACGTAAATGAGCGCGCGCGGGCAGACGCACGAGCGCCCCGTGCCACGAAGGCGACGAGCTCAGATCACGACGCATCTGTAAGGAATTTGCAGTTAGAGATCCAAGGAGACGATTGGGAGGTGCTTGCGTCCTCGCAAACGTGTTCAGAAAACGTTTGGTGAACCAGCACGCCCGACGAACGGCCTAGCGTTGTGTTCTTCGCAGACCGTCTTCCGCGCTCGCGCGTACCTCGGGCGCTGGGTCGCGAGCGCCCAGCTTGAAGAGCGCCCTCGCATCGTCGAGGTGCCCCTCGTCGACGCGAATCCAGCCGAGAGCGACCGCGGCCTCGCCCGCGCGCGACGACGACGGGAACCTGTCGAGGAACTCCCCGAACAACCGCGCGGCGGCGGGTCGGTCCTGTGCGCGAGCCGTGGACACCGCGCGCCAGTACAGGGCGTCTTCCTCCAGGGCCGAGCCGGGCGCGAGCCGAGCCACCTCGCCAAAGGCGTCCGCCGCCGCCTTGGCCTCACCGCCGCGCAGGAGCGCCCAGGCTCGGTCGAACGATTGCCCGGCGGACTCCTTTCGGTCGGAGCGCCTGGCGCGCGAGGGGGAGGGTGCTGGTTCGGATCCCGGTCCGACCGGGGGTGGTCGGTTCAGCGGGTGAGGGGCTGCGGTCGAACCCTGCGCTGTGGGGCTTCCCTCCTCGAGCTCGGGCTTCCCTCGCGCCCAGCTGTCGCCGGCGTCGAGCACCGCGACGCCTCCCCCGAACGGACGTACCTCGACGCGACCACGGAAGACGGTGACGGCCATGAGCTTCCGGTCGTGAGCGACCACACGGAAGCTCGTCCCGCGCACCTCGACCTCGGCGTCTGCCGTGAGAACCCGAAAACGCTCGGTGCCGACCAGCGGGCTCACCTCCAGATCGATGGTGCCTTCGTCAACGCGGAGGAGCTCGTCAGGGGGGGCTTGGACGCGCGAGAAGGTGGCCTGGCCCATCGCGCGCACGCTCGCATGCGAGGTCACGGTCTGGCTCCTGGGCGGCGTCTTGTGGTCGTGCACCGCGATCACAAGCAGGGCACCTGCGGCGGCCAAGGTGACGACCGCGGCCATCGCCTTTGACAGGGTGCGCTTCTCCCTCCTCGGCCGCGGCGTCTCCGCGAGAAGATGCAGCGAGATCGTGTCGCGCTCCCCCTCCGACATCGGTTCGGGCTCGGCGAAGGCGACGCGCGTCTGGACGAGGAGCTCCCGGAGGGCTTCGAGCTCCGCCGCGCACCTCTCGCAGCGTCTGAGGTGGTTGGCCAGGCGAGACTCGGGAATCTCCGTCACGGCGCGGGTCAACTTCCACCCCGGCGGGCAGCGACCGAAGGCCTCGGCGATGGCCGCAAGCAGGCTCATCGCCCCGGCTCCTCGCTGACATGCCTCCGCAGGTGCTGGCGCGCGTCGTGCAGCCTTCGCCAAACCGTCCCCTCGGCGATGTTGAGGATGCGAGCGACCTCGATGCTCTTCATCTCTTCGAGATCGCACAGGGTGAACACGACCCGGTGCTCGTGGGAAAGAGACTCGAATCCCGCCTCGAGCTTCGCGAGCAACTGGCGGCGTGATATCTGCTCGTCCGCCCCGTTTTGTCGGAGAACGGGACCACGGGCCACCACCGAGAGCGCGGACTTCCTGCGGGTCTCGGAGCGCACGTAGTGTCGCACGACGTTCATCGCGATTCCTATGATCCAGGTCCCGACGGCAGCCCGTCCGGTAAATCGCGCGCAGGAACGATAGACCTCCAGGAACGTGCTCTGTAACACGTCGTCGAGATCTGAGCTGTGTATGTACCGGAGGCGCACGAGGATTCTCCGGACGCGGTCACCGTGGCGGCGAAACAGCTCGTCCAGCGCCGTGCGGTCCCCCTCGGCACACGCAGACAACAGAAGTGCGTCCGACCTCTTGCTCGGCGACACCCGTCGGAACGGGAGGAGGTTGTCGGTCATGGAGCGTAGGCGCATCCGAAGGCCACCCGGAAGATGGCGGTTGGGTTGGGGATGGAGAGGTCGAACGCCTGCATCACCGACGACGATGGCCGCCCGACGGTGAGGCCCACTTCCCCTCCCACCGTCCAGGACCGAGAAAGAACGTATCCAGCGGCAAGCGCTGCCTCGAACCGCAAGCCGTAGCTCGACGTCGCATTCGTGCCGACATCTGACTGCGGCGACGTGCGCGTCAAGCCCAAGCCAACGCCGACGAGAGGCCGCAGCTCCAGCTGGCCGAAGCGCCGGGGTAGAGCGGCGATCGCGAGCAGGTCGGCGTCGAGACGGACCTGATCGAAGTCCTGTGCCGGGCCCGTCCAGCCTTCGTCCCGCGCGACCCGCGCGCGAGCACCCAGACATACGGGACCTGCCGATGCGCATCCCGTCGCCGCTAGGCCGTACCAGATCGATCCATCGCTGCCCCGCGATCCCTCGGCCGACACTCCGATCTGCGCTGGTCCGGTCGTAGCTTCAGGGGGAGCGGCAGCCGGGGTCGGCGACTCGATGTCCAGGGCGGCGCTTCTCGGATGAAGAAGCACCGCGTCCTCGCGGGTGCTCCAGGTCTCGATCAGGGTAGCGGCGATCTCCGCGTCCCGGACCCGGCGATTGCTGACGCGGCCGAAGGGGTCGGTGATCCTGAGCGAGTAGTCCCCCGACGTTGGCAGCGGAGAGACCGAGGCGTAGACGACTTGCCCGGGGCACGATGCCGGGTCGGAGCCAACCCCGTGGTGCCGGAGAATCTCGGAGATGGCTCCCGCGACGTCGGGAGGACCCTGGACGATGGCTACCGGGGCACACGCGTTCACGTCCGCGGTCGCGATCAACATCGCGGTCATTGCACCCAGGGCTCGGGCCAGCAGGCCGAAACCGTGGCCCCGCCACCTGCGACGTTTTGGACCTTCTCGCACCCGGGAGGTTTTACCTGGTTCTTCGAGGCACCAAGACGAATGCCGCAATCAGTCATCCCAGCTGTATGGGTGCCCGCTGTCGACATTTCCTTCCCGATTTCCCGCGGAAACCGATCTGAAGCCCTTCGCGAGGAAGGTCCGGCCAGCTTCGGGCACTGAAATCGCACCGACTTTGCCCGGTCCAGACAATGCCGGTCCTGAGCTCTCCTCTTCTGCGCTGAGGGGCGCTCTCGCGCTCGCCCGCAAAGCGGCGCGCCTGAGCTCCAAGCCGGTCTTGATTGTCGGCGAGAGCGGGAGCCCGACCGAGGAGCTCGCGAGGTTCATCCACGAACGATCGGGCGCTCCGGACCGCAGGCGATTCATCGTCGTGCGTTGCGCCGGCGTTCCCGAGGGGGCCCTCGAGGAGCAACTCCTGCGTGAAACTGCGGCCCTGCGGCGGGCTGAACAGTCCCCTACCAAGGGACCCGGTCCCGCGACGCTGTTCGTCGACGGGCTTTCCGAGCTCGGGGCGGCGGGGCAGGCGCACCTCGGTGAGCTGATCGCGGCCGCACGGAGCCAGCGCGCGACGCAGCGAGTCCGTGTGATCGGGAGCATGAACTCGATCCTGGTGTCGACCTCTCGAGGTCTAGCGTTTCGCCCAGACCTGCTGGAACAGCTGTCGACGGCAGTCGTACGCATCCCTCCGCTGCGGGAGCGGCCAGACGACGTCGAGCGCCTCGCCTCCGTCTACACGACTGCCTGGGGCGACGTCACCGGTCGAGAGCTCACCCTGGGGCTCGGCGCCCTCAAAAAGCTCCGCGCGCACCACTTCCCGGGAAACGAACGCGAGCTTCGAACCGTCGTCGAGCGTGCGTGCGTCTTGGAAACGGGCGAGGCGATATCCGCCGAGTCCATCCAGTTCGAGGCGCTCGAGCCGAACGAGATGCCTCGCCGTCTCAGGGTGGACCTGTGGCGCGTCGGTCAGACTGGAAACGCGATTTCGCTGGAGCTCGAAAAGGCGGAAAGAAGCCTTCCGACTCTGGCTGAGCTCGAGCGCGCGTATCTCGTCCTGGTGCTCGAGCGCGCAAACGGCAATCGAACCGCTGCAGCGCGAGCGCTCGGCATCTCTTATCCCACCGTCAACAAGAAGATCAGGGACTACGAGATCGACCTCGGGCTCATGCATCACCGACTGCAGGAGATAGCGGCCATCCGGGGCACGGCGCCTCCGAGCGCGTTCCTGCTCGGTCGGGACCCGCTGCGAAACAAGTCCCGGGGGGGAGGCCAAGGCGGAGGCTAGGTCGCCGTTCGGCCTGGTCGTGAGGGAGAGGTCGCGGACGGCGGGTCCCTTTGGCTGGGGTACCCAATGACCCGCGCGAGCCTCAGATTGGAGAGTGGAAGGAGCGGGGCCATGGCTGCGAAGGATCCGCCCGAAACGGACGAGCCGAGGGAGGTGACCCTCGAGGGGCCGCCCTGGGGCGAGTACGTCGATCCCGATCTGGCCTATATCCGCGGGCAGATCGGCAACCTCGGCAGCGGGGCGCTCGGCGGGCGGAGCTACGCGAGCCTCGGCGGCTTCCTGGACGTCGACGGCCGGGACACGGCCGAGATCCTGGCGGAGGTACGGCGCATCCTCAAGGCGCGCGCGGCGAGGCAGGGGACGCCGTCCGGCGCGAGCCGCTGACGCCGCCGATCACCGCCGCCAGGGCCAGGACGGCCGCGCAGCCGATCACGTTGAACCAGAGGAAGCCGATCCCGGTGCCGAGCCAGAGGCCGATCACGAGCGCCTCGGAGAGCAGCGCCGCGATGAAGACAGGGGTCGCCCGCAGGCGGGGGGCGAAGAAGGCGGCCAGGAAGACGCCCAGGATCGTGCCGTAGAACAGCGAGCCGAGGATGTTGACCGCCTGGATGAGGTTGTCGAGCAGCGCGGCCGAGGCGGCAAAGGCGACGGCCAGCACGCCCCAGCCGAAGGTGGCGAGCTTGGCCACCCGGAGGTAGTGGGCGTCGGGGGCGTGGGGGCGGATGCTCCGGCGGTAGAAGTCCACGATCGTGCAGCCGCCGAGCGCGGTGAGCTCGCTGGCCGTCGAGGACATCGCCGCGCAGAGGATGACGGCGACGAGCAGGCCAATGAGCCCGCGCGGCAGGTTCGCCATCACGAAGGTGAGGAAGATGTAGTCGCTGTCCTTGGTCTCCGGCCGCGGGACGGCGCGCGCGACGAGGGCGCGGGCCCGATCGCGGACGTCGTCGGCGCGGGCGCCCGCCGCGCGGGCCCGGGCGCGCGCGGCCTCGACCCGCGCGCCGTCCGCGGGGGCGTCGAGCGCGGCGACGAGACCTTCCACCGCCGCGCGCCGCTCGGCGAAGGCGGCGCGGTGCTCGGCCTCGAGCGCCCGGAGCTCCGTCGCGTACGGCGTCCGCGCCACGCGCCCGAGCTCCGCTTCGTTGAAGAACAGCGGCGGCGCGTTGAACTGGTAGAAGACGAACACCATCACCCCGACGAGCAGGATGAGGAGCTGCATCGGGATCTTGACCAGGCCGTTGAACAGGAGCCCGAGGCGGCTGGCCGCGATCGAGCGCCCCGAGAGGTAGCGCTGGACCTGCGACTGGTCGGTGCCGAAGTAGGAGAGGGCGAGGAACCCGCCGCCGAGCAGCCCCGACCAGAGTGTGTAGCGGCTGCCGAGGCCGCCCGAGACCTCGACGGCGTTCATCCTGCCGAAGGTGCCGGCCACCGCCAGCGCGTGCCCGAACGTCAGGTCGGCGGGGAGTCGGCGCACGATCACGATGAACGCGACCACCATGCCGCCGAGCATGACCACCATCTGCTGCTTCTGCGTCTGGCTCACAGCGCGCGTGCCGCCGGCGACGGTGTAGAAGATGACGATCGCGCCGATCGCCAGGCAGGTCAGGTTCAGCGACCAGCCCAGCACCTTCGACAGCACGATGGCCGGGGCGTAGATGGTGATCCCCGCCGACAGCCCGCGCTGGAGGAGAAACAGGAACGCGGTGAGCTGCCGCGTCTTGAGATCGAAGCGCTGCTCCAGCACCTCGTAGGCGGTGAGCGCGCGCAGCCGGTAGAACCGGGGGACGAACGCGACCGACAGCACGACCATCGCCAGCGGCAGACCGAAGTAGAACTGGACGAAGCGGAGGCCGTCCTCGTAGGCCTGGCCGGGGACGGAGAGGAAGGTGATGGCGCTCGCCTGCGTGGCCATCACCGCCAGGCCCACCGTGAGCCAGTGGTCTCTGTAACCGCCGTGCAGGTAGCTGGCCATGTCGGCCGCCCCGCGCGTCTTCCAGACGCCGTAGGCGACGATCGCCCCCAGCGTCCCGAACAGCACGCCCCAGTCGAGCGCGCTCATCCGAAGAGCGCGGTCAGCGCCGCGCCGAGCGCGATGTCGGCGGCCAATGCGGCGATCACGAGGACGTAGATCGCCCGCCAGGTGAGGAACGGTGGCGCGTCGCCGAGCTCGGCGCGCGCCGGAACGTCGCCGAGCTCGGCGCGCGGGTCATCGGCCACGGCGAGCCTTCCCCCCGGCGCAGAGGTTCGCGAACAGCCGGTAGGCGCCGGGGACGCCGGCCGGCAGCTGGCGGAAGAAGGCGAGGCCGGTGTACGCGAACACCCCCTTGCCGTGGCGCGCCCAGAGCAGGCCGCCCGCGAGCGGCGGCTCGCCGGCGTCGTGCATGGCGAGCGGCGTCTCGTAGCGCGGGTCCCAGGGGTCGGCGAAGTAGAGGCCCCGCTCCTGAACCCAGCCCTCGAAGTCGCGCGCGTCGATCCGGTTGGGCGTGGTCAGCGCCGGGTGCGTCGCCGGCGACAGGGTCACGGCGGCGGTCTCGTCGGTGACGCGCTTTTGGCTGATCGTGAACGGGAACGGACCGAGCGGCGCCGTGAGCGGCGCGAGCCGGTTGTTGGTGTTGTACTGGACGACGAGCGTACCGCCGCCCGCGACGTAGGCCAGGAGCGTGTCGTGCGCGGCGCGTAAGCGCTCGTCGGTGTTGAAGGCGCGCACGCCGACGACGATGGCGTCGAAGCGCGCGAGCCCCTTGGGGCCGCCGGCGAGCGCCTCGTCGCCGAGCAGCGTGACGTCGTAGCCGACGCGGCGGAGGCTCTGCGGGACCTCGTCGCCGGGGCCGGGGAAATAGCCGAGGCGCGTGCCGCCGGTGGCGAGCGCCACGGGCACGAGCGCGATCTCGGCGGGGGCGAGCAGCGTCTCTATCGGGATGTGGTCGTGGACGATCCGCACCACGCCGCGGTCGAGGCGCGCGCCGCCCACCTCGGCGACGACGCGCATTCGGCCGGCCGCGGGAACCGCGGCCCCCTTGCCGCGCATCGCGGGACGAATCTGAAACGTGAACGTCGCCTCGCTTCCTTTCGCCGGTAGCGTGAACGGCGCCGCGGCGGGCTCGACGATCCAGCCGGGCGGCGCCTCGGGCGCGAGGCGGCCGGTCACCGACGGCGCGCCCGCCGTCAGCTTGACCGTCACGCTGCGGGCGACACCGCCGGGGAACATCAGCAGGGCCGTGTCGGGGCGGACGGAGACGAGCGGCGTCACCTCGAGCGGCCGGTAGCGCTCGCCGGCGACGGGATCCGTCCACTTGTAGGCGATCGCCCGGCGCACGGCGATCGGGCGCCCCGCGATCGTGAACGAGAAGCCGACCTCGGCGGCGGGCAGGCTCTCGGGGAGGCCGACCAGGGCTCGGCCGGCGACGTGGTAGAGGCCGCCGTCGGCGGGCGCCTCGAGCCAGTAGGGCGTGCTCGGGGGCGTGTCGGCCGGCGCGCGCAGTGTGCGCTTGACCTCGACCGGCGCGGCCGCGCCGCCGCCCGCGGGGGCGGGGAGGGCCCGGGGCCCCGTCACGCCGGCGCCGCCCCACGGAAACGTGATCGCGTCGAGGGTCACCGTCGCGGGCGAGCGGTTCTGGGCGGAGGCCGTGACCTCGACCTCGCCGCCGGGCGCAACGGAGGCGTCGGCCGCGGTCGCCTCGGCGAACACGCCGGCGGCGGCGAGCATCAGCGCGCGCGCCTCCTGCTCCTTCACGGTGCGCCAGCCGGCGTCGGAGACGCGGGCCAGCGCCGCGTCGATCGCGGCCAGCGCGGGGAGCGACGCGTACGGCGCCGCCGGATCCAGCTTGGCGACGGCGGTCGCGACCAGCGGTCCGACGGGCGCGCCGCCCGCCAGGCGCTCCCAGGAAAAGTCGAGCCCCGCGAACAGGCTCTCCGGCTTCGCGTGCGCGCCGGGCGCCGCCGCGAGCAGCTTGAAGTACTCGACGGCCGGGCCGCGCGCGCGCGCCACGCCGAACCCCTGGCTCTTGTGCATGCTGCGGCTGTCGGCGGCGAGCTCGCCGTACGACGTCCCGAGGAGCGCGTTGTAGCCACCCACGTCGAGCTTGATGAACCCCGATAGATCTTCGCCCGGCTTGAGATTCCACGACGATCGGTTCCAGAAGATCCGGCGCGCCTGCCAGGGGGCGAGGCCGGCGGTCAGCTCCTCGGGGTGGAAGCGCGGGTCGGCCGCGGCCGTGAAGGCCTCGAGCGCGAGCATCGCCGAGGCGGTGTGGTGGCCGTGCGTGTCGGACGGCTCGGGGGAGAAGCGGGTGACGATGACGTCGGGGCGGAAGCGGCGGATGACGGTCACGACGTCGGCGAGCACGGCGTCCTTCCCCCAGATGCGCAGCGTCTCCTCCGGGCTCTTCGAGTAGCCGAAGTCGCGCGCGCGCGTGAAGAACTGCTCCGCGCCGTCGATGCGGCGCGCCGCCAGGAGCTCCTCGGTCCGGATGAGGCCGAGCTCGGCGCCTTGCTCGGACCCGATCAGGTTCTGGCCGCCGTCGCCGCGCGTGACGGAGAGGTAGCCGGTGCGCAGGAGCGCGCCGTTGGCCAGGTAGGCGAGCAGGGCGGTGTTCTCGTCGTCCGGGTGCGCGGCGACGTAGAGCACGCTCCCCACCACGCCGAGCTTGCGCAGGCCGAGCGCGACGCGCGCGGCGTCGGGCTGGGCGGGCGGTCCGGCAGCGGCCGCAGCGCCGAGCGGTGCGACCAGCGACGAGGCGACGACGATGGGGAAGGTCAAGGTGCGGCGCGCCCTCGAAAGCATCGACGGTGGTCGGGGAGTATAGTTGATGCGTCTCTTGGGTCGCGCATTCTCCAGCTCCTACGCCGCGGGCGAGGCGGCGGCCCGGCGCTTCCTCCCGCTCGACTTTCGCAGGGCGGCGGATCGCGCCGCCCGGACGCGGGCCGCGGCCGCGGCGCCGCCGAGCCCGGCCGTGCTCGAGATCCTGCGCGCGCAGCAGGTGGCGCTCCCGCCGAGCGCTGCGCGCGCGGCGGCGCTCGACGCGCTCGCGCGCGGCGGGGCGGCGATCGTCGTCACGGGCCAGCAGGCGGGGTTGTTCCTCGGACCGCTCTACGGCTTTTACAAGGCGGCCTCGGCCATCGCCGTCGCGCGCGCGCTCGAGCGCGAGTCCGGCGTCCGCTGCGTGCCGCTCTTCTGGCTTCAGACCGAGGACCACGACTTCGCGGAGATCGCGTCGGTGACGGTCTCCACATCGGCGGGGGCGCCGGTCCGGCTCACGCTCGCCGCCGAGCCGTCCGCCGCGCCGCGGGCGTCGGTGGCCCACCGCCGCCTCGGCGAGGACGTCGGCGGGCTGCTCGACGCGCTCGCGGAGGCGCTCGGGCCCGCGCCCGCCGCGGCGGAGACCATCGCGCTGCTCGCGCGCCACTACCGTCCCGGCCGCGCGCCGGGCGCGGCGTTCGCGGGGGCGATGGCCGAGCTCTTCGCCGACGAGGGGCTGCTTTTCCTTGACCCGCGCAGCGAGGCCGTGGCCCGCCTGGCGGCGCCGCTCCACCGCCGCGCGATCGGCGACGCCGTCGAGCTCGGCCGGCGCCTCGAGGTGCGGCGGGACGAGCTCGCCGCCGCGGGCTTCGACGAGCAGATCGCCACCCGCCCCGGCTGCGCGCTCTCGTTCTTTCACCCCGACGGCCCGACCGGGGACCGGTTCCGGCTGACCCGGGTCGCTGCCAATGCCTGGGGCCTGTCGGGTCGGGACGGGACGCTCGCCGACGGCGCGCTCGAGGGGGCGCTCGCGCGCGCGCCGCTCTGCTTCTCGACCTCCGCGCTCCTCCGCCCGCTGTTGCAGGACAGCTTGCTGCCGACCGCGGCGTACGTGGGCGGCCCCGCGGAGGTGAGCTACTTCGCCCAGC
>Ga0306920_100010543_pt1 | contig 12401 bp, 10 predicted proteins | sample flu12Cox44000170_FD_204666 | JGI IMG/M metagenome (GOLD analysis project Ga0306920, IMG submission 204666) | Lab enrichment of tropical soil microbial communities from Luquillo Experimental Forest, Puerto Rico - flux4day.12C.oxic.44.000.170 (v2)... | ecosystem: Environmental > Terrestrial >...
GTCACTACCGACGGCGGAAACACCTGGAAAGCCGGCATAGTTCCGGGAGCCGACGCGCTGCAATTCCGCGATGTGCAGGGCGTCAGCGCCAAGGTCGCCTATCTGATGTCCATTGGAACCAACCCTACGGATTTTCGCATCTACAAGACCGTCGATGGCGGCGCGACCTGGACGATGCAGTTCCAGAACCAAAATCCCGACGCGTTCTACGATTGTTTCGCGTTCTGGACACCAAAGAAGGGCATTGCGCACAGCGATTCGGCAAATGGAGTTTTCCCGGATCTGCGCAGTACCGATGGAACGACCTGGCAGGACATCAGCAACTTTATGCCGCCAGCATTGCCGGGTGAATTTTCCTTTGCAGCGAGCGGTACTTGCGTCGCAACTCAGGGCGGACAAAATGCCTGGATTGCGACCGGCGGCGCAACAATCGCAAGGATCCTGGCCACCAGAGACGGAGGCGACACGTGGAATGCGTACGACACTCCGCTCGTGAGCTCACCCAGCGCCGGCGCGTTCACGGTGGCTTTCCGTAATCCTTGGGATGGAATCGTGGGTGGCGGCGATTTGGACCCAGCCGATCCAAATAACGCGAGGACAGCTATATCGGGCGATGGCGGTGTCACCTGGACGCTTACGAATCCGCCCCCAGTGGCCGGAGCCATTTACGGACTGGCTTACTCGCACGGAGTGGGCAACGGCAATGGAAGCCGCACTGTGGTGATCACGGCCAATGATGGCGGAGCGGCCTGGACTCCCGATGAAGGCAACACTTGGTTCATGCTGCCCGGTGTCACTGGCTATTGGGCAGTGGCTTTTGCGAGTTCGAAAGCCGGTTGGCTGGTGGGCACGAACGGTCGCATCCTGAAGATCAGCTTTTAACGTCGGGAGGTCAGATTCGCAACTGCTCGCTGCCAATGGGGAAGGCGCGTGCTCCCTTTCACATCGGTGGGCGACCGCGACTTTTTTTTCCGCAAGCTGTTGAGCTTTGCAGGAATGCTGGAACCTGTCACGGCGAAAATCGATGGCATTTCTCTCGGTAGCGGCGTCGGAGTTTCGTCCGGGCAGGTTGTCCCTCGAAAATTATTATAGACAAATACGTAGACTTGCCCGCGGGGCTATACAAGCTTTGGATCTCCAATCAGACCGACTGCAGTTGGCTTTTCATCATCGGGCAGAAGACAAGCTGGTGAACGGGACCGCCTACCAAGCTTCTAAATTATCCATTCCAGATGCTGTGCGATTTTACGCAGGATTTTATTGCGTGCCGGAGGTCAGCAGCACTATTTTGGTTTCTGGCATGTACGCGCTGAAGCATGCGAATACTGTCATCAAGTGAAGTAACTCGAAATCGACAAAGACAACGGTGCCCCTTTGAATTCTCGATTTTCGGATTTCGGCCAATGCGAAAGTGTGTGTTGTGCCAAAATCTTGCGGTTTTTGACCCAAAGCTGTCGACGAGACCATGCTGGTGTTCCAGAAGTACGGCGACCGCTGCGTGCTGGCCAGATCCGGACCAGCATCAGCGGCCAAGGGCTGCAAGCTCCCGCTTCCGATCTCGAGAAGGTAGTCAAGTCCGCCCACAACGGAACCCAAGGTGGCGGAGAGACTGTGATCGTCGCGTGCGCTAACCGTCCTCAACCATCACACGAGGCCCGGAGCCGCCACAGGCTCCGGGTTTTCATTTTGGGGTCGTCGCATCTGTCACCTTTGTCGCCCAGCGGGATACCGGCGATGTGATTCAGCCCGAGATAGGCCTACTGATGGCGAATCTGGGCCACCGGCGACCAGGAGAGAGGAGCGTACTTCTTCGTTTATGCTGGACGACTGGACTCGTGTGGTCAGGAACCTGCGGCGCGAGTCCGGCGCGAACCGGAAATTGACAGGAGAACTCGGTGAAATTTCTCGACCGGCTACAACCCCTGGGGCTACTGGCGCTACGACTGGTGCTGGGAGCCATCATGATCGCACACGGCTATCCCAAGGTCTTTGGTGGGTTGCAACACGAAGCAGCCTTCGTGCGCAGCCTGGGCATGCCGGCCTGGCTGGGTTACGTGTCGGCACTCGGGGAATTCTTCGGCGGCATCCTGCTGGTAGTCGGCTTGCTGACGCGCTTCGCCGCGCTGGTGACGCTGGTCGACATGCTCGTAGCGATTTTTGCGGTGCACTTCAAACATGGCTTCACCGGCGAAGGCAACTACCAGTTCCCCCTTTCGCTAGCTGTTATCGCATTCGCGCTGATCCTCAGTGGCGGCGGCCCCATCTCGATCGACGCAATTACGGGACGCCGTTAGAGATCACACACTTCCAGTAGAAAGCCGCTGAGGCCCCTTCAGGACGGCAACGAGAGAGCGCGAGGGAATCCGTCACTGCGACTGGTTTCCCTCTGCGCCGCTTACTTCTTGACCACAACCAGTTCGGTACGGCGGTTCCTGGCTTTGCCTTCTTCGGTGTCGTTGGAGGCGATGGGTTTCTCCTGGCCCCATCCCGCGGTTTCGATGCGGCCGCCATCAATGCCACCTGCAACTAACAAGGCCTTCACAGCCTCGGCGCGGTCCACCGAGAGCTTCTTGTTCGCCTCGGGATCTCCGGTGTTATCGGTGTGCCCTTGCAACTGCACGTTCATGTTGGGAAAGCACTTCATGATGGCAATCAGGTCGTTTACCGTGGCATTCGATTCGGGTGTCAGCCGCGTAGTGGCCGAATCGAAGTTGAGGTGATCGAACACGAAGGTCTTGGGCAATTCTGAATCTGACCCCTTGACCATGAAGTTTGCCAGGTTATAGGTGAAGAACCCTTCCTCGACGGACAGCACGGTGCCACAGGGTAGCGTGATGCTCGCCATCTTCGGTCCCTTCGGAGCGCTGCAGGAACGCCACCAAAGTAAAGCCGCCAAGAGAACGAGCAGCGGCAAGAGCCATCCCCAGATGGGGAAGGGCTTCTTTGCGGGTTCTGCTATTGCCGTTGGACGCACCGCGGGAACCGGAGCTGCGCCGCAAATGTTGCTGTTACTGCCGAGCCCCAGAGCATTTCCCAAGCCTGGAGGCACCGCGTTCAGGATCGTGTCGCGGTGGCTCGAAAGCAGTGAGGACAGGGACGTCGGGGTGATGCCACCGCTGGTGATGTGCCGACCCAGCACGCTGAACAACAGCGGAGCTGCCACGTTCATCAGCGAGGACGCGGACGCGAACTGGATGCCCGAGGCGTTCGCCACCAGGTTGGTAACAGCCCCCGCCTTGTCTCCCAGAAGGCTGGAGATGAGGCCAGAACCAGTCTTCATCAGGTTTTCGGTGGCACCGCCTCCGCCTAATAGACTCCCGATGTTGCCGAGAATACTGTCAGGGGATGGGGCACTGGATATCGCAGACATGAGGCGCGAGACCCCTGCGGGTGTGGACGCTGTGTTGCAGGCTGCGCCGGCCAGAGTGGGTACGATGGTTTCCATAGCCTGCTGAGTCTTTGCGGGAGTCTCACCCACGAGTGAAGATAACTTGGAGACTACATCGGGTGTGAGAAACCCTTTGGCGAGGTCAATCAGATTCACGTTCATTTATTTCCCTCCAGAGGGGTCTTCAGTTTGGGGGAAAGGGCCTAGAGTCCAGGCGCGAGGGCTCAAACTTGTGGTCGAAGAAAGCTTAGGTTCGGCAACTCGCTCTGTCAAGGAATTAGCAGGCTAAAAGTTTCGCTACCCCTACACCTAAGAGGGGGTATGGTTAGTTCTGTTAGCTGCAGACTCGATGCGAGGCTCCGACACGCCTCTAGCAACCGTGGGAAAACCTGTGGTCAGAGGGCGACTTTGTCAACCGTAGCTATTCGGCCTCCTGGTCGCGCAGATCGGATTTGATGTCAAGGTTGCGGATGAGCCGATGCAGATAGTTGGGATGCACGCCCAGTAGTTTCGCGGCATCAGTATAGCTGCCATTGGCTTCGGCGACGGCATCGCGAATCAGGCGCTTCTTCAATTCGCTGATGGCGGAGTGGTACTTGGTTCCCTCGGGCTTCGTGGTCGGCTGTTCCAGCAGCGCCTCCGGAAGGTCCTCAGGGCGGATCTCGTCCGACGCACCCAGCACGATGGAGTGTTCGATCGCGTTTTCCAATTCTCGGATGTTGCCCGGCCAGTCGTAGTTCATCAGCAGCGCCCGCGCTTCCGGCGTGATTCCCTTGAAGGGACGGTTGCACTTCTGCGCGTACTTGGTCGCGAAGTAAATGGCCAGCAGAGGGATGTCGTCGCGGTGCTTGCGTAAAGGCGGCATCGCAACCGAGACGACATTCAGCCGGTAAAAGAGATCCTGGCGAAATTCGCCGGCCTTGATCGCCGCCTCAAGATCTTTGTTGGTCGCCGCCAGGATGCGGGCGTGCAGCTTGATGGGACGCGTTCCACCGATGCGCTCGAATTCACGCTGCTGCAAGACTCGCAATAGCTTTGCCTGCATGGTCGGGGCAAGTTCGCCGATCTCGTCGAGCAACACGGTCCCATCTTCCGCGACTTCCAGCCTGCCCTTCTTGGTGGCAACGGCCCCGGTAAACGAGCCTTTCTCGTGGCCGAAGAGCTCGCTTTCCAAAAGCGTGTCAGGTATGGCGGCACAGTTAATCGCCAAGAACGGCCTGTCCGCGCGTGGGCTGCTTCCATGGATGGCCCGCGCCACCAGCTCTTTGCCGGTTCCGCTCTCGCCGCGAATGAGCACTGTGCTTTCGCCCTGCGCCACTTTCGAAATCAGGCCCGCAAGCTGGCGCATGACTTTGCTGTCGCCGACCATGGTGGCAGACGGTTCGAGTTCGGCGCGTAGGCGGCGGTTCTCCGCCTTCAGAGACTCCAGCGCCAGCACAGTTTCAAGCGTAACGGCGGCGATGCCGGCCGCGGCGTTGAGGAAGTGCAGATGTTCATCCTCAAATTTGCGGTGTTCCCCGGACGAGGTTAGATACAGCACGCCGATGGTTCTCTGCACCCCCACCAGGGGCACGCACATTGTATTCTCCGCCGTCTGCGATTCGTCCGCCTGGTTACTGACGACGGCGGATCGCTCCCACAAAGCGCGCTGCATCAATTCGCGGCGAATGGAGATTTGGGTCGTGTTGTGGTCTTGGCGGTGAAAGGCAGAGATCGACGCTGGCTCCTCCTCGGCTTGGTCGACGACCAAAATCGCCCCAAAGTCGGCTGGAACCACCTCAAAGATGCATTCCAGAAGTGACTGCTGTAAGGCATCGGGATCGCGAATCGAATTAATGGTATGGGAAATTTTGACCAGCGCATTCAGGTCGCGCGCCATGCGGCCCACATCGGATGGCGCTTGCGACCACTCGGGCGTGTCGAACAATTTCACGGTCCTCAGGATTTCAGCCGTCATTGGTTCGCCAAACAAAACCCGAGGTATCTCGGGCGGGCTGTCTTCCCTGGTGAGAAAGATCAGCTCACATTGGCCAACCCGCAGAATGTCTCCGTGCTGCAGTGGGCGCTTGTTTACCGGAATACCGTTGACGAAAGTGCCATTATGACTCTCGAGATCGCTTAGTTCTGCACAACCATCCGTCAGTTCGATGACGCAGTGTTGCCGCGAGACGGTGACATCAGGAATGGCGAGGCGATTTGACGGTTCGCGACCAATTGAGACACGGCTGTCCGACAGGCGAAACACCTGTCCTTGCAGCGGGCCTGAAATGACGACGATTCGGGGGTCCATACCGGCTCCGGCCAAGTAGTGTAGTCCAGCTTATGACAAGTGCGGCATTCCGCAGAACATTAATCAATAAATTTACAGGCGCTTGAAATGCGGTACGCCAGGCGGCGATGGCGTGGTCCGGGCCCTCAGGGCATCTTTTTGATGAGGAGTTTCTCGCCCAACGGGACGGAAGTCAGCACACGGACGATGGTTTCCGAAGCGTATCCGTCGCCGTAGGGATTTTCCATGCCTTCCAGCGAGCGGCGGAATGGCTCGCTACCAGCAACGGCAACCTGGGCGAGGATGTCTGCAGTGTCGGGCGCGGCGTCGAGTATGTTGCGGGCACGTTCCCGTCCACGTTGGCGCATGCCGACGTTTACCGTCGGCAGCGCGAACGACGGAGTTTCCATGATTCCGCTGCTGGAGTTGCCGATCATCACGTCCGCCTGCCGCAACAGGCTCCAATAGGTCAGCGCTGGGAAATTGACGAACATGCGGGCCTCAGGACGCTGGGCTAGAAACTGCTCGGTGCGTTGGACCAGTTCCCGGCTTCCGGCGTCGGCGTTGGGATAACAGAATAGGATTTGACCAGGAACCTTCAGCAATGCCGCGAATAGCGCATCAGCTTCTTGTGTGGTGTCGCGCACAATTGTGACCGGATGGTAAGCAACGACCGCCGATGGCTTAATCAGGTCGAGCTGAAGTTGTTCCTCAAGTTGCTCGCGAGTTAGCAGCGTGTTGCGGCGCAGGTGATCGATGGAGGGCGCTCCAGCGCGGTGCACTCGCCACTCCTCCTCGCCCAGCGCGATGACACGGGCACGCGCCTGGTAGGTCGAAGTGAAATGCACATGACTCATCTTGGTGAGCGCGTGGCGTATGGCATCGTCGATGGCGCCCTCGCTGATCTCTCCACCCTCGATGTGGGCAATGGGAATCCGCAGCGCTAGCGCCACGGATGCCGGTGCCAGCATCTCGTAGCGGTCGGCGATGAGCAAAATCAGGTCAGGACGCATTTGTCCCAGACAATCGGCGAGGCTCAACGTGGCTACGCCAATCGTCTTCGCCATGCCGAGGTCGGTGTCGGAGCTGAGGAGACATTCGATGCGGGCGGCAATCTCTAGACCGTCCTTTTCGATCTCGCGAATGGTATGACCGAATTCGGGCGATAGATGCGGCCCCATCGCGATCAACTTCAAGTCCACCTCGGGATGCAACGAGAGGTCGTGGAGGGGCCAGTAGAGATGGCTGTAGTCAGCACGTGATGTCGTGACTACGGCGATTTTACGTTTCATCTAGGTGGCCGGCGTCAACGCTACCTGATCGCGAAGATAGGGGCTCGGTTGGTATCCCGGAACCAGGCGCATCACTGCAGCTAGAAGCCGGGCGAGATCCAGTTCACCAACGGCTGCATTCAATTCGGCCAGGCCAGCGGCCAGTTCCGTGTCCGAAAGGCGCGGACCGTTGACGCGATGAAGACCATGGGACAGTTGGGGCGACAGTGTCTCGCAGTCGGACACGAATTCCTCACGAAGCTTGTCGCCCGGACGCAGGCCAGTGTAGACGACCGGAATATCCCCCTGCGAAACCTGTTGGATGAGGTATCGTGCCAGATCTACGATTTTGATTGGCTCTCCCATTTCTGGGAGGCAGATAGCGCCATGATCAGGACACAATGAGGCTGCACTCAGAATGCATCTCAGGGCGTCTTCCATGGTCAGAAAGTACCTTTCCACTTTGGGATGAGTGACGGTCAGTGGACCGCCACGCTGGATCTGTTCGAGAAACAGGGGAACAACGCTGCCTTCCGAGCCCAGCACATTTCCCAGGCGGATGGAACACATGCGCGTCGCTTCGGCTCCGAGCATCAGCAGCGCAAGTTCAGCCAGCCGCTTCGAAGCGCCCATCATACTTCGCGGGTTTACCGCCTTGTCGGTGGAGATCATGACCAACCGGGCCGCGCGCAAGCAACGGGCCGTCCTCGCCAGGGTCAGAGTGCCGAACACATTGTTCTGCACTACCGCGAATGGGTTCCGCTCCATCAGGGGCACGTGCTTGAAAGCAGCGGCATGGTAGATGACCTCCGGTTGATACCTCTCGAAGATGTCTCGCAGGCTGCGCTCGTCAGCGACGGACGCCAGGATGGGGATATGGCTCTCAGACCCGGGTAGAGACGACAGCTGAGCATGGATACGAAACAGGTTCTGCTCCGAACTATCCAGCAGCACCAGACTTCCAGGGTTCAGCCCGTGGAGGGCGTGCGCCAGCGCCGAACCGATGGATCCGCCGGCGCCCGTAACCAGGATGCGCTTGCCAGCGTGAAGCATCGCGGCTTCCTCAGCTGTATGCCGCGTGCTTGGCCGGTGGAATAACCCATCCCATCGGTGACTGTTGATGTTGAGCGTCATAGACAGGCTGCTATTATTATAGATAGGGAGATGGAGGCTACTGCCGCCCTCCAGCCCGCTAACTCGTGAAGAGCGGGAGACCTACCGTGCCACGCTTTCAAGTTTTGCGGCCTCCTCTTGAATGCGCTGCCATGCGCGCTCCACGTGCTTCGTGGTAGTGTTGGTCTGGCCCACGCAGAAGCGGAGCACGAACTGATCGCCCAAGCGGGTATGCGTAAGGTAAAGGTCGCCGCTCTGGTTCAGGCGGTCCATCAAGCGCTGATTCTCTTGCTCGCTGCCGCGATAGCGGAAGCACACTAAGTTCAGGGGGACGGGAGCGGCCAACTCAAAGCGGTCATCCTTTTTCACCCACCCGGCAAATGACTGGGCGGTTGCGACGTGCTGGCGCACGTGAAACTGTAGCCCTTCCACCCCATAGTGACGTATGACGAACCACAGCTTCAGCGAACGGAACCGGCGTCCCAAGGGAATCTGCCAGTCACGATAGTCAAAGACCGCTCCCGACTCGGTGGCCTGGTTTTTGAGGTACTCCGGCAAAATACTTAAGGCATTGATCAGCGCCTTGCGATCGGCCACATAGAAACAGTCGCAGTCAAAGTTAGTGAACATCCATTTGTGCGGGTTGAAGCAGTAGCTATCCGCGTGCTCGATGCCCTGCTGATAGTGCCGGAACTCAGGACACAACGCCGCAGTACCGGACATGGCGGCGTCCACATGAAACCATAGGTTATGCTCGCGACAGATCGCAGCGATGGCAGGCAGCGGGTCCATGGCATTCGAGGAGGTCGTGCCTACGGTTCCGCACACGAAGAAAGGAACCAGTCCAGTTCCGAGATCTTGCTCTACCATAAGCTTGAGGGCCTCCGGCCTTAGGGAATAGTTCTCATCCACCTCCAACAGGCGTAAGTTATTCAGTCCGATTCCGGCTATCATCGCTGCTTTTTCCAGAGAGGAATGCGCCTGTGTGGAGGTATAAGCCACCAGCTTTCCGTTGGCGCCGCGCAAATTCGTAGTGTAGCTCGTGGTACGCTCGCGAGCGGCTAACATGGCGCAGAGGGTGGCACTCGAAGCCGTGTCCTGGATGACACCCCCGCCGGTGTTCGAAGACAGGAACTTCTCTGGAAGCCCTAGCATGGTCACCAGCCAGTCGAGGACCTGGGTCTCCAGTTCCGTACAAGCCGGGCTGGTCGCCCACAGCATTCCTTGCACTCCCAGCGCCGAGGAGAGCAGGTCGCCCAAGATGGCTGGGCCCGACGCGTTGGCGGGGAAGTAGGCGAAGAAGTTCGGCGACTGCCAGTGGGTTACACCCCGCAGAATGATTCTGTCCAAGTCGCTGAGGAGGGATTCGAAAGCTTCCCCATGCGCCGGGGGATGGTCGGGAAGCGCCTGGCGTATTTCACCCGGACGAACTTGAGACAAAACTGGCAGAGATTCGATCCGCGCATAGTAGTCGGAAATCCAATCCACCACCTGTTTCCCGTGGTGCCGGAATTGTTCCGCGGACATATGAAAGCTTGGTTCGAGCGACATCGGGTCCCCCTAGTCAGGATATGCGAAGGATGACGGAACCTATCCGCCGAGCAGCGGAGAGCCAGACATCATAGCGCACCAGTTAGGCTGGGACCGTTTGCGTCAGTGGTCATCCCATCAGCTAAGTCATTGCCTGCTATCTGAAGTATAGACTGGCCGTCGCGAAGACCCATTAATTCCGCATTAAGTGCCTAATTATTTGATAGGCAATGCACTGGTCAGGCTGATAGACTTAGCGACTGGCGACTTAACTTGAAAGGTGATCCATGGATATTCAACAGATTGTGTCAGATCTAAAAAGTGAACGCGATCGGATTGATGCAGCTATTCGAGCCCTAGAGGGAACTGGCAGGTCCGGACGCGGTCCTGGCAGGCCGGTAGGTTCAGGTAGAAGGTCCTCGACAACGGGCAGGAAACGCCGCACCATGAGCCCGGCTGCCCGCAAGCGTATCTCTGAGATGATGAAGCTTCGCTGGGCTGAACGGAAGAAGAAGACCAGAGCAAAGGCCTGATCAGCACGTAAGTAGCTGTCTTGTTGGACACGTGCCACTCGTGCGCAATGCGGGTGGCATTGCTTTTGCTATCGACTTGCACCCGCCCCTGACTCCCTTGATCCCGATTACGTTCAAAGTGCAACTGCCTGGGGTCTGCCGTCCGTCACGGTACCAGCCAGGGCCATTTGGGTGGCCCATTTGCATTAATCACTAGTAATTCGATGGGCATTATGGCATTATACTTCCACTTTTCTGGGAATCTCGCGCAAGGAGCGCAGCATGAAAATCTCGCAAAAGGGACTCTACGCGCTGCAGGCCATGATGTTGCTGGCGCGGCGCTACAAGCAGGGCGCTGTCCGCATCCGCGACATTGCCTACGAAGAGGCCCTGCCGGAGAAGTTCCTGGAACTGATTCTGCTTGAGCTAAAAAATGCGCGCATGCTGGAGAGCGTGCGCGGAGCCAAGGGCGGCTACAAACTGCGCCGTCCTCCTTCTGAAATTTACCTGGCCGAGATCATCCGTCTGATTGACGGAGCCTTGGCGCCCTTTGCCGACGCCGCGCAACTGCGGGACCTGATCGCGAACGATGACGAGCATCGAGCTTTGTACCAGGTCTTTCTGGACGTGCGTGATGCGGCGGCAAAGATTCTGGAGAATACATCGCTGGCTGACTTAATTAAGGACTCCAAGCAGCGCGGCGCCAAGGCCCATCGCAAGCAAAAAGAAAGCTCGTCGAAAGTCTTGCCCATAGCAATCCATGGAAAGCGGGCGCAGGAATAGGCGATGAAAATCAAGGCGCTTATCGTCTTCAGTTTTGCTTTGTGCGGAATTTCTCAGGGATTTGGGCAGACGGTTCTACGGGTGGGTGCCTTCCCGAACATCACGCATCCGCAAGCCATGGTGGGCAAGGCCAATCGCTGGTTCGAGAAGGCCATGGGCACCAACGTGAAGATCGAATGGAAGAGCTTCAACGCTGGACCTTCCGCCATCGAGGCCAGGTTCGCGGGCGCGATTGATATGGCGTATATCGGCCCCAATCCCACGATTAGCGGTTACGTCCGCTCGCAAGGCGAAGCCCTCAAGGTAATTTCGGGAGCTGCAAGCGGCGGAGCGTCGCTGGTGGTTCGCAATAACGCCCGAAGACTGTCACGGAAAGCGGGTCGCGTCGCCCCAGCTTGGCAATACACAAGACGTTGCCCTGCGCGCCTGGCTCAAGGCGCACGGGATGAAGGCGCGAGATAAAGGTGGAGACGTTAAGGTGCTGCCGATGGCCAATCCCGACCAGTTGACGCTGTTCTTGAAGCAGGAACTGGATGCTGCGTGGGCTCCGGAGCCCTGGGCTACTCGTCTGGTCCAGGAGGGCAACGGCCGGCTGTTTCTCGATGAGCGCGACTTGTGGCCCGACCGTCAGTTCGTTGTGACCAACCTGATCGTGAACACTAAATTTTTGCGCGAGCATCCCGACCTGGTCAAGAACTGGGTGCGAGCCCATGTGGACTTGACCGACTGGATCAACGGTCATCTGCCTCGGGCAAAACAACTGCTGAACAGCCAAATCCAGAAAGAAACGGGCAAAGCGTTGCCTCCCGCAGTCATCGAGGCGGCGTTCGGGCGTTTTGAAGCCACCTACGACCCGATTCGGAGTTCGCTGCTGACCTCGGCGCAGTCTGCGTTTGATGCGGGTTTCCTTGGCCGGCAGATGCCTGACTCGTCGGGCTTGTACGACCTGAATTTCCTGAATCATGTTCTCGCGGAGAAGGGAAGGAAGGCCGTGCAATGACGACGAGTTCGTCACAACGCTTCACAAGTGCTGACCGCTACCTCCCCACACGCCTTGCCGCTTGGCCGATTTCGAGCGTTGCTACGTCCCGAGGTCTTCAAACCGCTGTCGAGGGGCAGCGCCCCAAAGTTGCACTGCAAAACATTACGCTGGAGTACAAAACCAACGGATCGCATCTGCTGGCGCTTGACCACATCAACCTGCAAGTCAAGGCCGGAGAGTTTCTCTGCATTGTCGGGCCTTCGGGATGCGGCAAGTCGACGCTTCTGCATTTGATTGCCGGGCTGCAGCAGCCCACGTCGGGTACAGTTCTAATCGACGGCGAGCCGGTACATGCTCCGGGCACTGACCGAATCCTGATTTTTCAGGAACTCGGGCTTTTGTCGAATTCGGCCTAAAGATGAAGGGCATTCCCAAGGCAGAGCGCAAGCAAAAAGCAGACCATTACCTGCACCTGGTACAAGTGTCGCAATTCGCGGACAGCTATATCCACGAGCTTTCCGGCGGCATGCGTCAGCAGGTCGCGCTGGCGCGC